>Ga0209963_1000316_pt1 | contig 111687 bp, 102 predicted proteins | sample ThiBio_1000_biof_2_FD_183957 | JGI IMG/M metagenome (GOLD analysis project Ga0209963, IMG submission 183957) | Wastewater bioreactor microbial communities from Cape Town, South Africa - Thiocy_cont_1000_biof (SPAdes) | ecosystem: Engineered > Bioreactor > Thiocyanate-remediating >... | reverse complement strand
ATCGTGCGCGTCTGGCAACGCATCCTGGCCATGACCGCCGCCATCTGGCACAACGACCGAATCGGCGCACCCACCCTACGATCCCTGACCGCCTACGACCACTAACCCCTTGGAATCACTCATCTAGGTGATATCGCCTCTGGAGCAAATCCATTCGAGTTGGAACTCCGTCATTTCCTCGATGTTCTAGACGGCCGGGTAGAGCCGATCGTGACGGCGATGGACGGGTTAGCGGCCGTCCGGATCGCCCAGGCGGCGCGGGAATCGGCGAGAACTGGTGTGCCGGTATGGCTCGCGGGGGGAGAGGACTGATGGTTCGGATCGGGTTTCTTGGGGTAGCCCACCCGCATTCCTCCATCTATATCGACAGTCTGCGACGTGCAAGGGCCGAAGTTCGTGGTCTATATGATCTAGATCCCGAGCGCGCTGCGTGGTGGGGTAGCGCGAACGATGTGCCCTGCTTCCCGAGCGGCGAGTCTCTGGCCAGTGAGGTGGACGGGGTGCTCGTGTGCGCTGAGACCCCTTACCGCAGAAGACTTGTTAATATCGCTGCGGCCGCCGGTGTGGCGGTGCTGTGTGAGGTGCCGCTGGGTCCCGGCCCGGAAGATTCCGAAGCGATCATCGACGCCTGCGAGCGGGCGCGGGTCCCTTTGATGACGGCATTGCCAGTCCGCTTTGACCCTACGGTATTGCAGCTGCGGGACCTGGTGGCCCGAGGCGACTTGGGACGAATTCGGGCTTTTTCCGGAGTGAATCAAAGCCGGATACCGGTACGCGACGGATCGAGGTTCGCCATCGAGTCGGTCGTCGGGGAAGGCTCGATGATGGACAACGCGATTCATCTGGCTGATGCATACTCGTGGATCCTCGGATCCGAGCCGGAAGAAGTGTACGCCGTCGGTAACCGGATCGTCACTTCGGACCTCGCTACGGGAGAGACTTCGGCGCTGTTGATAGTCAGCTACGCAGCTGGGGTATTCGGATCGATCGACTGTAGTTGGAACCAACCGTTGAACTATCCAGCCCGAGATCGGTTCGCCCTTTCCGTCGTGGGAGATGACGGAACCGCGGGCGTCGAACCGATGCGGCAGCGGCTCACCCATTTCGGTGGGCCGCAAAAGTACTCCTGGCTCGGCTGGGAAGTACCCGCGCACCTGCCAATGATTCAGGAGTTCCTCGCCTGCACTATCGATCGACGAGTGCCGGTGGTCGATGGAATGGACGGACTGAGAGCATCGAAGGTCGTATGGGCGGCGCTCGAATCCTACCGGACGGGCACGCCAATTAGGGTGGTACCGGCGACTTAACCTGCCGCTCTGTGAGATCGCGGAATTTGGGCATGGACACTGTCGGACAAGCGAATCAGATGGCGCGGTGCGCTGGGGCGGGATGGCGCTCGCGCTCGGCCGTCCGATCACAGCCCAAATCGAGCCGTTGCTCTAATCGTCAAGAGGGATTGCTGAGAACGAAACGCGCGCGTTCGGCACGGAGCATAGCGAACGGCGTCATGAACGGCACGCGGAGCGGGATGCAGACGTTCGGGATTTTAATCTTCTTCGCTGACGAGGCGAATACCTCGTGCGTGATGACGGTGTGCCCGGCCACCTGGGCCTGTGCGATGAGGAAGAAGTCCGCGACGGCGAGGAAGTCGTTGATGGCCGCGGGCTCGTACCCCATCGTCGTCACCTGGGTGCTGACCGTGGCCAAGCCGGGCATATCCGCCGCCGTCACCGGCAGGAAGAATGAACCTGGCAACGCCTCGACCCACGTCGATAGATCGTCATCCCGGCTGGTCAGCTCTTGCTTAACGCTTTCGATGCTGAAAACCCGGCCCGCATCGTGCGCCGTGCGGAGCCAGCCCCAGAATCCTGGGCAGATATCGAACGCGTAGTAGCGGTTATTGGCCTCGATGAACACGTTGCTGTCCAGCAGGTACGCCATCAGCCGACCTGAAGGTGCTCGGCGAGCTTGTCGAACGTGGATTGTTTCTTCAGCCCGAGCATTCGGAACGCATCGCGGTAGAGGGTGTTGCCCTCGAGCACGTCGGAGATCAGTGCGCGGGCGAACCGCTTGCTGGTACGCGCCGGCTGAGTGTTGTAGTAGTTTCCGCCGGTGCTGGACTTCCGCTCGGCAGCAAGGCGCCGGACGCGAGCGAGTTCGGCGTCATACGCGGTTCGGAACCGATCGCCGGTGACGAACCCGGTGTCGCGCAGTCGGAGCAGGATGGCGAGCGTGCTGACGCGGAACCGTGCGGCGAGCGCGTCCAAAGCCTCGGGGCCGAGATCAATCGCGTCCCCTGCCGCCAATTCCGCATCCGGTACCAGGAACTCGCCGGCGACCGCGCTGCACCAGCGCTCCACGTCGGTGTTGGCGTGAGCGTGCGGGGTGGAATCGTCGACTCCTTGCTGCCCTGAGTAGATGTGCGCCAATTCGTGCGCCAAGGTGAAGATCTGGGCGGCTTTGGTATCGGCACCGTTGATGAACACGATCGGCGCATAGTTGTCGACCAGGCTGAACCCGCCGAACTCGTCCGGGTCGAGGACCCGGTGTGTGTTGCTGCCGACGATGCCGCTGGTCATGACGAGGACGCCGATATCTTCCGCGTTGTCCGCCAGGAAGCGGAATGCCTCGCCCCAGCTGGAGCCGCGCTGGGTGGTTTCGAATCGCAACTCGGCACGCATGCGAGATGCAGTCTCCGTGATGTCCGCCCCGGGCGGCACGGTGGCGACTGCAGCTACCGTTCCTTCGCCGGTCGCGACGGCGAACGCGCGGTACCATTCCTGCCGTTGCTGGCAGGCATAGATCGTTTCCAACAGGTCGGGGCTCGGCTCGAGGATCTCGTCATTCCTGCGGGTACGGAAGTCCGGGATCGGCAGCGGCAGCGCAGGCGGCCGGGGCAGAAAAAAGTAGCCGACCGGCGTGCGCGTCGTCTGCGCGAATCCCTCGAGCTGTTTGAGTGTCGGATGCGCGGTTCCCTGCTCCCACTGCGGGAACTTCGGGAACTTCTTGGCGAGCGCCGCCACAGGGGTACGGGATCGCTCCCGCGCCCAGGTAAGGAGTTCGCCGGCGACCGGCATCTGTGTCGGCATGGCCCCATTGTTACGTACTGAGAGCATGCGCGCCCCTATGCCCGCGCCGCAGACGGATCGAAACCGAAGAAGCCGGGGAAGGTGTCCTCACCGCTGTCGACCCGCATGGAAGAGCGCTTCCGCCGCCGCTTCGACGATCAGTAACCCCGCGCACCTCAGTAACACTGCGCGGCACGGTTCGGTGCCGGCGCTGTGTTTGATCCCCCCGGCTAACGCCGCCCGCTGTGCTTGATCCCCCCGGCTAACGCCGCCCACGGAGGGATCGCGGCCAGACCCGGTCCGGCCATCGCCGGGGCTGCGTGCGATCCAGCGCGGTGATCACCGTCAACACGCCCGGCGCCAGATCGGGTTGCGGGCCGGCCGCGCCCGCCCCGTACCACTCCTGTTCGGCGCAGCTGATCACCACCTTGAGCTTCTCGCGCCCGGTGGCCGGCAGGTGCGCGATGCGTGCGAGTCTGTTGGCCGTCGCGCGCACGGATTCCTCGTCACCGGGACGGATGCCGTGGTCGATCAGCGTGTCGCGGATCTCCTGCCACGCTGCCGTCCCGGCCCCGAGCCGGTGACCCGCCGCGAGCGCTAGGCGCTTGCGGCGACGTGCCCTTCGGAGCATGGTCGGCGCCGCGAGCAGCAGCACGAACAGCGTCATACCCGCGATAGCAAACAGGACGGTTGACAAGTGGCCACCGAGCGGCCCGGTCGCCGAGCTGGTCGCAGGCGAAGTGTTCGCGTCCGGGATCTTCAGTCCCTGATGTGGCAGCGCACCGATCGGTGCGGGAGTGGTGGTCGGCGCCGCCGTGCCCGAACTCGACGCGGTCGGCGCTGTGGTTCCCGTCGTGCCGCCGGTCCCCCCGCTGGGCGCCGGGACGAACCCCTGAAGTCCGCCCTGACCGTCGACGAGCGGGGTCGGGTCGAACATCACCCAACCGGACTTTTCGAACTTCACTTCGACCCAGGCGTGCGCATCATTTGACGTGATCTCATAGCTGCCGTCGGCCTGCCGCACGCCCTGGGTGAAGCCGACGCCGACGCGCGCCGGGATGCCGAGCGACCGGACCATGATCGCCATCGCCGCCGCGTACTGCTCGCAGTAGCCCTTCTTGTTCGTGAGGAAATCGACCAGCGCGTTGCCGGAGTTGCCGAGCGGCGTGGACAGCGAGTAAGTGAAGCCGTTCGCCGGATTGGTGAAGTAGTGCAGCAGGGCGTCGACCGCATCGAACGGGTTCGTGGTTCCCGCGGTGATGGAATTCGCGAGGCTCGTCACCTGCGAGGGGAGGGCACCGGTCTGCGTCAGCGGGCCCCCGGACTGCACGTTCTCCTGCCGGAGCTCGGCCGCCGTCGCTGTGGCCGGCGCGAGGGTCACCGTGTAGGGGCCCGGCACGGTGGGATCCGTACGAAAAACCGTCTGCAGGTTCTCGTCGTAGCTCCAGCCGGTGCCGATGCCGGAGACGGCCGTCGCGTCCGGATACATGGGCAGGTACTTGTCGCGGTAGTTCTGCGGGGTGATCGTCGCCGTGGGGCCGTCATCGCCGGTCGCGGCTCCGGGAACCGTTCCGTCGAAATCCGGCACATCCGCGGACACCGGCCCGAATCCGAAACCCTTGTCGTCGGTCCACTTCTCGAGGGTGAACGTGCGTAGGTACGTCGGCTGGCTCACGCCGGTCACGTTCAGTACGTCCTCCGGCCGGCCATCGGTGAGCTGTCCGCGGAGCAGCGCCCAGGGGCTCAGCCCGATCGGCCCGCCCGAGTGGCTGGTGTGCGGGATCCGGCCGTTCGTGCCGATGCCGGTGGCGGAGCCCGCGATCACCACCGAGGCAGCGATCGCGATCGTCCCGATGACGGCGGTCGAGACGCCCAAGGAGACGGCCGCATGCGACTGCGCGCGGACGCCGTGGTGCCCGGACAGCGCGAGCAGCGCCGCGTAGCAGGCCGCGGGCAGCACGAAGGCGTACCACGGCAACATCCCGGAGTAGATCGACGCGGGAACGGCGTACAGGCCGAGCAGCGGAAGCGCCACCAGCGCAGGGGTTTTCGCGCCGGCGATCAAGAGATCGACCACGAGTGCGACCGCTCCGACGGCAAGCGCGATGAACAGGCCGAGTTCCGCGGTGGGCGTCGCCGGTGGGACGCTCGTCATGATCTGATCCCACGCGGACCCGAGCATGCCGACGGCCTCGTCCACGGCCGCCGGTCCCGGCAGCACGCCGCCGATCCCGGTCGTGGTGAACAGGCTGGTCAGCGCCACAGCGAGGGCGGCGAGCTGGAACAGTTCCACGATCCACGGGCGTAGCCGAAGCAGGCGCGCGCCGATGCCCACCAGCCAGACGACGGTCACCACCTCGGCCACCGGCAGCAACCAGGACACGCCTGCGACCAGCGGCATCAGGGCGGTCGCCCCGCCGAGCACCGCGAGCGCGCCGAAGACTGTGGGTGCCGCGGACAGTGTCGACGCCGATGACGCCGTTCGCGGGCCTGGCGGCCCGCCGGGCTCCGTCCGGCCGGCCGTGCGCGGGCCACGCGTGGCGGTCGTCATGACACCTCGGCGGTGCGGAGATCCGCGCGAGTGCTCGCCGCGTGCCACACCGCCACGAGGTCGTCGCCGCGGTGCGCGACGACCGCCCGCCAGCCACCGGCGCGCAGCACTGCCGCCGTCGCCTCAGCGGACCCGCCGCCGCGGCGGTCCCAATCGGCGGCTTCGATCACTACAGCGACACCGCGGCAGCCGCGTGGCCGGGATGCGACCAGCCGGTGCGCGTCGCGCGCGTCGAGGGCCCCCAGGATGGCGATGGCAAGGCCCGCCGTGGGTGGGAAGGCGACGTCCATCCGGTCGTTGTCGTCCGGCTCGAGTTCGGCGAGGCCCACGAGAATGTCGTCGGCGACATCGTTCCCGGCCGCGATGACGCCGCCGCCGTGCCCGACCAGGCTGATCTGATAGTCCTTCGCGAGCAGATGGACGCTCACCGATGCCGCCAGCGTGACCGCCGTCTCCAGGCTCGAATCCCGGCCGGATCCGCGGTGGGCGCGAGCGCGGTGGTCCAGCAGGACGCAGGCGCCGCCGTGCGAGACCGGCTCCCGCATGCGGACCACGAGATCGCCGCGGCGGGCGGAGGCGCGCCAATGGATGGTGCGGATGTCGTCGCCCGCCGAGTACGGGCGAACCCGCACATCCGGTTCGCCGCCCGTGGTGCCGGCGACCTCCACGCCGGCCGCCGCCGAGCGCGATCCGAGCGCGGACGGCATGGACGCCAGCGGGATCACCGTCGGTAGGACGAGCACCTCCGCCTCCGAGGGCACGACTCGTTGCGTGGCGCTCAGGCCGAAGGGATCCGCGACACGGACGGTCACCGAGCCGATCACGAATCGGCCCCGCCGGGTGGCGGCGAGCGGATAGCGGACCACGGCGGTCGCGCCGCGGCGCAGCGGCGGTATCAGGCACCGCGCGCCGGCCGTCAGGCCCTCGGTCGCCGGATCGGTGACGATCATCGGCCGGGTCCGCAGCGACCCGTCGTTCGATACCGACAGCTCGACGGTCCCGAGCGCGCCGGGCTGGAGGCGCTGTGGACTGACCCGGTGCGCGGCCCTGATCGGTGCCGGCAGCACGACGGTGAGCAGCAGGGCGACGATCGGCAACGCGACGGCCAGGATGCCCACGCGCAGCAGGTCTCGCTCGTCGAGCAGCAGCGCACACAGGATCGCCGCGCCTCCGCCGGCGACCATGCACCGGCCGCGCGTCGTCAGCCCGCGTTCGCCGCGCGAAGCGCTGCCGCGTTCGCCGCGCGAGGCGCTGCCGCCCCGCTCCGGTGACCGGCCTCGCGCCGGTGCCGACACCTCGGCTACCACATCAACCGCCGTGCCCTAGCGGCACGCGGGTGTGCGCGATGATCTCGCCGATCACCGAGGCAGCCGATCGGTGCGCCGCGTGCGCCTCCACGGTCAGCAGCAGCCGGTGCGCCAGGACGGGGACGGCGAAGTGCTGGATGTCGTCCGGGACCACATAATTGCGCCCGGCGAGCGCGGCGGCCGCCTTCGCCGCGCGGCTGAGGTGCAGCGCGGCACGCGGCGAACAGCCGAGACGTATCTGCGGCAGCCCACGGGTCGCGCCGACGATCGCCACGATGTACTGGCGCAATGCCGGTGCGATATGGATGTGGTTCACCGCGTCGATCATGTCGGCGACCATCGCCTGGTCGACGACCTCGCCGATCTCCTGCAGCGGGTCGACCGTCTCGCGGTCGGCCAGCATGGCCACCTCGTTGGCGGGATCCGGGTAGCCGATGGCGGTCCGGGCGAAGAATCGATCGCGTTGCGCCTCCGGCAGGGGATAGGTACCTTCCATCTCCACCGGGTTCTGGGTCGCGAGCACCAGGAACGGGCGCGCCAGCGGCAACGTGCTGCCGTCGACCGTGACCTGTCTCTCCTCCATTGCTTCGAGCAGCGCCGACTGAGTCTTCGGTGAGGCGCGATTGATCTCGTCCGCGACGAGGATGTTGGCGAACACCGGGCCGGGATGGAAGGTGAACTCGGCCGTGTTCCGGTCGTAGACGCTCACCCCGGTGACGTCGGACGGCATCAGGTCGGGGGTGAACTGCACCCGGCTCACGGACCCCGACACGCAGCGTGCGAGTGCCTTCGCCAGGCTCGTCTTGCCGGTCCCGGGCACGTCTTCGATCAGCAGGTGGCCCTCCGCGAGCAGCGCGACGAGTGAGAGCCGGATGACGTCGGGTTTGCCGAGGATCACCCGGGCCACCGCGTCGCCGATCCGAGACGCGTGATGCGCCACCGCTTCTGCGCTCATGGGTTCGGCTATCAGTGGTGTCGGGATCTGCCCCACGGTCACGTCCTGAGCCACGAGTCGCCCCTTCCAGCCGGTCCCGGCACGCGTCCGGTACCTGTCAGTCTGCCAGTGCAGCGCGGCCGCGGGGTGCCGCACTTCGGTGGCCTTCTGCCTCGTTGGTGCCTGCGGTGGCGCCACAAACATGGTCAGTGGGTGAAATGAACATGAATATGGGGCAAGGTGGGCTGAAATGGGGTAACCTCTGCAGATCGACGGGTCGGCCGATCGGCGGTCCGTCCATCACGCGGCGAGGGAGGTGGGATCTGTGGCCGGTGGCTTCTACGGCACGTTCACGCCCCGCCTCGATGACAAGGGCCGATTGACCCTGCCCGCCCGATACCGCGGGGCGTTCGTCGACGGCGCGATGGTGGTGCGCGGCGACATGCGCTGCCTTTACGTCTTCACTCAGGACGGCTTCGACACGTTCGCCGAGGAGGCGATCAACGCGCCGGTGACGGACCCACAGCGCATCGGTCCCGCTCGATACATGTTGGCCAACAGCGACTTCCAGTCGCTCGACGCGCAGGGCCGCATCATGCTGACCGGCCGGATGCGCGACTATGCCGGACTCGGCAAGGACGTCGTCCTCACCGGTCAGGGCAAACGGATGGAGATCTGGAACGCGGAGCGCTGGGCCGAGTACGAGGCCGACCAGGAGCCCACCTACATCAACCGGAACGCGACGCGCACCGGCGAAGACCCCGTGAGCAGTGCGCCCACCGCCGGTGCCGGAGCTCACCGGTGACCGCCCCCTGCCGGCCGGCCCGCACCCGCCTCGGCCCTGACGCGACTTCCCCCGCGCCAGGACCGCTGCGGGTGAGGACCCGTCGGCACGGAGCGGCGCCGGCCGCACACCGGCGCAGGACGACGAGGGGAGCACCGATGGGGACGGAGCCACACCCGGACGGTGCTGACCGCGACGACGGAAGCGGAGACCGCCACACTCCGGTGCTCGCCGAGCGGGTGGCGCAGATCCTCGCGCCGGCTCTGTCCGGCCCCGAACCGGTGCTGGTCGATGCCACGCTCGGCCTCGGCGGTCACACGCTTGCGTTGCTGGCGGCGCATCCGCGTCTACACGTGATCGGCATCGATCGGGATCCTCAGGCGCTCGACCACGCCCGGGCCCGCATCGACGCCGCCGGGTTCGGCGACCGGCTGACCACGGTCCATGCCGTGTACGACGCCATCGGATCCGTCGTCAGGACCGCGGCACCCGGCGGGCGCGACCATGTCGACGCGGTGCTGTTCGACCTCGGCGTTTCGTCGATGCAACTCGACCGCGCCGACCGCGGGTTCGCCTACGCGGTCGACGCGCCATTGGACATGCGGATGGACCCCACAACCGGGATCACCGCCGCCGACGTGCTGGCGACCTACTCGAAGGCGGACCTCGCGCGCATCCTGCGCGTGTACGGCGAGGAGCGGTTCGCCGGCCGCATCGCGGCGGCCATCGTGCAGCGGCGCGAGCGGGCTCCGCTGCGCTCCAGCGGCGAACTCGTCGACCTCATCCGTTCCGCGATCCCGGCCGCCGCCCGGCGCACCGGCGGGCATCCGGCCAAGCGCACCTTCCAGGCCCTGCGCATCGAGGTCAACGACGAGCTCGGAGCCCTGTCCAGGGCGATTCCAGCCGCGATGTCGGTGCTTACCGAGGGCGGCCGGATAGCGGTGCTCTCCTATCAGTCCCTGGAGGATCGCATCGTCAAGCGCGCGATCGCGCCCATGACGACGTCCACCACCCCGCTCGAACTGCCGATAGAACTCGAGGGACACGGTCCCACCTTCCGATGGATCACCAAGGGCGCGGAGCGTCCGAGCGATGAGGAGGCGGAGCGCAATCCGCGTGCGTCCTCCGCCCGCCTGCGCGCCGCCGAGCGTCTGGAGCACCGCCCATGACGACCACCTCGCACCAGCAGGATCAGCGCACCGCGCGGCGGACGACGAGATCGCGGGTGGGGCGCTCGGCCGTGTCCGGCCGTGTCCGGTCGCGCGGCGCGGTTCCGACGCGGGTGGCCGCCGCCGGCCGGCCCATGCGCGCGGCGCTGCTGCGCGTGCCCTTCGTGGTGGCGCTCATCGCGGTGCTCGGCGGGGGAGTCGGTTCGGTGCTCTATCTCAATACCAAGATGGACGAATCCGGCATGCGTACCGAACAAGCCACCATGACGTCGGCGCAGCTGCGCTTGCAGATCGAGGAACTGGGCCGCACCATCGCCGACCTCGGGGCGACCCCGCGGCTGGCGCAGGAGGCCCAGGCGATGGGCCTGGTGCCCGCGGGTGACGCGGCGATCATGACGATCGGCACCGACGGGAAGGCGACGTTGATCGGTACGCCCGCACCGGCCACAGCGAATGCACACCCCGGGGCGGGCCGGTGAGCCGTCCAGCCGTGGCTGCCCGTCGTGGCCGTACCACGCGGCGCGTGGCAGCTCTCGCGGCTGATGATCATCGTCGCCGTTCCGCAGCAGAGTCCGATCGTCGCCGCTCCGCAGCGGTGGGCCGTCCCGCGGTGGGGCATGGCGGCAAGCGGCCACGCCTCGCGATCCGCGGACTCGGCCATCGGGGCCGCGCGTGGCTGGCGCTCACCGTGGTCCTCGTCATGTTCGGGGCCGCCGGCACCCAACTGGTACGCATCCAGGCCGTCGACGCCGCCACCTACGCGACGAAGGCCGCGCAGCAGCAGGGCCGCACGATCGACCTGCCCGCCAGCCGCGGCACCGTCTACGACCGGCATGGCACCCCGTTGGCGTTCACCGTCCAGGGCCGCGCGCTGGCCGCGTGGCCCGCCCTGTTCACCTCCGACGCCGAGCGGCACACGGTCGCCGACATCATCGGCAAGGCGCTCGCCCCCCAGGTGACCGCGGCCGACGTCTTCACCAAGCTGACGGACGGCAAGTCGACCTACGTCTACTTGGCGCGCGGCCTGCTGCCGGCCCAGGCCGACGCCATCGTCGAAGAGATCCTGACTGCCATCAAACCGACGGGCCGCAGCCCGATCACCACCGAACGCCAGGACCTGCGTCAATACCCGGAGGGTCCTGACCTGCAGTCCCTGCTCGGGACGACCAATTGGGAGGGCCACGGGACCGGCGGGGTCGAGGTCAAGTACGACTCGTTGCTATCGGGCACCGACGGTCAGCGCACCGTGGACATCGACTCCATGGGCCGGCCCATTCCCGGCACGCAGCGCGACGAGGTCGCGGCCGTGGACGGCGGCGATGTCACCCTGACCATCGACGCCGACCTGCAGTACGCCGTCCAGCAGATGCTGCGGAGCGCCGTGGAGAGCAGCGGATCGAAGGGCGGGATGGCGTTGATCCGCAGCGCCACCGGTCCGGATGTGTACGCGATGGCGAGCTACTACCAGGGCAAGACGCCCGCCGAGGTCGGCAATATGGCCATCACGTCACCGTTCGAGCCGGGGTCCGTGATGAAAGCTGTGACCTTCGGCGCGGCGCTGGAACGCGGGTTGATCACGCCCACCACGCACTATGCCGTGCCCGGTTCCATCCGGATGGGTGGTCACACGATCCACGATGCGTGGTCCCATAGTCGGGTGGGCATGACGGCGACCGGCATCATCGCGAAGTCGAGCAACGTCGGCACGTTGATGGTCGCGCAGCAGGTGGGGCAGGACGCGTTCGCCGCGGAACTCGAGAAGTACGGACTCGGCCAGAAGTCGGGCATCCAACTCCCCGCCGAATCCGCCGGGCTGGTCCCCCCGCAGTCGCAGTGGTCCGCCACCTCTTTCGCGAATCTGCCGATCGGCCAAGGCCTTTCGATCACCCTCATGCAGATGGCGGACATGTACCAGGGGATCGCCAACGGCGGGGTACGGATTCCGCCGTCGATCGTCGCATCGACCACGAAGAACGGGGTGACCACCCCCGTCACGTCCGGGAAACCGGTTCGCGAGTTGTCCGAGAAGTCGGCGAACACCCTGCTCGACATGTTGCGCGGTACCGTGCAGAGCGGCGACATCATGTACCACGGAACCGCGCCGACGGCGGCGCTCAACGGATACCAGGTGGCAGGCAAGACCGGGACCGCCCAGCAGGTCGACCCCGCGTGCGGCTGCTACTCGCAGACGAAGGTCACCGCAACGTTCGCCGGCATCGTGCCGGCCGATCACCCGGCCTTCGTCATCGCGGTGATGCTGGATGCCCCGCGGGGAGGCGCGGAAGGAGGCGGGGTCGCCGCCCCGTTGTTCAAGAACATCGCGGCATATGCCTTGCGTGCCTTCGACATTCCGCCCTCGACGAGCAAGGCCCCGATCTATCAGCTGTACACGAACTTGGGCGAGTAGATCGTGTCCGCCACCTCCATGCCGCCGCCCCGGCCGGTCGGCCTGCGCCCGGTGCCGCTGCGCGAACTCGCCGCGCTCGTCGATGCCGCCGTCAGCGTCCCGGGCAGTGCCGCGGGCAGTGTCGCGGGCAGTGATCCGTCAGCGGCGGACGTCGCGGTCAGCGGCATCAGCCTGCGTACCGGGTCGGTCCGGCCCGGTGACGTGTTCGCGGCGCTGCCGGGCAGTGCGGCGCACGGAGCCTCGTTTGCGGCACGGGCCATCGCGGACGGGGCGGTGGCGATCGTCACCGATCCCGCGGGCTATGCCGCGCTGCTGCCGCAGTTCGATACCGTGCCCCCGGTGGTGATCGTCGACGAGCCGCGGGCGACGCTCGGCACACTTGCGGCGCGCATCTACGACTACCCCAGCAGGCGACTCGACGTCATCGGCGTGACGGGCACATCGGGCAAGACGACCAGCTGCTATCTCATCGAGGCCGCGCTCGCCGCGGCCGGATGCCGCGCCGGGTTGATCGGAACCGTCGTCGCCCGGATCGACGGTCAGGCGCTGCCGAGCGCGTTGACCACGCCCGAGGCGCCGGACCTGCAGGCCCTGTTCGCCGTCATGGTGCAGCGCGGCGCCACCGCCGTAGCCATGGAGGTCTCCAGCCATGCGCTCGCGCTGGGGCGAGTGGCGGGCGTCGAATTCGCCGTCGCCGCCTTCACCAATCTGTCGCAGGACCACCTCGACTTCCACGGCGACATGGAGAGCTATTTCGCGGCGAAACGGCTTCTCTTCGACGGCCGGGCCCGCGCCGAGGTCGTCGTCATCGACGACGACTACGGCCGTCGGCTCGCCGCGGCTCGTCCCGCCGCCCGGACGGTATCCGGGCTCCCCGATGGCGTCGCCGATTGGACCGTCCGGGCCGAACGGGGCCGGCCAGGTGTGCAGGAAATGACTATCTCCGGACCCGCTGGGCGGCACCTTCAGGCGCAGATCTCGCTACCCGGGGCCTTCAACGTCACCAACGCCGTCACCGCGCTCGCGTGCGTCGCGGCCGCCGGGGTCGATCCGGCCGCTGCGGCGCCGGGATTGGCCGCCGTCCAGGTGCCGGGGCGGATGGAGCGGGTCGACGTGGGCCAGCCGTTCCTCGCGATCGTGGACTACGCGCACAAGCCCGCAGCGTTGGCGGCGGTGCTCGACGCCGTGCGAGAGCACTGCGCGGGACGGGTCATCGCCGTCGTCGGCGCCGGGGGCGACCGTGATCACGGGAAACGACCGGTGATGGGTGCCGTTGCCGCCCGTGGCGCGGATCTGGTCATCGTCACCGACGACAACCCGCGGTCCGAGGAACCTGCCGTCATTCGCGCCCAGATCCTCAGCGGTGCAAGCGATGTCGCCGAATCCGAGATTCGCGAGATCGGTGACCGGCGGGAGGCGATCCGCGCAGCGGTCGCCGCGGCGCGGCCCGGCGATGTGGTGCTCGTCGCCGGCAAGGGCCACGAGCAGGGGCAGGAGATCGACGGCGTCGTCCACCCGTTCTCCGATACGCAGGAGCTCGCGGCCGCGCTCACCGACCTCGTCGCCCAGCCGGGGAGGCAGCCATGATCCCCATGACGCTCGCCGAGGTTGCCGCCGTCATCGGTGCCGACGCGCCGGCCGGAGCAGCGAGTATGACGGTGACCGGCGTCGAGTTCGATTCGCGCAAGGTCACACCCGGGGCCCTCTTCGTGGCATTGGCCGGGGAGCACGTCGACGGGCACGATTTCGCGGCGGCCGCGGCCCGCGCGGGCGCGGTGGCCGTGCTCGGATCGCGGCCTGTCCCGGAGCTTCCGACCCTGGTGGCGCCCGCTGTGCCCGCGGCGCAACCTGCGTCGGCAGCGCCGGCCGACCAGCTCGATCCCCGTTCCGCCGCCGTGCTGGCCGCCCTGTCCGCGCTGGCGCGGCATGTCTGCCGACGCCTGGTGGCCGACGGCCTGACGGTGGTCGCCGTGACCGGATCCGTCGGAAAGACGTCGACCAAGGACCTGATCGCGGCGGTGCTGTCGCGGGCGGGCACCGTGGTGGCCCCGCCGGAGTCGTTCAACAACGAGATCGGCCATCCGTACACGGTGCTCCGCGCGGACGCGGATACGGACTTCCTGGTGCTCGAACTGTCCGCGCGCGGCATCGGCCACATCGCGGCGCTGGCCGAGATCGCACCGCCGCGGATCGGCGCGGTGCTCAACGTCGGTTCGGCCCACCTCGGCGAGTTCGGTAGCCGGGACGCGATCGCGCGGGCGAAGGGCGAACTCGTCGAGGCGCTGCCCAGCGCGACGGACGGCGGTGTCGCGATCCTGAACGCCGACGACGACCGTGTCGCCGCGATGGCCTCCCGCACCGCGGCCGCCGTCGTCCGCACGTCGGTCGCATCGCCCGCAACTGTGCCAGCGGACGTGTATGCCACGGACATTCATCTTGACGCGTCCGCGCGTGCGTCCTTCCGTCTGGTGACACCGGAAGGCGCCGCACCGGTCACCCTCGCGGTGGTCGGCGAGCACCAGGTCCCCAATGCGGTGGCGGCCGCGGCGGTGGGCCGCGCCGTCGGCGTGGGCGTCTCCGCGATCGCCGACGCGCTGTCCGCGGCCGGCCCGGTATCGAAATGGCGGATGGCCGTGACTCACCTTCCCGGTGGCATCACGGTCGTGAACGACGCCTACAACGCCAATCCCGAATCGGTGCGTGCCGCGCTGCACGCGCTAGTGCAGATCGAGGCGGCAGGCGTCCGGTGGGCGGTGCTCGGCGAAATGGCCGAGCTCGGTGCGGCGGCCGCTGAGGAACACCTGCGGATCGGTGCAGAAGCCCAACGCGGCGGCGTGCAGGTGCTGGCCGTCGGCGACGCGGCGCGGCCGATCTTCGACGGGGCCGATCGCGTCTTCGAACAGGCCGGCGGCCTTCGCCCGCTGTGGGTCAGCGGCATCGACACCGCGGTCGCCCTGCTGGCCGGCATGGTGCAGCCGGCCGACGTGGTGCTCGTCAAGGCGTCACGCGCAGTCGGCTTCGAGCGCCTCGCCGCGCGATTGATCGACGCGTTGTCGTCTGCGCCGGCCGCGCACCGCTCGGCCTGGAATGGCGAGGGGCGCGCGTGAAGATCATCCTGATAGCGGCGATCGTCGGCCTGCTGGTGTCAATCCTGCTGACTCCGCGGCTCATCCGCGACTTCTCCCGCGAGGGGTTCGGTCAGGAGATCCGCGAGGACGGGCCGAAGACGCACCTGACGAAGCGCGGCACCCCGACCATGGGCGGGATGGCGATTGTGGTCGCCATGTGGGCCGGGTACGGCGTCGCCATCACGGTGCAGGCACTGCTCGGCGGCGGCGGGCCCACCGCCTCAGGATGGCTGCTGTTGTACCTGACCACCGGACTGGCGCTGGTGGGGTTCCTCGACGACTTCATCAAGGTGCGCCGCCATCGCAACCTCGGCCTGAACAAGAAGATGAAGTTCGTCGGCCAGACCTTCATCGCGGTGTCGTTCGGCGTCGGATGCTTGTTCTTCCGCAATGCCAACGACCAGACGCCGGGCTCGCCGTACTTCTCCTACACGCGCAACCTGACGTGGTTGCCGCTCGGCGCCGTCGGGTTCGTCATCGTCGCGGCGCTGCTGATCGCCGCCTGGTCCAACGCGGTCAACTTCACCGACGGGCTGGACGGCCTGGCGGCCGGTTCCTCGGTGATGGTGCTCGGCACCTATGTGGTGATCGGTTTCTTCCAATTGCGCCATTCCTGCTTCGGCGCCCTGACCAAGGCCACGGTCGGCGGGTGCTACGCGGTTCGCGACCCGCTGGACATCGCGGTCGTCGCGGCGGCCGCCCTCGGCGGCTGCGTCGGGTTCCTGTGGTGGAACGCGCACCCGGCGCGAATCATCATGGGGGACACCGGATCCCTGGCCCTCGGCGGACTCATCGCCGGCCTGTCCATCCTCAGCCGGACGGAATTGCTGCTCGTCGTGATCGCCGGGCTCTTCGTCGTCGAGATGGTGTCCGTCGTCATCCAGATCGTCGTCTTCCGTACCCGCCACGTCCGGGTGTTCCGGATGGCGCCGTTCCATCACCACTTCGAGCTGGGCGGGTGGAAGGAGACGACGGTCATGGTGCGGTTCTGGCTGCTCGCGGCGATCTCCGCGACTGTCGGTGTCGGCCTGTTCTACGCCGACTGGCTCTCGCTGACGGGAGGGTGACGCGGTGACCACTAGTTCAGTGATGACCGGTTCGACGACCAGTTCAGGGACCGCTGCCGCCGATGCGCGTCGGCGGGCACCGGTGCGTGCTCGGGCCGGCTGGGCTGGTCGGGCCGTGCCCTGGCGCGTGGTCTCCGACTGGCTGGATAGGCCGATGGCGTCGTTCCACCTCGTGCTCGCCGTCTTCGCGCTGATGCTCGGCTTCGGGCTGCTCATGGTGCTCTCGTCATCCGCGGCCACCGCGTTCAACCGCTCGGATTCCGCGTTCGCGGTCTTCACCAACCAGGCGCTGTTCGCCGCCATCGGACTGATCGCGTTCGTCATCGTCATCCGGATGCCGCTCAGGCTCATCCGGTCGCTGTCGACGACGGCCGTGATCGTGTCGCTCGCGCTGCTGGCGGCCGTGTTGATCCCGGGCATCGGCACTACCTATTTCGGCGCGCGCAGCTGGATCTCGATCGGGCACAGCTTCCAGTTCCAGCCCAGTGAGGTCGCCAAACTCGCGCTGCTGCTGTGGTCCGCGCACGTGATGGCGTCGGTACGCTCGCCCTACCGTCGGCTCAAGTCCCTGCTCATCCCGGTGCTGCCCGTCTTCGTGCTGATGGTCGGGCTCGTCATGTTGCAACCGGACCTCGGCACCACCGTCACCTTGACGATCGTGTTCCTGGCGGTGCTGTACTTCGCGGGCGCGCAACTGTGGATCTTCGGCGGGCTCGTCGCCGCCGGCGCGCTCGCCCTGGGCTTCTTGGCGACGTCGGCCGGGTATCGGATGGCGCGCGTCACCGCGTGGCTGCACCCGGATGTCGCCGACCCCGCGTCGACTTACCAGTCGTTCCAAGGCTTCTACGCGATGGGCAGTGGCGGGCTGTTCGGCGTCGGGCTCGGCCAGTCCAAGATGAAGTGGGGCCGGCTGCCGAACGCGGACTCGGACTTCATCTTCGCCATCATCGGCGAGGAACTCGGTCTGATCGGCACTCTCACGGTCATTCTGCTGTTCGCGGTGCTGGCCTATGTCGGCCTGCGGATCGCGCGGCGGAACGTCGACCCGTTCGTCAAGATCGCCGCGGCCGGCGGCACCGTGTGGCTCGTCGGGCAGGCCGCCGTCAATATCGGCTATGTGACGGGCCTGCTGCCGGTGACCGGCATTCCGCTGCCCATGTTCTCCTCCGGTGGCACGTCTCTGGTGATCACCATGGTGGTCTTCGCCTTGCTCGCGAACTTCGCGCGCCGAGAACCACAGGCCGCGGCCGCGCTGCACGGTGTCGGCCCGCGGGGGCTCGCCGCCTTCCTCGGCATCGGGATGTCCCGCGTCGACCGGCCGTCCTCGCGGCGAGCCGCGCGACGGGCCGAGCGGGTGCGGGCACGCCGCGCGAAGGCGCGCGCGCAGGTGTCGGGTGCGGCTGTGGCCGGGCGCGAGCCGATGCCGGCCATCGGCCGGCGGACGCCGGCCGGAACAGCGTCATACCCGCCGCCGAGCCGCACGACGCGACGCAAGACCGCGCACAAGACCTACCGCCTGCGCCGCGCGTTCGGTTTCCCGGTGCCGGGCGATCGCCGGTCCGTACCATCCGGTCGGGGCCGGCCGAGCCCAGGCCGCACGGTGCGACCGTGAGCGAGGCCGGAGCGGGCAACGCCGATCGCGAACCGGGCGCGCCGCGCATCCTGATCGCCACCGGGGGGACGGCCGGGCACATCGAGCCGGCCCTGGCGGTGGCCGATGCGATCCGCGAGATCCGGCCGGACGCAGGCATTCTCGTCATGGGATCGCCGCGCGGACTGGAGGGCACCCTGGTGCCGGCGCGCGGGTACGAGCTGGTCACCGTGCCCGCCGTCCCGCTGCCGCGGAGGCCCGGGATGGATCTGCTGCGGCTGCCGCTGCGGCTGCGCCGTGCGGTGAGGGCGGCGCGAAAGGTGTTGCGGGAGAGGCGTATCGACGTCGTCGCCGGATTCGGCGGGTACGCCAGCCTGCCCGCCTACCTCGCTGCCCGGCGGCACATCCCGATCGTGGTCCATGAGGCGAACGCGCGCGCGGGCCTCGCGAACAAGATCGGGGCCCGGTACGCCGTCGCTGTCGCCGCGGCGGTGGCCGGCAGCGGGCTGCGCGGCGCACGCGTCACGGGAAACCCGGTGCGGCGCAGCATCTCCGGATTGGATCGCGCGGCGATGCGGGCGGAGGCGCGGGCATACTTCGGGCTCGACCCGGCCGCGCCCACGGTGCTGGTGACCGGCGGATCGCAGGGCGCTGAACGCATCAACACCGCCGTACGCGCCTGCGCGGAGGACTTCGCCGCCGCGGGCATCGGCGTGCTGCACCACCACGGCGCCAAGAACGTCGTCTCACCAGTGGACACAGCACCAGTGGACACAGCGCCAAGAGACACAGCGCAACCGAGAACAGCGCCCCCCTATGTGCTGACGCCGTACATCGACCGCATGGATCTTGCCTATGCCGCGGTCGATCTGATCGTGGCGCGATCGGGCGCCATGACCGTCGCCGAGGTGGCGGCAGTCGGGCTGCCCGCCGTCTACGTCCCGCTGCCGCACGGCAACGGGGAACAGCGGCTCAACGCCGCCGCCCAGGTCGCGGCCGGATCGGCCATGCTGATCGACAACGCCGACTTCACCGCCGACGCCGTCCGTCGCGACGTGATCGGCCTCATGGGCGACCGTGAGCGGTTCGCCGCGATGTCCGCGGCAGCGGCCGGCGGGGTATCGGTGCGAGCCGACCTCACCGTCGCCCAGATGGTGCTGGACGCCGCGCGCGGTGCCGGCGTAGCGGAAGGGTCCCGATCGTGATCGACATCGTGACGGAGTCCGGCGCAGACCTCCGACGGGCGCACCTGGTCGGCGCCGGGGGAGCGGGCATGAGCGCGATCGCGACGCTGCTGCTCGACCGTGGCGCCGAGGTGTCCGGCTCGGACGCGAAGTCCTCGCACGCCCTGACCGGGCTCGGCGCCCGCGGAGCGCTGGTCCGCGTCGGCCAGCGCGCCGAGAACCTGGACGCCCTGCCGAACGGGCCTACCGCGGTGGTGGTGTCCACCGCCATCCACGCCGACAATCCGGAGGTCGTCGAGGCGCGCCGCCGCGGCTTGCCCGTCGTGCGCCGGGCCGACGCGCTCGCCGCCCTGATGGCCGGCAGCCGCGCCGTCTGCATCGCCGGTACGCACGGCAAGACGTCCACCACCTCCATGCTCACGGTCGCGCTGCAACATGCCGGGTTGGACCCGTCCTTCGCGATCGGCGGCGAACTCAACGAGTCCGGGTCCGGCGCGCACGCCGGTTCCGGGGACATCTTCGTCGCCGAGGCCGACGAATCGGACGGCTCCCTGCTCGCCTATGCGCCGCACGGCGCAGTGATCACCACGATCGAGCCGGACCACCTGGACTTCCACGGCACCGCCGAGGCGTACGAGGCCGTCTTCGCGCAGTTCGTCGACAGGATCCGTCCCGGCGGCTTCCTGGTCGCCGGCATCGACGACACCGGCGTGCAGGCTCTGCTGGATGGGGTCGAGAGCCCGGCGGCGGGCGCGGCGCACGCCCGGCGCGTGATCACCTACGGGCGATCACCGCAGGCCGATGTGCGGATCGGGGCGACCGCACTGAGCGGACACACGGGCTCGGCGGATCTGCGCCTCCCGGACGGCACCCAGCTGACCATCGCCATCGACGTCCCCGGCGAGCACATGCTCGCGAACGCCGCCGCCGTAATGGCGACCGGCATCGAACTCGGCGTCGATCTGCAGGCGATCCGCCGCGGCCTCGCGGCGTACACGGGCGTGCACCGGCGCTTCGACTACCGCGGGCGCGTCGGTTCGATCCGCGTCTACGACGACTACGCACACCACCCCACGGAGGTCGCCGCGACGCTCGCCGCGGCCCGCTCGGTGGCGGGACCGGGTCGGGTGGTCGTCGTCTTCCAGCCGCACCTCTATTCGCGCACCGTCACCTTCGCGGCGGAGTTCGGCCGGGCCCTGGCCGCGGCGGACGTGGCGGTGGTGCTGGACGTCTACGGGGCGCGCGAGGACCCGCGCCCGGGGATTACGGGTGAACTGGTCGCGCGCGCCATACCGGACGGGGCGGCCGAGGTGCACTACGTTGCGTCCATGGCACGCGCCCCGCAGGCCGTCGCCGCGCTGCTGCGCCCTGGCGACCTGGTACTCACCATGGGCGCCGGAGATGTGACGATGGTTGGACCGGAGCTGTTGCGCGAGTTGGATTCTCGTGCTGCCGAAACGTTCGGCGAGGGGTGAGGGCGGTGGCTCGAACAAGGCGCCGGTCCGCGTCGCGGGCGGTGAGCGCGGAGAAGTCAGCGGCTGTGACGACTATGACGCGGTCCCGGCGGGGCTGGATCCGGAAGGCCTTGGTCGCAGTTCTCCTACTCGTCGTGGTGGGCGGCGCCTCGGTGGTCTGGGCCTCCCCGGTGCTCGGGCTCAAGACTGTTGCTGTCGACGGGCCCGGTGCTGGCGACCTTGCCGCAACGGTCCGCGGTGCCGTCGTACTGCCCGTCGGCCTGCCGCTGGCCCGCATCGACCTCGCGACCGTGCGCCAGCGCGTCCTGACGCTGGGGCCGGTGGCCACTGCCACCGTGCAGCGCCAGTGGCCGAACACCTTACGCATCACCGTCACCGAACGGATCGCGGTCGCGACGACCGAGGCCAACGGCCACTGGTGGCTGCTCGACGCGACCGGCCTGCCCTATCGCCAGCTCGATGCGCAGCCGGCCGACCTGATGCCGATCGAACTGGCGACCCCCGGCCCGGACGATCGGGCGACGACCGCCGCGCTGACGGTGCTGTCCTCGCTGCCCGCCGCGTTTCGCACCCAGGTCCAGAGCATCGTGGCGCCCACGGCGTACGACATCACGTTGCGGCTCCGCGACGGCCGCACCGTCATCTGGGGGAGCGCGAGCGACGCGGCGACGAAGACCGCGGTCCTGCCGGCGATCCTGGAACGGCCGGGCACCGTGTTCGACATCAGCGACCCGACGCTCGTTACCGTGCGCGGCGACTAGATTCACGGGAGTAGAACCGCGGATTTCTTGCGTGTCGGCGCGCCTCCGCGGTGCGCCGTGCGCGGCGCCCTACCGTTGCGTCTACAGCGGTACCTGACATAACTATAACCGTATGGTGGAGGTTGAGGGTTCATGACACGCCGACCCCGTGGCTCGTGCCATCGGCCCGGCTGCGCGTCGTCCGCGAACCCGATCATGATGGGCGGCGCCGGTAGCGACGGTGCCCGGGTCGATCGATGCCGCCGGAGCGGAAAACCCGTAGTCGAAGGGCTCGCAGTGAAAGGGCCCGCAGTGAAAGGGCACAGCGCATGACGCCTCCGCACAACTACCTGGCCGTCATCAAGGTCGTCGGCATCGGCGGCGGCGGGGTGAACGCGGTCAACCGGATGATCGAAGTGGGCTTGCGCGGAGTCGAGTTCATTGCGATCAACACGGACGCACAGGCCCTGCTGATGAGCGACGCGGACGTCAAGCTCGACGTCGGGCGCGAACTCACCCGGGGACTCGGCGCCGGCGCGAACCCCGAGGTCGGGCGCAAGGCCGCCGAGGACCATCGCGAGGAGATCGAGGAGGTGCTCAAGGGCGCCGACATGGTCTTCGTCACCGCGGGCGAAGGGGGCGGAACCGGCACCGGCGGAGCTCCCGTCGTCGCGTCGATCGCGCGAGAACTCGGTGCGCTGACCATCGGCGTCGTCACCCGCCCGTTCGCCTTCGAGGGCAAGCGGCGCGGCAATCAGGCCGAGGACGGCATCACCGAACTCCGCACCGAATGCGACACGCTGATCGTCATCCCGAACGACCGCCTGCTGCAGCTGGGCGACCTCGGCGTCTCGCTGATGGACGCGTTCCGGTCCGCGGATGAGGTGCTGCTCAACGGCGTTCAGGGCATCACCGATCTCATCACCACTCCCGGGCTGATCAACGTGGACTTCGCCGACGTCAAGAGCGTGATGTCCGGCGCCGGCACGGCGCTGATGGGGATCGGCTCGGCGCGCGGCGAGGGCAGAGCGGTGCAGGCCGCGCAGAAGGCGATCAACTCCCCGCTGCTCGAGGCGTCGATGAACGGGGCGCACGGGGTGCTGCTGTCCGTGGCCGGCGGCTCCGACCTCGGGCTGTTCGAGATCAACGAGGCCGCGTCGCTGGTGCAGGAGGCGGCCCACGAGGACGCCAACATCATCTTCGGCACGGTGATCGACGATTCGCTCGGCGATGAGGTCCGCGTCACCGTGATCGCGGCAGGGTTCGACTCGACACCGTCTGTGATGCCGCCGCGCCGCACGTTCGCGGCCGAGACGGCACCGGCGGAGCTGGGAGGCCGGCCCGCGCGGGGAAGTTCGCTTCCGCCGTTGCCGGACCGTGGCGCCGGCCCAGAGACAGGCACTGCGGCTGAGACGGACGGGGCACTGACTGAATCATCCGCCGCCACGCCACCGTCGGCCAGTTCGCCGATGGCCGGCGGGCCACTCCCGCACGCGCGCCCGGTACTCGAGGATGACGACGAGGTCGACGTCCCTCCGTTCATGAAGCTGTAGCGTCGGGCGCTGTGTTCCCGTGTTCCCGAGGCCGCGGGGACAGGGGACCGGGAACGGTGACTGCAATACCCGCGGATCGGCCGGGTGTGTCGCGCCGGAATCGGTGCGATCGGCCGATAGCCTCAGTGACAGCAACTATCCGAAAGGTTCCGGTCACGCCGCACGTCGCGGCCGGCAGGGAAGGAATGGCCGATGGGCTCGTGGCGCAAAATGGGGGCCTTCCTCGGACTGGTTCCGGAGGACGACTCCCGGGCAGCGGATTATGACTACCCGGAGGAAGAGTACGACGAGGCCTTCACGTCCGAGTACGCGATGCGTCGAGGCCGGGAGGTCCGCCCGACCCGGGACGCGCATGAGGCCCGGGAGGCGCGGGAGACCCGGGAGACACTACCGCGAGCGGAACGCGGCTCCGGATTCTCGGAACCGGTCGTGCAGGGCGCGTTGGCGATGCAGGTGCGCCGGGAGGTCCGGCAGTCGACCCGGCAATCAACAGAGCCTGGCCTGGCGGCCCGCCCGCTCACCGTGAAGTTGACGGGCTTCGGAGAGGCGCGGATCATCGGTGAGCGATATCGCGAGGGCGCGTCGGTGATCTTGGACATGACCGACCTGTCCGACAGCGATGCCAGGCGCGTGGTGGATTTCGCGGCCGGACTGGCGTTCGCGCTGCGCGGGTCGATCGACAAGGTCACGGCCCGCGTGTTCATGCTGCTTCCGCCGCATGCCGATATGTCCGCTGAGGATCGACGGGCGTTCGCCGGCACGTACGCCCGCTCCTGAGGGATGGCCCCACGGATGGTCCGGTCGGTCATCCAGCGGGGGACCCGATGGAGCGACCCGGGACCCGGGTCGGTGAGGTAGAAGTGGACAGGTGAGCGTCTTCTGGCAGCTGTGCTTCCTCGCGCTGTGGTTGTTCCGGCTGGCCCTGCTGGGCCGGATCGTCTTCGACATGGTGCGTGTGTTGGCGCGACGGTGGCGGCCGGTCGGCGGCTCCGCAGTCGCGCTGGAGGTCCTTTACTCGACCACCGACCCGCCGGTCAAACTTCTGCGCCGCATGATCCCAATGGTCCGGTTGGGCGGAGTAGGGTTCGACCTCAGCATTATTGTGTTGTTGATCGTCGTCTACATTCTGATGGAACTAGTGGTGGGGCCGCTCGCCTTCCGGTGAGCTGCTCGTCCACGTCCCGCGTCACGCCACGGAGGAAGCTATGCGGCTCACCCCGGCCGATGTCCACAATGTCGCGTTCAAAAAGCCGTCGATCGGCAAGCGCGGCTACGACGAAGACGAGGTGGACGCCTTCCTCGACATCGTCGAGGCCGAGCTCACCCAGCTGATCGAGGAGAACAACGACCTCAAGCAGCAGCTCGCCGCGGGCGTGCCCGCAGGGCCGGCGGTGCCCGCGGGGGACGGCGCCGTCGACGCGGAGGTCACTCGTCTCACCGCGGAGAACGACCAGCTGCGGCAGCATCTCGCCGACGCGCAGGCGTCCGCGTCAGCGGCACAGGCCGCCCAGGCGCAGGCCGAGGCTGCGGCGCAACAGATGCAGGCGCAGCTGGAGGCACAGTCACAAGCACAGGCGCAGGCGCCAGCGCAGGCACCAGCGCCGGTCGCCCCACAGCCGGTCATCGCACCCGTCACGACCTCCTCCGAGACGAGTGCGCAAGCCGTGCGGGTTCTCGACCTCGCACAGCAGACCGCCGATCGCGTCACCGCCGAGGCGAACGCACAAGCGGAAACGCAGCTCGCCGACGCCCGCAACGAGTCCGAGCGGATGCTCAGCGAGGCGAAGAGCTCGTCCGATGCGATGGTGGCGAGTGCGAACGCGAAGGCAGATGCCGCCGTTCGGGATAGCCAGATCAAGGCCGAAGCCATCGATCGCGAGGCGCAGCGCAAGTACTCCGAAGTGATGGGTCAGCTCACGGCGCAGCGCACCAGTCTGGAGAGCAAGATCGACGCGTTGCGCACCTACGAGCGCGAATACCGCAGCCGTCTCAAGGTCTGGATCACCGATCAGCTGCAGCAGCTCGAAACGACCGGTACCGACGGCGCCGAGGTGGCGGCCACCGCCGAGTAGTGCCGAGTTGCGCGAGGCAAGCGATCGTTGCGGTCGCGCCCGAGCAGTTGGGTGTGCGGTCGTGAACAGACGAGCACGCAGCCGCGACTACACTGGCGACGTTGTACGGCGATGACCCGGCGATCACCGGCGAGCCATTCGGAAGAACGGGCACCCACCTCGCGGGCGCCTTACTAGAACCGAACGGGTCCGGCCCGTCATAGCCGGATAACGAGGCGATCCGCGCCCGGACCCGCGAACTGCGGTGGACGGGTGCGGATAAGCGGGGTGGTACCGCGGGGCGGCCCAAGACATCGGGCCCGCTTCGTCCCTGCAGCGCCCGGCCTGAGCCGCGGCGCACGGGTCCCGGCGCGAGCCGGGCCGGACGCACGGACGAGGAGCGCCGCGATGACGACATCGAGTACGACCGCCGACGGCAGCACGGCGCCGTCATATCCGTTGGCAGGGGCCGAACGGCCGACGACGCATCCGGATTTCCCCGCGCTGGAGAAGGATGTCCTGGCCTATTGGGCCGTCGACGACACGTTCCGCGCGTCGGTTGCGAACCGCACGGCAGGCGAGAACGGCGCGAATGAATACGTTTTCTACGACGGCCCGCCGTTCGCGAACGGGCTCCCGCACTACGGGCACCTGCTCACCGGCTACGTCAAAGACACCGTGCCGAGATACCAGACCATGCGCGGCAAGAGGGTCGAGCGCCGATTCGGCTGGGACACGCACGGCCTGCCCGCCGAGGTGGAGGCCGAACGCCAGCTGGGGATCACGCACAAGAGCGAGATCGACGCGATGGGCATCGCCGCGTTCAACGAGGCCTGCCGGACCTCGGTGCTCCGGTACACCGACGAATGGCGCGAGTACGTCACCCGCCAGGCGCGCTGGGTGGACTTCGACCACGACTACAAGACGCTGGACCTGCCCTACATGGAGTCCGTCATGTGGGCGTTCAAGACCCTGTGGGACAAGGGCCTGATCTACGAGGGGTACCGCGTCCTGTGGTACTGCATGCGCTGCGAGACGCCGTTGTCCGCCACCGAGACGAAGATGGACGACACCTACCGGGACCGGACCGATCCGGCGGTGACGGTGACGCTACCGCTCGCCGTGCCGGGCGACGACCGGCGCGCCGAACTCGACGGCGTGCGCGCCCTGGTCTGGACGACCACGCCGTGGACGCTGCCGAGCAACCTCGCGGCCGCCGTGCACCCCGAGGTGACCTACGTCGCCGTCCAGGCCCCGGACGAGAAGCGCTACCTGCTCGCCGAGGCCCGGCTCGCGGTCTACGCCAAGGATCTCGGCTTCCCGGACGCGGAAGCGGCCGCGAACAACGTCATACACAGATACCTCGGAACGGAACTGGCGGGCCTGGCCTACACGCCGCCGTTCGACTTCTTCCTCGGGCGGCCGAACGCACACCGGGTGCTCCTCGCGGACTACGTCACGACCGAGGACGGCACCGGCATGGTGCACATCGCCCCGGCGTTCGGCGAGGAGGACAAGGTCGTCACCGATGCCGCGGGCATCGAGATCGTGCAGCCCGTGGACGCGCAGGGCCGCTTCACCGAGGAGGTGCCGCCCTATGCCGGGCAGGTGATCTTCGACGCCAACCGGCCGATCGTCCGCGATCTGAGGGCGGCCGGGCGGCTGATCCGCGACGAGAGCTACCTGCACTCCTACCCGCACTGCTGGCGGTGCGAGACGCCGCTCATGCAGAAGGCGGTGAACAGCTGGTTCGTCGCGGTGACGACGTTCCGCGATCGCATGGTGGAGCTGAACAAGCAGATCACCTGGGTGCCGTCGCACATCCGGGACGGCCAGTTCGGTAAGTGGCTGGAGGGCGCGCGCGACTGGTCCATCTCGCGGAACCGCTTCTGGGGCTCGCCGATCCCGGTGTGGGTGTCCGACGATCCCGCGCATCCGCGCGTCGACGTCTACGGCTCGCTGGACGAGCTGGAACGGGACTTCGGTGTGCGGCCGAACGATCTGCACCGCCCGTACATCGACCGGCTCACCCGGCCCAACCCGGACGATCCGACCGGACGCTCCACGATGCGCCGGGTGCCGGAGGTGCTCGACTGCTGGTTCGACTCCGGGTCGATGCCCTACGCGCAGGTGCACTACCCGTTCGAAAACACCGATTGGTTCGCCCACCACTACCCGGGCGACTTCATCGTCGAGTACAACGGGCAGACCCGCGGTTGGTTCTACCTGTTGCACGTGTTAGCGACGGCCCTGTTCGACCGGCCGGCGTTCACCACCTGCATGGCGCACGGCATCGTGCTGGGTGACGACGGACAGAAGATGTCCAAGTCCCGGCGCAACTATCCCGATGTCGCCGAGGTGTTCGCCCGCGACGGCTCGGACGCCATGCGCTGGTTCCTGCAGGCCTCGCCGGTGTTGCGTGGCGCCGACCTCGTCGTCACGGAGGAGGGGATCCGCGAGGGTGTGCGGCAGGCGATCCTGCCGCTGTGGAATGCGTGGTACTTCCTGTCGCTGTACGCGGGCGCTGCGGGCGGGCCGGGAGAACCCGGCCGGGTCGGCGTGACGCGAACGGATTCGCCGGACGTGCTGGACCGTTACATCCTCGCCAAGACCGCGGATTTGGTTTCGCAGATGACGGCGCAGATGGACGCGTACGACCTCGCCGGTGCGTGCGCATCGCTGCGCGGTTATCTCGAGGTGCTCACCAACTGGTACATCCGGCGCTCACGGCAGCGGTTCTGGGCCGGTGACGCGGCCGCGATCGACACACTGCACACGGTGCTGGAAGTCGTCTGCCGGGTCGCGGCGCCGCTGCTCCCGCTGACCACCGAGACGATCTGGCGGGGGCTGACCGGCGGCCGCAGCGTGCACCTGACCGACTGGCCGGCGCGCGGTGAAGGGCAGGGCGCCCTACCCGCGGATCCCGCCCTGGTGGCCGCCATGGATGAGGTGCGCGAGGTCGCGTCGGTGGCGCTCTCGTTGCGGAAGGCGGGCGGCTTGCGGGTGCGTCAACCGCTGGCGAATATGACGATATCCACGGCGGAACCCGAGGCGTTGCAACAGTTCTCCGGCCTATTGGCGGACGAGGTCAACGTCCGCCAGGTGGTCGTGACCGGGCTGGACGAGGCCGACGACCGGGTCTCTCGGCAGTTGACGGTCAACGCCCGCGCCGCCGGCCCGCGCCTGGGCAAGACGGTGCAGCAGGTGATCCGCGCCGCGAAGTCCGGGGACTGGTCGGTCGCCGATGACGGCTGCGTGACGTGCGGCGGGGTGGAACTGGCCGACGGCGAGTACAGCCTGGAGCTGGCTGCCTCGGGTGACGCGGCGGGCGCGGTCGGGCTGCTGCGGTCCGGCGGCTACGTGCATCTGGACACGGATCTCACCGACGAGTTGCGCGGTGAGGGCGTGATCGCGGACCTGCTCCGGGTGATCCAGCAGGCCCGCAAGGATGCCGGCCTGGACGTCTCCGACCGGGTGTCGGTGGTGCTGGATGCTCCCGACGACGTGTGGCAGCTGGCCGGCGCGCACGTCGAGAGGATCAAGGCGGAGACGTTGGCGGTGACGCTGCAACGCCGCATGGTCGGCCCCGACGGCACGCGCGGTCTGGTCGGTGACGGTGTGGTCGTGCGCGTGCAGGTGACTCGCGCGACGGCGTAGGTCGCGCACCGGATGACGGCGGTGGCCGGCGCGGCGCTCCGTGCTGTGCCGGATTGTGCCGGCCGCCGCCGTCATCGCAGGGTATCTCAGGACGTGACGTAACCGACGTTGGTCACGATCACCCGGGCGTTGCCCGCGGTGACGCGCAACTGGATCGCACGGTCGATCAGCGGCACCAGCATCAGCGTCGACACCGTCTGTCCCTTGCGGAATTGCTGCACGCCGATGGTCGAGCCGCTGCCCTTCGGCGCGACGATCAGGTTGCCGGCCGCCGACGGGTTCACCACCTGCACGTTGACCAGGACCGCGGCGGCGTTGCCCGGCACGCCGAGCAGGCCCGGCACTATCCAGCCGGCGCCGACCGCGTTCACCCGGGAATCCCAGGCCAGCGACGGGCTGGTCGCCACGACCTGCCCGGGAATGTCGGCCGTTGTCGGGACGCCGCCGGTGTCCGTCGTGCCGGCTCCGGAGTCGGTACCCGGCACAGTGGTGATCGGCGCCAGATAGCCGACGGCGGTCACGATCACCCGGGCCTTGCCCGCGGTGAGCCGGAACTCCATGTTGCGGGCACTGAGCGGTACCAGCACCGTGGTCGAGATGGCCTGATCCTTGCCGAACTGCTGCATGCCGATGACGGAACCGCTCTTCCACGGCTTCACGATGAGGCTGCCGGCCGCTGTCGGGTGCACGACCTGGATGGACAGCATCGCCGCCGTGGCGTTGCGCGGCACGCCGGCATTGCCGCCGACCTCGAGTGCGGTCGGATTCGTGGTGATCTTCGCCGTGCGCGAGTCGTAGACGAGCCGGGGCGCCATCGCCGTCATCTGGTAGCCCGTTGCGGTGGACAGGTATCCCTCGGCGCTGACGACCACCCGCGCCTTGCCCGCGGTGAGCCGGAATTGGATGTTCATGGCCGAGAGCGGCACCACGACCGTCGCGGAGATGTACTGGCCCTTGCTGAACTGCTGCATGGACGTGTTGACGTTGCTCTTCCACGGCATCACGACGAGGCTGCCGTTCGCGGTCGGATCGATCACCTCAAAATTCAGGATCGCGGCGGTGGCGTCGCGCGGCACGCCGCCAACGCCCCCCACGCCCAGCGCTACCGGGTTCGTACCGACGATGGCTGTCCGCGAATCCCACACCACGCGCGGGTTGAGGGCGCTCGCGTATGACGGCGGCGTGGCGAACGTCTGCACGAAGCTCGAGTCGATGTTGATCGTCACACCGCCCCAGGTCTCCTGATGCCCGCCGGTGAACTGGTGGATGCGGTGACCGGCCCAGGCGTCGGCCGGCAATGCCGTGTCGTCCGCGGTCGGCACACCGTTCCAGCGAGCGAACCAGACATTGTCCGGTGACGCGTACCCGCCGGCCGCAGTCCAGAGTTGCGCCTGCCGGATCATCGACTCGGAGCTGCCGTACAGGCCGGACAGCCATCCCTGCGAGTGCAGGTTCGCCGTCCACGCGTTGGTGAACGCCTTCACCGCGGCGGAGCACGGACCGTCGGACGGGCTGTAGTACTCCATGTCGAAGTAGATCGGGACGTTCTGTCCGATGCCCAACGAGCGCATCTGCACGATCGCGTCCTTGGCGGCGGCCGCACCCTGGCCGGCCGCGGTCGATGCGGTCAGGCTCATGACCTTCGACGGGTACTTCGCAGCATTGCACGGTGCCTGCAGCCCCACGTAGATCGGAACCAGGTTCCACCCCATGCTGGTGACCGAGGTGACCCAGCTCGGGGTCAGGTTCACCTGCGTCGGGCATCCGCGGGCGATGCCGCCGACATAGATCCCGACCGTTCGATAGGGCGAGGCCAACCACGCCGTCATATCCGACACCGCGGGCGCCTTGCAGGTGTCGAACATGTTGCCGCCCTTGGTGTTGATGGCGGTGGTCGCGGCAGCGGAATTCGGCACGGCCAGCGGGCCGACCGTGCGAGCCGGGTCGGTGGCTGGGCTGTCCAGGGTCGACAGGCCGCCGCCCATCGTCTGCTGGTCCGCGGGCGGCGCGGCAGCCGCGTCTATGACGGGCATCGCCGCACGGGGGAGGGGCGTGGCCGCTCCGGCGGCGGGGACCGCGATCACGAGTGCGAGGACGGACAGGAACGCGGTCACGAGCACGCGCGCGGTCGGTTTCATCAATGATCAATCTTTCGCAGCCGGAACGGGTGTGCCGACATGCGGACGCGGCACAGGCAGAACGGTTCCCACGGTGCGTGACGCGACGCGGTTACACTCCGCAGTCGGCTCGTGATTACTGTACCGCCCTGCACCAGGGGCGCATCCCGCGTCCCGGCGTTCAGGGCACGTGTCCTGGTGTGTCGCAGCAAATTTCGGCCGGAAGTGTGCGACAAATGGGACGGCACGGGCGAACTCGGTCAGTCGACACGCGATAGCCGTTGCGCGCCAACGCCCGGCCGACGGGAATCCTCACCGCGCCCGCCGCCCGGCAAGTCCGGCACCAGGCTGCACCGCGCCCGCACCACGTGACCGATCGCACGCGAGCGCCCTGTTATAGGGTGAACAACGAAGGTTTTCGCACCACGCGCTGGGTCCCATGGTCAGGACGCGCAGGCTATCGCGAGCCCCGTTCTTTCATACCTCTTTTCCGTGTCCTTCGTGCGTGCAAGGAGCATCATGACCACAGCGACGGTGTACGGCTACCCGCGGCAGGGCGCGGGCAGGGAACTCAAGAAGGCGATCGAGGCCTATTGGAAGGGCGCAGCGGACTCGCCCACGCTGCTGGACACCGCGCGCACGCTGCGCGGGCAGCGCCTAGCCGAACTCGCCGCGGCCGGCATCGACGAGGTGCCGGTCGGCGACTTCTCGCTCTACGACCACGTTCTCGACACGGCGTGGATGCTCGGCGCGATCCCACAGCGGCACCGCGACGCCGTGCCGGACGGCGATACCGACCGCGGCCGGCTCGACCGGTATTTCGCGATGGCGCGCGGCACCGCCGCGGTCGAGCCGTTGGAGATGACGAAGTGGTTCGACACGAACTACCACTACCTGGTCCCCGAGATCGGGCCGGCCACCGCATTCGCCCTCGACCCGTCGAAGCTCCTCGCCGAACTCGCGGAGGCCCGGGAGGCGGGCCTGCGCGCCCGACCGGTGGTGCTCGGACCGGTCAGCTTCCTGCTGCTCGCCAAACCTGCCGAGGCCGCCGAGGCCGCCGAGGCCACAGAGGCTGCTGACGCCACCAGGCCCGCCGACGGCTTCGCGCCGATCGACCGGCTGACGGACATCCTGCCGCTCTACGCCGACCTCCTTGCCCAGTTGCGCGCCGCGGGCGCCGAATGGGTCCAGTTGGACGAACCGTGCCTCGTCACGGACCAGCCGCAGCCGATTCTGGACGTCGTCGCGTCGGCATACGCCGTGCTCACCTCGCTGATCGACCGGCCGAAGATCCTCGTCGCCTCCTACTTCGACCGGCTCGGCAAGGCGCTGCCGGTGCTCGCGGCGAGTGCCATCGAGGGCCTGGCCATGGATTTCGTCGGCCCGGCCCGCGCCAACCTGGACGGGCTCGCCGCATGCGGCGGCATTCCCGGAAAGCGCCTGGTGGCGGGCGTGGTCGACGGTCACAACATCTGGGTGACGGACCTTACGGCCGCGCTCGCCACGCTGGCGACCCTGCACGGCCTGGCCGGCGAGGTCGACGTGTCTGCATCGTGCTCGTTGCTGCACGTTCCGCTGGACGTCGCCCTCGAGACCCGCCTCGACCCGCAGGTCGCCTATTGGTTCGCGTTCGCCAAGCAGAAGCTCGGCGAGATCGTCACCCTGCGCCGGGCGCTGACGGGCGGACGGGAGGCGATCGCGGAGGAACTCGCCGACAACGCCCGCAGGTTGCAGAGCCGCCGCACCTCCCCGCTGGTCGCCGACCCCGCCGTTCGCGCGCGCCTCGCCGCGCTGACCGACGCGGACTATCACCGCGACAATCCTTATGCGGCACGACGTATCGCGCAGCGGGAGGTGCTGAATCTGCCGAACCTGCCCACCACCACGATCGGATCGTTCCCGCAGACCACGGAGCTGCGTCATGCCCGCGCAGCGCTGCGCCGCGGCAGCATGACGCAGGCCGAGTACGACGAGGCCATGCGCCGCGAGATCGATGCGGTGATCGCGGAGCAGGAGCGGCTCGGCCTGGACGTGCTCGTACACGGCGAGCCAGAGCGCAACGACATGGTGCAGTACTTCGGCGAGCAGCTCGCCGGGTTCGTCGCGACCGACGAGGGCTGGGTGCAGTCCTATGGCACCCGGTATGTGCGGCCGCCGATCATCGTCGGGGATGTGTCGCGGCCGAAACCGATGACGGTGCAGTGGATCTCGTACGCGCAATCACGCACCGCCAAGCCGGTCAAGGGCATGCTGACCGGGCCGGTCACCATGCTCGCGTGGTCCTTCGTCCGGGACGACCAGCCGCTGGGGGACACGGCGAAGCAGGTGGCCCTCGCCCTGCGCGACGAGGTAGCGGACCTGGTCGCCGCCGGCACCACCGTGATCCAGGTCGACGAGCCCGCGCTGCGGGAGACCCTGCCGCTGCGTGCGGACGGCCGCGCCGCGTACCTGACGTGGGCGACCGACGCCTTCCGGCTGGCCACCTCGGGGGTCGACGACGCGACGCAGATCCATACGCACATGTGCTACGCCGAGTTCGGCGACGTGCTGCCGGCGATCGTCGACCTGGACGCGGACGTCATCAGCCTGGAGGCCGCGCGATCGAAGATGGAGATCGTGCAGGAGCTCGGCCGCATCGGCTATCCGAACGAGATCGGGCCCGGTGTCTGGGATATCCACTCGCCGCGGGTCCCGAGTGTCGCCGAGATGACGGAGAAGCTCGCCATCGCCGCGGACGCCTTCGGAGACCGGGTGTGGGCGAACCCGGACTGCGGGCTGAAGACCCGGGGGTATCCGGAGGTGAAGGCCAGCCTGGAGAATCTGGTGGCCGCGGCCGCCGCCGTGCGCAGTCGTTTATGACGCCGTTCGCCTCGCTCCGCTCGGCCCGGCCGTTCCGCGATGCGCTGGGCCGTCGATGACGCTGCTCGCCTCGCTTCGCTCGGCCAACCCCGGCGCGGCACCTCACCCGAGTTCGGCGGCCAGCGCGCTCAGGAACGGGGTGCACCCGGCGTCCACGCGCAGGGTCGCGAGGTCGTCGCCGCGGGTCGCGCCGCGGTTGACGATCACGATCGGAATGCCCTGCGCCGCAGCGCGTTTCACGAACCGTAGGCCGCTCATCACGGTCAGCGAGCTGCCGGCCACGAACATCGCCTCGGCCCCGGCCACCGCGTCGTAGCTCGCGCGAACCGTGCGCGCGGGCACGTTCTCGCCGAAGAACACCACGTCGGGCTTGAGCACGCCGCCGCAGATCAGGCAGTCGGCCACCACGAACGAACCCGTGTCGCCGACCTCGGCATCACCGTCCGGACGCATGGTGGCTGTGTCATCCGGCCGCGCGGCGGCCGTGTCGTCAGGCCGCACGGCGGCAGCGCCGCGAACAGCGTCATACCCGAATCCGGGATTCAGGTCGGCGAGCCGCCGCTGCAGCTGGACCCGCGACGATTTCGCGCCGCAGGTCAAGCAGACCACGGTGTCCAGGCGGCCGTGCAGGTCGATGACCGGGCTGCTGCCGGCGGCCTGGTGCAGTCCGTCGACGTTCTGCGTAATAAGGGTGTTCGAGCCGGTTGCGGCCTGGATTTCGGCGAGGGCGCGATGGCCGCCGTTCGGCTCGGCGTGGCGCATGCGTTCCCACCCGAGATGGCTACGGGCCCAGTACCTTTGCCGCGCGGCCGGTCCGGAGCGGAACTGCGCGATCGTCATCGGCGTGTGCCGCGGCGAATCGGGACCCCGATAGTCGGGGATGCCTGAATCGGTCGAAATGCCGGCGCCGGTGAGGACGACCATGCGCCGCCCGGCGAGTAGCGCCGCCGCCTCGGCCACCCCTTGGGTCAGGGCATCCGCCGCTACGATCGCCGTACTCACACCTTCGACGCTACTGCGTGCCCCACCGGTAACCTCGGTCCCGTGAGCGAAGCGCTGAGCGAACAATGGGCACCGTGAGCGAAGCGCGGAGCGGGCAATCCACCGTTCTGGTGGTGATGGGCGTGTCCGGTGTCGGGAAGACGACGATCGCGCGCTCTCTGGCGGCGCGGCTTGGCTGGGATTTCGCGGACGGCGACGAGTTCCACCCCCAGGCCAATATCGACAAGATGGCGTCGGGGCACCCGCTCACAGACGAAGACCGGTGGCCGTGGCTGCGCGCCATCGCCACCTGGATCACCGACCATGGCGCGTCGGGCCAGGGCGGCGTCGTCGCCTGCTCGGCGCTCAAGCGCGCGTACCGCGACATCCTCCGCGGCCCGGGCGTCGTGTTCGTTTACCTGGCGGGGGATCGGGCGACCATAGCGCGCCGGATCGGAGCCCGGCACGGCCACTTCATGCCCTCGTCGCTGCTCGACTCGCAACTCGCGGCACTCGAACCGCCGGACCCGGACGAGTCCGCGATCACCGTCGACGTCGGGGCCGGCCCCTCGCAGATCGTCGATCAGGTCGTCCGGCAGCTGCGCTCGGTCCCCGGGTCTGCCTCCGCGACTGTCTCCAGAAATCGGGTCACGCCGGGTTGACGCGGATGCCGGCCGCGACGTCCGCGGCCACCCGCGCGGTGTGGCCCGCGCCGGTGATCGCGACGTCATCGCCGGCGAAGGCGAACGTCACAACGGCCCCCGGCAGAGCACCGACCGACTGCAGCAGCGCCATCACGTCCGGCTCGTTCTGCACCACCTCGATGATGCGCGCCACCGCGAAACTGCCTCCGCGGCGGGCGGCCTCGTCGGCCGGAATCGCGTCGTCGACGGCGGGCGGCACGGCGTGCGCCGACGGCGCCGCATCCGAACGAGGGGGGATCGGATTGCCGTAGGGGGAGGTGCGCGGGTGCCCGAGCAGCTCGGTCAGCCGGTGCTCGACGGCATCGCTCATCACGTGCTCCCACCGACACGCCTCGACGTGCACCTCGGCCCAATCGAGCCCGATCACGTCCAGCAGCAGCCGCTCGGCGAGCCGGTGCTTGCGCATCACCGAGGTCGCCCGCTCCCGGCCGGCCTCCGTGAGCTCCAGGTGCCGTTCGTCGGTGAGCAGCACGAGCCCGTCGCGCTCCATGCGGGCCACTGTCTGGCTCACGGTCGGGCCGCTCTGCCCCAGGCGCTCGGCGATCCGGGCGCGCAACGGAACGATGCCCTCCTCCTCGAGTTCGAAGATGGTCCGCAGATACATCTCCGTGGTGTCGATGAGGTCGTTCACCGCCGCGTTCCTCCCCATAACGTTCGCCGCAGTACCGTTCGCCGTAGTACCGTTCGGCGCAGTATCGTCCAGCACACTGCCGTCCGATGCCGTGCCGCCCGGAATCCCGCCGTCGTGTGCGCACGGGCCAGAGATGGACGCAGGTACCGTCGCTCGACGCCGATGCTACCGGCACCGTCCGCGGCCGAGACCAGGCCGACCCGGTGCCGACCCAGGCCGACCGGTGCCGACAGGAGGCCGGCGTGATGCTGACAGTATGGGGCCATGACCGAGGGCGAACAGTTCGGCACGGCGGCTGCCACGCGAATCGACGGCCCGCGCATCGATTCCCCGGGCGGCCCACCCGGCGGCCCGTTGGTCGAGCCGGCGGCCCTCGCGGCCGCCCTGGGGTCCAGCACCCCGCCCGTGGTGCTCGACGTGCGCTGGTCGCTGGCCGGATCCGACCATGACGCCTTCCGCGCCGGGCACGTTCCGGGGGCGGTATTCGTCGACCTGGATGCAGAGCTCACCGCGCCGCCGGGGATCGGCGGGCGCCACCCGCTGCCCGGGCCCGCGACGCTCGACGGCCTGCTGCGGCGCGCCGGGATCGACGCGGCGACAGCCGTGGTGGTGTGCGGGCAGCGTGACGCCTCGGCCTGCGCCCGCGCCTGGTGGCTGCTGCGGTGGGCCGGGCACCGCGATGTGCGGGTTCTCGACGGCGGTTTCGAGGCCTGGCGGGCGGTGGGCCTGCCGGTAGCCGTGGGCGACGGCGCCGAGCCCGGCGGCGGCACCGCGGTCACGCGACCCGGCGCGATGCCGACCGTCGACGCCGACGGAGCCGCGGCACTCGGCTCCACTGCGGGATCGGTGCTGGTGGATGTGCGCGCGCCGGAGCGCTACCGCGGCGAGGTCGAGCCCGTCGACCCGATCGCCGGCCACATCCCGGGCGCGATAAACCTGCCGCTCGCCGCCATACACGCGGCCGACGGCCGGCTGGCCGATCCGAGTGATCTGCGCAGGGCGTTTGCTGCGGTCGGCGTGCATGACGCCATTCCGGCTGCGGTCTCGTGCGGATCGGGCGTCAATGCGTGCGCCGCGATCCTGGCCGCGGAGGTCATCGGGCTGCACCTCGCGCTGTATCCGGGCTCGTACTCCGGCTGGTGCGCGCTGGGTCGCGCGGTCGAGACGGGCTGAGCACGCGGTAGGACACAGACCGGATACGCTCGCAGCATGTCGCAGCCGCTGCTGATCTGGGACCCGGGCATGCTGCGTTACGACTTCGGCGACGCGCACCCCTTCCACCCCCTGCGGTGGGAACTGACGTGGCGCCTGGCCGCGTCGCTCGGCGTCACCACTGGGCTCGAACTGGTTGCGCCGGAACCGGCCAGCGACCGGGTGCTCGGCATGGTGCACTCCGCCGACTACATCGGTGCGGTGCGGCGAGCGTCGGCGCCCGATGGGTACGGCGGTGTCGGCCACGGCAGTGTCGGGTACGGATTGGGCACCGATGACAACCCGGTGTTCCCCGGGATGCACGAGGCGGCCGCGCTGATCGCGGGCGGGTCCGTCGCCGCTGCCCGCGCCATCGCGCGGCGGGACGTCGATCGTGCCGTCAACATCGCCGGCGGTCTGCACCATGCGATGGCAGGTCATGCCTCGGGATTCTGCATCTACAACGACGCGGCGTTGGCGATCGCGACGCTGCTCGCCGAGGGAGTGCACAAGGTCGCCTACGTCGATGTCGACGTGCACCACGGCGACGGTGTGCAACGCGCCTTCTACGACGATCCGCGCGTGCTCACGGTCTCCCTCCACGAGAGCCCGCTGTCGCTGTGGCCGGGCACCGGGTTCGTGACGGAATCCGGTCGTGGCGCCGCGGCGGGAACTGCGGTCAACATCCCGCTCCCCGCAGGCACGGGCGATTCCGCGTGGCTGCGGGCCTTTTCCGCGGTGGTCCCGGCGGTGGTGCGCGAGTTCCGGCCGGACGTACTGGTGACCCAGCACGGCGCCGATTCGCACCGTGATGATCCGCTCGCGGACCTGAATCTGACCGTCGACGGGCAGGTCGCCTCCTATCGCGCGCTGCGCGACCTGGCCGGCGACGCGGCCGGCGGGCGATGGCTCGCGCTCGGCGGGGGAGGCTATTCGGTGGTGCGCGTCGTGCCCCGCGCGTGGACACATCTGCTGGCGTTGGTCTCGGACCGCGACCTGGACGGCGCGACGGCGATCGGCGAGGAATGGATCGCGGCCGCCACGGCGGCCCGCCCGGCCGAGCCGGCGCCACACCACATGAGCGAGAACGGCGGCAGCCCAATAAGCTTCGAACCGTGGGACGGACAGGACGCGACGCCGGTCGATCGGGTGATCATGCAGGTTCGCAAGGAGATCTTCCCGCTGTACGGGCTCGATCCGTTCGATCCTCGTGACTGAGATCCGGCCCGGTCCGGGTGCGTCCGGATCTGTCTCCGCGCCGTATCCGACGCGCTGGGAGGCCGACGTCCTCACCCTGGACGGTTCGGTGATGCGGGTGCGGCCGGTATGTGCCGACGACCCGGCCGATGGCGACGCCATCCGTGCCATGCACCGCCGGATGAGTTCCCGGAGCCGGTACCTGCGCTATTTCTCGGCGGTTGGCGAACTGTCCGACGCGCAGCTCAAGCTGTTCACCGACGTCGACTACCGCTCCCGGGTGTGCCTGGTGGCGGTCGACGGTGACGACATCGTCGCGGCGGGCACCTACCATGCCGGGACCGGCGATCCGGGCAGTGCCGCATTGCTCGCTCCGGCTCCGCTCGATCGGCCTGCTGCTTCGCAGCCACGGCCTGATCTCGCTGCGCCGTCGGCTCGCAGCGCCGAGGTGGCGTTCGCGGTGCAGGACGACCAGCAGGGGCGCGGGCTCGGGTCGATCCTGCTCGAACACCTTGCGGCCGCCGCACAGGAATGCGGGATCGGCCGGTTCACGGCGGAGGTGTTGAGCGAGAACCAAGCGATGCTGCGGGTCTTCCTCGACGCCGGGTACGCCGTCCAGCGGGAGTACGCGTCGGGGGTGGTCGATCTCGCGTTTGACATCTCGCCGACGGCGGCTTCGCGCGAGGTGCTGATCGCCCGGGAACAGCGTGCCGAAGCGCGATCGATCGCGCGGTTGCTCTCGCCGCGCTCGGTGGCGGTGATCGGGGCGTCGAACGATCCCGCGAAGATCGGGCACGCGATGCTGGTCAACCTGCTGCGCTCCTTCGCCGGCCCGGTCTACCCGGTGAACCCCGAATCGTTGTCCGTGCAAGGGGTTCGTGCGTACGCCGACGTCATGGGCATCCCGGATCCGGTCGATCTCGCCGTGGTCGCGGTGCCCGCCGCGGGTGTGGCAGAGGTGATGCGGGCCTGCCGGCAGAAGGGCGTGCACGGGCTCGTCGTCGTCTCGGCAGGCTTCGCGGACGCCGGCGAGGACGGCGCGACGGCGCAGCACACGCTGGTGCGGTTGGCGCGAGCGTCCGGGATGCGGGTGCTCGGGCCGAACTGTCTCGGGCTGGCCAACACCGACCCCGCGGTGCGGCTCAATGCAACGCTCGCGCCAGTCGTGCCGGCGGCCGGCCGGGTCGGGTTCTTCTGCCAGTCGGGCGCGCTGGGCATTGCCATCCTCGCGGACGCTGCGGCTCGAGGGCTCGGGTTGTCCTCGTTCGTCTCGGCCGGCAACCGGGCGGATGTGTCCGGTAACGACCTGCTTCAGTTCTGGCAGACGGACGACCGTACGGAGGTCGTGCTGCTGTATCTGGAGTCGTTCGGCAATCCGCGCAAGTTCGCCCGGCTCGCGCGGGTACTGGCCCGCTCGAAGCCGGTGATCGCGGTCAAGTCGGGGCGCCATGCCCTGCTCCCGGAAGGATTGCAGGCCAACGTCTCTCCGATCTCGGACGCAGCCGTCGCGTCGCTGTTCGCCCAGTCCGGCGTGATCCGCACCGACACGTTGTCCCAGGCCTTCGATGTCGCGCTGCTGCTCGCCTGCCAGCCGCTCCCGGCCGGCGACGTTGTCGCCGTGATCGGCAATTCCACGGCGCTCGGGCTGCTCGCGTTCGACGCCTGCTTGGACGCCGGCCTCACCGTGGCCGGGGGAGCCCCCGTCGACCTCGGGGCGTCGGTGAGCCCCGACGACATGGCGGCGGCGGTGGCTGAGGCCGTGGCTGGGGCCGCCCGGTCCGGCGTGGGAGCCGTGCTGGTCGTCTTCGTCCCCCCGGTGGCGACCGACGGCGCCGCGCACGCGGAGGCGCTGCGATCGGCCGTTCACGGGGCGCAGATCCCGGTGCTGTCGACGTTCCTTGCGGTGGAAGGCGTCCCGGAACACCTGGCGGTGTCGGACGGCGTGGAGGCGGCGGCGCGCGGATCCGTGCCGAGCTACCGGTCGCCGGAACGCGCCGTCGCGGCGTTGGCCGCCGCGGCGCGCTATGCGGAGTGGTTGCGCACGCCACCCGGGGTGGTCGCGCCGTTGGCCGACCTCGACCGGGCATCGGCGCGCCGGCTCGTCGCCGCCATAGTGCCGCCGTCCGGCGAGCGTCCGATGGCGGACGCCGAGATGGTCGAGATCCTGCGGTGCTACGGGATTCCGGTAACGGACTTCAGCTTGGCCGGCGGGCGCGACGAAGCGGTCGCGGCGGCGACGGAGCTCGGGTTCCCGGTGGTGCTCAAGGCTTCTGACGAATCGCTGCGCCACCGGGAGGACCGCATCGGTGTGCGATTGGATCTGGCCGACCCGTCGTCCGTCGCGGCCGCCTACGCCGCGTTGGCCGCAGCGACCGGCCCGCAGGTCTATGTCCAGCGCGCGGTTCACGCCGCCGACCGGATCGCGTCGGCCGTGTTCGGCGTGATGGCCGACCCATCCTTCGGGGCACTCGTCTCGTTCGGCCTCGGCGGTGTCGCAACGGAATTGTTCGACGATCGCGCGTACCGCGCGGTACCGCTCACGGATCAGGATGCGGCGGAGCTGATCGCCGCGCCCCGTGCCGCGCCGCTGCTGGACGGGTATCGGGGCGCGCCCGCCGTCGACCGCCGGCCCCTCATCGACCTGGCGCAGCGGTTGTCGGCGCTGGCCGACGATCTTCCGGAGATCCGGTTCTTGCAGTTGCAACCCGTGCTGATCGCCGCCGCCGGATACGCGGTGACCGGTGTCACCGGCCGCATCGGCACGCCGCCCGCACCGCCCGATGAACGCCGCCGCCTGCGATAGCCGGCGGCCGGCGCCCATCGGTCGGTACCTCGGGCGCATCAACGAGCCGTGGCGCCCACCGTTTCCGGTGGGCGCCACGGATCAGAACATCGTCATACTCGATCGCACGTCGCGCGACTGCTAGCTCGCGTACTCCCGGAGCACCTCGGAGCGATCGTCGGAACGCAGCTTCGCCATCGAATCGCGCTCGATCTGGCGGACGCGCTCGCGGGAGATCCCGAACGCACGGCCGATCTCGTCGAGAGTCCGCGGGCGGCCGTCGAGCAGCCCGTAGCGCATGCGCACCACGTCGCGTTCCCGCTCGTCCAACGTGCCTAGCACCCGGTCAATGTCGCGATGCATGAAACCGGCCACGACCTCCGACTCGGCGGAGACCGACTCGGTGTCCTCGATGAAGTCGCCGAGCGGCGCCTCCTCGTCGGTGCCCACCGGCATGTCGAGGCTCACCGGGTCACGCGCGTGGTCCAGCAGGTCGGCGATCTTGTCCGACGGGATGCCGGACTCCTCGGCGAGTTCGTCGAGGGTCGCGTCCCGCCCCAGCTGCTGGTGCAACTCGCGCTTGAGCCGGGACAGCTTGTTCACCTGCTCCACCAGATGCACCGGCAGTCGGATGGTCCGCGCCTGGTCGGCCATGCCGCGCGAAACCGCTTGCCGGATCCACCATGTCGCGTAGGTGGAGAATTTGAAGCCCTTGGTGTAGTCGAACTTCTCGACGGCGCGGATCAGACCGAGGTTGCCTTCCTGGATGAGGTCCAAAAGGGGCATGCCGCGGCCGGTGTACCGCTTCGCCAGCGACACGACCAACCGCAGGTTCGCCACCAGCAGGTGACTACGCGCGCGATTGCCATCGCGGACGATCGCCTTGAGGTCCGCGCGGCGAGTCGGCGAGATGCGCTTCTCGGTTTCCAGCTTGTGCTGCGCGAACACACCGGCCTCGATGCGCTTCGCGAGTTTTACCTCTTGTTCGGCGGTGAGCAGCTGCGTCCGCCCGATGCCGTTCAAATACACGCGAACCAGATCGGCCGCCGGTCCCTGCGCGTCGAGATCTTCGATGTCGCGTGCCGCAGCCCACGCCGTCGTGTGAGCGGACTCCGGATCGCGGGCCGCCAACGGTGTTGCCAGTGTTTGGGAAGCTGCCATGTCGTGCTCCCTCCAATCGCCTCTGCCGTTCAAGGCAGTGGCTGCCTTGCGACATATGTTCAAACGCCTGCCGACGTGATTTCGTTCCCAAGACGCCCCACGCGGCGGTCCGGTTGCATATGCGCTCTCCCGGGGAACGGTCTCACTGGGTTCACCATCGGTCACGTGTTCGGGCAGCCGATATGACCGGCATGCGAACGGCATGTGACTTTCTGTCCGGTGCCGGCACCCGGCTCAACCTTCCAGCAGGACGGTGAACGGCCCGTCATTCACGCTGGCCACGGCCATATGAGCGCCGAAGACGCCGGTCTCGACGCGGGCCCCGAGACGACGGAGTTCGGCCACGAACTCGTTGATCAGCGGCTCGGCGACGGCTCCGGGTGCGGCATCCGACCAGCTCGGGCGCCGTCCCTTATCGGTGCGGCCGTACAACGTGAATTGGCTCACGACGATGATGGGCGCGCCGGTGGTGGCACACGATTCTTCGTCCCGAAGGATCCGGAGCTGGTACAGCTTCGCTGCCATGGCGCGGGCGCCCTCGGCGGTGTCGGACCGCGTCACCCCGACGAGTAGCAGCAGACCGGGCTCGTGGATCTCTGCTTTGATGGTCCCGCTTACCGTCACGCTCGCGGACGTGACCCGGGTCGCCACCACGCGCATCGCTGTCAGCCGATCCCGTCGACCGGATGCAGCAGCCCGCGGGTGATCGCCGTCCGGATGGTCGGCAGGATCGCCGCCGCCAGCGCGGTCGGGTCGAGTTCGTGCGCGGCGGCCATCAGTTCGACCAGCGTGCGCAGGGTGACGTCCCCCCGACAGCCCGCGAAGAGTGCCTGACCCCATTCGTCCAGTTGCACGCTCGCGCCTGGCCCGCTGGGGCGGTGCAGCATGCGAAGCACGGTCGTCCAGCCGTCCCGGCCGGGAAGCAGCCGCTGCTCCAGGATGTCGGTGTCGGCGAGTGAGAGCCGGACGTCGAGGAGATCGGCGTCGCTCACCCCGGCGAGATACGCGCGGCGGGCGAGGAACGCGTCGACCTCGGGTCCGGTGAGTACGTCGCCGGCGCCGGTCAGCTGGTCGAAGATGACGTCCGGCGTTCCCGCCCGGGAGTGTTCCGGCCGCCGGAGCGTGATCGACCCCATGCCGATGCCCGTCACGTTCTCGCGCGCGAAGTAGTCAAGCCATTCGCCGGCGAGATCCGCCGCGTCATCCTCGAACGCCTCGCCGGTGTCCTGGAGCCACAGCGCCACGTACTGCGCCGGGGGCGCCACCTCCCGCTGCACCACCCAGCCGTCCAGCCCGGTCGCCGCGACCCACGAGCCGACGCCGAGCCGCCAATCGCCGTCGCCGCGGATCAGCCAGTTCGCCAGGATCTGGGCCGTCCCACCGGGCGTGAGGTGGTCCGGGATGCCGAGCACCAGACGTCGACAGAGCTCGTCGCCGGCCAGGCCGGAATCCCGGTATTCGAAGCGCTGGGTGCCGGACGAGATCACGAACGGCGGATTGGAGACGATCAGGTCGAACCGCTCGCCGGCCACCGGTTCGAAGAGCGAGCCCGCGCGCAGGTCCCACTGTTGGGAGTTGAGGCGTGCCGTGGCGCCGGCGAGCGCGAGGGCTCGGGGATTGGTATCGGTGGCCGTGACCGATCCGGCGTGCGCATCGCAGTGCAGCGCCTGGATCCCGCACCCCGTGCCGAGATCGAGGACTCGGTCGACGGGCCGGCGGATGACGGCGCGGGCCAAGGTCACCGACGCGGCCCCGATACCGAGCACGTGATCCCGGCGCACCGGGCCGGGACGAGAATCCGAGTCGAAATCGGACACCACCAGATAGGAACGCTCCTCATCGGCGTGCGGGCGGATATCCACTGCGGCGCGGATCAACGCGGCGCCCGGACGACTCGCGCCGTCATCGCCGTTGCTGCCGACGCGATCGTCGCTGTCGGTCCCGCGGGCGCCGCGCCCGTCACGTGCGTCGGCGACTTCCAGTGCGCCGCAAGCGATTCCGCCCGAAATACCGAGCGAGGGCAGCGCCGCGGCCACGGCATCCGCGGGCTCGCTCGTGCCGAACAGGAACAGGCGCGTCACGGTGGACAGCGCCGAGCCGTCGGCGGCGGCCCGACCCGTGACGTACAGCGCCGGCCACCGCTGCCCGCGCCCGAGCGCGTTGTGGGCGTCGACACCCAGCAGCGCGGGGACATGGTCGGCGTCGTACCCGCAGGCGGCCAGGTCGGCGGCGAGCCGATCGACGGCGGCCGGATCGGTCAGCGGGTGCGCGGGAGTACTCATCGGTGGCAGCGTATCGGCCGGCTGTCTCCCGGGTATCTGCCAGAGTGTCAGGGCAGAGTAGCGTCGATGGTGCGGGACGGGCATGAGTGCGAGAGAGGAACGCCGGTGGCGGACGGCACGCACGGCACGGCGACGGCGCACGAGAAGGTCAGCGTCATCACCGAGGCGCGGCCGTCCTACCAGGACGAATTCCGCTCCCGGCGCCGCCGTTACGTGATCATGATGGGGCTTCGTGTGCCGTGTCTCATCGCGGCGGCCGCCCTGTACCACACGCCCTGGCTGGCGGTGCTCATCATCCTGATATCGATCCCGCTGCCCTGGATGGCGGTTCTCATCGCGAATGACGGCCCCGCGCGCAAGCCCATTCGGGCACCGCGAGGGGCACTGAACAACCAGCGCGCATTGCCCGGGCCCGCACGTCCCGTCATCGAAGCGGTGCCGGACGACGGCACGCAATCAGGGAATGCGGGACCGTCCGCGGACGGCGCGTACTTCTCAGGCCACGATCGGTGACACGCCGCCGGGGCTGAGCAGGAACGTGCCGGCGAGGCGGAGCCCCGCGCGGGAACATGAGCCGGACAACGCCGCGGCCCAACACTGATCCTGGTTCGTCGGGCCGAACGGACCGTTTCGTTCGACGACGAACAGCACCTGGCCGTCTCCCTCGAGGTTCTCGTCGATGAGCGTGCCGAGCGCGGCGACCAGCCCGTCCACGAGCGACGGTTCGGGCATCGCCGGGCGTTCGTCGATCGGGATCAGGATGGGTGTCTGGTACCCGTCGCCGTCCAGCACCAGGACCCACAATTGGGCTGGGTTGGACGCCGGTGCCAGCAGATCGCGGATGCGCGTGACCATGTCGCGCTCGGTGAGCAGGGGTTCTTGGGAAGCCGTATGGGCATCGATCGTCATGCGGCAGAGCATGCGCGCGGCAGGATCGGGCCGGCGTGAGTTATCCACAATCCGCCTACGCCCAGGAGTGGCGCCAGCAGGAGTGTGGACAAAGCGCACCGGGCGGCCGGTTGTGGTAACGGATGGCATCATGGCAACAGACCGGCTGATGGGCCGCGGGGAGATCTCGTGAGGCTGAGACATCACAAGCTCGGGACATTAGGCACAGGACATCAAGCTCGGGACATCAAGGAGGCGCGACATGACGGCACCGTCGACGGACGTTCTGGAGAAGCCGGTCGAGAAGACCACGGACAACGCCCCGGAGATGTTCCACTACGTCCGGAAGAACAAGATCGCCGAAAGCGCCGTCATGGGAACCTTTGTCGTCGCATTGTGCGGCGAGGTCTTCCCGGTGACCAAGTCTCCGAAACCGGGCTCGCCGGTGTGCCCGGACTGCGAGCGGATCTACCGGTCGCTGCCCGCCGGCGAGTAGGTCGCATCACCTCGCGGCGTCACCGCTCAGCGGCTCCGGTCCTCATCGGAACCGTCGCCGTCCGGTCGATCACCGGCGAATCGATCCCCGTCGGATCGGTCCCCCTCGGAGACACCCTCGGAGGCGGCCGGCTCGAAACGCTGCCACTTGCGCAGTTCCCGCCGCGTCACCCGCGCCGGGTAGTACTCGAGCGTCGCGTTGTTGAACTGCGCTCCGAGCACGATCGCCAACGACATCATGTAGTAGAACAGCAGGAACGTGATCGGCGTGGCCAGCGCCCCGTACGTCAGACCGTGCGTGTAGACGTAGCTCACGTAGATCCGCAGCCCCGACGACGCGACCACGAACACGGCCGTCGCCAGTAGAGCGCCGGGGATGCCGCGCCGCCACGGGTGCTTGTGCCTCGGCGCCACCTTGTACAGCGTCGTGAGCAGCAGCACCAGCGCGGCGACCATGCCCGGGTAGTACGCGACCGTGATCACCGTGCTGGCCTGCTCCCGGATCGACGGCGGGAAGAGCTTCGTCAGCGCCTCCGGCCCGATCGCCAGCAGCGGCAGCGTCACCGTCCCGGTGATCAGTGCGATCAGGTAGAGGCCGAGGGCGAAGAGCCGTTCGCTCACCGGGTGGCGCACCTCGTACTGCCCGTAGGCGATCGTGATCGATTCGACGAACGCGGAGATCGCGGACGACCCCGCCCACAAGCTGATGAAGAAGCCCACTGACACCAGGTCGGCCTGTCCGTTGTGCAGCATCGCGCCGACGTTCGCCGATAGCAGGTTGTCGACCACCTCGGACGAGAAGATGCCGTGCAGCACCACCAGGACCTGATTCTGGACCGCATCGATCGCATCCGGGCCGAACCAGCGGCCGACGAAGCCGACCAGGCCGAGCAGCGCCAGCAGCAGCGGGGCGGTGGACAGCGCCGACCAGAACGCGCCCTCGGCGCTCAATCGGAACAGCGAATCCGACCACGCCTTCGACACCGTCCGGCCGATCACCTTCAGCGGCCGACGCCGCGTCGTGTGGACGGCGGGGAGAGTGCCCGGTCCCGGATAGGGCCACGGCAGGATGTCGCGGTGCCCCGGGAATGCCGATACCTGCCGAGTATGACGTTGTTCGTGGTCGCGCCCTGCCGTATCGGCCGTATCCTCGGTGGCCGCGTCCGATCCGGGCCCGGTCTGCCCGGTCGGGGCTGCCTTGGGTGAGAGCGCTGCCGGCGGTGGCTCGACCGGCGGGGGAGCGTGCGCGTGCGAACGGGGCTCGCTCGGCGCCTTCCCGCCGTCCGCGTTGCTCGCGCGCTCCGCGCCGCTGTCGCGGTCCGCGCCGCTCCGGCCGTTCACAACGTTCCCGCTGTTCCCGCGATCCGGGCCGGCGAGCGGGTGCGCCTCATTCTCGGCGCCGCGCCCGGCAGGGGCGTGGCGCGGCTCACCCGGCGCTCTCCTCACTCCAGAAGCATGCCTGCTGATCCTGGGCCGCCGCAGCCCGACACCCGGGATTCGACGAACTTGTGATCGTTCGGGCACGCCGGACCGACCTGCGGTATCGGCCGGATGGGCCGAGGGGTTGCCGGCGATGGCGTAATCTGCCCTGCGGTGCTTCGTGACGCATCGTCATGGATCGCAAGGGCCCGGGCATATGCCGGGAAATTGTTCGGCAAGAACCGGGGGCGGGAATGCGTGACACACCCCCGCCGAGGCTTCGCGCGTGGCAAGCGGACGCCATCACCGGGTACCTGCAGGACCTTCCCAAGGATTACCTCGTCACGGCGACACCCGGTGCCGGCAAGACGACCTTCGCGCTGGCCGTGGCTCGTCATCTCCTCGATCGCCGCCTGGTGCAGCGCGTCGCCGTCGTGTGCCCGACCGACCATCTGCGGACCCAGTGGGCGGACGCGGCCGCGCACAGTGGGCTCACCCTCGACCCGACCATGACCAACGCCGACGGCCCAGTCCGGGACGGCGCCGACGGGTACGTCACCACTTACGCGCAGGTCGCCGGTCGGCCGGCGATCCACGCGGCGCGCGGCCGCACCCGGCAGACGCTGGTCGTGCTGGACGAGATCCACCACGCGGGTGACGGGCTGAGCTGGGGCAACGCGGTGGCCGACGCGTTCGACGAGGTGTCGCGCCGACTGTGCTTGACGGGCACGCCGTTTCGCACCCGCGCCGACGAACGGATCCCGTTCGTCCGGTACGACATCACCGAGCACGCCGACGGCGACATGCTCACCTCCCTCGCCGACTACACCTACGGCTACCGGGAAGCGTTGGCCGACACGGTCGTCCGGCCGGTCGTGTTCGCCGCCTACACGGGCGTCTCCCGGTGGCGGAACAGCGCCGGCGAGGTGATCGCCGCGTCGCTGTCCGAGGCCGGCACGAAGTCCGTCGAGGCCGCGGCCTGGCAGACGGCGCTGGACCCGAAGGGCGGCTGGGTACCGCACGTCATCGCCGCGATGGACGAGCGGATCAGCCACCTGCGCGCCTCGGGCATGCCCGACGCGGCCGGCCTGCTGCTGGCCAGCGACCAGGACTCCGCCCGCGCGTACGCCGAGCTGGTGCGGTCCATCACGGGTGAGCGGCCGGCGCTGATCCTCTCCGACGATCCGAAGGCGTCGAAGAAGATCGAGCGGTTCCGCAATGCCGCGACCCGCATGGCCGTCTGCGTCCGGATGATCTCGGAGGGCGTCGACATCCCGCGGGCCGCCTGCCTGGCGTGGATGACGAACTACCGAACGCCGCTCTTCTTCGCCCAGGCCGTGGGCCGGGTGGTCCGTGCCCGCCGACGCGGCGAGGTGGCGACCGTGTTCCTGCCGGCCGTCCGGCCGCTGTTGGCATTGGCGGCGGAGATGGAGTCCGAACGCAACGCGGTCGTCATGCCGCCTGCGCGCGCGGACGAGGACGGGCTCGATCCGTTGGACCTGCCCGAGCCGGCCGAACAGGGGTCGAACCTCGGCATCGAGACCTTGGATTCCGACGCATCATTCGCGCACGTGCTCGCGTCCGGGCAGGCGGTCACCGCCACCGCGGGGGCGACGGGTTACGAGCTCACGGTGGACGACGAGGAGTTTCTCGGCCTGCCCGGCCTGCTCACTGCAGAGCAGACCGCCGTGCTGCTCGCGCGCCGGGACTCCGAACTGCGACGCAGGGTGGCCGCGGGCCGCGCGGACCATCTGGCGGCCACCGGTACCGACGACGCGGTGTCGGTGGAGACCACCGGCGTCGGGTGGCGCAGGGCCGCGGACCTCCGCCGTGAGGTGAACCAACTCGTCGGCCGACTCGCGGCGCGGACCGGTGAGAGCCATGCGGCCATCCACTCACGCTTGCGACGTGATGTGCCCGGCCCGGTGTCTGCGGCGGCCGGCGTCGAACTCCTTGAGGACCGCCGGGATCATCTGCTCGGCATGCTCTAGCGCACGGTAGGACCGTGGTGGCTTCGGTGGATCGGCCAGTGGGATGTCAGTTGTGGTCGCGTTGGTCGTGCACCACGGCGGCCAACTCTTCGAGCCGTGCCCGGTGCTCGTTCGCGTGATGCCCACAGAACAGCAATTCGCCGCCGCCGGCGAGGACGACCCGTACTGTCGCGGCGGCTCCGCAGCGGTCGCATCGGTCGGCGGCGGTCAGTGTGATCGGGCTCGTCATCGTTGCGTTCATGGTCGTCCTCCCGTCTGACCGCCACCGTGATCGGTGGCGCCACCTGCGTTGTCCGTCTCGGCGGTCGTTACGTTCTATCTCATGTGACGCCGCCGAGGCGGGCGTTGTTCCCACACGAGCGCAAATCGCGTCCGAAACGTGACACCTCTCATGCTGCCCGACTTCGGCGGTCGCTATCGCCGGTTTCGCCCTCCGCGTAACGCCGCTGTCACCCCTATCGGCCTAGCCTGCCCATTGTGGAGTTTTCCGACGTGATCGCCCGGCGCCGGATGGTGCGCAACTACGACCCCGACCGGCCGGTTCCGGCGCCCGCCCGTGATCGCCTGCTGCGCGCGGCGCAGCGGGCGCCGAGCGCCGGGTTCACCCAGGGCACCGAGTTCCTGGTGCTGGAGAGCCCTGCGGACCGTGAGACGTTCTGGGCCGCAACGACTCCCGCCGTGCATGAGGCGCCACCGGAACCTCCGGCACCTCCTGCGGCCCTTGCGTCGGCGGATCAATCGACCGCGATCCCGGCCGGACGGTGGCTCGCTGGCATGCGCCGCGCGCCTCTGCTCGTCGTGTGCTTCTCGCACCGTCAGGCATACGCCGACCGTTACGGCGAGCCGGATAAGCACGAGGACGACATCGACACCCGCTGGCAGGTGCCGTACTGGCACATCGACACCGGCTTCACCGCGCTCATGATGCTGCTCGACGCGGTCGACCAAGGGCTCGGCGCCTGCTTCTTCGGCGTTCCGACCAACCGCGTCGGCGCGCTCCGCGACGCGTTCGGCGTCCCTGGGGGATACACGCCGGTCGGCGTCGTCTCAGTCGGCTACCCGGCCCCCGACCACCGGCCCGCGTCGCTGCACCGGCCTCGCCGCGGTGTCGCTGACGTCGCCCACCTCGGCCACTGGTCACGCCGATGACGGGCCGTACCCAACTCAGCGGAAGCGGTCTCGGGGGCGATGCGGCAGATACGATGACGCCATGGCGTTCGAAAGGATCAGCACCGACCCGGAAGTGATGGGCGGAATGCCGTGTGTGCGAGGGTTGCGCATCCCGGTGGCGTCCGTGGTGGCGATGGTCGCCGACGGCATGAGCGTCGACGAGATCATCGCGGAACTTCCCGACCTTGAAGCCGCGGACATAGCCGAAGCGCTGCGCTATGCGGCAGAGGCCGTGCGCGAGCGCGAGTTGCCGTTGCGCCAGACCGCATGAGGTTCCTCCTCGACGAGAATCTCTCACCGCTTTTGGCCGACCTGCTCGCGCGGCGCGGACACGACGTCCTCCACGTCCGCGAACTTGGCCTGAAAAGCGCGCCCGACGACCAGGTATTGGATGCTGCCGCTGATCGGGATTGCGTACTCGTCAGCGCAGACACGGATTTTGGCGCGATCTTGGCTATGCGACACCTGAGCGGGCCATCGGTGTTACTCATCCGCCGCGTCGCGAATCGGCGAGCGGTTCAACAGGCGAGCCTGATCATCGCCAATCTCGACGCGGTGGCGGACGAGCTCGCCGCCGGGGCAATCGTTGTGCTGGGCGATCGCACGATTCGGGTCCGCCGGCTGCCGATCTGATCGCCGAGCCAGCGGCCACTGCTGTTACCTCGTCGCGGTGTCGCAGATGTCGCGCACATCGGCTCCTGTCAACGAGGGTGACGTGGGGTTGTCGACGGTTCCACGGCGAACGAGGATTCGTGGTGTCGGCAAGGGACCTCGGGCGGGTGGCTCAGATGCATACGGCAGGCACGGCATCGTGGCGTTTCGCCCACGACATCGACGAACGTCTTCACGTTGCGCTCTACATCCGCGATGCCCTTGACCTGCCGACGGCTGCCGAGGGAACCCCGCCCCGGCTCGCGAGCGAAATCCCTGACCGCTCGGGGTTACTCGGTCCCGAAGCGGCGCAGGCAGTGGCCGGTACCGGTCGGGAGCCCCACCGGTACCGGCCACGCCGGAACGTGCCTAGCGGTTCAGCCGTCGGCCCCGGCCGGTTTCGTCGTCACCGTGAAGCCCTCGGTCTGGTTCGCCTTCAAGGCATAGTCGTTGGTGAACGTGTTGCCCACGGCCACCTTGCTGACGTCCACGCCGATGACCTTCTCCATGTCGTACACGGTCTTCGCGCCGCCGGCGGGCATGATCCCGTCCGGCAGGAACTGTCCCTTGTCGGTGGTCAGCGCCGCGATGTACTGATCCTTGGTGATCGTTTTGTTGGAGACGAACTGCGGGGGCAGGGCGTTGGCGATGTCCGCCGCGGTGTGGGTCGCGATCCAGTGCATCGTCGCGACGAGGGCGTTGACAACGGCCTGCGTCTCGGTCGGGTGCGCCTTCACCCAACTCGCCTGGGCCAGAACGCATGCGGACGGCCAGTCGCCGCCCAGCGCGGCGGTGGCGCCGGCGGCGGTGGCCAGGTCGATCGCCGGATAGGCGAGCTTCTGCGCCTCGAGCTCCAGCACCGTCGGCTGGGTCGTCATCACGCAGGCCGCGGTCTTGCGCTGGATCGCGGCAATCGCCGTGGCGCCGGCACCGACCGCAAGGGGGGTGTATTCCTTGCGGGTGATGTTGTGCTGCGAGGCCATGAACTGGGTGAGTTCGTCGGTGCCGGAACCGAGGTCGGTGACGCCGAGGGTCTTGCCCTTGAAGTCGGCCGTGGAATGCACACCGCTGTCGTTGCCGCACATCTCCCGCTCGCCGGGTGCGCCGGACAGTTGCACGACGTCGATGACATCCTTGCCCTTGGACTGGAAGTCGATGGCGTGGATGTACCAGGCGCCGGCCATGTCGACCTGCCCGGAGGCCATCGCGTCCTCCGCGCCCACACCGCCCTGCTGTTCGGTGGACAGTTCCACGTTCACGCCGTACTTCTTGTAGAAGCCCAGGTTCTGCGCCAACTGGTACGGCAGGTAGATCTGCTTGTCGATGCCGCCGACCATCAGCCGGACGGTGGGCAGCGGCCCGGACGGCGGCGCCGCCGCGCTGCTGGACCCGCCGCCGCCCGCCGCCTGGCTGGAGGCTCCGGCGGCCGGTGAGGACGACCCGGCGCCGGACGAGGCCGACGTGCCCTGCTGGGCGGTGCTGCTCCCGGCCGGGGTGCTCGACGATCCGGCGGCGGCACCGCCGCTCGAGCACGCCGACAATCCGAGGGTGAGCGCCCCGATCGCAGCGATCCAGGCGACGCGTTTGACCATGGTGCCATTCCTTTCGTTGGGGGGACTGCGGTTTCGATGATGTAGAGACGACGGTGACGGTGCTGGACCGGATTTGCGCGTCGGGTTAGCGCGCGGGGTTCGCGGCCCGGTTTCGCGGCCCGATATCGCGCGGATCAGGTCGGCTGCGACTCGGATCGGCTGGGCGGCCGCCAGGACAGCAACCGCCGCTCCACCAGGCTGAGCACGAATTCGGCGATCAACGTGACGACGCCGACCAGCAGCATGCTGGCGAAGACGGTGTCCATGTCGAACTGTCCCTGCGCCTGGGTGATGATCAGCCCGATGCCGTGCTGGGCGCCCAGCACTTCGGCGACAAGCGCGCCGATGATCGCGAACCCGAAAGCGGTGTGCAGGCTGGCGATGATCCAGGTCAGCGCCGACGGGATGGTCACGTGACGCGCCACCTGCATCGGGGAGGCGCCCAGCACCTTGACGTTGGCGACCAGGTTGGGGTCCACCTCCCGCACCCCTTGGAAGGCGTTGAAGAAGACGATGAAGAAGACCAGGACCGCCGCGAGCAGCATCTTCGGGAACGTTCCCAACCCGAAGGCGACGATGAAGATCGAGCCCAGGATGATGCGCGGGATGGAGTTGAGCAGCTTGATGTACGGGCTGAGAACGTCCGACAGGAAACGGTTCTGGCCGAGCAGCAGGCCCAGCACGATCCCGCTGGCCATCCCCAGCAGGAATCCGTAGACGGCCTCCGTGACGGTGACGCCGAGGTTCGTCCAGATGGAGCCGAATGCAGTGCCCTGCGTGAACAGGTCGACCAGGCTCTGCCACACACCGGAGGGCTGCCCGAAGAAGAACTTGTCGACGACACCGATCTCGGTGAGCCATTGCCAACTGCCCAACACCACCACCGGCACCAGCACCCGGCAGAGCCACAGCAGACCGGTCCGGCGGCGGCGGGCCCGCCGGGCAGCCTCCCGCAGGGCGGCGCCGGGGTCGCCGGCCTCCGCGAAGGCGGCAGATCCCACGATGGCGGTGCTCATGCGGCGCTGGCCGTCTGCGCGTAGGCGCGCTCGACCTCGTCCTTGAGTGTCGCCCAGATCTCGTTCTCCAGCTCCAGGAAATGCGCTTCGTGCCGGATCTCCTGGACCTCGCCGCGCGGCCGGGGTAGGTCGATGGCGAAGCTGCGCTTGATGGTCCCGGGGCCGCTCGTCATGATGAGCACCCGGTCCGCCAGGGCCACCGCTTCGTCCAGGTCGTGGGTGATGAACAGCACCGACGGCCGCAGCTGATCCCACAGGCTCAGCAGCTCGGTCTGCATGATCGCCTTGGTCTGCACGTCCAGCGCGCCGAACGGCTCGTCCATCAACAGGATCCGCGGCTCGTTGATCAGCGCCGCCGCCATGGAGACACGCTTGCGCATGCCGCCGGACAGCTGGTGCGGGTAGCGATCCTCGAAGCCCGCCAGGCCGACCCGGCGCAGCCAGGCCCGTGCCAGTTCGACGGCTGACCGCTTCGACATCCCGTGCAACGACGGACCGATCATGACGTTGCCCAGCACCGTCTTCCACGGGAACAGCGCGTCGGCCTGGAACATGAAGCTCACGCCCGCGGTGACGCCATCGACGGGACGTCCGCCGACCGTCACCGAACCGGCGCTCGGCCGATCCAGGCCCGAGACCTGGCCGAGGGTCGTCGACTTCCCGCACCCGGTAGGCCCGACGATGGCGACGAACTCGCCCGGTTGCACGGTGAACGTGACGTCCTGGATCGCGGTGAACGGCTCGCCCTTCGGGGTGAGGAATCGCTTCGTCAGCCCGGTTATCTCGATGCGCGCCCCGGTACCGGGTCCGGTCGGGTTCGGCGTTGTCTCGGCCACGGTGCGGCCTCCTTCCCTGGCGATTGGGTGCCTGTTGGGAACCGACGGTATGGCGCCGGGGGCTATGGCATCTCCTTGCGCGCATAGATTGCGGTTTTGCGCGTTCTGCTCACAGACCTTTGGCGGCGGAAGCCCTTGTCGCTCCGGGGGCCGGGCGTGACAATGGGCGCATCATGAGCACCAGGCCGCGCCGCGGGCGCAAGCTCGCCACCCAGATCTTCGTGGCCCAACTGGTGATCCTGGCCGTCACGATGGCGGTGGGGTTCGTGATGCTGGCGCGCGCGGAGAGCGGCTACCTGGATGCGAACTACCAATCCCGGGCCGCGGCCATCGCCGAAACGGTTGCCGGTGTCCCGGCGATCCGCAGGTGCATGGCGGACGAAGCGCCCGGTTGCGCGGCGACGATCCAGGACTTCGCCACCACCACCCAACACCAGACCGGCGCGTCCTATGTGGTCGTCATCGATATGAACCGGGTGCGGCATTCGCACCCCATCCAATCCTTGATCGGCCAACAGGTCGCCGAGCCGATCGTGGCCGCCGACGGCAAGGTGCACCTGGGCATCGACAACGGAAGCCTGGGTCGCTCGGCCAACGCCCGCGTCCCGCTGTACGGGCCGGACGGCACCATGGTCGGCGAGATCTCCGTCGGCATCAAGGAGGACTCGGTCCTCAGCGCGCTGCGCCAGCACCTGTTTTCGTTCGCAGCCTGGTTTGCAATAGCGCTGGCCGTCGGAGCGCTCGCCTCCTGGGCGCTTGCCCGGCACCTCAAGCGGCGCACCTTCGGCCTGGAACTGGACGACATCGCCCGCCTGCTGCAGGAGCGCGAGGCGACGCTGCACGGAATTCGCGAGGGGGTGATCGCGGTGGACCGGAAGGGCGTCGTCACCCTTGTCAACGACGAGGCGAGTGCCCTGCTGGGCCTGACCACCGCTGGTTACGGGCACGCGCTGGCGGACCTGCTGCCGCCCGGGCGCCTCAACGACGTGCTCACCGGTCGCGAGCCGGGTCCCGATCAGGTCGTCGTCACCGAGCAGCACTGCCTGGTGATCAACCGGATGCCCGTGAAGATCACCGACCGCGATCTGGGTGCCGTCATCACGCTGTCCGACCGCAGCGAGCTGGAAGGACTGGTGCGCGAACTCGACAGCGTTCGGGGGCTCACCGACGCGCTGCGCGCGCAGCAGCACGAGTTCGACAACCGGGTGCACGCGCTGGCCGGCCTGGTGGAACTGGGACGTTACGACGAGGCGCTGCAATACGCAGGCGAGTTGTCCGGCAGGCAGGCGGGTCTGGCCGAGCGGCTGCAGGAACGCATCGACAGCCCGCAACTGGTGGGCCTTCTCGTCGCCAAGGCGGTGATCGCCGCGGAGCGCGGGGTCACCTTGACGATCAGCGACGACTCCGCGCTGGCGGCGGGTGACGCCGATCCGCGGGCGCTGCTCACGGTCGTCGGCAACCTGGTGGACAACGCCATCGACGCCGCGGGCGGATCGGGCACGGCCGGGCAGGATCCCGCTGTCGCGGTGTCCATCCGGACCGAAGCGGACCGGCGGGTGACGGTGTCGGTCCGCGACACCGGGCCCGGCATCGCACCCGAGGACCGCCAACGGGTGTTCGTCGACGGCTACACGACGAAGCGGGCGTCCGGTCCGGGGCGTCGCGGGCTTGGCCTGGCGCTCGTGCGGCGGACCGTCGTGGGTGCGGGTGGAAGCATCACCGTCACCGGGCTTGCGGCCTCCGACGGCCGCACGTCACCGGCCGGACCGGTCGGCGACGCGACTGGCGAGCCGGCGGCCGGCACCGTCTTCACGGTGGTGCTGCCGCCCGCCCGCTCGACGGCGGATCTGCTGGCATGATCGGCACACTCGTCGTCGACGACGACTTCCGGGTTGCCGATGTGCATGCGGGCTACGTGAAGTCGGTGACGGGTTTCACGGTGGTCGGCGTTGCCCAGAGCGCTGCGCAGACGCTGCGGGCCGTCCAGGACCGCCGCCCGGACCTGGTGCTGCTGGACCTCTACCTGCCCGACGAGCACGGCCTGGACGTGATGCGACGCCTGGATGAGGTGCCGACCCCGCCGGACGTCATCGTGGTGTCGGCCGCGCGCGACCTGGCGAGCGTCCGCCGCGCCATGCGGCAGGGCGCGGTCGGCTACGTTGCCAAGCCGTTCGGCTTCGCGTTGTTGAACGAACGGCTTTGCGCCTACCGCGATCTGCGCCGGCGGGTCGCGGCCCTGTCCACCGAAGGCTCGCAGGCGGCGGAGCAGTCGGACATCGACGCGCTGTTCGCACTGCTCGGCGGGTCCACCGTCGCACCGGCGCCGAAGGGGCAGTCCGAATCCACCATGCGGCTGGTGCGGGAGGCGGTTCGGCATGCCGCGCCGGATATCTCCGCGGTCCAGGTCGCGGATTCCGTCGGGATCAGCCGCACGACGGCCCAGCGCTACCTGGTGTACCTCGCCCGGCACGGCGTGATCGAACTGCGCCTGCAGTACGGGTCTACCGGGCGGCCGGAGCACCGGTACCGGCCGCGCCAGGGGTGACGGTGCGCAGGGCGGGCACCGCGGGTCTGCGGTTGCCCGGGTTCGCGCCGCCCGCTCAGCCCCGCTGGGCCGCGACCAGTGCCCGCCGGGTGAGAACCCTGGTCAGGTGCCGGCGACAATCCTTGTCGGCGTTCATGTCCGCAGTCGGGTCCGCGTGCGCCAGGGAACCGCCGATGGTGCTGCGGTGCCGGCCTGCGGGTCGCCGACGTGGGACGCCACCAGGCCCAGCAGCGGGGGCGGATTGCCACACCAGGTCGGGGTGACGAGGTGGGAGTGCCGGGTCAGCGCCCCGACCGCGACGCCCTCCCGGCGAAGGTACCGCAACTCGTCCAGATGCCCGACGTTCACGAGCAATCCGGGCGGAGCCGGCCTCACCTTCATCATGGGCAGCAGCGAATGGCCGCCCGCCAACAGCTTTGCCTCGTCACCGTACTTGGCGTGTCCCGCCAGAGGGTACAACAACTCATGCACTGATCGCCTGCCCCCCGCCGCGCCATCCCGGGTTTCGCACCTATCGGCTCCCGGTGACGCGGGAGGCGAGGGGTTGTCGACGGTGCCACGGCGAACGAGGATTCCTGGTGTCGGCAAGGGACCTCGGGCGGGTGGCTCAGATGCACACGGCAGGCACGGCATCGTGGCGTTTCGCCCACGACATCGACGAACGTCTTCACGTTGCGCTCTACATCCGCGATGCCCTTGACCTGCCGACAGCTGCCGAGGGAACCCCGCCCCGGCTCGCGAGCGAAATCCCTGACCGCTCGGGGTTACTCGGTCCCGAAGCGGCGCGGGCGGTGGCCGCCCAGTGGCTGTCTTGGTGGCGTGACATAGTCACTGCGATGGCCTCGGCACAGCGGGGGCGACCGCTCGACGCAGCGGATGTGGACGGCCGGCCGCGGTATTCCGCGGATTGGCATCGGCAGATGATCGATCCGCCGGACTGGAACTCGCTCGCGGACCGTCCAGGGCTGCGCGGCGCCGCGAAGGCGCTGTGGACGGATTCTCTTCACTGGTTCGAGCCTGCTCGGCGGCCGTACCTGCCGCCGTCATGCACCGACGTGTTCCGCTGGGAGTGGGTGCGCGACTGCGCCGAGGGCGCAGCGGCCAGGCACCACGTGAGCCCGGGTGCGATCGACGGCTGCGCCGAGGTGCTGCTCGTGGAGGGACTCTGGTGGCAGCTCGTCGCGCCCGGTGTGGCGCTGTGCTCGATCGCCGCAGCACGCGACGCGGCCATCGCGCCGGCGATCCTCGACGAGATATTTGATTCCTATCTCGCCGGATAGCGACTGCACCGCCTTCCGGTCAAGTTCGACTGATGGCACGGAGGAAGACGACGGTGTATATCGACGGCGCGCTGTTGCGCGCGACGAAGGTTGCTGCCGCACGCTCCGGGAAGCACGAGTACGAGGTCTTCGAAGACGCGCTCCGCGAACATCTGGGGCTGGCTGGCGTCGTCGAGCGCATCTGGGCCGGTATCACCCCTGAACAGGCACCCGGTGAGGAAGCCGCCGCACGAATCGCGGCTGAGGAACTCGCGGCCGCACGTAGTTCGGCGAGCCTCGGCGACGTCACCGCTGGTTAACTGGTTGTTGGAATGCTGATCGTCGCTCGCAGCGCGTCAGTGGCTTCGATCGTGCGTTCGGCCAGGATCGGGCCGCCGTGTCCTTCAGATTCTTCAATATGCAGTGTGCTGCCTGGCCAGCGTTTCCAGAGCCGCCACGGTATTTCTGCTGGACAGCTCACGTCGAGGCGACCGTGCAGCAGAACCCCGGGGATGCCTTCGAGCTGGTGGATGCGGTCGACGATGCGTAGTTGCCCGGGTAGGAAGCAGTCGTGCGACCAGTAGTGGGTGACCTGGGTGGCGAAGTTCTCGCGTTGGCGCCGGTCGGGGTGCAGTGGCTCGGTTCCGTGATATGGGCCTAGAGACACATGGATCGTTTCCCAGTGGTCCCAGAGGTCAGCCGCCCGGGCGCGGACCGACGGGTCCGGGTCGCGTAGAAGTTTTGCGTAACCTTCGGCGGGTCTAAGCGTGCCGGCGTGCTGTGCGAAATCGTGCCAGACCTCCGGGAACAGCCAGCCGATCTTGTCGGTGATCCAGTCGATCTCTTCTCGGCTGCCTGATGTCACGGCCATGAGCACCACCGCCGAGCATCGTTCGGGGTGTTCGAGCGCGTACGCGAGGGCGAGGGTACTGCCCCAGGAGATGCCGTGAAGCAGCCACCTTTCGATGCCGAGGTGCTGCCGAAGGGCTTCGATGTCTTCGATTTGGGCTTGGATCGTGTTGGTGTCCAACATGTTCAGCGCATCGATCGACCACGGTGTGCTACGCCCGCAGCCGCGCTGATCGAAGCCGATGATGTGGTAACCATTGGGATTGAACTTGCGTCGGTATGCCCCCTGTCCCAGCCCACTTCCCGGGCCGCCATGCAAGTAGAGCGCCGGGCGGCCGGCAGGGCTGCCTGAGGCTTCCCAGTAGAGGACATTGCCATCTGGCCGATCCAGAAAGCCGTGCCGATACGGCGCTATGGATGGGTACACCGAACTAGGGTAGAGCGCCTCAATGAGTGCGCGGCTACTGGCGTTGCAGCTCTTCGCGTGCGACGCGCCGTGCGATGGCTTCGACCTCTGCCGTAGACAGGGCGGTGGGCCGGTGCTCAGCTGCTCCTCTCAGCATCTGCCGTACGACGGCTGAGACAGGGATTCCTTCTCGCGTGGCGCGCTCGCGGAGGTAGCCGTCGAGTTCCTTGTCGATGCGCAGGTGCATCGGTACGTCGAGTGTCGCTCGGTTTTCCGCTGCCTCCGCCTCCGCGGCTTCGGATTCCTCGTCGGCGACTTCGTCCCGGATTGCCGCGTGTCGCCGTTGCCGAGCCTCACGCTGCGCATCTGCGGTATCAGCCATGACGTTGCTCCTTCCTGTCCAGATACTCGCGGAGGTCCGCGCCGCGGGTCTTCCACGCGGTGACGCCGGATGCATCCTCCGGATCGATGATCACGGTGACGACGAATCCTGCAGCCTTCGAATATCCGATCAAGCGGACATAAGCGACTCGGCTTTTCGGATCCGGGTCGCGCACAATGCTGCCCGGATCCGCAGCGGCTTCGATCGTCCAATCCGGCTCGATATCGGTCGCACCCGGATAGCGAAGCGATCGGCTGCGGATGTGAGCCGCGTCCTCGTCGTCCCACCACAGATCGACCGGCACATGCTTAAGCGTAGCGCAATGCGCTACGAGACGAAGCGACCAGATCGGCTCATGAGCGTGGCGGGTTCGGCCATTGGCGCGCATGCCGGCATGATCACGGACATGGGCGCGATGGTTGCCAGCGCGAATGGCCCCACGGTCCTAGCGCTGCCGTGGGGCGAAATGTTGATTTTCGCGGCGGTGAGCCTGCTCGCCTTGGCAGCGGTGGTCTACGTTGTCGTTGCTGCGCTTCGGGGCAGGCTGCGTCCCGGTCGAGCGTTGTTCGCTGTACTCATCGCGGTTTTCATACCGATCATCGGTGCCGTGCTCGTCGTGTGGATTGTTGCGGCCGAAGCACGCTGCGGCGAGCTGTCGGCGGACCGGCTCGTGGTTGGCGGTTCCCCGCCACGCGCCCGAGACAGGCCCCGCTGAATGGCCAGAGGCGACGGCCGGACGATCGACGTGTGCCCGTATTGAACTGACGCTGCGCGTCACACCGTCGCCTCATCGATTCACGGCACGATCGTCATGCGCGACAGGGCGTAGCCTTCGAGCGTCACGATCCTTTGGGAACCGGCAGGACTGTGGGTGGCGGGTGGGCAACGTCGGCCAGTCGACCCAGATCCCCGACGTCGTCGGTGTAGATGACGCTGCCTGGGGCACGGCTGGCGACCGCGACGACGTAGGCGTCCACCACGTCACTGGTCGCCGTTCGGGCGAGCCACGTACCGATGCGCCGAGCATCACTCTCCGTGAAGCCCTCCTCGATCCTGCACCCGACCAGGACTCTGGACAGCGTGGTCCGCGGACCACCTCGCCATACCTGCGCAAGGACCGGCGCGGGTACCACGGGCCGGATACGGCGCTGGAGCATGCGCGTGTGCAACGCCAGCAGGGGCCGCTTGCCGCGTTCGGCAGCGATGAGCGCCCTCGAGTCGTAGACGATCACCTTTCCGCTCGAAGGGCGCGGTCGAGAGCCTCGTCCGCGGCGGCTAACTCATCGTCGGTGAATGCCCCATGCTCGGCCTGCCACTGGTCCATCGCACGCAGCCCGCGCTGCAACGCCAAATGTTCGGCCAACGCATCGTTGACCAGTGCCGACAGGCTGGTTCGCTCCCTTCGGGCTGCAGCCTCAGCTTCCTTCCAAACCTCGGGGTCGAACGCGACCGAGCGCTTCACAGCAACCATGATCCCGATGGTAGTACCGGCGGTCACACCGCCGACGGGTCCTGTAGATCGGCGTCATCCAGCTCGGCTGTCGCCCTGCGGCGAACCTCGTCGGGGATCGGCGTCTCGGCGTGCCAGGCGGCCAGCGCCTGCGCCGGCTAGCGGTCCGGCGCCCAGGCAGGGACCGACGAAAGGCCCTGGCGCGGGCATGGCGCGGCCGGGATACTGCTCCGATGGACAGCGATCTTCCCGACCGCGAGCAGGGCCTACTGGTGGCGGGACTCGACCGGTGGGTCGCCGCCGGCCTTATGACGGACGACCAGGCCCGCCGGATCGCCGACTGGGAGCGCGATCCGGACCATGCCCCCGCGGCCCCGGCAGCGCCCGCGCCGGTCATGTCGCTCGCGGCCGAGGCACTCGCATACGTGGGCGGTGCGGTGGTCATCGCCGCGATCGCCATCGTCGCCTCCGGCTACTGGGATCGGTTGGGGTTCGGATCGCACCTGGCGATCCCAGCGGCGGCCACGGTCCTGCTGTTGGCTGCGGGCGCCTCGGTGCCGCGGACGTGGGCGGCCGTCGGCGTGCGCATGCGTGCGGCCCTGTGGCTCACCGCGCCCGCGGCCCTGTTCGCGCTGCTCGCGGTGATCGGCGAACACGCGCACTGGAGCGGCGACCGCTCGATGCTGTTCGTCTCCGCGCCGCTGTTCGTGGCCACGGCCGTGCTCTGGTTGATCCACCGCGCCGCCCCACAGCAGATCGCGGCATTCGTCGCGCTCGAACTGCTGGGGGTCGCGGCCACCAACATCACCATCGGCCGGTTCGACGCCCTCGCCGGGGCCTCGATGGCCGTGATCGCGATCGCCTGGGGCGCCTGCGCACGCGGTGGCCTGTTGCCGGGCGGGGGTCGATGGGCGCCGCCGGCGCAGGCGGGTCCCGCCGCCGCGGCCCTGAAACATCAACGAGGGCAACGGCGATGGGGGCTCGGCCTCGGCACCGGCGGCGCCGCGCTCGGTGGCATCGTGCTGGCCGGGGGTTGGGACACCTCGTGGATGGGCGTGATCCCGATCGTGGTGATCGTCGCGGCCGGGGTGGCGATCGGCGACCTGCCGGTGCTGATCGTCGCCGCGATCGGGACGGTGATCGTGCTTCCGATGGTCGCCGAGCGCTACACCCAGTCGACCCTCGCGACCGCGGTGGTGCTCCTCATCGTGGGTGCCGCGATGGTGGCTCTAGCCATCCTGGTGGCGCGCAGACAGACACGTCGTCATACTCGATCCGCCGACGCCGACGCGGCGATCTACTCCAGATAGTCGCGGAGCACCTGGGAGCGGGACGGGTGGCGGAGTTTGGACATGGTCTTGGACTCGATCTGCCGGATCCGCTCGCGGGTGACCCCGTAGACCTGGCCGATCTCGTCCAGGGTGCGCGGCTGGCCGTCGGTGAGACCGAACCGCAGCCGCACGACGCCCGCCTCGCGCTCGGAGAGGGTCTGCAGCACCGACTGCAGCTGGTCCTGTAGCAGGGTGAACGAGACGGCGTCCACGGCCACGACGGCCTCGGAGTCCTCGATGAAGTCGCCGAGCTGCGAGTCGCCCTCGTCGCCGATGGTCTGGTCCAGGCTGATGGGCTCGCGGGCGTACTGCTGGATCTCCAGCACCTTGTCCGCGGTGATGTCCATTTCCTTGGCCAGCTCGTCCGGCGTCGGCTCGCGCCCGAGATCCTGCAGCAGCTCGCGCTGGATGCGGCCGAGCTTGTTGATCACCTCGACCATGTGCACGGGGATGCGGATGGTGCGGGCCTGGTCGGCCATGGCGCGGGTGATGGCCTGCCGGATCCACCAGGTGGCGTAGGTGGAGAACTTGTAACCCTTGGTGTAGTCGAACTTCTCGACCGCGCGGATCAGGCCGAGGTTGCCCTCCTGGATCAGATCGAGGAAGGCCATGCCGCGGCCGGTGTAGCGCTTGGCGAGGGAGACGACCAGGCGCAGGTTCGCCTCGAGGAGGTGGTTCTTCGCCCGCTCTCCGTCGCGTTTGACCCAGTTGAGGTCGCGGCGCAGCTGGGTGGTGATCTTCTCGCCGATCTCGGCGATCTGGCGGAGGCGCTCGACGGCGTACAGCCCGCCCTCGATGCGCTTGGCGAGGCTCACCTCCTCCTCGGCGTTGAGCAGCGCGACCTTGCCGATCTGCTTGAGGTAGGCGCGCACCGAGTCCGCGGACGCCGTGAGCTCGGCGTCCTTGCGGGCCTGCTTGAGGGCCTCGGACTCCTCGTCGTCGTCCCAGGTGAAGTCTTCACCGGTCCCGGTGCCGGTCCCAGCGCCGTTCGGCTTCTGTGCGGCGGCAGGCCCGGTCGCCGACGGGGCGACTTCCCCGTCGTCCGCATCGACGTCGTCCACCACATCGTCATCCACGGCGTCGACCACATCGTCGGCGGGATCGGTGTCGGGTTCCTCCGCGTCGATATCGCCGTCGGACAGATCCAGATCGACGTCGCCCAGGTCCGTCTCGTCCAGATCGGCACCGTCGAGGTCTGCGACATCGCCCGTCGCGCGGCCCTTCGCGCCGGCCTTGGTCTCGGCCCGTGCGGACGTGCTGCCGGCGGACTTCGCGGTGGCGGACTTGCCGCTGCCCGCCGCTGCGGGAGGTTTGGCGGCGGCGGACTTCGCTGCCGGCGACTTCTTCGCGGCGGCCTTCGGCTTGTCGGCCACAGCGGAGCCGCGAGCAGCGGGGCGCTTCGCCGAATCCACCGCATCCACCGCAGCCGGAGCGTTCGCCGCGCCGGCCGCCGAGCCCGACTTCTGGGATGCCGCCTTGCCTTTGACGGCTGCGAGCGGTATTGCCGCGGCCCCGTCACCCTGCGGCGACTCCGCGAGATTGTGGGATCTCGGAGTGGTTCGTGTCGCCGTCGAACGGGAAGATGCTGCTGCCCCTGCCACTGATGCCCTTTCGCTGCCGGATACCGCCCGACCTTCGTACGCCACCGACCCCGCAGGGGCGATGGCCGACGGTGTGGCCCGCTGTTACTGATTCGCTGATGCTCGATGGTGTTTCATGGTGCTGACCCGATCGACCGACCGGATGGCGGCCGTTCCAGTGTAACGGCGCCGAAGCGCATCCGCGGCCCGATCAGCGCTTCTTCGACATGTCGGCCGCCAGTGCAGCGCCTACGATACCGGCATTGTTCACCAGTGTCGCGATGACCTTCGGCGTTCGTGTCTCGATGAGGTCGAACCACTTGTCCGGCCGCTTCGACACGCCTCCGCCGATGATGAACAGATCGGGCCAGAGCACATTCTCCAAGTGGCGCAGGTACTTCTGGACCTTGCCGGCCCACGTCTCCCACGTCATGTTCCGACGCTCGCGCGCCGATGCGGAGGCGCGGGATTCGGCGTCATGGCCGTCCACCTCGATGTGCCCGAGTTCCGCGTTCGGCACCAGGACGCCGTCATAGATGAGGGCGGTGCCGATCCCGGTACCGAGGGTGACCATCACGATGAGGCCTTCCCGGCCCTCGCCGGCCCCGAACCGGACCTCCGCGAGACCGGCGGCATCGGCATCGTTCAGGGTGGTAACCGGCCCCGGCAGCAGCGGTGAGAGCGTGTCGAAGAGCGAGGTGCCGGTCCAGGAGGAGTCCATGTTCGCGGAGGTCCGCACCGTGCCATGCATCACCACGCCGGGGAACGTGACACCTACCGGCCCCGTGTAGTTCGCGTTGCCCACGACGTCGGCCACCGTCTTCGCCACCGCATCCGGGGTGGAGGGGTGCGGAGTGTCGAGCCGGAACCGTTCCGAAGCCAGCGATCCGTCGTCCAGGTCGACCACCGCGCACTTGATTCCGGTGCCGCCGATGTCGATGCCGAGGGCCTGGTGGGGGTGGTCGCTGCGCTGGGTCACGATGGTCCTTTCCTGGTGCCGACCCGTACGGTCGGGGCGGTGCCGCGGTGATGGTACGTCGTGCTGTGCCGCGAGCGGGGGTCGCGGGTCTCGCGGGTGTCAGGCCGGGCGTCGCGGGTCCGGCCGGTGTCAGGCCGGGCAGCCGCTGCGATCCGGGAGCGGCGGGATCGGCGGCAGGCTGCGCACGGACACCGTCTGGCCCTCGATCACCGGCGGCGGCGCGGCGGCGTCCTTGGCGTTGTTGAGCCGCTGCTGTACCTGTGTGGAGATCGGCCCGACCTGGTAGCGCGCCCCGAGCGAGAGGTCCACGCTGTTGTCCGATCGGCCGTCGAGGACCAACTGCGCGCAGGGCGCGACGATCAGAACGGTCCGGGCTTCCGCGAGACCCGCGTAGCCGTACCGGATCTCGCCGTAGCAACGCAGATCCGCCGCGGGGTACAGGGGATCGTTCTCCTGTTGCCCGACCTCCGCGAAACCGGCCGCCCGAAGTTCGTCCGTGACGGTCTTCGCCTGCCCCGTGACGGTGCTCGCGTTCAGCACCCGAACGGGCACCTGCCCGGGGTCCGCCGGGCGAACGCCGGCGAGCGTCTGGTCTGCGGTGAAGGTGCCCAGAGTCGTGGAGATCGTCGTCGATCGGCCGGACTTCGTGGTCCCCGTTGTGGTCGTCTTCGCCGTCGATGCCGTCGATGACGCGCCGGTGGGCGATGTCGTGCCTGCCGAACTGCGCGGCGTCGATACCGATGTCGTGGTGAGAGCGCCCGGTTCGTTGCATCCCGTCGCTTCGGCGGGTGCCGGCTTGAGGGCCTCGGTCCAAATCACGATGGCAGCGACGAACAGCAACGTCAGCAGCACCAGGATCGGCCAGCGGGTGCGGCGCCGGTACCGTGGCGCTGAATCGGGGCTCACCGGTCGATGACCTCCCTGTCTGCGGCGTGCGCGTGGCTGCGACGCTGTGCCCGATGCCACCTATCCCCGTTCGGGCCGGGCGGCAGTTGTCCTGTGCCAGCGTAGGCGCTTGCCGCGACGACACGGTTCAATGCGCTGAAGTCGTCCCCCGCCTTTCGCCGCCCGGCGGGTATCGGCTAGCCTGCTGGCCGCGCGGTATCACTCCTGCGGCACCATCGCTCCGAGTGATCGGCGTACCCGGGCACAAAAACATCCGCGCGTGCGTTAGGAAGCGGAGCATCCGCGGTACATGGTTCCGGCGGTCGCTCATGAGCCGGAACGACGCGCGATGTGCATGTGCCTTCTGCAGCACTGATGACGACGAGACAAAGGAACGACGATGGCAACCGATTACGACGCCCCGCGCCGCACCGAATCGGACGACGTCAGCGAGGACTCTCTCGAAGAGCTGAAATCGCGTCGCAACGACGCGCAGTCCTCGGTGGTCGACGTCGACGAGGGCGACACCGCCGAAAGTTTCGAACTGCCCGGGGCAGACCTGTCCGGCGAGGAGCTGACGGTCAGCGTGATCCCGAAGCAGGCCGACGAATTCACCTGCTCGGTGTGCTTCCTGGTTCAGCACCGGAGCCGGCTCGCCTCGGAGAAGGACGGCCGGGCGGTCTGCGTGGACTGTGCCTGACGACACGGCGGGCGCTGTGGGTACCGCGGACACCGCGGACACGGTGGGCGCGATGCGGCCAGGGAGCCGGATCGCCGGCCAGGTCCGCGATTTCCACCTGGCGTATGAGCTGCCGGTCGCGTCCGCGCCGTCGGCCGGACTTTCCGACGGCCAGGCCGAGCTTCGCCAGAGCCTCATCGAGGAGGAGGTGTCCGAGCTCCGCGCCGCGGCCACCGACGCCGATATCGTCGGTATCGCGGACGCCCTGGCAGACATCGTCTACGTCGCCTACGGCACCGCGCTGGTCTACGGCATCGACCTGGACGGTGTGCTCGACGAGGTACATGCCTCGAATATGACGAAGCTCGGCGCCGATGGTCGTCCGGTACGCCGCGCGGACGGCAAGATACTCAAGGGTCCGGATTACCGTCCGCCGGACATCGCGGCGGTTCTGCGGCGACAGTGACCGGACGGTGACCAGAACGGCGGCAGGCACGACGGAGCGTCGTCACGCTAGGCTCGGAGACGCAGCGGGTCGGATCGACGGCATGTCCATCCGGGACCGGGGGAGACCATGATCATGCGCAGTCCACTCGGACGCTGGGTGCGCCGTCTGACCAGCGACGAGGGGGAGCTCGAGGCGGACACGTTGTCGTCCGAGACCGATGCGGGCGGCGCGATGCGCGCCGACTGCTGCCGGGTCGGCGAGAAGGCCGAGATCCTCGGGAAGCTGCGAATGGTGCAGGTGCAACCGTGTGACAGCCTCGCCGCGTTGATCGCGGAGCTGTACGACGGCACCGACGCCGTCGAGCTGATCTGGCTGGGCAGGCGCACGATCGCCGGGATCGAGGCCGGACGCACGGTCCGAGCCACCGGCCGCATCGCGCTGCGCGACGGGCACAAGGCGATCTACAACCCCCGCTACCAACTCTTGCCGACGAGCGTGTGATGGGTCGGCATCGCCCCCTCGCGTCCGGCACCGGCAGTGTTCCCGTGGGTCCCGTGCCGCCCCCCTGGGATGACGAGCCGACCGCTCCTGCCGACGGGCGCGCGCCCGGCGCCGAACGGCCTGCCGCCGTCGAAGCATCCGAGGCGGGGTCGCCGGGGGAGGATGCAGCGGCGAGTCGCCCTACGCTGCTCGACCAAATGGGCGGCCCGATGGGCATGGTCGATTCCGGCCTTCCCGTGGTGGTCTTCGTCGTTGTCAACGTGATGGCGGGGTTGACCGCGGGGATCATCGCGGCGCTGGCCGCCGGGGTCGTCATCGCGGCCGCGCGGCTCGTTCGGCACAAACCGGTCACCCAGGCCATCGGCGGCCTGGTGGCGGTGGGGATCGCCGCCTTCATCGCCTACCGCGTCGGGTCCGCCCGCGGGTACTTCCTGTTCGGGATCTGGACGTATCTGCTCTACGGCGCCGCCCTCGCACTGTCCGTGATCGTGCGCTGGCCGCTCATCGGCCTGGCGTGGGAGTCGCTCAACGGGCGGGGACGCGCATGGCGCGCCGATCGCCGTCTGCGGTACCGCTACGATGCCGCCACCCTGGTGTGGGTCGCGGTGTTCGCGCTGCGATATGTGGTGCAGCAATGGCTGTATGGGGCGGATCAGGTGGGCTGGCTCGCCGGTGCGCGGCTGGCGATGGGGTATCCGTTGTTCGTCATCGCCGCGCTCGCGACCGTCGTCATCGTCGGATCTGCGTCCGGTGTTCGCGTGCGGGATCTGCTGCGCAGACGGCGCCCCGCCCCGACCGACCCGCGCTGATCGACCCCGGCTGTGTGACCCCCGCTGTGTGACCTGCCGCGTGCGGTCAGCTGAGCGCGCGGCGCACCTCGTCCTCGACCTCGGGCGTTGCCACGAGCAGCAATTCGTCCCCCGCCTCCAACGGTTCGTCCGCCTGCGGCACGATCACCCGGCCGCCGCGCAGGATCGTGACCAGCGCGGCATCCGGCGGCAACCGCAGGTCCCGGACGGGGCTCCCGGAGATGGCGGCTCCCGAGGGCAGCGTCACCTCCACCAGGTTGGCCTGGCCCTGTCGCAGGGTGAACAGCCGGACCAGATCGCCGACCGTCACGGCCTCCTCGACCAGCGCGGCCAGGATGCGCGGTGTCGAGACGGCGACGTCGACGCCCCACGACTCGTTGAACAGCCACTCATTGCGCGGGTCGTTGACGCGGCCGACCACGCGGCTCACGGCGAACTCGGTCTTCGCGAGCAGGGCCAGCACCAGGTTGACCTTGTCGTCCCCGGTGCAGGCGATCACCACATCGCAGGTGTGCAGTCCCGCCTCCTCCAGGGAGGCGAGTTCGCAGGCGTCGGCCTGCACCCATTCCGCCGCGTCGATCAGCTCCGGGGTGATCGCGTCGGCCGACCGGTCGATCAGCATCACCTGGTGGCCGTTGTCCACGAGTTCCGCGGCGATCGACCGCCCGACAGAGCCGGCGCCTGCGATGGCGATCCTCATGCAGTTTCTCCCGTGTGCGTGGCGCCGGCTGGCTCGGGCAGTGTGATGAGCCCGACAGAGCCGGCGCCCGCTATCGCGATCCTCATGCCGACTCCTCACCGGGGCGGGCGGCGGCCCGGTCAGGGACGGCCACCAGATCCGTGCACAGTACGGCGGCGTAGACGATATCGCCGTCCTGGATCACGCTCGACTCGTCCGGAAGCAGCGCCTCGCCGAACCGGATGATCGACGCGACGTGCACCGAGAGCGCGCGTTCCAGCTGGTGCACGGGCCGGCCGATCCATTCGCGGTGGTACGGGATTGCGGCGATCGCGACCTGGCCGGTCGGGTCGCGCCATTCGCTGATCACGCCCTCCGGGATGATCTCCCGCAGCAGCCGGTCCGCCGTCCACGGCACCGTCGCCACCGTCGGGATGCCGAGCCGCTCGTAGACCGCAGCGCGCTTCTGGTCATAGATACGCGCGACCACGATCTCCACGCCGAACTGCTCGCGGGCCACCCGCGCGGCGATGATGTTCGAGTTATCCCCGGACGACACCGCGGCGAACGCGTGGGCCTCGGCGATCCGCGCCTTGGTCAGCGTGTCCCGGTCGAAACCCATTCCCAGTACCTGGGTTCCGCGGAACTCCGGTCCCAGCCTGCGGAACGCCTCGGCGTCGCGGTCGATGACCGCGACGGAATGTCCCGCGTCCGAGAGCTGCCGGGCCAGCATCGATCCGACACGCCCACAGCCCATGATCACGATGTGCATCGCGAGTTGTCCCTCTCCGGCGTCGTGTAAGGCCGAATGTCGTCATCGCAGGTCGGTGCGGCGTAGTGGCACGGCATCTCGGTGCCGGATGTCCTCGCCGCCGCGCACCGCCCCTCGACGGTACTCACGCAACCTACCGCCCGCGGCGATCCGCGCCGAACGGTGGCCACACGGCGAGGCGCGGCCCGCGCGTACCCCAGCGGCGCCGGCTCGTCGTAGGCTATCCGGTTGTGTCGAAACGGACAGCGCCGAAGCTCCCCAGGGTCGTCAAACGACTGCTGGTCGGGCAGCCGTTTCGCAGCGACAAGCTGTCGCACACGCTGCTGCCCAAGCGGATCGCGCTGCCGGTGTTCGCGTCGGACGCGCTCTCCTCCGTCGCGTACGCGCCGGAGGAGGTCTTCGCGACCCTGTCCGTCGCCGGCCTGTCCGCCGTCACCATGGCTCCGTGGGTCGCGGCCCTGGTGGCGTTCGTCATGCTCGTGGTTGTCGCGTCCTATCGGCAGAACGTGCACGCCTACCCCTCCGGGGGCGGCGACTACGAGGTCGCGAGCACCAACCTGGGCCCGAACTTCGGTCTGATGGTGTCCAGCGCGCTGATGGTCGACTACATCTTGACGGTCGCGGTGTCCACCGCGTCGGGGGTGGCGAACATCGGGTCGGCCGTCGGCGTCGTCGGGGATCACGCGGTGCTGTTCTCGGTCGGGATCATCGTCGTGGTGACGGCGCTCAATCTGCGCGGCATCCGCGAGTCTGGCAAGGCATTCGCGATCCCGGTGTACGCGTTCATCGTCTCGATCCTCATCATGATCGTCACCGGTCTCGTCAAGTTCGCCCTCGGTATGACGCAGCTCTCGCCGAGCGCCGGGTTCACCATCCAGGCGACCGGGACCTTCAGCGGTGCCGCGTTCGCGTTCCTGCTGCTGCGCGCGTTCTCGTCGGGGTCCGCTGCGCTCACCGGCGTCGAGGCCATCTCGAACGGTGTGCCGTCGTTCCGCAAGCCGAAGTCCAAGAACGCGGCGACCACGCTCGCTCTCATGGGCGTGTTATCGGTGACCATGCTGATGGGCCTGGTCGGCATGGCCGTGATCACCCACGTCCACCTGGCCGGGCCCGGGGTGACGCTGGGTGGCGCGCCGGCGGACTACAACCAAAACACGCTGGTGGTGCAGATCGCGCGCGCGGTTTTCGACGGATTCCCCATCGGCTACTACGTGGTCTCGTTCACCACGGGCCTCATCCTGATGCTGGCCTGCAACACCGCGTTCAACGGCTTCCCCGTGCTGGGCTCGATCCTTGCGCAACATCAATACCTGCCGCGCCAGCTGCACACCCGTGGCGACCGGCTCGCCTACTCCAACGGCATCGTGTTCCTGGCCGGCATCGCGCTGGTGTTGATCATCGCGTTCAAGGCGAACGTCTCCAGCCTGATCCAGCTCTACATCGTCGGCGTGTTCGTGTCGTTCACGTGTTCCCAGGGCGGCATGCTGCGGCATTGGCAGCGGCTGCTGCGGACCGAGAAGGATCGCGCCGCCCGGCTTCGCATGCGACGCGCACAGACCATCAACGCGATCGGTTTCTGCTGCACCGGAACGGTTCTGGTGATCGTTCTGCTGACGAAGTTCCTGGCCGGGGCGTGGATCGCGATCCTCGCGATGGTGATCATCTTCTTCACCATGAAGGGCATCCACCGGCACTACGCGCGGGTGGCGCGGGAACTGGCCGGTTCGGAGCAGGACCTGGTGCTGCCGAGCCGCATCCACGGCATCGTGCTGGTCTCGAAGTTGCACCTGCCGGCCCTCCGTGCGCTCGCCTACGCCCGCGCGACCCGCCCCGACGTGCTGGAGGCGGTGACCGTCAATGTGGACCCCGAGGACACGACCGCCCTGGCCCGTGAGTGGGAGGACCGGCAGATCCCGGTCCCGCTGAAGATCATCGACTCGCCGTTCCGGGAGATCACGCGGCCGATCCTGGACTACGTTCGTCGGGTCCGCAGCGATTCCCCGCGCGACGTGGTCACGGTCTTCATCCCGGAATACGTGGTCGGCCACTGGTGGGAGCAGTTGCTGCACAACCAGTCCGCGCTCCGGCTCAAGGGCCGGCTGCTGTTCACCCCCGGCGTGATGGTCACCAGCGTGCCGTGGCAACTGCTCGGCTCGGCGGACGCCGCGGAGCCCAAGTCCGGCGGCCCGCAGCGCCCCGGTCGGGCACCCGCGCGGGCGGACACCGCCGAGCGGACCGGCTGGTTCGGCCAGACGATGGGTGCCCAGCACCCGGACGGGCAGGCGGCCGGGGGCCGGACCGGAGACGGCGCGTACGGCGCGCGCCCCTCTCCGGCGAGCCACGGGTTGCATCCGCGCCTGCGACGCCGCCGGTGAGCGTCCCGCCCCCGGTGGGCGTCGATCTGGACGTCGGCGACGAGCTCGAACTCGACATCGGCCCGGTGGCGCACGGCGGCGTCTGCGTCGCCCGCGCGGATGGGCGCGTGGTCTTCGTCCGGTACGCCTTGCCCGGCGAACGCGCGGTGGTGCGCGTCACTGAGGCCCGCCCCGGCTCGTTCTGTCGCGGCGAGGCGATCCGGGTCGTGCGGGCCGATCCGCGCCGGGTCGTGCCACCGTGCGCCCACTTCGGGCCGGGCGGGTGCGGCGGGTGCGATTTCCAGCACGCTCGCGCCGACCTGCAGCGGGAGCTCAAGGCGGCGGTAGTGCGCGAGCAGCTGCGGCGGCTCGCCGGGATCGACATGCCCGTCATCGTCGAATCGCTGCCGGGGGACGGCTTCGGCTGGCGAAGCCGCGTTCGGTGGGCCGTCGGCCGGTCCGTGCCGGGCACCGGGATTTCCGAGTATGACGCTGTTCTGGGGCCGCGCCGGTACCGGTCGCACGAGGTCGTTCCGATCTCGGCGGCGCGGCCGTGCCTCATCGCCGCGCCGGGTCTGACCGAAGCTGCCGATGCGTTGGACCTACCGCCCAGTGCCGACGAGGTGGTGTTGACACGGCGCGCGGGCGCGGACCCGGCGGTCGCGTACCTGTCCGGCGGGCGCCGGGTCGCGGGATCTTCCGTCGATCGCGCCGATAGCGACTACGGCGCAACGATTCTCACCGAACGCGCCTACGACCGGTCGTTCTCGGTGGCGGACACGGGGTTCTGGCAGGCGCACGAGTCGGCCGCCACCGTGCTGTGCGGCGCGGTCGACGACGCCCTGGCGCACGTGGACCTGTGGGGCGGCGCGGCGTGGGACCTCTACGGCGGGGTGGGCCTGTTCGCGGCAATGCTCGCCGACCTGGTCGGCCCCGAGGGCTCGGTACTCAGCGTGGAATCCGACCGCGCCGCTTCCGATCTCGCCGCGACGAACCTGGCGGATCTGCCCCAGGCACGGACCGTCTCGACCCGGGTGGACCGGTTCCTGCGCAGCGCGGCCGACGAGGCGCCGGGCCGGGTCGGGGCGGTAGTGCTGGATCCGCCGCGGTCGGGCGCCGGCGAGGCGGTGTGCCGCGGCATTGCTAGGCGCTGGCCGACCGTGATCGTCTACGTCGCGTGCGACCCGGCGGCCCTGGCCCGTGACGCGGCGACCTTGGCCGGCGTGGGCTATCGGCTGGCAGCGCTGCGAGCGTTCGACGCGTTCCCGCAGACGCACCACGTGGAGTGCGTCGCCAGTTTCACTGCGGTGTAGGCGCTTTCGTTGTGCTGCCGGTGCCGGTGGTGTCACCGGTGCCGCGTGCCTGCTCGGCCTGCCAGGCGAGCAGCTCGGCGGGCCGGTTGGTGAAGATCCCGTCCACCCCCGCCGCGGTGAGCCCCGCCCATTCGTCCGGTCGGTCGGCGGTCCACGGGATCACGGCGATCCCGGCGGCATGAAGCCTGCCCACGAGCCCGGGGTCCGCCAGCACGTCCGGAACACTGGGGTTGTAGGTGATCGCGCCGAGGCGCCTGCAGTCGCCGACCGGGTCGGCGCCGATCGTCTCGACGAGAAGGCCGACAGGCTCGTCCGGCAGCAGCGCCCGCACGTGCCGAAGGGCCGGCACCTCGAAGGACTGCAGCACCACGCGCCCGCGCGCGTCCGCGACGTCGATGTCGGCGATGATGGCACGGACCTGGTCCTCGGTGTGTTCGCCCTTGATTTCGAGCAGAAGCCTTCGCTCGCCCGTCATCTCGGCGAGCAACTCGGCCAGCGTCGGGATCCGCACCCCGGCGAACGACGCGCCGAACCAGGCCCCGGCGTCGAGGGCGGCCAGCTCGGTGGCGGTGTGCGACCGGACATCGCCTCTCCCGTCGGTGGTGCGGTCCACCGCGTCGTCATGGATGAGAACCCTGGCGCCGTCGCGCGTCGGCTGGACATCGGTCTCCGACCATTGCGCGCCATCGGCCCAACCCCTGCGGAACGCCGCCATGGTGTTCTCCGGCGCGGCGGCGGACGCCCCGCGATGCGCGATGACGATGGGCGCTGCCCCGTGCCGGAGGAGGGGTTCCCGAGGTGCCATGTTCCGGAGGCTACGCCGTCGTCCGGGCGGGCCGCACGGGGCCGCCCATACCTCCGGGATCACCGTGATCGCGTCTCATTTCTCACATCCGCGGTGGTCAGGGCCGCGTTTTCGGCTCTATAGGCTAGAAAGGTTGCGTTTGCAGAGGAGGACATGGGTGCTTCGGGATCGGTTGGTCAGCGGCCAGACGACCCTCAGCCGTATGTGGCTCCTCTCGGTGGTCGCCGTGGTCCTCGGCCTCGTCGGCGGCGGCGCGGCCGTCGGCCTGTTCACGCTGATCAGCCTCATGACGCACCTCACGCTGCTCGGTGATGTCGGCTTCAGCCTGCCGTCGCTGCGCGGGTACCACCCCACGCCGTGGCTGATCGTGTACGCCGTCGCCGGCGGGCTGATCGTGTCGCTCTTCGCCGCTTGGGCGCCGGTGATCCGCGGCCACGGCATCCCCGAATCGATGGAGGCCATCCTCGAACGCGACAGCCGGATCCGTCCGCGTGCCGCGATCGCCAAGCCGCTGTCGGCTGCCGTCACCATCGGTACCGGCGGGCCGTTCGGGGCGGAAGGCCCGATCATCGTCACCGGGGGATCCGTCGGCTCCCTGCTCGGGCAGCTCTTGTCCGTGTCGCCCGCGGAGCGCAAGATCATGCTCGCGACGGGGGCGGCGGCCGGCATGTCCGCGACGTTCAACACGCCCATTGCCGCGGTGATCCTCGCGATCGAGCTGGTGCTCTTCGAGCGGTCGCTCCGGGTCATCGTCCCGCTGTGCATCGCGAGCGGGGTGGCCGCCGCCATCCATGTGGTGGCGTTCGGCTCGGAGCCGCTGTTCATGGTTGCGACGAAGCTGCACGTCAGCCTCGCGCATCTGCCGTTGTACGTGGTCGTGGGACTCGCCTCCGGGGTGATGGCGATCGTGCTGAACAAGGGCCTGTTCGCCATGGAGGCGGCGTTCCGGCGGCTACCGATCAACATCTTCTGGTGGCCTGCGATCGGCGCCCTCGGATTCGCACTCATCGGCCTCGCGGTCCCGCGGACCCTCTCGATGGGCTATTCGGTGATTGTCGACACGCTGGCCGGGCGCTTCACCGCGGGCATGCTCGCCGTGCTGCTTGTCGCGAAACTGCTGTCGTGGCTGATCGCCCTGGGATCGCAGACGTCCGGCGGCACGCTCGCCCCCATGTTCCTGGTGGGTGCCACGATGGGCGCACTCCTCGGCGACGCCGTCAACGCCGTCTTCCCGGGCTGGCACGTCTCCCCAGCCGCGTTCGCACTGGTCGCCATGGGGGCGACCTTCGGTGCGGCCACCAAGGCGGTCTTCGCGGCGGTCGTCTTCGCGGCCGAAGTCACCGGCGAGTACACCATGTTGATCCCGCTCATGATCGGCGCCGGGTTCGCAGAACTGGTTGTCGAGGCCGTGCTCTCCGACCGCATGATGACGGAGAAGCTGTCGCATCGCGGATTCCGGGTGGAGTTCCGCACGGCGGTCGATGCGCTTCGGACCAGGGTCGCGCGACAGGTGATGCGCGGGCCGGAATGGGTGCGATCGGACGCCGACCTGCAGCGGGCGCGGAACATGTTGGCGCACTTGGGGATCGACACGATCGCCGTCGCTGATGTCGATGGCCGCTACCTCGGAACGGTGACCTCCGCAGCCCTCGACCATGTCGCCGCGTCCGCGAATCAGGCTGCCTCGCCGCCGGGTGCCGGCATCGTCGCCGGGGACCTCGCGAGCGGTTCGCTCGACCCGGTGCGGCCGGACGAATACCTCGCCGAGTCGTTGGAGCGCTTCCTGGCGCATCCGGTGGACGCCCTGCCGGTGGTGCAGGACGGCCGCGTGGTCGGCCTGCTGACGCAGTCCGACCTGATGGCCGAGCGGTACCGCCGGAGCACGGGCCAGGAGCTTCGGCAGGCGGGTTGGGTCGCGTCCCTCCACCGCATCGTGCCCAGGCCGTCGCGGGGCGAAACCCCGAAGACGCGCCCGGCGGAGAGCGCCGGGCATACCGCACCGTCGGCACTGCCGAAGGCGTCGTCCACCCCGGTCGCCGTGGATGCGGCGGGAGATCCGCGTTCGGCGCCGCAGCCCGCGCCGGCGGCGTTCGGCCTGCATCGCGCACGGCATGCCACGCCCCATCGGCTGTTGCCGGTCCCGGCCGACATCACCCCCGGGCTGGGGCAGTTCGTGCTGTCGGAACGGTCCCGCATCGTCGTCGACTGGGGATCCGCGCAGGCGCGGCCGATTGCCGATGCGCTAGCGCAGCAGCTGCGACCGGCGACCGGGTTCCGGCTGTCGGTCAGCGACGGCCGCGCCTACCGAGACGACATCAGCCTGTCGCTCGCGCCGATCGACGACCTGCCTCCCGCGGGATGGGACGAGGGCTACGTGCTGTGCTCCGGCGTCTCCGGAGTCAGTCTCACGGCCCCGTCGCTGCGGGGGTTGAACCACGGCATACAGACCATTCGGCAATTGCTGCCCGTGTGGATCACCGCCGATCACCGAATGCCCGGGCCGTGGACGATGCCGGCCGTGACGATCATCGACTACCCCCGCCTCGCGGAGCGGACCGTCCGCATCGACCTGACGTGCCGTGACACTTCTAGTCGCGACATTCCGAGTCGCGACATTCCGAACCGCGACATTCCGCTCGGCGTGTTCCGCACGATCGTCGACCGCATCAGTGACTACAAGATCAACAGGGTGAGCCTGCAGCTCCCCGACGGGGTGTGCGAGCCCCCCGCGGACATCGTGGAATACGCCGCGGCACGGTTCATCACCGTCGTCGTGGAACCCGGGGTGCCCGCCGGCGCCGGTAGGTCGGCCGACTCCGGTTCCGCGGACGACGCCTCGCGGATCGTGGACGCGAGCGGTGCGCTCAGCGGCGCGTTGCTGGTGGCTGCGGAACGGGCCTGGTCGCACGCGAGCACTGCGGTGCCCGGACAGGACAGCGGCACTTTCGACCGCCGAGCTGCCGCCCAGGGCCCGCGGCTCGCCCTGACGGGCACACCGCTGCGGCTGACCGTCGACGCGCCCTGGCGGCTCGACCTCGTGGCGATGCCCGCTCGGGCGCACCGGCGGCAAGTCTCGTGGGCGCTCGGCACCCTCGTCGCCCCTGGCTTCGCCGGCGAGCATCTTCGCGTCGTCATCGACTGGGGTGACGGAGTCGCGACTCGGGGTGCGCTCACCGCGGGTGTGGCCGTCGATGGTCGTCCGGCCCCGTGGTACACGGTCACCGGTGAGCACCGCTACGCCCGACGGGGGACGTATCGCGTCGCGCTGCTCGCGACCGGGCCGGACGCCGTTCCGGCGCGCGCGAGCGTGGTGATCCACGCGGGTTCGGTCGCCGGGTCGCATCCGCGGCGAACCCCACGGTCGTCGCTCGATCCGTTGATGACGATCCACGACGGTGCGCCGCAAGGCGCCGGTACGCGCCGATCGGAACCCACCATGGCGGACCCCGCCGTCGACTGACCGATTCGTCCCGCGCGGGCGGATAGGTCGCGGTGCCGCGCCGTAGCGCGCGAAGATCAAGGCATGGCCCCCACTCGCGTGCTCGACGTCGACCTCCCGGCCGACGTCTTCGCGATCGTGATGGCCACGGGCATCGTCTCGGTGGCGGCGGACGACCATCACTACCGGCTCATCGACTCGGTTCTCGCCGTGATTGCGTCCGCGGTGTTCGTGGTGCTGGCCGTCGGGCTCGGACTGAAGATCGTCGCGCGCCGCGACGTCCTCATCGCGGAATCGCGCGATCCGGACACGGCCTTGCGCATGTTCACCTTCGTTGCCGCGGCCTGCGTGCTCGGGGTCGTCTGGCGCGCGGATCGTGTCGCACTGTGGATCCTTGCGGTACTCGCGGCGATCGGATGGCTCGTACTGATGCCGCTGGCCATCCGCGACGTGCGCTCCCGGCCGCACGCCGAGCTGCGGGACCACGCGCGCGGCGCCTGGCTGCTCGTCAGCGTGGCAACGTCGGGTCTAGCGACGACCGCGGCGGACTTCGGCATCGCCGGGCGTCGGTCGGCCATGGTGTGGCTCGCGGTGCTGCTGTGGGTGCTGGCGGTCGTGCTCTATGTCGCGGTCACCTGGCTCATCGCCCGGCGCGCTCTGTCGGCACCGCTGCGGCCGGACGCGGTGACCCCGGACAGTTGGATCCTGATGGGGGCCATGGCGATCGTGACGCTCGCCGGTGATCACATCCTCCGCGCGGCCCGCGCCTTCGCGCCGCTGCACCCGCTGGCGATCGTCGCCGCGCCCGTGACGTTCGCCGCGTGGGTCGTCGCGAGCCTGTGGATCCCGTTCTTGCTGTATGCGGCGATCTGGCGCATCGACCAGCACAGCGGATCGCTGCGGTTCGCCGGTGCATGGTGGTCCGCGGTGTTTCCGCTCGGCATGTACGCCTCCGCGACAGCCGCGACCGGCACCGACCTCGGTATCCCTAGCCTCGAAACGGTGTCGTTGGTGATGTTCTGGATCGCCCTGGTGGTGTGGTTGATCGTCGCGGTTGGCCTGCTGCGAAAGGGGTTGGCCCGGATTCGCGCCCCGCACGTCTGACGGCCCCGCCACGGCAGGGCCAGGGGCAGCGCATACCCGATCACGTCGCCCAGACACCGCCCGCGAGAACGGGATAATTCCCGGATTACCCGCGGCGCCCAGGCGACAATGCAGGCTGCCGGTGCAGCATGCCAGGATTCCGGTGTGGGAGTCGAACTACCGCCGCTGACCGTCGACGGGGCCGCAGCGTGGCGAGCGTGGCTGGGGGAGCATCACGCTGATCAACGCGGGGTGTGGTTGACCCTCGCGAAGAAGGGCGCCGTCGAGCCCACGAGCTTGACATATGACCAGGCGCTGGAGGAGGCGCTGTGCTACGGATGGATCGACGGGCAGGTCCGTGGCGGCGACGAGCGCAGCTACCGGCAGCGCTTCACGCCCCGCGGGCCGCGCAGTGGATGGTCGCAGCGCAACGTCGCGATCGCGGAGCGGTTGATTGCTGAGGTGCGCATGCAGCCGGCCGGGCTGGCCGCGATCGAACGGGCGAAGGCCGACGGTCGTTGGCAGGCGGCGTACGCCGGACCGGCGAACATCGCGGTACCGGACGATCTCGCTGCCGCGCTGGGCGCCGATCCCGCCGCACGGGCGATGTTCGAGGTCCTCAGCGGCCAGAACCGCTACGCCGTCTTGTACCGCATCCATACCGCCAAGCGGGCCGAGACTCGTCGCCGACGGATCGAGCAGCTGGTCGCCATGCTCCACCGCGGAGAAACCATCTACCCGCAGCGGCGTCAAAGTTGATGTTCCCCCACACCAGGATCCGGTGCGGAATCGGCGTGGGAGGGTGCGTGTATGGATTCTCCACGGACGCTCAGTAAGGAGTCCGCCGGTCCGCCGGGGCAGGGCTGTCCACGCCTGGAATCCGCGCATGACGGCCCTGCCACGGCATGGACACGAACATCGTCATACTCGTTTCCCCCCGATTCGGCAGGCGCATCGGCGACGGTGGCGAGCGACCCGGGTGCGCGATGACGCGCTGTGGCACGATAAGCGAAGGCAAAATCCGCGGAGAATGCCGCGGGGGAAAGGGCGATAGCCATGAGCAGTTTCGCGGTGGTCAACCCGGCGACGGGCGAACTCCTCGAGGAGTTCCCCGAGATCGGTGCGGCGGAGCTTGACGCGGCGTTGGCGGCGGCGGACGGCGCGCATCGCACCTGGTCGCGCTCGACGACGGCGGCCCAGCGCGCCGAACTGGTGCGGCGGGTGGGCGAGCTGCACTCCGAGCGCCGCGAGGAGCTGGCCGACATCATCGTCACGGAGATGGGCAAGCCGCGGGATCAGGCGCTCGGCGAGATCGACTTCTGCGCGGACATCTACTCCTACTACGCCGACAACGGTCCGTCGCTGCTCGCGGACGAGGCGATCGAGCTCAGCGGGGGAAGCGGATCGGCGCTCGTGCGGTACCAATCTCTGGGCGTGATCCTCGGGATCATGCCGTGGAACTTCCCCTACTACCAGGTGGCACGGTTCGCCGGCCCGAACCTGGTGATCGGCAATACGGTGCTGCTGAAGCACGCGCCGCAGTGCCCGCGGTCTGCGACCGCCCTGGTCGAGATCTACCGCGACGCCGGATTCCCGGACGGCGCCTACGTCAATATCTTCGCGACGAACGCGCAGATCGAGGGCGTGATCGCGGATCCGCGCGTGCAGGGCGTCTCGCTGACCGGATCGGAGCGGGCCGGGGCGGCCGTCGCCGAGATCGCCGGGCGGAACCTGAAGAAGGTGGTGCTGGAGCTCGGCGGCTCCGACCCGTTCATCCTGCTCAGCACGGCCGATATGGACGCGACGGTGGAGTCGGCGGTGGCCGCCCGCCTGGACAACAGCGGCCAGTCCTGTAATGCCGCTAAGCGATTCATCGTCATCGATTCGCTCTACGACGAGTTCCTCGACAAGTTCACCGACGCGCTGACCGCCGCGAAGCCGGCCGACCCGGCGCGGGACGGCGCGGCGCTCGGGCCGTTGTCCTCGGCGACGGCGACGGCGCGGCTCGGCGACCAGGTGGACCGCGCGGTCGCCTCGGGCGCGAACATCGTCGGCGGCGGGCATGACGGGAACTTCTTCCGACCGGCCGTGCTGACGGGGGTCGAGCCGGGTAACGCCGCGTACCGCGAGGAGTTCTTCGGGCCGGTGGCCAGCGTGTATCGCGCGACGTCCGAGGAGGATGCGATCGCCACGGCGAACGCGACGCCGTTCGGGCTGGGATCCTATGTGTTCACGACCGACCCGGATCAGGCGATGCGGGTCGCGAACGCCATGGATGCGGGCATGGTCTTCATCAACGTGGTGGGCGCGGATTCCGCCGAGTTGCCGTTCGGCGGCGTGAAACGGTCCGGATTCGGTCGCGAACTCGGAAAGTTCGGGATCGGCGAATTCGTCAACAGGAAGATGATCCGGATCGGGTAGCCCGTCCGCGGTGGTGGCCGAAGGCGGCCGTGGCCGCGCGCCCGGTGGTCGGGCATTCATGAGAATCACAAGCCGTTCCCATGCGTGCGGGGGATTCTTCCGTTATCACACGCATTCGTCGCTGTGCCGAATGTTGCCGGAGGGCTTCGGTCTTCCCTGAGCCAGAAAGGGTTTCGGACGGCAGAGTGCGGGATGCCCCTCCCGCCACTCACCTCGACGGTGCCCGCGCCGCTCAGTGCCCGCGCCCTGATGAGTGACCGATCGGTGTTCCGCAGCGCCACGCGCGACGTGGAGATCACGTCGCGACGCGCAGGACATGGGTTGCTATCGAGGAGGCACTGCACAATGGCCACTACTTTCCACGAGATCGAGGTCGTCGCTGGTGACGACCATCGTCTGAAGAAGGACTTCGGCACGGTCGGTCTGCTCTTCACCGCGATCGGGTCGATCATCGGGTCCGGTTGGTTGTTCAGTTCGTTGAACGCCTCGAAGGAGGCCGGCCCGGCCGCGATCATCTCCTGGGTCGTCGCGACCGTCATGTTCCTGTTGATCGCGCTGAGTTATGCGGAACTCGGCGTGATGTTCCCGCGCAGCGGCGGTGTCGCCCGCTACCCGCATTACGCCTGGGGCTCGTTCGCGAGCTTCTCGATGGGCTGGGTGACGTGGCTCGCGTGCGCCGCGGTGGCGTCGGTCGAGGTCTCGGCCGTGCTGACCTACGCGACCTCGTACCTGCCGTGGATGGAGCACAAGAACGCGACGCTCACCGCGCCCGGTCTGGTCATCGCGATCGCCATCATGGCCGTGTTCGTGATCGTCAACTATTTCGGCGTCAGATGGTTCGCCCGGATCAACAACCTGCTGGTCTGGTGGAAGCTCGCCATGATCGTGCTGGTGATCATCGCGCTCTTGGTCACCGCGTTCCACGGCGTCAACTTCGGTATTCACACCAGTAACGGCAGCGGGTTCACCCCGTACGGCCTGAAGGGCGCGTTCGAGGCGATACCGGCTGCGGGCATTGCGTTCTCGTTCCTCGGATGGCGCCAGGGAATCGAGCTGGCCGGGGAGACGCGCAACCCTCGCCGGAATGTGCCGCTCACCGTCATCGGTTCGGTCGTCATCTGCGGAATCCTGTACATCCTGCTGCAGGTCGCGTTCATCGGCGCCGTGCCGTCGGCCGCCGTCGCCAAGGGCGGCTGGGCCGAGATCGGGTCCAACCTGGTTGCCAGCGGCGGGGCCTCTGCCACGTTCAGTCCGCTGGCCGTGGTGGCATCGATCTTGGGACTCGGCTGGCTGGCCGGCTTGCTCTATGCCGACGCGATCATCTCGCCGTCGGACACCGGCCTGATCTACACCAGCGTCACCGCCCGGATGTCGTACGCGATGGGCCGCAACCGGAACGCGCCGCGAATCCTGGCTCATGTCAACGACAATGGGGTGCCCTGGCCGAGCCTGGTCCTCGCCTGGATCGTCGGCTGCATCTTCTTCCTGCCGTTCCCCAGCTGGCAGGCGCTGGTCTCCATCGTGACCTCGCTGACGGTGCTGTCCTTCGGGAGCGGCTCCATCGCGCTGCTCACGTTCCGCAAGCAGATCCCGAAACAGGAGCGCCGGTACCGCCAGGGCGGGGCGTGGATCATCGCGCCGTTGGCGCTGCTATCGACGAACCTGATCATGTACTGGGCGGGCTGGGACCAGGTGTGGAAGATGATGCTCGCGATCGTCATCGGCTACATTCTGCTGTGGATCTTCCAAATCGCCGACGCCAGCAGGAATCGCGCCCCGAAACTGGACTTCGCGCACGGCTGGTGGGTGCTCGTCTGGTTCGCGGGGATCACCGTGGTGAGCTACCTGGGCAACTACTCCGGCACCTCGGCGGTGCACGCCGGCCAGCTCGGCGTGTACAAGTTCGACGGCGGCATCATCGCCAACATCATCCTGACCGTGATCGTGCTGGCCTGCGCCTGGTACTGCAAGCTGCCCGGCGAGCGGGTCCAGGAGATCCTGGAGGAGACCGAGGAGAACGCGGTGGTCGGCGGTGCGCCGGCGGACTGACGGACGGCGCGCCGGTGGCATGTAGGTATGCCTGGGGCCGGGGCGCACGGCCCGGGAGGCGGCCGCCCTTTGTGCGCGACCGCCTCCCGGGCGACCGTTCACCGATCGGGCGGCACCGGCCCGGTCGATTCGCGCAGCAGCAGCGCGGTGCTCAGGCGCTGTTGTCGTGGCTCGGGTTCGACCGATCCGTTGATGGCCTCGATGAGGTAATCGGCGGCGAGCCGGCCCTTGGTGGCGATCGGCTGGCGGATGGTGGTCAAGGTCGGGGTGGTCCAACTCGATTCAGCGAGGTCGTCGAATCCGGAGACGGACAGTTGCGACGGGATATCGACGCCGGCCTCGCGCGCGGCGTCGAGGATCCCGTAGGCGATCACATCGCTGAACGCGACTATCGCGGTCGGCCGTTCGTGCCGCGACCACAAGTCCTTGAACGCGTCGACGCCCCCGGCGCGCGTGCACGGTACCTCGACGACGGTCACCTCCTCGCTGTCGGGTGTGAGGCCCGCTGATGCGAGACCCTTGATCGCACCCTCCATGCGGCGCAGAACGGGTCCGCGCCAGTGTCGGTATCCGCCGTCGATCCCGGTTTCGATGACGGCGAACGCGATGCGTCGGTGGCCGTGGGCGAGCAGATGTTCCACGACGTCCGCGATGCCGCTGCCGTCCTCGATATCGACGCTAGGCACCCCGTCGTGCCATTCGCTGTCGACGAGAACGAAGGGGATCCCGCGTTTGCGGAGCGCCTGGACCTCGCCGCGGTCGGATTCGAGCCCGGCGACGATGAAACCGTCGACGGCCGCGTAGGGGATGGTCTTGAGCATCGATCCGCGCAGCGGCGGGGCCAGCAGCAGCGTGTATCCCTCCCGGTTGCAGACCTGGCCGACCCCTTGCAGAAACATTGAGTAGTAAGGGTTTTCGAAGACTTTGCCGATCTGTTGGGGGAGGAGGAGGCCGAGGCTCCCGGTGCGCCTGGTGCGCAGCATGCGAGCGGTCGGATCCTGGCTGAAGCCGAGTTCGTCCGCAGCGGCAAGGATTCGGCGCAGGGTGTCTTCCGAGAGTTTCGATGCGTCGTTGAACGCGAGCGAGACGGCCGATTTCGAGACGCCCGCGTGCTCGGCGACATCCTTCATAGTCGTTCGGCGCGCCGCCATCACACAGCCCCCAGAATCGCGCTGCCGTGCGCGGCGACATGAATGGGCTCTGACGTGAGTCGGGACAGCGACGGGTGAGCCCAAGGATCGAGTATGACGCCGTTCCCGCGATGTGCGATGACCACGGCGGTGTGCCCGCCGAAGGTCCGTTCGACCATCAGCGTGTCGGGATCCAGCGCCCACACCTCTTGGTCTCCTCTTCGTAGCGCCTCGCTGCCCTGTCGCATTCGCCCGAGGTCCCGAATGCCGTCGATGAGCGCGCGAGACCATCGGGTCTCGTCCCATTCCATACCCGCGCGGCAGCCGGGGTCGTTGCCCCCGATCATCCCGACCTCGTCCCCGTAGTAGATCATCGGCGAGCCCTGGCACGCGAACATCAGGGTGAAGGCCAGCAGTGTCGCGTCGTCGTTGCCCTGGTGCCGGGTCAGCACGCGTTCCGTGTCGTGGCTCCCGAGCAGGTTGAGCATGCCGCGGCGATAATCGACGGGAATTCGAGAGCTCAGCCGGCGCAAGCTTTCTGCGGTCTGCTGCGCGTCACGTGTCCGGTCGGCGGTGAATCCCAGGATCAGGTCGCGAAGCGAGTAGTTCATGGTGCCGTCGGCGGTGTCTCCGCGCAGCCACTCCTCGGGATCGCGCCATTCCTCGGCCACGATATAAAGATCGGTGTCGATGCCCTTGACGCATTTCCGGAACTGCCGCCAGAAGCTCGTCGGCACGAAATACGGCACGTCGAGCCGCCACCCGTCGATGCCCTGCTCGATCCAATGGCGCGCGACCGAGAGGTGATGGGCGCGGACCTCGGGGTTGTACGTGTTCCACTTGGGCAGGTAGTAGCAGCCGGAACAGGTCTGGTAGTTCGGCTCCGGCTCGGCTCGGACGGGGAAATCCTCGGTGAAGAACCAATTCACGTAAGGCGAGTTCGCCTCGTGGGCGACGACGTCTTGAAATGCCCCATGGCCGTTGCCGCAATGGTTGAAAACCCCGTCGAGGACGACCCGCATCCCTCGGCGGTGGCAGGCATCCAGCAGCTGCCGGAACGACGCGAGATCGCCGAGCCGGTGGTCGATCCGGAAGTAGTCGACCGCGTCATAGCGATGGTTGGTGCGGGCCTCGAAGATCGGCGTGAGGTACAGCGCGTTGACCCCGAGGCCCTGGATGTGGTCGAGGTGGTCGATGATTCCCTGCAGGTCGCCGCCGAGGAAGTTGTCGCGTGTCGGCGCGGCGTTCCAGGGTTCGGCATCCGGTGGCGTGAGCGACGGGTCGCCGCTCGCGAACCGCTCCGGAAAGATCTGGTAGAAGACGGCGTCTTTCAACCATTCGGGTGCAGCCATCGCGGTCAGTCCTTCAGTCCGGTCGTGGCGATTCCGCGCACGAGGGCGCGCTGGCAGAACAGGAAGACGACGATGCTGGGCACCGTTGCGGTCAGTGTGCCGGCCATGAGGTAGTTCCAGCTCGTCCCGTAGCGGCCGACGAATGCCGCCAGGCCGATCTGGATGGTTCGCGAACCGTCCGTATTGGTGACGAGCAACGGCCACAGGAAATCGTTCCAGGCGAACAGGAAGCTGAAGATCGCCAGGGTGGCGAACGCGGGTTTGCTTAAGGGAGCGACGATCCGGAAGAACACGCCGGCGCGGCTGCACCCGTCGATGCGGGCGGCGTCGTCGAGTTCGGCGGGCAAGGAGACGAAGTACTGGCGCAGCAGGATGATGCCGAACACGTCGGCGAGACGTGGCACGATCAGCGCGGCGTAGCTGTCGATCCAGCCGAGGTCCGCGACGATCGAGTAGGCGGGGATGATCGTCACGAATGTCGGCACCATCAAAGCGGCCAGCAGGATGACGAAAATGCTGCGCCGGAACGGGAACTCGAGGCGTGCGAACGCGTAGGCGGCGAGCGCGTCGCACACCACATGGCCGGCGACGATGCCGATCATCATGATGATGCTATTGAGGTAGTACTGCCCGAACGGCGCCGCTGTCCAGGCGCGAGCGTAGTTCTCCCAATGCCACGCCGTGGGGAAAACCGATGTGTTCGTGTAGGTTTCGGCGCGCGTCTGCAGGGACGTGGTGAACATCCACAAGAACGGCACGATCACGAACGCCGCGCCCGCGAGCAGGACGAGATGGCGTGCCAGGCTCGACATCGTTCGCGCCGTCATGGCCGTTCCTTGCTGGAACCGTTGACGCGGCCGGAACCGTTCGCGCGCCACTGGACGAGCGTGATGCCCAGCACCAGGATCAACGTCACAAACGCGATCGCGGTGCCGTATCCGAAGTCGCCGAGGCGAAACGCGGTGCGGTACATGAACATTCCCAGGACGTCGGTTCCGCCGCGCGGCCCACCGCCGGTGAGTACGTAGACCAGATCGAAGGCCTGGAAGCTGGTGATGAGTGCCTGGATGACGACGAAGAACGTCATCGGGGCGAGCAGCGGCACGGTGACGAACCGGATGCGCTGCCACAGGGATGCGCCGTCCAATTGGGCTGCCTCGTAGACGCTGGTCGGGAGGGCTTGCAGAGCCGTCAGGTACAAGATCGCGTTGAACCCGATGTTCTTCCACACGGTCAGCAAGGTGAGCGCGCCGAGCGCCAACCAGCGCTGCTGCAACCAGTCCGGGCCCGCGATGCCGACCTGGCCGAGCAGGGCATTGACGAATCCGGCCGGGTCGAGCATGTATTTCCACACGATCGCCGCGGCCACGGACGACGTCACAGCCGGCAGAAAATAGACGGTGCGGTAGAAGCCGCGTCCGCGCAGCGGCGCATCCAGCAGCAGCGCGATCGCGAGCCCGGTCACCACGGAGAGCACGCACACGCCGGCCGCGTAGGCCAGGGTGACGGCGAGACTGTTCCAGAACTCCGGGTCGTGCGCCAGGCGGAGGTAGTTCGCAAGTCCCACAAACGGTTTCGTCGGTGCGAATCCGTTCCACGAGGTGAGGCTCACATACCCGGCGTCGATGATCGGGTAGAGCACGAACACGCCGAGCACGACGGCCGCGGGGGCGAGGAACACGAACGCGGTGAGCGTCTGCTCCCGGTCCCACCTGCGCGGACGCCCCGCGCGTACGGCGGAACCGCCCGAGGGCGCTGTCCCCGGACGGTTCCGCCGTGCTGTGGACGCGATCGTCACGCGGTCAGCCGCCTGCGATGACGGCGTTGACGGCCTTCTCGGCATTGGCGAGTGCCGCGTCGACACTCACCTGGCCGGCGAACGCCTTCTCCATCTCCTTCGCGAACGCGAAGGAGATCTTCGGGTAGAGCGGCGTGTTCGGGCGGGCGTGCGCATCGGCCATCTGCTCGACGAACGGGCGAAGGCGCGGCTGCTTGGAATCGACCCAGCCGAGGTAGTCGCTGCCGGTGGCCACCGAGTTCAGCACCGGGAGCATGCCGGTGGCCTCGCTCCACTTGGTGACCTGCGTCGGGTTCAGGAACCACGTCAGGAAGTCCGCGGCGGCCTTGGCTTTCGCATCCGAATTGTTGAACACCATCGCCTGCTCGCCACCGAGGTTGGTGGCCGGTTTCCCGTCTGCCGGGTACGGGGCCTTCGCGACGCCGAAGTCGAACGGCGGGTCCGGTGCCCAGATTCCGACCATCCACGAGCCTTCCTGCGCGGAGCCGCCCTGACCCTTCTCGAACTCGCCCCACTTGCCGTAGGGGCTCGCTCCCGAGTTGATCAGATCCATCCAGAACTGCGCGGCCTTCTTACCTGCCGGCGTGTTGAACGCCGCCGCCGAGTTGTCCGGCGTGAGGAACTCGCCGCCGGCCTGCCACAGGTTGACCTGGAAGTTCCACGTCAGGCCCTCCCCGTTGTCGCCGGCCTGGGTGAACAGGTCGTATCCGGGCTTGCCGGTCTTCGCCAGGATCTGCTTCGCGTCGGCCTCGAGTTCCGCCCAGGTGGTGGGCGGCTTCTCCGGGTCGAGTCCGGCCTGTTTGAACAACGTCTTGTTGTACATGTATGCGAGGTTGTTCGCCGAGACGGGCACCGAGACCTGCTTCCCGTCGATCTTTCCGAACGAGGTGAGCGCCGGGTTGATGTCCTTCAGCGTGTCGGCGGGCATCAGACCGGACAGGTCGGCCAGCGTGCCGATCTGGTTGATCTGCGGGACCCACACGAGGTCGCCGATCGCGATGTCGGGCAGCGTCTTCGACGTGGCCGAGGCCCGCAGTTTCGTCAGGAAGTCGGCGTTCGGCACATTCGACGTAGTGACGGTGACGTTCGATTGCGACGCGTTGTACTCCTTGACCATCGCGTCGAAGGTATCGGCGTTGGCGCCGTCCCAGTAATGCCACACGGTCACGTCGACGTGCTCGGCGGGCGCATCCGAGCTGGAGCTGCCGGGGTTACTCGAGCCGCTCCCGCCCGCGGGCGAGCTACTCGAATTCGAGTCCTTGGCCGTCGACGATCCGGCTGCGCCGTTCGTCGATGAGGCGCAGCCCGTGACGGCGAGGATCCCCGCCATCACGACGGCGCCCACGGTACGTGCTTTCCAGTGCATCGTTACTCCCTACTGTGTCGGTGACGTCGTGACGTCGATGGGCGGGGTGGAGATGTCGTTCACGATCGGCGGAACCAGGCCGCACTGTCCGGCGAAAGCGTCCGTCCGTCGGTGTGCTGGGCCGTACACACGACGGGATCGCCGAGATTCCATTCGGTGGGAATGAGACATGCGGTGCTGCCCATGTTCACGACGCAGGAGGCATCGCCACGGCGGAACGCCAGGACTCCGTCATCGGCGTCGATCCACTGCAAGTGCGCCGCTCCCGCGAACAGGTCCCGCCGAACCGTCAGCAGTCGGCGGTAGATGGCCAGCGTGGAGTTCTCATCTCGTTTTTGTGCGTCGCGTGCGAAGGGCGCGAACCAGGGCGGCTGGGGCAACCACGGTTCGGCCGCCGCGGTCGGCGGGCTGAAGCCGAGTGCGCGCCCGGGTGCACTCCATGGGAGCGGCACGCGACAGCCATCCCGGCCCAGTTCCGCGCCGCTCGACCGGTGCCAGATCGGATCCTGCCGCGAAGCATCGGGCAGGTCCAGGGCCTCCGGCAGCCCGAGCTCCTCGCCCTGATACAGGTAGGCCGTGCCGGGCAGCGCCAGCAGGAGTGCGGCGGCGGCAGTGGCGCGGCGAACCCCGAGATCGACATCGACCGGGCCGGTCCGGCGTGCCGCCGAGATCATGTCCGACGGGTCCGGTGTGTCAAGGATCTGGGTCTGGCCGTAGCGAGTCACCGCGCGGTGCACGTCGTGATTCGACAGCGCCCACGCTGGCGCAGGCCCGGCCGTGGCGAGGCCTCGGTTGATCGCGGCCCGCATGTGCGCTGCGCTCCACGGCTGGACCAACAGGTCGAACCAGAACGCCTGATGGAGCTCGTCCGGACGGATGTATGCGGCCAGCCGGTCGGGGGACGGCACCCATATTTCGCCGACGAAATACCGCGGCTCCGGGTAGGAGTCGCCGACGCGTCGCCACGACCGGTAGATGTCGTGCACCTCCGGCTGATCCCACATGGCGACGTTGTGTCCCCGCGTGCCGTCGTCGTCGATCGGCTGGTCGGGCAGGCCCGCGGCCTTGATGTGTCCGTGTGCCACATCGATCCGGAACCCGTCGACCCCGCGGGCGAACCAGAAGCGCAAGATGTCCTCGAAGTAGCGGGCCACCGCGGGGTTTCGCCAGTTCAGGTCCGGCTGGCCAGGGTCGAACGAGTGCAGGTACCACTGGTTTCCCGCGCCGCCGGCCCGATCTTCCCGGGTCCACGCCGGGCCGCCGAAGACACTGAGCCAATTGTTCGGCGGGCGGTCCCCGTCCTCGCCTCGGCCGTCGCGGAACAGGAATCGGTCCCGTTCGGCGCTGCCAGGTTCGCTGGTGAGAGCGCGCCGGAACCACTCGTGCTGATCTGAGCAGTGGTTCGCGACCAGGTCCATCAGGACGCGTAGTCCGACATCGTGGGCGCGCCGAACCATCTCGTCGAATTCGGCCATGGTGCCGTAGCTGGGATCGATCGCCGTGTAGTCGGCGATGTCGTATCCGTGATCACGCTGCGGCGATACGTAGCAGGGGTTCAGCCAGATCGCGTCACAACCGAGGTCCGCGATTTCGTCCAGGCTTGCGGTCAAGCCGGCAAGATCGCCGATGCCGTCACCGTTTCCGTCGCGGAAGGACCGGAGGTACACCTGGTAGACGACGGCACTCTCCCACGCGAAGGCAGTCCGCGAGTCCGTGTGCGGTCGGACCTCTTCAGCTGTTGTCACGTGGGCGCATCCCTCTCCGTGCTGGGCGGTGTCGGCCCGTTTGGTGACCTGCAGGCGCCGGGGGACGACGTTTCTCGCCCTGGCTTACGTGTTTACTAGACCGATCCAATAGCGCGTCGAACCGGCTGTCAAGACTCGGTCGGTTACGGATGTATAACGCTTCGCGGGGGCCGGCGGCGACCTGCACGGCTCTGCACCAAGGTCGCCAACCGGCGTTGTTATGGTGCGGTAGGCCACGTCGGCCTCACGCCCCGCCGTGGCATCTCTCTGGGGAGTTTCGGTGATATCTGATCCATCGGCACCTACGGACACGATTCCGCTCATCGTGGACGTCGATACCGGCATCGATGATTCTCTGGCCTTGCTGTATCTCATGGCGAGCCCAGAGGCGGACATTCTGGCGATCACCTGCACGGCGGGAAATGTGCCCGCTCGGCAAGTGGCGACCAATAACCTGGCCTGGCTGGACCTCTGCGCCTACCGCGACGTGGAGGTCGCGATCGGCGCCGAAGTCCCGATCGTCCAGCCGTTGATGACGACGGAAGAAACGCACGGTCCGCAGGGCATCGGATACGCCGAACTGCCGGCGCCGAACCGGCCGCTGTCGACGCGCCACGCGACCGCGGTCTGGTGCAGTCTGGCTCGTAGCCGCCCGGGGGAGATCACCGGGTTGGTCACGGGCCCGCTCACCAATCTTGCGCTCGCGATCAAGCTCGACCCCGAGCTTCCGCGTCTTCTCAAGCGGCTGGTGGTGATGGGCGGGGCGTTCAATCACGCGGGAAATACCCGCCCGACGACCGAGTGGAACATCGCCGTCGACCCCGATGCGGCGAAGATCGTCTTCGATGCGTTCTCCGGGCTCCCCGCGGATCGGCGTCCGATCATCTGCGCGCTGGACGTCACCGAACGCATCGAGATGACGCCGGAGCACGTGGCCGAACTCGCCCGAGTGGCCGGAAGCGTACCCGCCGAGGTCATCAGCCGCGAGGATCCGGCGGGCACCCGATCCTCCGCATCGAATCGCGTGGTTCGGCACCTTTCGGACGCGGTGCGCTTCTACATGGAGTTCCATGCGTCCCACGACCAGGGATTCCTGGCACACATGCACGATCCGTTCGCGGCGGCCGTCGCGCTGGACGCGAGTCTGGCCGAGTTCATGGCGGCTACCGTGGATGTCGAGATCGATGGGACATTGACTCGCGGCCAAACGGTCGCCGACTGGCGCGGGATGTGGGGTCGGCCGCCGAACGTGGATGTCGTCATCAATACCGACCCGGCCGAATTCTTTCGTCGGCTGATCGATCGCGTCGGGCCCTATGCCCGCGCCGTTGGCTGACCGCGCCGGCCGTTCCGTTCTCGTTCGCACTCGACCCGTGACCTGGCCACAGGAGGCCGCGATGCCACATTCGACCAACGGCGCCGACTCTCGCCGTGCCCGTCACATCGCACTCGTCATTCTCGGGGCGCTGATCGTCGTCGCGACCTATCTCTATCTCGTGGTCTGGCGGCCGACCGAGATCGCTCACACGAGCACCGGTCGCGCGTCACTGATAGCCATCGGTGGTTACGTGATCGGCGCCGTCTTGCTCGCGGTCGGGTCGATCCACCGGTTGCCGACGACCACCGTGGCGCTGATCCCGGTCGCGATCGCGTTGAATATCGTTGTGGGACAGATCGTCTCGGTCATCGGACTACCGGTGTACCTGGATTCGATCGGCACGGTGCTCGTCTCGGTGCTGGCCGGGCCGGCGGCAGGCGTGGTGACCGGCATCCTGACCAACGTGATCTGGGGTCTCACGCTGAGCCCGATCGCGTTGCCGTTCGCGGTCGTGCAGGTGGTGATCGGCATCTTCGCCGGTACCGCGGCGCGGTGGGGGATGTTCCGGCGTGTCTACACCGCACCCCTCGCCGGGCTCGTCACCGGCGTGGTCGCCGCCATGGTGTCCGCGCCGATCGCGGCGTTCGTGTTCGGCGGCGCGACCGGCGGCGGAGCAGGAGCGATCGTCGGGGCGTTCCAGGCGATGGGCCAATCCCTGCTGGGCGCAACCACGCTGCAGGGGCTGCTGTCCGACCCGGTGGACAAGGCGATCACCTTCACCGTGGTGGCGCTGCTGCTCATCGCGCTGCCTGCCCGATTCCTGCAGCGGTTCCCGTTCGCCCGTGCGCATCGCGTCTTCGGGCGGACCGGGCCGAAGGCGGCGCAGACCGCCTTAGCACGCGAGGGCTGACGGCAATGTCCTCGACCGTCTACGTCGACCGCGGCTCTCCGGTACATCGGCTCAACCCCATGACGAAATTGGTTGCGATGCTCTGCGTCATCGTGATCGTTTTCGCCCTGCCGGTGTGGTGGGTATCGGGTCTCGTCCTCGCTGTCGCGATCATTCCGGTCGCCGTCATATCCCGATGCGGCAGGACGCTGTCCCGAATCAGCGCCACGATACTGCTGCCCATCCTCGTCGTCCTGTTCGTGGTGCAGGGCTTGACGTTTCCCGGCGGGAAGACAGCGCTCGTCAGCTGGGGCGTGTTCACGGTCACCAGCGAGGGCCTGCACTTCGCGCTGGGCATCGGCCTGCGCCTCGTGTGCCTGGTGCTCGCGTCGGTGCTGCTCGTCCTCACCACCCATCCTGGTGACTTGATGAGCGCCCTCACCGCGCGGGGGATGTCACCGAAGTTCGGCTACATCATCAGCTCGACGCTGCAGTTGATCCCGGCGTTCCGCGACCGTGCGAACGCGATCCTGCTCGCCCAGCAGGCCCGGGGACTGTCGGTGAAGGGCAGCCCGCTGCGACGGATCAAAATCATGATGCCGCTACTCGGGCCGCTGATCCTCGGAATGTTCACGGACGTGGAAGACAGATCGACCGCCATGGAAGCGCGCGGATTCGGGTCGACGGCCCGACGGACATCACTGGTCCCGGTGCCTGATTCGAGCGTGCAGCGGGTGTCGCGCTGGGTGATGCCTGCGGTGTCACTCGCGGTGATCGTGGTGCCGTTCGCGACGGGGGCATTGTGATTCGGCTGGACGGAGTGTCGTATGCGTACCCGGACGCTGTTCGTCCTGTGCTGGAGAATGTGAGCCTCGACATCGGTCGCGGAGCTATTGCCGGAATACTCGGGGCGTCGGGAGCGGGGAAGACGACGCTGGCGAAGATCATGGCGGGCTTCATCCCCGCTGTCGACGGCGGCGAGTTGAGCGGGACCGTGTCGGTCGACGGACAAGGCATGGGCGACCTGCCGCTGGCCGAGGCGGTGTCCCGTGTCGGGCTGGTGATCCAGAATCCGTTCAACCAAATCTCGGGCGCCCGCTATACGGTTCGCGAGGAGATCGCGTTCGGCTTGGAGAATTTCGGTGTCGCACGGCCCGAAATGCAAGGCCGGGTCGACGAAGTCGCCGAGCTGCTGAATCTCGGACCGCTGCTCGATCGCTCCCCGTACGAGTTATCCGGCGGCCAGCAGCAACTCGTCGCGATCGCCTCGATGATCGTGCTTCGAACACCGGTCCTCGTGATGGATGAACCGACATCGCAACTGGATCCGGCGGGCACACGAATGGTGTTCGACGTGCTGTCGACACTGCGCGGCACCGGGATCACGGTCGTCATCTTCGAGCACAAGCTCGAGTTGCTGCACCAGCACGCGGATGCGCTGTACGTGCTCGCCGACCGGTCGATCGTCGCCGCCGGAGACCCGACCGACATCCTCGCCGACGCGCGATTGGCCGAGTGGCACATCGGCTCGACGCGGTACACGCGGGCCGCGCGCGCGGCCCAGGATCGGGGGTTGCTGGCCGGGTTGCAGCACCTGCCGGTGTCCCTGGAGCAGGCGGTCGCGGTTTTCGCGGATGACGGCGGTGCGCGATGACCGGCATGCCACTGCGTTTCGAGGAGGTGCACTACCGCTATCCCGCCGGAGTCGAAGCGATACGCGGCGTTTCACTCGCGATTGAGCCCGGCGAACGCGTGGCGATCGTCGGCCAGAACGGCGCCGGTAAGACGACGTTGGTGCGTCATCTCAACGGCATTTTGAAGCCGACGGTGGGGGCGGTTCACGTCGGCGACTGGTTGACGGCGGACCATGACATCGCGGAACTGGCCGCGCGCGTGGGATACGTCTTCCAGAACCCCGACGAACAGCTCTTCGCCCGGAGCGTTCAGGCCGATGTCGAATTCGGGCCGCGGAACCTCGGCGTGGCGCCGGAGGAAACGACGCGGCGCGCCGAGCAGGCATTGGCGACGGTGGGTCTCGTCGAGCAGAGGAACGCGCACCCGCATCATCTCTCGCTCAGCGAACGCAAGCGCGTTGCGTTGGCAGGGGTCCTCGCGATGCACACCCCGATCGTTGTCCTCGACGAACCCACGACAGGGCAGGACGCGGCCGGTATCGACATGGTCGGGACGGTGCTGGACACGCTCGCCGCCGACGGGCGCACAGTCATCGTCATCACCCACGACATGGACTTCTGCGCCGAACATTTTAGGCGCGTCGTAGTCATGACGAACGGGCAGATTCAAGCGGACGGGGACACGCGAACCATCTTCGGGCTGGAGGAGGCCTTGGCCGAGGCAGCCGTGGAGCCGCCACAGCTCGTTCGCCTGTCTCAGCGGCTCGGATGGGAATATTCTCCGCTGAACACCGAAGAATTCGTCGAATACTGTGCGCGCCGCAGGTCGGAACGAATCGGGTGACTGAATGGGCCTAGCGGGCGTGGCGACGCTCCAGCCAGTGGGCACGTCCGCCGACTCGTCGGCATGAGTATCGAGAGCGCGGGCGGGCTCAGGTCATTCGCGTCAGGCGCCGTCATACTCGGTGAAGCGCAGTGATCCGGGGTGCGGAGGTCAGGCGGCCGAGATTCGGTGCTCAGCCGGCCGGGGTAGAGGCCACGTCGACATGCACGCGGCCCCAGAGGATCAGCGTCACGCCGTCCACCAGCAGGTTGATACCGAGCAGGACGCCCAGCAGTGTAAACGTCGCCTGCACCGGGTTGAACAGCACGATCAGGCCCAGGACGATGCCGGCGATGCCGCTGACGACCAACATCCAGCGTCCCGGCACGGGTTGCACGCCCGCGATCAGGCGGACGATCCCGGCGACCAGGAAGACCATGCCGGCCATCAGGGTGATCACGCCGGCGCCGGTCTCCGGGTGCCGCAGGATCATCAGGCCGAGCACGCCCACCAGCGCACCGGTGAGCAGCGTGGACCAGAAGCCCCCGCCCTTGCCGATCTTGAACAGCGAGGCGACTACGCCGACGATGCCCGTGATCAGCGCCATCCACCCGAGGAACAGGACAGTGACCACGGTCGCGATGACCACGTCCCCGAGTACGATCAGCCCGCCGATGATCAGCAGGATGCCCCACGCGATGTCGAAACCGGTGCGCCTGCGCTAGATCGAGATTTGCGTCATGCGGCCAATATAGGCAAACGGGCGTCGATCCGCCCAACTCGTCGGCGCGTCGTTCCCCGAGACCCAGGCCGCGGTGGAGCGGGGCGCCCCACCGCGTTACCGGCCGATGTTGCGATACTTCCGGGTGCACAGCAGGCCGAAGAGAAGGCCGATGCCCACGGTCCAGGCCAGTGACTGCCACACCAACGATCCGGTGGTCGAACCGGCCAGCAGCATCTCGCGCTGGGCGCCGGTTGCCGTGTCGCCGAGGATCAACGACCGTGCCGCGTTGATCACCACGCTCACCGGCTGGTGCGTCGCGAACCCTTGCAGCCACCCCGGCATGGTGGCCACCGGCACGAAGGCCGACGACGCGAATGTCAGCGGGAAGATGATCGGGAACGTCGCGGCGTTCACCGCGTCCGGGCTTCGGACGGTGAGCCCGATCAGCGCATACCCCAGGCTCACCGCCAGCGCGAACAGGAGCAGCAGCAGGCCCGCCAGGATCAGACCCGACACGCTCGCCGGCCGGAAACCCACGACGAACCCGGTGGCGAGGAGTACCAGCAGGCCGATCGCGTTGTTCAGGGTGTCGGCGACGACCCGGCCGCCGAAGACCGCGCTGCGGGACATCGGCAAGGATCTGAGCCGGTTGACGAACCCCTTCTGCAGGTCGTCTGAAAGCGCGAAACCGGTCACTCCTGCACTGAACAGGACCGTTTGCACGGCGATGCCGGGGATCAGGTAATTCACGTAGTTGATCCCGTTCAGGCCGCTGATCGCGCCGCCGAACACGTACCGGAACAGCAGCACGAACATGATGGGCGAGACGATGTTGAACATCACCATCTCGGGCTGCCGCATGAGCCGGCGCACGTTGCGGCCGGCCATGGCCATGGTGTCGCGTAACGCCCACCATGCGCCGCCGGTGGGAAGCGCGAGCGGCGGCAGGGGCGCGGACAGTTGCGTCATGAGTGCACTTCCCGTCGGACGGCGGTATCGGTAGCAGCGGCCGGGCCGCCGGGCGCACCGTCCGGCGGCGCGGCCTCCTCGGCGGCATGGCCGGTCAGTGCGAGGAACACGTCGTCCAGGCTCGGTTCCCGGAGCTGCAGCGACCGGGCCTCCAGACCGGCCGCATCGAGCGCGCGCACCACCTCGACGAGGGTCGAGGTGCCCTCGGCCGGAACCGTCGCGATGTCACCGTTCACGCTGGCCTCACCGGCGCCGAGGCCGGCCACGGCCTCCCGCAGCCGGCCCGTGTGCTCCGGGTTCTCGAGCTGGATCTCGACGACAGCCCCGCCCAATTCCGCCTTGAGCTGCGCGGGCGTGCCTTCGGCGATCACCCGGCCGTGATCGACGACGGCAACCCGGTCGGCGAGTCGATCCGCCTCCTCCAGGTACTGCGTCGTCAGCAGCAGCGTGGTGCCGCCCTGCTTAAGTTCGTCGATCACGCCCCATAGATCGATGCGACTGCGTGGGTCGAGGCCCGTGGTGGGCTCGTCCAGGAACAGCACCGGCGGCCGGCAGATGAGCGCGGCGGCAAGGTCGAGCCGACGACGCATACCTCCCGAATACGTCTTGGCGATGCGTCGTGCCGCCTCCGTGAGCCCGAACTGGTCGAGCAACTCGACTCCGCGCGCCCGCGCCTCATGCGGGGACAGATGGTTCAAACGGCCGACGAGCGTCAGGTTCTCGATACCGGTCAGCATCTCGTCCACCGCGGGGTACTGGCCCGCCAACCCGAAACGGCGGCGCGCTGCTGCAGGATGCTTGACGACATCCACGTCGGCGACGAACGCCCGGCCGGCATCCGGCAGCAACAGCGTGGTGAGCACGTTCACCGCAGTCGTCTTGCCGGCGCCGTTCGGGCCTAACAGCCCGAGCACCGTGCCGGACGGCACCGCGAACGACACCCCGTCGAGCGCTCGCACGGACTTGCCGAAGCCCTTCACCAGGCCCTCGGCAACGATGGCGGAATCGCTCATCGGTTCCTCCTGTTCGCGTCTCTTCTTCAGCGTTCCTTTTTGAGGGTCGCCTTCAGCGTTCCCGGCAGGCTACACGGAAGATCTGACAACGCGTCATCTATGTGCCGCACTCATCCGGTTCGGCTCCCGACCCATTGTGTGGCCCGTTGTGTGGCGCAGCGCCGTGCCGGTTTCGTATCGCGCCGCGGAGTCCGGGCATCCGCGATGGTCACGATCTCGTAACGGCTCTTCCGCGGCTACACGCGCAGTGCTTTACTTACTACTAAACAAAGCGCTTAATAAACAATCACGCCGACCGCGAAGCGAGGAGCGATGAGCGTCGAATCCGCGCCGATGCAGGACACGATGATCCAGTCCTCGATCCTCGGCATGCTCGGCTCCCGCGGTGCCATGTCCCGAGCCGACCTCGCGCGTGCGCTGAAGGTCAGTTCGGCCACCGTCACCCAGATCTGCAAGCTGCTGATCGCGCGCGAGATGATCGCGGAGACCGATGATCTCGCTCCCTCCCGCGGTGGCCGGCCGGCCCGGCTGCTCGAACTCGTCAGCTCCGCCGGGACCGCCGTCGGCGTCAAGGTGACCGCCGACCACATCGCCGTGGTGCAGGTCGGTCTCGACGGCACGGTCGAGTCGTCCCGCACCATCGACTTCGCGGCGCTGCGACCCGACTCCCTCGACCAGCTCGCGCGGGGCCTCGCCGATGTGATCGGTGCGCTGCCCGGCCGCCTGCTCGGCGTCGGGGTCGCGGTCCCCGGCTCGGTCGACTCGCGCGATTCCGGGATCGTCGACGCACCGACCCTGAACTGGTCGGATGCGCAGATCGGAGCGATCCTACGCACCCGGCTCCACCTGCCCGTGCTGGTCGAGAACGACGTCAACGCCGTCGCGGTCGCCGACCGGCTCTACGGTGCGGGGCAGGATCACGACACCTACCTCGTCGTGACCATCGGTCGCGGCGTCGGCTCGGCCATCGTCATCGACGGGATCGTGCGCCGCGGCGCGAACGGCGGCGCAGGCGAGATCGGCCACATGTCCGTCGACCCCGCGGGGCCGGTGTGCGAATGCGGCTCGCGCGGTTGCCTCGAAGCCCTGATCGGCGCGCCCGCGCTCGTGCAGAAGGGCCACGAGCGGGGGGTGCTGGCCGGAAAACAGGGCGGCGCAGAGCTTCTCGAAGCCGCCCGGCAGGGCAACGACGCCGCCCGGCGGATCTATACCGACGCCGGCGACGCCCTCGGCCGGGCACTGTCCGGGGTGGTCCAGATGCTCGACCCGGAGATGGTGGTGCTGCTCGGCGAGGGCACCGACGCGTGGACCTATTGGCAGCCCGGATTCGAGACCTCGTTCCGCAGCGGGCTGATGCCGTCGCGCCGCGGCGTGCCGTTCCTGGTGGAAACCTGGTCGGATTACCAATGGGCGCTCGGCGCCGCCGCACTGGTGTTGTCCGCGCCGTTCGATGCGAGCGGAGCCGGCGGCGAGCAGGGGCGGTGGGTTCGGGCCAGGCTGCAGCGCCCGGCCGAGAAGGACGCATCGCCGACGGCCGGAGCACGGCCATGACGCCAACCCCAGCGAGCTTCGCGGCGGCACGGGGCTCGGACACGAACAACGTCATAACCGTTTCAGCGCAACGAGATTCGGGGCAGGGCGACCGCCACAGTAGGCAGGAAGACACCCGTCTCCACTCGCATGGCGCGCGTCGGATGCGTCCCGGCCGCCGCGGGTCCGGCTGGCGTAACGCGGGCTGGGTGCTCGTCTTCCTGCTGCCCAGCGCCGTTCCGCTGCTGCTGTTCACCGTGATCCCGATGCTGGCGTCGATCTGGGTGAGCCTCACGAAGTGGAACCTGATCTCGGCGCCCACCTTCGTCGCATTCAACAACTACCGGCGTCTGCTCACCGACCCGACCACGCTCGACTATTTCCTGCACACCGGCGCCTACATCGTCGGCTACCTGCCGCTGGTCTACATCGGCGGCCTCTCCCTCGCCTACGTGCTCGACAAGAAGCTGGTCGCGCGCTCCTTCTTCCGAGCCGCCGTGTTCCTCCCGGTGATCACGAGTTGGGTTGTGGTGGCGCTGGTCTGGCAATGGCTGCTCAACCCGGCGCACGGGGTGGTGAACACCGTTCTCGGCGCCCTCGGACTCGGTCAACCGGGGTGGTGGACCGACCCGAACTGGGCGATGCCGTCGATCATCCTCGCCTCGGCGTGGAAGGACCTGGGCTTCGTGATGATCATCATGTTGGCCGGGCTGCAATCGATCCCGGGCGACGTGCAGGAGGCGGCGACCGTCGACGGCGCGACCGGCTGGCAACGCTTCCGCCGCGTCACCTGGCCGATGCTCTCGCCGTCCACCTTCTTCGTCGTGGTGATCTCGCTGATCAACGGCCTGCAGGTGTTCGACCAGGTGTTCGTGATGACGGGCGGTGGGCCGCAGGGCGCGACACAGGTGGTGGTGGGCCAGATCTACAACCTCACCTTCCGCTACGGCCGCGCCGGGGACGCCGCCGCACTGTCGTGGATCCTGTTCGTCGTCATCCTCGCCATCACCGCCGGGCAACTGGCCGGGCAACGCCGGTGGGTGACCCATGCATGACGGATTGGTCGCGACATCGCCTGGGCCATCGAGTATGACGATGTTCCGGGGCGCGCCCCATCGCCGGATCACGGTGCGCCGGGTGCTGCTCTACCTGGCACTCGTCACGTGCGCCGCGGTGATGCTGTTCCCGTTCCTGTGGACGGTGATCACGTCGATCACACCCGAAGGGACGCTGGCGAACGGGCCGACGCTGCTGGTGAAGGACCCGACGTTGAACGCGTACCGCACGCTGTTCGCGACGCTGCCGATGTGGCGGATCGTGATCAACTCGTTCGCGATCGCGATGGCATCCGTTGCGCTGCAACTGATCACAGGCTCAATGGCCGGATACGCCTTCGCGCGGCTCAGCTTTCGCGGCCGCAGTGTGGTGTTCGGCGCCTATCTCGCCACTCTCATGGTTCCGCTGCAGGTGCTGGTGGTGCCGCTGTTTATCGAGATGAAGCTGCTGTCGCTGCAGGACACCTATTTCTCGCTGCTCGCGCCGTCGATGGCCTCTGCGCTGGGCGTCTTCCTGCTGAAGCAGGCGATCGAGGCCGTGCCGCGGGAACTCGACGAGGCCGCCGTGATCGACGGCGCGAGCCACCTGCGGATCTTCACGAAAGTGATTGTGCCGCTGATCAAACCGAGCCTCGCGACGGTGACGATCCTTGCGTTCATGGCGAGCTGGAACTCGTTCCTGTGGCCGCTCGTCGTGATTCGCTCACCCGAGCTCATGACGTTGCCGCTGGGCCTGTCGGCGCTGCACGGCGAGTACACCACCGCCTGGGACGTCGTGATGGCCGGCTCGGTGGTGTCCATCGTGCCGATCGCCGTGGTGTTCGTCCTGGCCCAGCGGCACATTGTCGCCGGGCTCGCACATACCGGAATCAAATGATCACCCCGATGCATGGCGCATCGGTCCGAATGGAAGGAACCACGCTGTGAAACGCACCAGAACCACCCTCGCCGTGGCCGCGATCAGCGGGCTGTCGTTGCTGCTCGGCGCATGCGCTCAGGGGTCGGCCAGCCAATCGGGCACGTCGTCGCAGTCGAGCCCAACGGGGGACACATCGTCATCGTCGTCACAAAGCTCTTCGGAATCGTCGGGATCTTCCTCGGAGTCCTCGCCGGCCGCGAGCGGCAGCGATGCCCCGGCCGACGCCGTCACCGGAGATGTGACGTACATGGAGTTCTCGTCCAACGGCGGGCACGAGGCGGACCTGAAGAAGATCGTCGACGCGTTCGAGTCGGCCAACCCCGGAATCAAGGTCACCGTCCAGACGTTGCCGTACGCGGACTACTTCACGAAGCTGCAGACGGCGATCGCGGGCGGCACGGCGGCCGACGCGTTCGAACTCGACTACCAGCACTTCGTTTCGTACTCCGCGTCCGGCGCGCTCGCGCCGCTATCGGACGTCGACCCGGCTCCGTACAAGAAGAGCCTGATCGACGCGTTCAACGTGGGCGGCAAGCAATTTGCGCTTCCCGAGTCGTTCTCCGACGTGGTGCTGTTCTACAACAAGGATCTGTTCGACAAGGCCGGGGTCGCGCCGCCGAACGCCGATTGGACGTGGGCGGACGAGAACGCCGCGGCGAAGAAGCTCACCGACAAGGCGAAGGGCGTGTGGGGCGACTACCAGCCGATCTCGTACAACGAGTTCTACAAGGTGCTCGCGCAGAATGGCGGCCAGTTCTTCAACGCCGACAAGACCGCGGCCACTTTTGCATCACCGCAAGGGATCGCGGCTGCGCACCAACTGATCGACAGGTCGGGAACCGTCATGCCGACGGCGGCCGACGGCGCCGGCACGCCGGACTTCGACACGAACCTGTTCAAGTCCGGCAAGCTGGCCATGTGGCACACCGGCATCTGGATGTTCGGGGCGCTCAAGGACGTTCCGTTCAACTGGGACATCGCCGTCGAGCCCGGAAACACGAACAAGGCGTCGGCCATGTTCGCGAACTCGGTCGCGGTGAGCGCGACGTCGAAGAACGCTGCGGCGGCACAGAAGTGGCTGGAGTTCCTCACCAGCTCTGACGCGATGGTGACCGCCCGGCTCGCGAGCGGCTGGGAGCTTCCGCCGATCTCCGACGCCACCAAACTCGGCGCCTATCTGGACCAGCCGAAGCCGGCGAACCGCAAGGCAGTGTTCGATGCCCTGGACAACGCTGTCCTGCCACCGACCATCGAGCGGCAGCAGGAGATGCAGGACGCGATCGACAACGCGCTGACCGGTGCGGCCGCCGGGCACACCAAGATCGAGGACTCGCTGCCGGCCGCCGAGAAGACGGTGACCTCTCTGCTCGGTGGCTAGTGCGCCGTGCGAAATCCATAGCAGCGCAACGGTATCGAGTGACGATTGAAGGCGGACGGTTCGTTGTCTGTTGAGCATCAGGACGTGGCCCAGCCGGATCGGGGAGACCTGATCCGGCTGGGCCGGGTGAGCCGCGACATCATCGCGGACCTGCAGGACGTGCGCGGCGCCTACCCGGCGTGCCCTACCTTCTCAGCCTATCGCGGCTACGCGTGGCTGCGTGACGGATCCTTTACCGCAGAAGGCATGTCACGTGCCGGTGCACCGGGGTCGGCGGATAGGTTCCATGACTGGGTGGCAGGAGTGCTCGCCGACCGAGCGGACCGCGTTGCGCGTATCGCGCAATCCGTCGCGGACGGTACCGCGCCGGAAGCGGAACTCCTGTTGCCGACCCGGTTCACGCTGCGCGGCGACGACGGCTCCGATCCATGGTGGGATTTCCAGACCGACGGATACGGCACCTGGTTGTGGTCGGTGACCACACACGGGCGGCGTCATGGACGAAACCTGGCCCAGTGGGTGGTGGGCATCGAGGTCTGCGTCGACTACTTGTGCGCCGTCGGCGAGATGGCCTGCTACGACTGGTGGGAGGAACATCGCGAACAGCGTCATACCTCGACGCTGGCCGCCGTGTATGGCGGTTTGGCGGCGGCGGCGGGCCTCGGTGAACTCGACGCCGGCAGGCGGCGCGCCGCGTACGAAACCGCCGGCCGTGTCCGGGATATCGCGGTCCGCGAGGCGATGGACAACTCGCGATCGTTGGTGAAATGGATCGGCTCGGATGCGGTCGACGGGTCGCTGCCGGCGGCGATCGTGCCGTTCGGGCTGGTGCCGGTGGGTGGCGCCGTCGCGAAGGCGACGCTTGGCCGGGTCGACCGTGAATTGAACATCAGCGGAGGGGTGCACCGCTTCCGGGCGGACGTGTTCTTCGGCGGCGGGCAGTGGCCGCTGCTGTCGTGCCTGCTGGGCTGGAACCTTTGTGCCGCAGGCGATGTGGACGGCGCGTGGCGACAGCTGCGATGGGCGGCGGGCACCGCCGACCGGGACGGGCAGTTGCCCGAACAGGTGCCGGACCATGTGCTTCATCCCGCGCACCGGCAGGAGTGGATCGACCGGTGGGGGCCGGTCGCCACGCCGCTGCTGTGGAGCCACGGCATGTATTTGATCCTCGGCGACGCGCTCGGTCTTCTGGAGGAGTTGTGACCGGACACGAGGCGGGACGCGCGGCTGGAAATACGGTGGATAGCGCGCTCCTGGTGCACCGGCCGTACGGCTCCGAGCACCCCTACGCCACCACGGCCGACCAGCGGGTGCCTGTCGTTCCGGAGGTTGGACACCCGGTGTGGCTGGGTGTGGTGGCGACGGAGCCGCTCGTCGAGGTCGTGTGTGAATGGGTCGCGGAGAGCGCGCGCGGACGGCAGCCGATGCGGATCGCGCTGGTACGTGCCGGCGCCGCGGCTAGCGCGCTGGCAGCGATCGGCGGGGAGGGGCACCTGGCCGAGGCGCAGGCGGAAGCAGGTTCTGTGCACGGGGACGCCTGGGAGACGACAATCCCCGTTGAGCCCGGCACTCGTTACCGGTACCGGTTTCTCGCGGTCACCGCGGACGGCCACCGCGATGGGACCGACTGGTTCACGGTGGAACCCGTGCAGTGGCTGGCCGGTCCGCCGGCGGGCGCGGAGCTGAGGATTGCGCCGGCCAAGCTGGTGCCTGGGTCGGTGAGCTGGCGCCGTGCGCGCGGCCCGGACGGCCCCGGGGCGGCCGATAGGGTTCGCTTCGCCCTGGTGCTCGCACCCGGCGAACATGTGGTGGGGTTCGGGGAGCGGTTCGATGCCCTCGACCAGCGGGGCCACACACCGGACTCGGTGGTGTTCGAGCAGTACAAGTCGCAGGGCCGCGTCGGCCGGACGTACCTCCCCATGCCGTTCGCGCACGTGGTGGGCGGCACGGGCTGGGGTTTCCACGTCGAGACGTCGCGCCGGTGCTGGTTCGACGTCGGCGGCAGCGAGCCGGATCGCATCTGGGTGGAGGTTGCCCTGGGCGGCGAGCCGCGGGTGACGGTTGCGACCTATGACGGACCTCCCCAGCAGGTGCTGGCAGCGTTCGGCGACGATGTCGGTCGAGCAGAGATGTTGCCGGACTGGGTGTTCCGGCTGTGGGCCTCGGGCAACGAGTGGAACACACAGCAGCTCGTGATGAAGCAGATGGATGCGCATCGCGATGTGTCGATCCCGGTCGGCGCCGTGGTGATCGAGGCCTGGAGCGACGAATGCACGTTCACCGCGTTCCGCGATGCTCGCTACGCCGCGAACCTCGACGGCAGCCCGCACGTGGCGGCCGACTTCACGTATGCGGCGGATGGTGCGTGGCCGGACCCGAAGGCCATGATCGATGAGCTGCACGCGCGCGGCATCAAGGTGATCCTGTGGCAGATTCCCTTGCAGCGCACCGATCTCGATGCCAGCGAGGGTAGGGAACTGGACGTGACCGGCCAGGCTCGCGCCGACGCGCAGGTGATGGCCGAACGGGGCCTTGCGGTCCGCGAGGCGGACGGGACCCCGTACCGCAATCGCGGCTGGTGGTTCCCGGGCGCGCTGATGCCGGACCTCACCGACCCCACCGCCCGCGCCTGGTGGACGGACAAGCGGCGATACCTGGTGCGCGAGTACGACATCGACGGCTTCAAGACCGACGGCGGTGAACACGCGTGGGGACACGACCTTAGCTTCGCCGCCGGCCGCGGCGACGAGGTGAACAACCTCTTCCCCGTCGCGTACGCCCGCGCATTCGGCGACCTGCTCCGCGACGAGGGCAAGGCGCCGGTCACCTTCTCGCGCGCCGGATTCACCGGGACGCAGGCGCACGGCATCGTGTGGGCGGGCGACGAGGATTCCACGTGGGAAGCGTTTCGCTCCTCCATCACCGCGGGGGTCACGGCATCGGCGTGCGGGATCGTCTACTGGGGTTGGGATATCGCCGGATTCTCCGGTCCGGTGCCGGATGCGGAACTGTATCTGCGGGCGACAGCAGCCTCCACGTTCATGCCGATCATGCAGTACCACTCCGAGTTCAACCACCACCGGCGGCCGGTACGGGACCGCACCCCGTGGAACATCGCCGAGCAGACCGGCGATGCCACGGTGGTCGACGAGTTTCGTCGATGGGTGCTCGTGCGAGAACAGTTGGTGCCCTACCTCGTCGAGCAGGCCCGTGCCGCCATCGACGACGGCAAGCCCTTGATGCGTGCGCTGCTATTCGACTGGCCGACCGACCCGCGGATCTGGGAGTTCCCGCACCAGTACCTGCTCGGCGACGATCTGCTGATATCCCCCGTGATTCGGCCGGGCGCCGGGCGCTGGCCGGTGTACCTGCCCGCCGGAGACTGGGTCGACGCTTGGACCGGCGAGAAGTGTTCCGGCGGCCGCATTGTCGACCGGGATGTGCCGATCGACGTGGTTCCCGTCTACTGCCGCGCCGCCGCCTGGCCGTCCCTGGCGGAGATCTTCGCGTAGGCGGCGTCATCCGCGCGGTTGCTGGACACCGCAGTGTTCCGGGCGGGCGCGTCCGCCGAGCCACGGGCGTGAGTGTCGAGAGCGCGAGCGGGCTCGAGTGGTTCGCGTCAGGCGCCGTCATACTCGCTGGTGCGCAACGGTTCCCGACAATGACACGTGCCGACCGCCGCGTCGACTCCTGCGTCGGCGCCCTCGCTCAATGACGCGCACATGGCCTGCACCGCTTCGTAGGGCGGCGTTCGCACGTGGCTGTGGATGCCGAGGCGATAACTCGCCTGTCGAACTGTGGTGCGCGCGGCGCGCGGCCTACGCAGTGTGTTCGAGTTGTTCCAGTAGCAGCGAACGGGCAAGTGCGGAGACGGGAAGGTGCTTCGCTTCCGCCGCCCGCTCGATGGTGTCGTATTCGGATTGGCGCAGTCGCAGCGTGAGCATGCGGGTGCGGTTCGGCTGGGAGATCACGGCTGCCGCCGGGAACTCCGCCTCGGGATCTTCGTCGGCGGCCTGCTCTGCGGCATCAGCGAGGGCGAACAATTCCGCGGCAAGATGTGGGTCGAGTGTCTCGCTCATAGCTGGTTCCTCTCCATATAGACACGTAGCGCTCGCCCCGTCGCCGGCCACGCCGTCAATCCGTGCAACCTGCCATGAAGGTCGCGGTATGCCAGCACGAGCAGCACCATGCCGCCGGTCGGGCTGTAGCCGATCATGGCCAGCGCCTTGATCCGCGATGCCCAGTAGGGGTCAACCTCCACCATGCCCTCGTCAGCCACTGCCTCGGCAGTCCACATCGGGTGGATATCGACTGCGCCTGGGTAGCGCTTCGAGCGAGCAAGATGTTCTATGGCCTGCTCGGACCAGCTTACGTCACGTCCACGAAAATACACGAATGTCATACATTCGGGGTCACGGCGCCAAAGAGATCGCATGGCGTCTTGTACCGGGTCGAACTGACGCGGGTCCGTGGTTGCGGGGCGCAGCGGCATGACCGCAATCTCGGACGGATGCGCACCGAGCCGCGCGCGACGCACGACTTCCGCAGCCGTGCCGAGAGCGCGCTCATGCCACGGGGTATCCGATTCGCCGGGCGGCGGCGCGGATCGCGCCGGTAAGTCCGGGGTGGGTGAGCGGCATGGACAGCTGTGGACTTTCCGGGAAGGCGTCGGCGGCGGGGAGGAAGAGCGCTGCCGCGGGGGCGCCCGTCATCGACGAGATGTAGAGCAGTCCGTCGACGCGAGCAGAGTGCGCGGCGATGGCACGCGCCCAAGCGCGACAAACGTTGTGCGGCCCCGTGTTCAGAGCGTGAGGCGCGCCGTTTCGGAGGAGCCACGTACCGGTGACATCGAGGAGCCGTAGGGCACGCGTCGGTTGCCAAACGGCGAGGTAAGGCCGGTGAGGTGCTGCCGCCCAGACGGTGCGGGTGGCTTGGAATACTTCGGCGAGGGCGGTGTCGAAGCTGCCGGCCACGTACATGACAGCCGCGTCGGGGTGGTGGCCGATCGGCGCTGGATGCGGCTCGAACCGCGTGGGCAGGGGTCCGTAGTGGCGCAGCCGCCACCAGGGCAGCGCATGGGCACCGACGGTTCCGTGGATCCGCACCATCGGCCCCGTCCAGTCGGTGAGGTCGGCTTCGGTGATGGTGAGCGAATCGGGTGGGGTGCGCGGCAATTTCACCATGTGCTGCGCAATTACCAGGCGAGCAGCATCGAGATGATGGAGACGACCGACCGCGGGTCACCGCCGTCGAGCAGCCATGTCCGCGGGCTGACGGCGTGGCCGTCCACGTAGAGCTCGTCGGTGGGAGACGTCATCACGCGGCCGACCAGAGCCCAGCTCACATCGTCGGGCTTGGCGACGATGATCTTGCGCAGGTGGGGGATCGGCCGGCCGGCTTCCATCTGCCAGGCAGGTAGCCGCCAGGTGCGCCCGACGCGTACGGCGGCGAGTGAGCCGTCGGCGATCGCGCCGCGGACCCGGCTCTCGGACCGATCCAAGGCGTGGGCCATGGCGTCGGTGGTGAGCATGTCGGCTGTCGCCGCCAGCACGTGCGCGGCCGTGGTCACGACGTCACCGGCCGCGAGCGGTGCATCGAGATCGGCTGGGGCGACGCCGATCGACTGCAGCACCCCGCGTTCGGCGGCGGTCAGTGCCCGCGGGTCTGCCTGGACGTGCGCAGCAAGCTCGCCGCGCAGCTGATCGGTGAACTCGTCGACCGTCAGCCCGTACGGCTCCACGAGTTCGGCGAGGGTCAGCACGCCAATCACCTCCAACGTAGATCCATAGTATAGATGGACGCGCACCATTGGCAATGGTCTGCTCAGGGACGGTCTGGTGGCGCGAACGCGTCACTACCCGGTCTGTGAGGGGCTCGTCTGATGCCCGCGTGGCTCAAGGACGGCCATATCGCGAAGCTTCCGGATACCGAGTGATTGACGACGAGCTGGTCGGCGGCGTCCACCGGATGACGGAGGGCGCCGTCGGCTGTGCTGCGCTACAAGGAGCGATCGAACTGCTACTCGATAAGTGCCCAAGGACGCGAACGTCACCACGCCCGGAAACCGACGCGCGAACGCGTGGGGCCGGTGGGACTCGAACCCACACTGGCACGGACCTAAACCGTGTGCCTCTGCCAATTGGGCTACGGCCCCAGCGCAGCCGGTGATGCGGCGTTACCGCTGTGCCGACTACACGATGCAGATTATCTGATGTGGGTCGCCGGATCTCCGACCCGATCCTTGATCGGATCCGTAGCCCGATCCCCAGGACCGACCGACGTCACCCAATCCCCAGACCTTCCAGCACCCGCCCGACGTGACCGGTCGCCTTGACGTTCCGCCAGGCCCGCGTAATTCGGCCGGAGCCGTCGATCGCGAACGTCGAGCGGATCACGCCCTGCACGACCTTCCCGTAGTTCTTCTTCTCGCCATAAGCGCCGTACGCGCGCAGCACCGCCCGATCGGGGTCGGAGAGCAGCACCACGTCCAGCTTCTCCTTCTCCGCGAAACGGGCGAGCTTCTCGGGCGGGTCGGGGGAGATGCCGATCACCGTGTGCCCCGCGCTGTCAAACCTTGCGCGCGCTGCCGTGAAGTCGCAGGCCTCGGTGGTGCACCCAGGCGTCATGGCCGCCGGATAGAAATACACGATCACCGGTCTGCCCGCGAAGTCGGACAGGGAGACGTCGTGACCCGCGGCATCGCTCAGGGTGAACGGTGGGGCCGCGTCGCCCTCGGCCGGAATGGGAGTGTTCATGGCGTTAGGGTAGAGCCTGTCGCCGTCGCCGCGGCACATGGCCATTACGACCGGGAGGTTTCCGTGGTTCGCGATGCGCAGACGATCCAGGCCGAGATCGAGCGTGCCCGTGACGGTTTGGCCGTGGCGGTCGACGAGCTGACGACGCGCCTCGACCCCAAACGTGCCGTCGACGAGGGCAAACGCCGGGCGCAGGCAATCTGGGCGAACCCCAAGGTCAAGCTGGCGGTGGTCGGCGTGGGAGCCCTGGTCGCATTCGTGGTGATCCGCAAGATCTTTCGGTAGTGCGCGGCCATCACAGCCAAGAGTCGCAATACAGATTCGATGTGCGCCATCAGGGAATCGAACCCAGAACCCGCTGATTCTCTATTGGCGAACCTTCTGTGACTACCGCCCCCTGCACAAATTCGCTGTCTCCGTGCCTGACCTGCCGATATGTGCGCGGCAGAGTTCCGGGCGACTTCGCACGCACGGCTCCCGAGCTTTCCGGTTCAATTCGTGCCGTGGGCGTGTGGCGCTCGTGCCACGGACCGCGGCCAGGTGCTCGCACACGATCGCCAGGTGATTGCGGTAGGCCTTGACCGGGTTTAGCGAGTCCTTCCGGGATCGCCTCGCGACGAAGAACTGATCGACCAGCCCGACCAGGCCCGCGTCATTTTCGCTGATGCTCACGCTATAGACGCCGCCACACCGGGTTTCTCACGCCCGGAGGACACGCCGAAGATGATGGATATGCGCGCATATGCACCGGACTGCGGTACGCATCCCTACTGGCCGGCCGTCGACCTGGGCCATACCACGGGTGGTATCCTCAGTAGGTGTGGACGGTTGTGTACCTCCCGGATGCGGCGACGGAGCGTGACGCGTTGGACGCCCGTGAACGGAGCGCCCTGTATAACGCGGTGAACAATCTCCAGGTGCTCGGCCAGGACCTCGGGTATCCGCACAGTAGTGCCGTGCAGGGCACGGACAGGCTTCGCGAACTCCGCCCGAGAGCGGGTAGGAGCCCGACCCGCGCACTGTATCGACAGGTCGGCGGTCGCTTCGTCATCGCAGCGATCGGTCCCGAGGCGCTACACGACCGGAAAGGGTTCGTGCGCGCGTGCCGGGCGGCAATCGACCGGCTAGGTGAACTTGAGGAGTGACGACGATGGTCAAGATTTCCGAACTAGAAACCGCCGACGAGATCCACGAGCGTGACCTCGTCGACCCTGGTTACCGGGCCGAATACGAACGCACCCGGTTCGCGAACGACATCGCGATCCGCGTGCTGCAGTTTCGGACCGAGCACGGGCTAAGCCAGACCGCGTTCGGTCGTCTAGTGGGCATGCGTCAACCGCATGTGGCGCGGCTCGAGGCGGCCGAACACGAACCGTCCCTGACAACGCTCATCAGGCTCTCGGCCGCCCTGGGCGTGGATTTCACTGTGGACATCAACGCGTCGGGCGCGCAACTACGCAACACTGCCTGACCCCAGTGCGTAAGCGACCGTTCACCCGCACCGTGCTCGGTGGTGAGCAATGATCGGAACCTGTGGATGGTTTCCGGTGGGGTGACGTCAGTGGGCGCACCTTCCCGGGGATGATCAGAAGTCAGTGAACAGGTTCGATCAAGGGCCGGCGTTGACGCGCTGGTTCGGGAA
>Ga0209963_1000315_pt1 | contig 112079 bp, 99 predicted proteins | sample ThiBio_1000_biof_2_FD_183957 | JGI IMG/M metagenome (GOLD analysis project Ga0209963, IMG submission 183957) | Wastewater bioreactor microbial communities from Cape Town, South Africa - Thiocy_cont_1000_biof (SPAdes) | ecosystem: Engineered > Bioreactor > Thiocyanate-remediating >... | reverse complement strand
AGCTCTTTTGTAGGAGCCCGCTTGCGGGCGATGCTTCTGCTCTGCGTCTCGAAAGAAGGGGCATCGCCCGCAAGCGGGCTCCTACCGTTCTTGTAGGGCGGGCAATGCCCGCCGGATTTTCGTCTTTACGGCGCGATGGCGGGCGGTGCCCGCTCTACGCGTCACAGCAGTCCTTTCTGCTTCAGCGCGGCGATCAGTTCGGCCGCGTCTTTCACCATCACGCCCTTGCTGCGCTTGGCCGGCGCGGCGTAGTGCGTGGTCTTCAGGTGATCGTTCGCCTCGACGCCGAGCGAGCCGAACTCGATCACGTCGATCGGCTTGGACTTGGCCTTCATGATGTCGGGCAGCTTGATGAAACGCGGTTCGTTGAGGCGCAGGTCGGTGGTGATCACGGCCGGGAGTTCCGCCTCGATCACTTCCAGGCCGGCGTCGACTTCGCGTGTCACCGTGGCCTTGCCGTTGGCAATCTCGACCTTGCTGGCGAACGTGGCCTGCGGGCGGTCCCACAGCGCGGCGAGCATCTGGCCGGTCTGGTTGGCGTCGTCGTCGATCGCCTGCTTGCCCAGGATCACCAGCCCCGGCTGCTCCTTCTCGATCAGCTTGAGGAACACGCGCGCGGCGGTGAGCGGCTGCACGGCGTCTGCCGTGCTCACGTGGATGGCGCGATTGGCGCCCATGGCCAGGCCGTTGCGCAGGTGGGCGGTGAGGTCGGCGGGGCCGATGCCGACCACGATCACTTCCTCGGCCACGCCCTTCTCGCGCAGGCGCAGGGCCTCCTCCAGCGCAATGTCGTCGAACGGATTGGCGGAAAGCTTGACGCCGTCGGTGACCACGCCGCTGCCGTCGGGTTTGACCTGGATGCGCACGTTGTAATCCACGACGCGCTTGTAGCCGACCAGAATTTTCATCTGCTGTTCCTTTTGAATGGCAGGGCGCCGGGATGCCGGGCGCGATGGTTCAGTCCGACATTCTAACCTGTCCGGGTTATCCATGCGGTGGCGTACGGAACGTGGTGCCTTGTCCCGTGAACCACGCCGCCGCCCGTGGAACCGGGCGGAGGCCCACGAAAGATCGCGGCGCATCGACACTATAGAATGCATGTACCCCCGGGCTGTGGGCCTGCCGGCAATGAAGATGCTCGCAACGCGGCATCGCTTTCGCTGTCCGCATTGGCTTTCCGCGCCAACGAGCGACCATGACGCGACTGCGACTCTCCATCGTGCTTTGCACTTACAACGGCGCTGCTTACCTGCAGACGCAGCTGGGCAGCCTGTTGGCGCAGACGCGCCTGCCCGACGAGATCGTGATCGGCGACGATGGTTCCACCGATGCCAGCATGGACATGCTGCAGGCGTTCGCGACGCGGGCGAGGGATGCCGGTATCGCGGTGCAGCTGGTGCGCCATCGGGAAAACATCGGCTACGTCGACAACTTCTCCGCGGGTCTGCGTGCGGCGCAGGGCGATGTGCTGTTCCTGTGCGACCAGGACGACATGTGGCGAGCCGACAAGCTGGCGTTGATGGCCGACCGGTTCGAGCAAGATCCGTCCTTGCTGTTGCTGCATGGCGATGCGCGGCTGGTGGATGCCGAGGGCCATCCGCTGGGTTGTTCGCTGTTCGAGGCGTTGCAGATGACGGCGCAGGAACGGGACGCCATCCACGACGGGCACGCGTTCGACGTGGTCCTGCGCCGCAGTTTCGTGACCGGCGCGACGGCGGCGCTGCGACGCGAGCTGGTGGCGACGGCGTTGCCGGTGGCTCCCGGCTGGATCCATGACGAGTGGTTGGCGGCGGTGGCGGCCGCCATGGGCCGGGTCGATTCCATGGATCTGCCCTTGACCGATTACCGCCAGCACGGCGCCAACCAGATCGGCATGCGCAGGCGCACTTTGGCGATGAAGTGGCGGGATCTGCTGTTGCCGCGCGGGCGCTTGCTGGCCGATGAGGCGGAGCGCCTGCGGCGGTTGGAGGATTTCTTCGCGCAGGCTGGGTTTCATGGCAGTCGCGACCGCGCCGCGCAGGTGCGGGACAAGCGAACCCACTTCGAACGGCGGGTGGCGATTGGCCGCTTGCCGCGCTGGCGTCGGTGGGGGTCCGTGTTGCGCGAGGCGCGTGGCGGTTTCTATCGCCGTTACGGCACCGGCATCCGATCGGTGCTGAGGGACCTGCTGCGCCATGACTGATGCGACCGTCAGCGACGTGTGCGCGGTGGTGGTCAGCTACCGCCCCGAACCGGGCGCCATGGCGCAACTGGTGAACGCTGTCGCGCCGCAGGTCGGTGCCGTGGTGCTGGTCGACAACGCCAGTGATGGGGACTGGAACCAGGTGCTGGGCCGGCGCTTGTCTGCGCAAGGCGGCGCGATGCTGAGCCAGTCGCGCAACCTCGGCCTCGCCGCGGCGCAGAACGTGGGGATCGAGTGGGCGCGGGAGCACGGTTATCGCCACGTCTTGCTGCTGGATCAGGACAGCGAGCCGGCCGAAGGGATGGTCGCCGCCTTGCTGCGCGCGTTGCAGGAGCTGTCGCTGGCCGGGCCGGTGGCGGCGGTGGGGCCGTGCTTCCACGACCTGCGCGAGCGTCGCGCCGCGCCGTTCGTGCGCATCGGTTTTCCGTTCAATCGCAAGCTGTGGTGCGATGGCTCGGCGCCGACCATCGCCTGCGATTTCCTGATCAGCTCGGGCATGCTGATTCCGATGGCCGTGTTCGACCGGATCGGCGCGATGGATGCGGGCTTGTTCATCGACAACGTCGACCTGGAATGGAGCTTCCGTGCGCGGGCGCAGGGCTATTCGCTGCACGGCGTGTGCGCAACGACCATGCACCATCGCCTCGGCGATACCCGGCGTACGCTGCCGTTCGCACTGGGCCAGGTGGTGGTGCACGGTCCGGTTCGGCTCTATTACATGATGCGCAATCGCGTGCGCCTGTATCAGATGGCGCACACGCCGCGCGCGTGGGTCGCGCAGGACGTGCCGCGGGTGCTGGTCAAGCTGTTTCTCTTCGGCGTGCTGATCGGGCCGCGCCGGCGCAATCTGCGTTGCATGCTGCGCGGTTTGGCGGACGGCTTGCGTGGACGCCAAGGGGAAGCACCGGTCGATCTTCCTGGTTGACCGTGTCCGTTATCGACTCTCGATCGAGAGTCGAAGCCAAAGCCGGCGGGCGTTGCCCGCCGGCATCTCCTGATGCCACCTGGTCCCGTGCCTACAGGTTCTGGTAATTCGGCCCCGAGCCGCCCTCGGGCGTGACCCAGGTGATGATCTCGTACGGGTCCTTGATGTCGCAGGTTTTGCAGTGCACGCAGTTGGCGGCGTTGATCTGCAGGCGCTTGCCGTGCGGGGCGCTTTCGTCGGCCACCATCTCGTAGACGTTGGCGGGGCAGAAGCGGGTGCAGGGGTTGTCGTATTCCTCGACGCAGCGCGTGGCGCAGATGTCGGTGTCGGCCACGTGCAGGTGGATCGGCTGGTCTTCGTCGTGCTCGGTGGCGGCGAAATAGACGCCGGCCAGGCGGTCGCGCGGGGGCAGCGTGCGCTGCACGTAGTCGCGCTTGGGCTCCTCGCATTCGCCGAGCTTGTGCAGGCTGGACCAGTCGGCCTTGTTCTTCAGCGTCCACGGCGACCGGCCGGCGGTGACGGTTTCCCAGGCGGCATTGAACATGCCGAACCACAGGCCCTTCTTGAAGCCCGGTTTCACGTTGCGCACTTTCTTCAGTTCGGCCATCACCTCCGAGCCGCGCAGCCTGGCGTCGAAGCCGGCGCTTTCCAGCTTGCCGGCCAGATGTTCGGCGGCGAGCATGCCGCTCCTGATCGCCTGGTGGGTGCCCTTGATCTTGGGCACGTTGAGCAGGCCGGCGGTGTCGCCGATCAGCAGCGCGCCGGGCATCTCCACCTTCGGCAATGATTGATAGCCGCCGGTGGCCAACGCGCGCGCACCGGCGGAGAGAATGCTGCCGTCCTCCAGCAGCGGCTTGATCAGCGGGTGGTGCTTCCACTGCTGGAACGCTTCCCACGGCTTGTACTCGGGATCGCTGTAGTCGAGGCCGCTGACATAGCCCAGCGCGATGCGGTCGCCATCGAGGTGATAGAGGAAGCCGCCGCCGTAGGTGTGGCTGTCGGCGGGCCAGCCGAAGCTGTGCACGATCTTGCCCGGCGTGACGCGCCCGGCGGGCACCTGCCACAGTTCCTTGATGCCGATCGAGTAACCCTGCGGGTCGCTGTGCTCATCCAGCTTGAAGCGCTTGACCAATTGCTTGGTGAGGCTGCCGCGCGCGCCCTCGGCCAGCACGGTGACCTTGGCCTTGATGTCGATGCCTTCGGTGTAGCCGGGCTTGTGCGTGCCGTCCTTCGCCACGCCCATGTCGCCGATGCGCACGCCGGCGACGGAACCGTCTTCGTTGTAGATGTTGTCGGCGGCGGCAAAGCCGGGGAACACGTCCACGCCCAGCGCTTCGGCCTGCGGGGCCAGCCACGCGCACAGCGCACCCAGCGAGACGATGAAGTTGCCGGTGTTGTGCATGCCCGGCGGCAGCGGCAGCTTGCGTGCGCCGGTCTTGCTCAACAGGTAGAACTCGTCCGGGCCCGCCGGCACGCAGATGGGTGGTGGGTTGTCGCGCCAGCCGGGCAGCAGGGCATCCAGCGGCTGCGGTTCGATCACCGCGCCGGAGAGAATATGCGCGCCGATGGTCGAAGACTTCTCGATCACGCAGACGCTGATGTCGGCGTTGATCTGCTTCAGGCGAATCGCGAACGACAATCCGGCAGGGCCGGCGCCGACCACGACGACGTCGTATTCCATGGTTTCGCGCTCGCTCATGGCGAACTCCTGCAGTGCGGGAAAGGGTGGCGCCTTCGATGCGTCATCGACGCACGATACCCTGCCGCATTGTCCGGGTTCGAGCCATGCAGGGCAACGCGTGCTGCGCCACCGCTTGCAATCGTCGCGGGTCGGGCAGCGATAATCATGTCCATATTTGCAAGGAGAGTTCATGAATTCGATGCCGCCGATCGCCGATATCGACCTGCGCCGCGCATCGCTGTGCCAACTGCTGCACTGGCTCGCCACGGGCAGGGTACGGCCGGAAGCCCTGGCCGATGTCTACCAGCAGGCCATCGAGCGACTCGATCCCCGGCTCAACTGCTACGTCGACCAGCGTCCCGGGCTGATGCAGGAACAGGCGCACATGGCCGACCGGCGTCGCCGCGACGGCGTGATCGGTCGGCTCGACGGCATCCCGCTGGCATTGAAGGACAACCTCGACATGGCCGGCTGGCCGACGCGGGTCGGTCTGCCCGGGCGGCGCCGGCCGGTGGCGAACGACGCCCACGTGGTGGCGCGACTGCGCGCCTCCGGCGCGGTGGTGATCGGCAAGACCAACATGGACGAAGGCGCGCTGGGTGCGGCTACCGACAACCCGCATTTCGGCGCCACGCACAATCCGCATCGTCAGGGCTACAGCGCGGGCGGTTCTTCCGGCGGCGCGGCAGCGGCCGTGGCCGCCGGCCTGGCGGTGGCGGCGGTGGGTTCGGACAGCCTCGGCTCGATCCGCATCCCCGCGAGCTATTGCGGCATCTACGGGCTGAAGCCCACCCATGGCGAGATTTCCGCCCGCGGCCTGGTGCCGGCCGCGCGTCGGCTCGATTCGGTGGGCCTGCTGGCGCGCAGCGTCGAGGATCTCACCGTGCTGCTGCAGGTGCTGGCCGGCTACGACGCCGACGACGCGCGCTCGCGCCGTCGTCGCGTGGCATTCGCGTTGCCGGACTGGGATCCGGGCCACCTGCGTGCGGGGCTGCTGCCGGATCTGGCGGCGGTCGGCGTGCAGCCGGAAGTGATTGAAGTATTCGAGTCGGCGCTGGCCCGGTTGCCGCATGCGTTGAGCGACCGCCGCACGGTCGATTTCGACGACTGGAACTTCGCCCGTACCCGCCGCGCTGGATTGTTGCTGATGGAGGCGGAAATGCTCGGCACGTTTGCCGAGGACCTTTCGGCTGACGCGAAGTATCCGGTGTCCGATCGCTTCCGGCGGATGCTCGGCTACGCCGCCGGCAAGAGCGCTGCGGATTACGCCACGGCCGATCGCGTGCTGGACGCGGCCACGCTGAAGATGCGCCGGCTGTTCGCCCAGGTCGACGTGCTGGTGCTGCCGACCACGCCGCAGGGCGCGTTTCCGCTGGATGGCCCGGCCCCGGATTCGGCGGCCGACCTCACCAGTTTCGCCAGCCTCGCCGGTTGCCCCGCGGTGAGCCTGCCGATGGGCAAGCTCTCCGACGGCCTGCCGGTGGGCCTGCAACTGGTCGGCCCGCGCGGCTCCGACCTGCGCCTGCTGGAACTGGCCGCGGCCTGCGCCGCGACGCTGGACGCCGAGCCGGCCTACCCGGTATTGGAATGACAGGTGGCGACTTGCGTGGAGGCGTAGGGCGGGCAATGCCCGCCATTTGCTGCCCGTGGGCGGCGGGCAGTGCCGCCCTGCACCCATTCGTCACGATGCGCGCAGGTTTTCGCTCCTGCATTTGACGGCTGCCCGGCTACCGCATCGCCATCGTCCGGGCCATATCCATATGCGAACTCCTTTGGCCGTTCATCCGGGGACCGACGTCCGCGCGATCTATACTGCGAGGTTCAAGGATGTCGCCCCCGACGGGCGATGTCGTTCCGGCCACGCCTGTTTCCGAGTTCGCGACCCCATGACGGCTACCGCACCGCGTTCCCACCTCGACGATCTCGAGGCCGAAAGCATCCACATCTTCCGCGAAGTGCAGGCGGCGTTCCGCCACCCGGTGATGCTGTATTCGATCGGCAAGGATTCCTCGGTGCTGCTGCACCTGTTGCGCAAGGCGTTCCACCCGGCGAAGTCGCCGATGCCGCTGCTGCATGTCGATACCACCTGGAAGTTCCGCGAGATGATCGCGTTCCGCGAGCAGGTAGCCGCGGCCGGTGACGTGGAGGTGCTGGTCCACATCAACCAGGATGGCGTGCGCCAGGGCATCTCGCCGCTTACCCACGGCGCCGCGGTGCATACCGACGTGATGAAGACCCAGTCGCTGAAACAGGCGCTGGACCAGCACGGTTTCGACGCCGCGATCGGCGGTGCGCGCCGCGACGAGGAGAAGTCGCGGGCGAAGGAGCGCGTGTTCTCGTTCCGCAACGCGCAGCATCGCTGGGACCCGAAGAACCAGCGGCCGGAGCTGTGGCGCAATTACAACACCTTCGTGCGCCAGGGCGAGAGCGTGCGGGTGTTCCCGCTGTCCAACTGGACCGAGATGGACGTGTGGCTGTACATCCAGCGCGAGAACATCCCGCTGGTGCCGCTGTACTTCGCCAAGCCGCGCCCGGTGGTGGAGCGCGACGGTGCGCTGATCATGGTCGACGACGACCGCTTCACCCTGCGCGAAGGCGAGGCGGTGCGGATGCGCGAGGTGCGTTTCCGCACCCTCGGCTGCTACCCCCTTACCGGCGCGGTGGAATCCTCCGCCGACACCGTGCAGAAGATCATCGACGAGATGGCCGCCTCGCGCACCTCCGAGCGTCAGGGCCGGGTGATCGACCACGATCCCTCCGCGTCGATGGAACACAAGAAGCAGGAGGGTTATTTCTGATGGCCGCGCCGGAAAAGGGACTGCTGCGTTTCATTACCTGCGGCAGCGTGGACGACGGCAAGAGCACCTTGCTCGGCCGCCTGCTCTACGATGCCGGCATGCTGCCGGACGACCAGCTGGAGGCGCTGGCACGTGAAAGCCGCCGACTGCACGCCGATGCCGCCGAGGGCGCGCTCGATTTCGCCCTGCTCACCGATGGCCTGGACGCCGAGCGCGAGCAGGGCATCACCATCGACGTGGCCTACCGCTATTTCCACACCGCGCGGCGCAGCTTCATCGTGGCCGACTGCCCCGGCCACGAGCAGTACACCCGCAACATGGCCACCGGCGCCTCCAACGCGGAGCTGGCGGTGGTGCTGGTCGATGCGCGCAAGGGCGTGCTGACGCAGACGCGGCGGCACACTTATATATGCGGCTTGCTCGGCATCCGCCACGTGCTGCTGGCGGTCAACAAGATGGATCTGGTCGACTACCGCCAGGACGTGCACGAGGCCATCGCCGCCGAATACCGCGAGCTGGCCCGCAGCCTGGGCATCGAGCACGTGCATTGCCTGCCGGTGTCCGCGCTGAATGGCGACAACGTCGGCAGCCGCTCGTCGCGCATGCCCTGGTACGACGGTGGCAGCCTGCTGGAACGGCTGGAATCCGAAGAAGTGGCGCGCTTCCGCGCCGCCGACTTTCGCATGCCGGTGCAGTGGGTCAACCGCCCGGACCAGTCGTTTCGCGGTTACGCCGGCACCATCTGTGGCGGCAGCGTGGCGCGCGGCGACGAGATCGTGGTGCAACCCGGTGTGCAGCGCGCCCGAGTCGAACGCATCGTGACCTTCGACGGCGACCTCGAGCGCGCCGGCGAGGGGCAGGCGGTGACGCTGTGTCTGGATCGCGAGCTCGACGCCAGCCGCGGCGACGTGATCGCCGACGCGCTGCGTCCGGCGCCGGTTGCCGACCAGTTCACCTGCCACCTGCTGTGGATGGGCGACGGCAACCTGCTGCCCAACCGCACCTACCGGCTGAAGATCGGCACGCGCACGGTCAACGCGCGGATCATGTCGATCAAGCACAAGGTCGACGTCAACAGCCAGGCGCAGCTGGCGGCGCGCCATCTCGAACTCAACGAGGTCGGCTACTGCACGGTGGGCCTGGACGACGCGATCGCGTTCGAGTCGTATGCGACCAACCGCGATCTCGGCGGCTTCATCCTGATCGATCGACAGAGCAACGCCACGGTGGCCTGCGGCATGCTCGACTTCGCGCTGGGCCGCTCCAGCAACGTGCACTGGCAGCACGTGGACATCGACAAGCGCGTGCGCGGCGCCAGCAAGGGCCAGCACCCGATGTGCCTGTGGTTCACCGGCCTGTCCGGCGCCGGCAAGTCCACCATCGCGAACCTGGTCGAGCGCAAGCTGCACGCGCTGGGCTACCACACCTACCTGCTGGACGGCGACAACGTGCGCCACGGCATCAACAAGGATCTGGGCTTCACCCCTGCCGACCGCGTCGAGAACATCCGCCGCATCGCCGAGGTCGCCCAACTGATGGTGGATGCCGGGCTGATCGTGCTGGTCAGCGCGATCTCGCCGTACCGCAGCGAACGGCGCTCGGCGCGCGAACTGTTCGGCAGCGGAGAGTTCCTGGAGGTATTCGTCGACGCGCCGCTGGAGGAGTGCGAGCGCCGCGATCCGAAGGGCCTCTACCGCAAGGCGCGCGCCGGCGAGATCCGCAACTTCACCGGCATCGATGCGCCGTACGAGCGCCCGCTGTCGCCGGACGTGCACCTGCTCAGCGGCGGCCAGCGCGCCGAGCAACTGGCCGAACAGCTCACCGCGGAGCTGCTGGCCGGGATCGACCGCAGCGGCGCCGGCGGCTGAGCGTTTTGCCGCATCGCTTGGATTGCCCTGTGCCGGCGGCGATAATGGCCCACTCCTTTCCCCAAGGCGCCGCCGCGATGACCGAGAAGACCGTACTCAACGCCACCCACCGTGCGCTTGGCGCGCGGATGGTGGATTTCGGCGGTTGGGACATGCCGATCAACTACGGTTCGCAGATCGAGGAGCATCACGCGGTGCGCCGCGACGCCGGCATGTTCGACGTCTCGCACATGACCGTGGTCGACCTGCACGGCGCCCGCACGCGCGAATTCCTGCGCCACCTGCTGGCGAACAACATTGGCAAGCTGAAGGTGCACGGCAAGGCGCTGTACTCGTGCATGCTGAATGAGCGCGGCGGCGTGATCGACGACTTGATCGTGTACTACCTCGGCGAGGAGTTCTTCCGGCTGGTGGTCAACGCCGCGACCCGCGCCAAGGACCTGGCCTGGATCGAACGCCAGGCGCAGGCGTTCGACGTGCAGGTCAAGGAGCGTCCCGACTTCGCCATGATCGCGGTGCAGGGTCCGCAGGCGCGCGCAAAGGTGCTTGGCCTGCTGCACGACGTCGACCGCCCGCGCATCGAGAAGCTGGGCAAGTTCGCCGCGGCGGCGGCGCAGGGTCCGGGCGGCATGCCGCTGTTCGTGGCGCGCACCGGCTACACCGGCGAAGACGGTTTCGAGATCATGCTGGCGGCAGAGCATGCGGTGGCGCTGTGGGAGGCGTTGCTTGCCGCCGGCGTGAAGCCGGCCGGACTGGGTGCGCGCGACACCTTGCGCCTGGAGGCGGGCATGAACCTGTACGGCCAGGACATGGACGAGGACGTGACGCCGTGGGAAGCCAACCTGGGCTGGACGGTGTCGCTGGACGAAGGCCGTGACTTCATCGGCCGCGTGGCCCTGGAGCAGCAGCAGGCCGACGGCGTGCCGCGCGTGATGATCGGCGTGGTGCTCGAGGAGAAGGGCGTGTTGCGCCACGGACAGAAGGTGCTGGCGGCAAACGGCGAAGGCGAAATCCTGTCCGGCAGCTTCGCGCCAACGCTGGACAAGGCGATCGCGTTCGCCCGCGTGCCGGCCGGCGACACGGGTGCCCTGCGCGTGGACATCCGCGGCCGCGAGGTGGCGGTGCGTCAGGTGAAATATCCCTTCGTGCGCGACGGCAAGCCTTGCGACGGCATCTGATCGTGCCTTGCCCTTTCCCTCACGGCGAATGCCGCTAGAATCCCCACCCGTAAGCGCCTTTCCCTTCCAACGACTGGACCCGACCATGAGCGAGATTCCCGGCGATCTGAAGTTTCTCAAGTCCCACGAATGGGCCCGCGTCGAGGACGACGGCCTGGTGCGGGTCGGCATTTCCGATCACGCCCAGGGGCAGCTGGGGGACCTGGTTTACGTGGAGTTGCCGGAAATCGGCGCCGCGGTGAAGGCCGGCACCGGCACCGCCGTGGTGGAGTCGGTCAAGGCAGCTTCGGACATCTATTCGCCGGTGTCGGGCGAAATCGTCGAGGTCAACGAGCTGCTCAACGACAAGCCCGAGACGATCAACGAAGACGCCTTCGGCGACGGCTGGATTTTCCTCGTGCGCCCCAGCGATCGCGCCGAGCTGGACGAGTTGCTCGATGCCAACGATTACCAGGAACTGATCGAGAACGAAGATCACTGATCCGCTCGCTTCGAACCGTGTCGAAAGCTCCGGCCGCCATGTGCGGCCGGTTGCATTTCAGGGGCTCGCATCGGCGGGCGTTGCATCGGTGGAGCTGCTTTCGATCGACGCATCGAACGACTGGATCGCGTTTCCGCGCGAGCCGATCGGCTCGTGTTCGCGTCGCCCGAGGCGAGCATCGGGCGACGCGTTTCGTCTTCGCCGCTCGCGCTTCGGCGCGGAGATCGCCGCGTTCGAGGTCGTCAGCACCGTCGCCGGCCCTCCTTCGGTCGTGTTCCGTTCATTTGCCGGAGATGGCCTGGCCGGGCGGCAATCGTGTGCCTTGGCGGCATGGCGTGCGTCGGCGAGGCGTATTCGGCGAATATCGCCGCGCTTTGCAAATAGTGCCTGTTTCACGCGGTTTGAAGCATGTTTCGGAAAATTGGTCATTTTTGGAATGGACGTCTAGACGTCCGATGATGAATATGTCCCGGGGCGGTGCGCCCTTGCCGGCTGCGGTCTGGCGCGGCCATGGGCGTTCGGGATGTCGCCGACGCGTGGCGAAAATCAATTGACAGTTGAAATCTTCGGGGATAGCTTTCGCAGCAGATCACGGGGAATGCGTTTTATGGCGACAACGAAATTCATCAAGCCCTATGTCGAGCACGGTGAAAAAGCCAATGCAGTTCGCAAGATCACGGTCTCGATTCCGCTGCATGTTCTGCGACGGCTTTCTGATTTGCGCACCCACCGACAGGTGAACAATCTTCGGCACGCGACGAACAGCGACTTGCTGGTTGAAGCGTTCCTGCATGCTTTTACTGGGCAACCACTGCCAACTGATGAGGAGCTGAGACGAACCATGGCCACTGCCAAGAAATCCGCTGCAAAGAAACCGGCTGCCAAGAAGGCCGCTGCCAAGAAACCGGCTGCCAAGAAGGTCGCCGCCAAGAAGCCGGCGGCCAAGAAGCCGGCTGCCAAGAAGCCGGCCGCCAAGAAGGCTGCCGCGAAGAAAGCCGTCCGCAAGCCGGCGGCTGCCAAGAAAGCCGCGGTGAAGAAGGTCGCGGTGAAGAAGGTCGCCAGGAAGCCGGCGAAGAAAGCTGCACCGAAGAAGGCTGCGGCGGCCAAGGTGGTCAAGGCCACCAAGACCGCAAAGCCGAAGGCCAAGAAGTAAGCCACACGCAACACGCAACAAGCGACACCCACAACAAGATATGCCATCGACTTCTCCCCCCGCGGTGCCCAGCGCGGGGGGAGCACTTCGAGAAAGTTCGTCCCGGCCTGGCCGGGACGCTTCGTTTCCGGGGTACGCAGTGAGGCGGAAGGCCGTACCGCGGCCCTGCCACCTCCGCCGCGCCGACGCGCGCCCGTCCGTGGACGCAGCATTGCCGTGTTGCGCCATTGGAGTTACCTTCTGCACATCCGCGCCGCGGCGTATCCGGGGGATCGCCGCTCCTACAGGGGGAAAAAGCGCGGGTATCTGTCGACACTCAGTGAGAGACCATGGATACCCGATATTCACTTCAGACGCGCCGGCGCGCGCGTGGGGCCGTCCGGCCGACCTACATCGCGATCATTGCCGTCTTTGTGCTGCTGGCCATCGGCGCGTGGTTTCTCATCCTCAAGCCGCACCAGGAACTGATGCTGGCCGATTCCGGCGGGCATCCGTCGACGCCGGTCACCGCGGTGACGCGGGCGACACCGCCGCCGGTCAACGTGGCGGGGATGGACGTCAACCAGCTGGTGGATGAGGCGCGTTCGGCCATGGGCCAGCAGCGCTATCTGGCGCCGGCTGGCAACAACGCATTCGAGTTCTACCTGCGCGTGCTGGAGAAGGACCCCGGCAACAAGGTGGCCTCCGATGCGCTGCGCGAGACCTTCCCGTTCGCGGCCAACCAGGCCGAGCAGGCGATCAACTCGCGCGACTTCGGCGAAGCGCAGCGCGAGATCGATCTGCTCTCCAAGGCCGACCCGACCAACTTCACGCTGACCATCCTGCGCTCCAAGCTCGACGCCCAGCGCAAGACGCTGGATCAGCAACAGCAGCAGGCGCTGGATCAGCAGAAGGCCGCCGCGCTGGCGGCGCAGAAGGCTGCCGCCGACAAGGCCGCTGCCGAGCAGCTCGCGCAGCAGCAGGCTGCCCAGGCGGCACAGCAACAGGCAGCGCAAACGGCGCAAGCCAAGCCGGCGCCCGGCACGCCATCAGCGGGCAACAACGCTTCGGCGGAGACGGCCGCAGCGGCACCCACGGGACAGACTTCTGACGCGGTGCTGGTCAAGGCGATTGCTCCGCACTATCCGCCCTCGGCCGTGCGTGCGCGGCAGCAAGGTTGGGTGGTGGTGGCGTTCCAGGTCGACGCGGATGGCAGCACCAGCGACATCAAGGTAGTCGACTCGCAACCGCGGCGCATCTTCGACCGGGCGGCAATGGAAGCCGTCGCGCGCTACCAGTTCACGCCGGCCATGAGAAATGGCGTGCCGGTAGCCAGCCAGCGTACGCAGCGGATCGAGTTCAAGCTCTGAGAGGCAGCACGCCTTTCGACCTCGGAGCAGACCATCATGCGCCAGCACGGCTCCTCTCCCTGCTTGCAGGGGGAGGCTGGCGATCAAGGCCAGTTCCTCGGGCGAGGGGCCAGGCTCTCGTCGCTGCTCCGGTCGGCATGACTCATTCCCGGCTCTCGGCAGCAAGTCCGGGAGAGAGTGCAGCTTTCAGGGCGTGAATTCGCTCTGCGCAGCCGCGCACGTTCGACGCGAGGCATGCATGCCTGACGTGATTCAGTGCCGCCTGTGGGCCGCCTTGCGAACTCTCCTGCGTGGCGTGGCTTTCTTCGGCGGACTCTCGATCTGTGCCCAGTCCACGTGCGGCAGGCCGAGCAGGTCGTCGAACACCATCGGCATCAGGCCGCTGGGCGTCGGACCGGTGGAGTTCCACAGGGTGACCACGCCGACGTTGTACTTCGGGAAGAAGCCGATCATGGTGCGATAGCCGGCTACCGCTCCGGCGTGATAGATCAGGGTTTCGCCGCCGTAGCGGTAGACGCGCCAGCCCAGCGCGTAGTGCGCGTCGGACAGCCGCGCGCGGCGCCACGGGGAGGAGTGCAGTTCGCTGGGCGTGTTGACGCCGGGGGCATGCAACACGTCGAGCAGCGTGCCGGGCAGCACGTCCGGCCGCCCGCCCATCTGCGCGATCAGCCATTTCTCCATGTCGCGCAGGCTGGCGTTGACGCCGGCCGCCGGCGCCACGCGATAGTAGGTTTCGTTCGGCTCGAACGGTACCCAGCCGTGGCGCGACGCGTGGTGCGGCCGCGCCCAGTTCTTGCTCGACTCCAGCCCGGCGCGGCCGTAGGTGGCTGTGGTCATGCCCAGCGGGTAGAACAGGCGCTTGTCGACCAGGTGATAGAAGAAGTCGCCGGTACGTGCGAGCACCACGTCGCCGATCATGCTGAAGGCCACGTTCTGGTAGCCGTAGCACTGGCCGACGCCGCAGGTCATGTCGACCTCGTCCAGCTTGCGCACCAGTTCCTGGTAGGGGATGTCGTCTTCGAGCATGTTGTCGAAGGTGTTGCGCGGCAGGCCGATCTTCTGCCCGAGGATGTCGCTGACCGTGGCCTGGTCCGCCTCCTGCATGTTCTTGAGCTTGAAGTAGGGCAGCACGTCGATCAGGCGGGTGTCCCAATCAAGCTTGCCGTCGTCCACCAGCAGGCCGGTGATGGCAGTGGCGAAAGCCTTGGACAGCGAGGCCAGGCGGAACACCGTGGTCGGCGTCACCGGTTCGCGCGTGGCGGCATCGGCGTAACCGACGGTGCCTTCGAACACCACCTTGTCGCCGACCACCACGGCAGTGGCCAGGCCGGCGACAGCGTCGCGCTGGCCCATCAGGTTCAGCCATCGCTTGTAGTCGGTCAGGGTCTTTTCGATGCGCGAGGAGGGCAGTGTCGCGGGGCTTGTCGATGACGGCAGGGCGTTGGCTGGCGTGGCGGTGGCCGGGCGACAGAAGAGCGCGCAGGACAGGCCGAAGCCGCCGGCGAGCACGAGGAAGATCTTGCGAAACGGCATGGTATTCTGGCGGTGTTCCGGCGTGGGGATACGCCTCTGGGTGGAGAACTTGTCGATGGGCCTGATCATTTTTCTGGTTGTCGTCGTCCTGATTGTCTTGTACTTCGTGGCGATCTACAACGGACTGGTTACGTCGCGCAACAGCTACAAGAACGCCTTCGCGCAGATCGACGTGCAGCTGACGCGCCGGCACGACCTGATTCCGAACCTGGTCGAGACCGCCAAGGGCTATCTCGCGCACGAGCGCGGCACGCTCGAGGCAGTGGTGCAGGCGCGCAACGCGGCGGTCAATGGCCTGGCCGGCGCCAAGGCCAATCCCGGCGACCCGGCGGCCATGCAGCAGCTGGCCAGCAGCGAGAACGCGCTGACCCAGACCCTGGGCCATCTGTTCGCGCTGCAGGAGGCCTATCCGGACCTGAAGGCCAACCAGACCATGATGCAACTCTCCGAGGAACTCACCTCGACCGAGAATCGCGTGGCGTTCGCGCGACAGGCGTACAACGATTCGGTGCTGACCTACAACAACAAGCGCGAGGTGTTCCCCGCGTCGTTCGTGGCCAACAGCTTCGGGTTTGCCGCCGCCGAGCCGTTGAAGATCGAAGACCCCGCCGTGCGCGAAGTGCCGAAGGTCTCGTTCAGCTGATCGTCGCGGCGTCGCGGCCGCGACGCCGCTGACCGTCCGTCGGAGCCTCCATGGATTTCTTCGCCCAACAGGCGCGCGTGCGCGGCAGCAGCCGGCGGTTGGTGATCCTGTTCGTGCTGGCGGTGATCGCCATCGTGGTGGCCATCGACGTGGTGGTCTGGTTTGCGCTGGGCCAGCATCCGGCGCCCGGTGAGCCGCCCGCATCCAACCTGAACCTGCTGCTGGGCAGCAGCGTGATCGTGCTGGCCGGCATCGGGCTCGGCTCCCTGTTCCGCATCATGAGTCTGTCGGACGGCGGCAAGAGCGTGGCCGAGAGCATGGGTGCGGTGGCGGTGCCGCCCGACACGCGCGATCCCGGCCTGCGCCGGCTGCGCAACGTGATCGAGGAAGTGGCGATCGCCGCCGGTGTGCCGGTGCCGGACATCTACCTGATGGCCGACGAGCCGGGCATCAACGCCTTCGCTGCCGGCTACTCCGCCTCCGATGCGGCGGTGTGCGTGACGCAGGGTTGCCTGGACAACCTCAGCCGCGACGAGCTGCAAGGCGTGATCGCGCACGAGTTCAGCCACGTGCTCAATGGCGACATGCGGCTGAACATCCGCCTGATGGGTTTGCTGTTCGGCATCCTGGTATTGACGGTCGTGGGGCGGCGGGTGATCTGGTTCGGCAGTGGCCGCAGCAATCGTCGCGGTGGCGGCCAGGTGTGGATGATCGGCCTGGCGCTGATCGTGGTCGGCTACATCGGCTATTTCTTCGGGCGGCTGATCCAGGCCGCGGTGGCGCGCTCGCGCGAATCGCTGGCCGATGCGTCGGCAGTGCAGTTCACCCGCCAGACCGACGGCATCGCCGGCGCGCTGAAAAAGATCGCGATCCTCGCCGAGGGTTCGCAACTGCAGGCAGCCAACAAGCAGGAAGTGGCGCACATGCTGTTCGGCGAGGTCGGCAGTTTCAACGCGCTGTTCGCCACCCATCCACCGCTGCTCGAGCGCATCCGCGCACTGGAACCCGGCTTCAAGGAGGCCGATCTGGCGCGCATGGCGACGGCGATGCAGCAAGAGGCGGCCGCGCCAGCGCCTGCGCCTGCGCCGGCGGGCGCGCCGGGCGTGCCGGGCTTGCCGTTGCCGCCGGTGTTGAACGGCGTGTTGGCTGGCAGCGTGGCGGCGGCCCCGGCCTTCCAGCGTGCCGCCGCCGTGCAGCAGGCGATGCCGGCCGGTTTGGACGAAGCCGTGCAGCAGCCGGAATCCGCCCTGGCGGTGATGCTGGCCTTGGCGCTGTCACCGGCGGCCGAGTTGCAGCCTGCGCAGCGCCGGATCGTCGCCGATGCGTTTGGCGATGACGTGCAGCGCACCGTGCAGGCGCAGGCTTCCGCCGTGGCCGCGCTGGCGCCGATCGCGCGCCTGCCCCTGGTCTCGCTGGCGTTTCCCGCGCTCAAGCAATTGCCCGACGGGCGTCAGCAGACCCTGCTGCGCGTGCTCGACGACCTGGTCAAGGTGGATGGCCGGGTCGACATCAACGAGTATTGCCTGGCGCGGCTGCTGCGCATTCATCTGCAGGAGGCGCGCTCGCCGCGCAGTGCGCCGGTCGATGGCGTGAAGAAGCTCCCGGCCGTGCGCGACAGCGTGATCCTGGTGTGCACCATCGTGGCCGCGGCCGGTAGCTCGGACGAGGCCGGCGCGAGGCGCGCGTGGCTGTTCGCGATGCAGCAGGCGTTCCCCGGCGAGGCCATCGAATGGTCGCCTCTACCGGCGGCCTGGCAGGCGCCGCTCGAAAGGGCGCTGGAGGAACTGGACGAGCTGAGCCCGACGGCCAAGGAGCTGGTGATCCAGGCCCTGTTGCGGGCGATCCACACCGACGGCCAGGTCAGCGTGGAGGAGGCGGAATTGCTGCGGGTGATCTGCGCCAGCCTGCATTGTCCGGTGCCATTGTAGGAGCGCACTTTGTGCGCGAGTTCCTCGCCACGTAACGAAAAACATCGCGCACAGGGTGCTCTCCTACAGAAGTCCCTCACCACGGATCAACGCGCTGGCGCGTTCGGCGATCATGATCGTGGGGGCGTTGGTATTGCCGGTGGGCAGGCTGGGCATGATCGAGGCATCCGCCACGCGCAGGCCGCTCACGCCACGCACGCGCAATTCGCTGTCGACCACCGCCGAATCGTCCTTGCCCATGCGGCAGGTACCGACCGGGTGGTAGATGGTCTCGGCCTTGCGGCGGATGAAATCGACGTACTCCGCATCGGTGTGGATACGTCGCTCGGGAAACACCGGCTTGCCGCGATGCGGCGCGAGTGCGGGCTGGTCGAGGATCTCGCGCGACAGCCGCGCCGCCTCGATCATCATCTTCAGGTCGTGGCCTTCCTCGTCACCGAGGTAGCCGGCGTGGATCGCGATCGGTTGAGCGGGATCGGCCGAGTGCAGGCGCAGCCGGCCACGGCTGCGCGGGTGCAGATGGCACGCATGCAACGTGTAGCCGTAGCCGGGCAGGCGATGGCGGCCGTGGTCGTCGAGCAGGGCCGGCACGAAGTGGAATTGCAGGTCGCAGCGTGCATCGGCGGCGAAGCGGCTGCGCACGAAGCCGCCGGCTTCGGCCACGTTGGAGCTGCCCGGCCCGTCGCGATGACGCAGCCAGCGCCAGCCGGCGGACAGTTCGTTGAGATGGTCGTAGCTGAGTTTGCCGGGGTTGCCGTCCAGCGTGCAGATGTCCAGGTGATCCTGCAGGTTGGCGCCGACGCCGGGCAGGTCGGCCAGTACCGCGATGCCGTGCTCGCGCAGATGGTCGGCCGGACCGATGCCGGACAGCATCAGCAACTGCGGCGTGTTGATCGCGCCGGCGGCCAGGATTACCTCGCCGGCTTCGATCTGCTCGGCCTCGTGCCGGCCACGACGCAGCTGCACGCCGATCGCGCGTCCGTGGTCCAGCAACACGCGCTCGACCAGCACGCCGGTACGCACATGCAGGTTCGTCCGCTGGCGCACCGGCTTCAGGAATGCACTTGCACTGGAGCAGCGCGCGCCGTCGCGTTGGGTCACCTGGTACAGGCCGAAACCTTCCTGCCGCTCGCCGTTGAAGTCGTCGTTGCGCGGATGGCCGGCACTGCCTGCCGCGTCGATCAGCGCCGTGGACAACGGATTGTGATGGCGCAGATCGGACACCCCCAGCGGGCCGCCGCTGCTGTGCCTTGCGCTGGCGCCGCGGCTGTTGTCCTCGCTGCGCAGGAACCAGGGCAGCACCTCGCGCCAGGACCAGCGCGGGTCGCCGCTGGCTGCGGCCCAGCCGTCGTAGTCGGCCGCGACGCCGCGGATGTAGCACATCGCGTTGATGGAACTGGAGCCGCCGAGCGTCTTGCCGCGCGGCCACCACAGACGACGCTGGTCGAGCGCGGGCTCCGGCTCGGTGCGGTAGTTCCAGTTCAATGCGCGGTTGTTGGCCAGTCGCGCGATGCCCGCCGGCATGTGGATCAGCGGGTGCCAGTCCGCCGGCCCGGCTTCCAGCAGCAGCACGCGCGTGGCCGGGTCGGCGCTGAGTCGGTTGGCCAGCACGCAACCGGCCGAGCCGGCGCCGACGATGATGTAGTCGTAATGGTCCAAGTCTTCCCCCTGCGCCAGCCTGGCGAAGCGCGATCGCATGCTAGGCTTGCCGCGCCCCACGCTGGATGTGCCCGTGAGTTTGCCCCGCCAAGCCGTTGTGGAACAAGCCGCCGCGCCGATGTTGTCCGCGCTGGCGTTCTTCTTCGTGATGACCTCGTACTACATCATCCGGCCGGTCATGGGCCAGCTGAGCGGTGCGGTCGGCTCGCAGTCGTTGCCGCTGTTCTACGGCGCGGTGTTCGTGGTGATGCTGCTGCTGACGCCGGTGTTCGGCATGCTGGTGGCGCGCTTCCCGCGCGGGCAATTGCTCGGCTGGAGCTACAGCTTCTTCATCTTGTGCCTGCTCGCGTTCGTGCCGGCGTTCATGGCGCAGGAGCGCATTGGCGCGCGCGAGCTGGGCGTGCTGTTCTTCGTCTGGGCCAGCGTGTTCAACCTGTTCGTGGTGTCGCTGTTCTGGAGCTTCATGGCGGACATCTTCTCCAGCGGTCAGGCACGGCGGGTGTTTTCGCTGATCGCATTGGGCGGCATGGGCGGCGCGATCGTCGGCCCGGCGTTGACCCGGTTGCTGGTGCAGCTGATCGGCGTGGCGCCGTTGCTGGCGGTCTCCGCATCGGCGCTGGGACTGTCGCTGGGGCTGCTGCTGCGACTGTCGGCGCACCATGATCAGCAAACCGGCCGGCACGGCAGCGAGGAAGCGATTGGCGGCTCGCTGTGGGCCGGGATCAAGGAACTTTGGTCACGCCCGTTCCTGCGCTACATGGCCTTGCTGATGCTGTTCGGCGACGGTATCGGCACGCTGGCCTATGCGCTGGTGGCGGATTACGCCAAGGTACATTTCACCGATGCGGTGGCGCGCACGGCGTTCTACAGCAATCTCGATCTGGCCACCAACCTGCTCGGCGCGGCGTTGCAGCTGAGTCTGACCCGCTGGCTGCTGGTTCGCCACGGCGCCGGCTGGGGGCTGCTGCTGCCGGCGCTGGTGAACGTGCTGCTGCTGGGTGGCGTGGCGTGGATCGGCGGCGGGGACCTGACCTTGCTCGGCTACAGCGTGCCGCTGCTGGCCATGATGCAGGTGATCACCCGCGGCTTCGCCTATGGGATGACCAAGCCCGCGGTGGACGCCCTGTACACGCGCGTGCCGCGCGAGACGCGCTACAAGGGCAAGAACTTTGTCGAGACGGCGGTGTGGCGTTTCGGGGACGTGGTGGTGACCAGCGCGGTGAGCGGCTTGCGCATGCTGGGCTGGGGTGTCGGCGGGCTGGCCCTGGCCGGTGCCGGCGTCGCCGCGCTGGCGGCGGTGGTGGCCAGGCGCGCTGGCTGGTCGCCGGACCTGGCACCGGACGGACCCGCGGCGGCGCGCGAAAGAGCGCAAGCATCGGCTTGAGTCGATTGCTTGCGCGAAAGGGGCTTGCGCGAGACTGGCCTCAGCCGGTGATGTAGCGCTCCAGATGCTCGATCTGTTCGGCCTGCGCGTCGATCACCGCCTTGACCAGGTCGCCGATCGAGATCACGCCGACCAGCTTGCCGTTCTCGACCACCGGGAGGTGGCGGATGCGGCTGTCGGTACACAGCCGCATGCAGTCGAAAACGTCGGTGTCCGGGCCGACCGTGATCGGCGTGCCGGACATGATGTCCGACACGGCAGTCTGCGAGGAGGATTTGCCCTGCAGGATCACCTTGCGCGCGTAATCGCGTTCGGAGACCACGCCGACCAGTTCGCCGTTGGCCAGCACCAGCAACGCGCCGATGCGGTGTTCGGCCATCCGCTTGATCGCCTCCAGCACGGGGGCATCGGGTGCCACGCTGAAGATGGTGCTGCCCTTGGTTTGCAGAAGGTGCCTGACTTGACTCATCTCGGGTCTCCTGGCGGTGGCCGTCGGTTGTCCGGGTCGAGTCTATCGCGCGGCGGTGTTGGCGTGTAGTGACGGGTGGCGCCGCCTATTTCGGCGCCGGTGCATCGAGATAACCCGGGCCGCCCAGTTGCTGCATCTGCTGCTCGATCCAGGCGGTGCGCCGCTGCACGTAGGCGCTGGGGTGGTCGGCGTGCAACCGCCGCGGGCTGGGCAGCACCGCGGCGAGGCGCGCGGCCTGCGCCGGCCCCAGGTTGGCGGGCGTGGTGTGGAAGTACGCCTCGCTGGCGGCACCGACGCCGTAGATGCCGTTGCCCAGCTCGGCGATGTTCATGTACACCTCGAGGATGCGCTGCTTCGGCCAGCTCAGCTCGATCAGCACCGTGAAGTACGCCTCCAGTCCCTTGCGCACGAAGCTGCGGCCGTTCCAAAGGAACAGGTTCTTGGCGGTCTGCTGGCTGATCGTGCTGGCGCCGCGCAGGCGCTTGCCGTCATCCGCCGCGTCGATCGCCTGGTTGATGGAGTCGAAATCGAAACCGTGATGGTATGGAAACTTCTGGTCCTCGCCGGCCACCATCGCCAGCGGCACCCATGGCGAGACCTTTTTCCAAGGCACCCAGTGCTGGCGCAGGCGGAAGCTCATCTCCCCGTGCAGCCAAGCGCCGACCTGGCGCTCGACCATCACCGCCGAGGTCAACGGCGGCACGAAACGCAGGATCAGCACCGCCAGCCAGGTCGATCCCAGCCAGGCCAGGGCAAGGATGCCCAGCCAGCGAAGCAGCTTGCGCCATCGGATTCGGCGTGACGGTGAAGACATCGCCGCAGTATACGGGGCGTTGTGCCGACGTCGTGTCGGCCCCATCTGTGCAGATTCCTCGAACTTGTCTCCGCGAGAACTGCCCATGCCCGCGCTGCCCGATGATGACGTGATGTACCGCTTCCTGCTGCCACGTGCCGGCGTGCGCGGCGCGCTGGTGCGCCTGGGCGCGTCATGGCGCGAGGTGGCCGGCCGTGCCGACTATCCGCCGGCATTGCGGGCACTGCTGGGCGAGACGCTGGTGGCCAGCGCGCTGCTCACCGGCAACATCAAGCTCGATGGCGCGTTGTCGATCGAGCTGAAGAGCGCGTCTGCGCTGCGCCTGCTGTTCGCCGAGTGCGACGATGCCGGTCGCCTGCGCGGGCTGGCGCGCTGGCACGAGCCGCTGCCCCAGCTGCTGGCGTTGAACGATCTGGCTGAGGCAGTGATGGCGATCACCATGGGCAACGTCGAGCGTGGCCAGCGCTACCAGGGCCTGGTCGAGCTGCGCGACGCCGGCCTGGCCGCATCGCTGGAGAACTATTTCCGGCAGTCCGAACAGTTGCCCGCCCGATTCCTGCTGGCCACCAGTGCGACACAGGCGGTCGGCCTGATGTTGCAGAAGATGCCCGACGAGGGTGGCCACCCCGCGGATATCGACGAGGACGCCTGGAACCGCGTACTGCAGCTGACCGCGACGCTGGGCGTCGACGAACTGCTGGCCACCCCGGCCGAACCGCTGCTGTTTCGCCTGTACCACGAAGAGTCCGCGCGCCTGCTCGAAACGCGCGCGCTGGCGTTCGGCTGCAGCTGCAGCCGCGAACGGGTCAGCGCGATGCTGCGTTCGCTCGGGCGCGACGAGGTGGAAGCCGCGCTGGCCGCGCGTGACGACGAGATCGAGGTGGTGTGCGAATTCTGCGCGCAGCGCTACACGTTCGACCGCATCGACGCCGAGCACCTGCTGAGCGACAGCGCCGCCCCCGGCGCGCCCGACACGGCGCAGTAGCAAGCTTCGCTCAGGCCGGCAGCAGCGGGCTGTTGGCGGCCAGCCAGGTGCTGGCCGGCTGGGGCGAGGCGAACAGGAAGCCCTGTCCGTAGCGGCAGCCGACCCGCAGCAGTGCCTGGCGCTGCGACTCCTGCTCGATGCCCTCGGCGATCACCTTCATGTGCAGCGAGTCGGCCAGCACCTGGATCGCGCGCACCAGGGCCAGGCCCTGGGTGTCGTTGTCGTCCGGCGGCAGTTCGACGATGAAGGAGCGGTCGATTTTCAGGCTCTCGAACGGGTACTGGTGAAGGTAGCTGAGCGAGGAATAGCCGGTGCCGAAATCGTCCAGCGCGATGCCCACGCCGTGGTTGCGCAGGTTCTTCAGGATGCGCTTTACCTGGGTGGGGTTTTCCAGCAGCGCGTGCTCGGTGACTTCGATACGGATGCAGTGGCTGGGCACGGCGTACTGATCGAACAGCGCAAGCAGGCGCTGGTCCAGATCGACCGAGCGGAAGTGCCGACCGGACACGTTGATGCTGATGAAACCCTCGGTGCCGATCAGGCGCACCGCCTGGATGCACACTTGCTCGAAGATCTGCCAGTCGATCGCCTCGGCGCAGCCGCATTCCTCGGCGATCAGCAGGAAGTCGTGCGGCGGCAGCAGCCCGCGCTGCGGATGGTGCCAGCGCAACAATGCCTCATAACCGACGATGCGGCCGTCGGAGAGTTCGACGATCGGCTGGTAGTAGGGTTCGAACTCGTTGCGGGTCAATGCGTGGCGCAGGTCGCTTTCCATGTCCAGCAGCGACAGTGCCTCGCGGCGCAGGCGGTCATCGAAAATCGCCGCACGATGGCGGCCGCCATCCTTGGCGTTGTACATCGCCGCGTCGGCGTCGCGCAGAAGCTCCTCCGGCTGGCGGTAGTGCGGGGCGGCGAGCGCGATGCCGATCGAGGCGGAGGTGAAGATCTCCTTGGTGCCCAGCCGGAACGGCGTCTGCAGCTCGTGGATGATGCGTTCGGCGATCAGCGAGGCCTTGTCGGTCTCGGTGATGCCCTCCAGCAACACGGCAAACTCGTCCCCGCCCAGCCGCGCGACCACGTCGCGGGTCTTCAGGCAGGCGCGGATGCGGCCGCCGACCTGGAACAGCAGGTCGTCGCCGATCAGGTGGCCGACCGAGTCGTTGATGACCTTGAAGCGGTCCAGGTCGATGAACAGCACGGCGAACTGTTCCTCGCGGTTCGCCCCGTAGCGCTGCATCGCCTGCTCCAGCCGCTGCAGCAGCAAGGTGCGGTTGGGCAGGCCGGTAAGCGAGTCGTGCAGGGTCTCGTACTTCAGCCGGCGCTCGACACGCTCGCGTTCGGCGATCTGTTCGCGCAGGTCGCGGTTGGCCAGCGCCAGCGCGCGCGTGCGCTCGGTGACGCGGCGCTCGAGCCCGGCGTTGGCCTGCTTGAGCGAATGGGCCGCCTGCTTGCGCTGCAGCGCATTGGCGACGTGGTAGCTGACGAAGGTCAGCAACTCCTGGTCGCGCTCGCTGTAGTTGTGCGCCGGCGAATAGCTCTGCAGGGTGAGCACGCCCTTGGCTTTGCCGCCCCAGATCAGCGGCACGCCCAGCCAGCACACCGACGGCGCGCCGAAGTGGGCAATCTCGCCCGCGGCGTGCAGCTTGTCGATCAACTCGGGAGTGGCCAGCAGCGGACGGGCGGTGCGCAACACGTACTCGGTGGCGCCGCGGCCATGCACGCGCGCCGGCCGCACGCGATCGACCTCGTCGACCGAATAGGGGAACGTCAGCTGGTCGGTCTCATCGTCCAGCAGCGCGATGTAGAAGTTGCGCGCGTACAGCAGGCCGCTGATGACCTGGTGCACGGCGGCGTAGAACTTGTCCAGGCTTTCCGAGGTGCTGGCCAGTTCGGCGATGCGGAACAGCGCGGCCTGCAGCCGCTCGCCGCGCTGACGCTGCAAGACCTGCTGGCGCAGCACGCGGTTGGCCTCGCGCAGTGCCGCGGTGCGGTCGGTCACGCGGCGGCCCAGTTCCAGGTGCGCCTCGCGCCGTTCCAGCGCGGTCTGCACGTGTTGGGCCACGTAGTTGAGCAGCTCCATGTCGTGGCGCGTGTAATGCGTGTCCGAGCGGTAGCTCTGCACCACGATGCCACCCACCACGTGCCCGTCGCGCAGCATGGGCACGCCCAGCCAGTCCTCGCAGCGTGCGCCGAACAGGCGGAAGCGCTCGCCGATCTGCTTCACCAGATCGTCGAGCGAACCCATCATCGGACGCCCTTCGCGCAGCAGGTTCCAGGTCAGGCTGTATTCCATCTCCTGCAGCGGCATCGGCTGGTTGAGCACAGGCAGATCGGTGTCGACGATGTCCACGCAGTAGGTGAAGCGGATCTGGTCGGTGGCCGGGTCGTACAGCACGATGTAGAAGTTTTCCGCGTACATCAGGCTGCTGACGATCGCATGCAGCGAGCGCATCATCTCCGGCATGTCGTGCTCGGCGCTGGCCTGGTCGGCAATCGCATACAGCGCGCGCTGCAGGCGCTCGGCCAGCGCCAGGCGGGAGATTGCTTCGTACAGGCGGCTGGTCTCGGCCAGCTGGCGCAGGCGGATGTCGGCCAGGCGGCCCAGCCATTGCAGCGACTCGCGCGCGGTGGGGGCCAGCGGGGGCTCGTCCCATGCCAGCGACAAGGTGTGCGTGGCCTGCGGGTCCTCGGCCAGATCCAGCCATTTCTCGTCGTGGCCGCCGGTGTCGTCGAGGGCGCGCCAGTGCAGGCGGCCGCGGATGCCGAGCTGGCCCAGCATCAGCTCGCAGATTTCCATCACGCCGGTCGCGTCGACCGCCTCGAACAGGCGTTCCACGGCGCCGCTCAGGGTCGCGACGTCCGGGGCCGCGCGCGGCGGCTGGGAAGGTCGGATCGTCGGGCTGGCGCTCATGGCTGGTGGTCGGTTCCGGAACGATTTGACGGATCGACGTCAAAAGGCCTTTATACAGGGTGGGCCGCCGCTGCTGCCAGCGGGATCATAGCGGGAACCTGGCCCGGTCGAACGGGTCAAAGCTTGACACAGCAACCCATGCAACTGTGCGCTGGAGCGGGTTTTGGGCTGTTAGCAAAACGTAAAATGAGTTATCATTCCCATCGCACGACATCCACGCGAGCCGTGTTCGTATCAGTCTTGGAGTTCCGTTCAAAAGCCATGCGTCGCCTGCCTGCCATGCTGTCGATTTTCCTGCTGCCGCTAGCGGCAGCCGGGCAATCCGTGGGCGGCGATGCGGCGCAGGCCGCGCAGTTGCTGGCGCAGTCGCAGAACGGTGCGCAGCTGACGAATGCCGATCCGGCCGGTTCCGGCGTGACCGTACCGCTGTGGCGCGACAGCCATGGCCGCATGCTGATGCTCAAGGCCGATCGCGGCAGCGCGAACGACTCCGCCACGTCCCTGTATTCGCCGCTGTTGCTGCAGCCGCTCGATGCCGGCGACGCGATGGCGGCCGGCCTGCAGTACGGCGTCGGCCCGTTGCAGGCGCATGCGCAGGTCAGTCAGCGCTCGTGGCTCAACCACGGCACGCGGGTGTTCGGCAGCGAAGTGGGTGCCACCTACGACGCCGGCGATTACAGCGTCGGCGTGAGCGTGGGCACCACCAGCACGCCGCATCGCAACGCGCCGCTGCCGCGTGTGCTGCCGGGTACAGCACCAGGCGGTCTGTACAGTTTCGACAGCAGCAACCAGCTCAATGCGCGGGGCCGGCTGGCCCTGGGCAAGCAGACCGGCATCGATCTGGGCGCCAGCGTGGGCCGCGTGCACCTGCTGCCGGGCAACCTGCTCGGCGTCAACGTGCTCGACCAGAAGGCCCTGAGTTTCGGGGTCGACCACGGCCCGCTGAGCGGCATGCTGACCGGCCGCACCATGCAACCTGAAGCGGGTGTGCCCGGCAGTCTGTACGGCGACCGGCGCTGGAACAGCATCGATCTGGGCGTGACCTGGCGCCTGCCGTGGCGCGGCTCGTTGAGCGTCGGCGCGCAGAATCTGTGGTCGTCCGGCACGCCGGCGAACACGCCGGTCGGCCCGGAGCCGGACCAGTCGCGCACGCCTTACGTGCAGTACCACCAGGATCTCTGAGGCAGGTTCGCGCTTCTCGCGAAACCTCTGACGCCACCGCCTCCGCGGTGGCGTTTTTGCATCGGCGGTCGCCATGCGAGGAGTCCGTCGTGGCGCCGGATCAATCCTGCCTGCGTACGCGCAGGTCGCCGCTGAAGGTCTCGAGGTGGATCTTGCCGTCGCCTGCGCCGATGCTTGTGTCGAGCGAGCTGCCGGGGCCGCGGTCGGCTTCGATCGGTTTGCCGAAGTCGCTGCGCAGGTCGCCGCTGAAGCTGCTCGCATGCAGTTTGGCCGAGGTGTCCGCCGGCAGGCGCAACTGCACGTCGCCGCTCATGCTGTCGACGTCGATGCTGCCGCCGGCGGCGAGCTTGCCGGACAGCTGTACGTCGCCGGAGACGGTGCTTAGGGTGAGCGCCTGCCACGGTCCGCCGCCGGCCTGGATGCGGCCGGAGATGGTTTCCAGCTTGGCCGTGCCGCCCAGTGCCGGAGCCAGGATTTCGCCGCTCACGGTTTGCAGCGAGGCCTTGTCGACCTGTCCGGAAAGCTCGATGCCGCCGCTGACGCTGTCGATGTCCAGCGCCGGCGTGTTCGCGTGAATGCGGGCGTTGCCGCTGATCGTGTTGACCGTGATGTCGCCGCCGGCAAGGCCGTCGATCGTCAGCGGTGCGCTGATCACCTTGACGGTCAGCGACGCAGCGCGCGGTACGTGCAGTTCCAGCGTGGTCGGCGCCATGCGGCTGTCGCCGCCGAAATTGAACCAGCCCGAACCCGAACCACTGCGCGGTTCGACCTTGATCGAGAGCTGGTCATCGTCGCCGGTGATCTGCAGCGGCTTGGCGCCATCGCCAAGCTCGCCGCCGACCTGGACCTCGTTGCGATCCCAGGCGGTGACATTCACCGAGCCGGCGATGTTGCTGATGCTGATTCGTGCGTTGGCGCTGGCGGCGTGCTGCAGCTGGATCGGCGTACCGGCCAGCGCATCGCCGATGCACAGGCACAACAGCAGGGGCAGGCAGTGGGCGGTTTTCATGGGTTCTCCTCGGGTGGTCATCAGCCGGCGCGATCGGCCAGCTGGCGCAGTTGCGCCTGTTGTCGCTCGGTGTGGCGCAGCAGACGATGCAGCGCCGCGGAATCCGGTGCCTGTTCGATCGCCAGCTGCAGTTCGAGACGTGCGGCGTCCAGTTCGATCGCCGCGCCGGCCAAGCGTGGGTCGGCGGGCTTCCAGTCGGCGTGGCCGGTTGTGCCGGCCGATTCGACAGGTGCGCTGGGCGCGAACCACTGATGCCAGCCCACGCCCACGACCAGCAACAGTGACGCAGCCACGGCAACGCCCGCCAGCGTTCGCCGCCATGTCGTCCGGGCCGGCGGATGGGTGACGGCCAGGTCTAGCGCAGCGTCTATCGCCGGCCACAGGTCGCGGCGCGGCGCGTGCGCTTGCTGCAGCTCGCGCATCTGGCGGCGCCATTCGAATTCGTTCATGCGTTTTCTCCCAGCGTCTTGCGCAACAACTGGCGTGCGCGATGCAGTTGTGCCTTCGAGGTGCCCACGGCCATGCCCAGTTCGTCGCCTATGTCCTCGTGTCGCCAGCCTTCGATGTCGTGCAGTACCAGCACGGCGCGGGCGCGCGGCGGCAGCTTGCCGATGGCCTGTTCCAGTTCGTGTCGCTCGGCCGCGCAGAACGGCGTCTCGCCACTGTCCGGCAGGTGCTCGTCGTCCAGCACGCGCACCGGATCGGCGCCGCGGGCGCGGATGTCCATCAACGCCACGTTGACCGCCAGGCGGTACAGCCAGGTTCCGAATGAGCTCTCGTGACGGAAGCCGGGCAATTTCTGCCACGCGCGGATGAAGGCGTCCTGGGTGAGATCCTCGGCGCGGGCATGGTCGTAGCCGGCGAGCCGGTGCAGTGCGCCGTAGACGCGACCGACGTGCAGCGCGTAGAGACGCTGGAAGGCGCGACGGTCGCCCGCGGCTGCGGCGCGCACGTCGTCGCCGTCATGCGCGACGCTGGAGACAGGCGGCATCAGGCTTCCGGAGGCAGGGCAGGCGGCGATCATCTTGCCAGCTTGGATGCTGCGGGGCGCGAAAGGGTTTGAAACGGACGGGCCGTGCAGGCCCGCCGTGCTTCGGGGGTGGCAAGGAAAACCACGAGCGTGGTTTTCCCGGTCGCGCGTCCGGTACGTGCCCGGACTCGCAACCTGCCTCAGGACACGGCAGCCCGCCGCGCCGGCTTGGCGATGTCCCCCTGCAGTGTCTGCGCCACGCGTTGCTGCTCGTGGTGCAATCGCTCCGGCAGGCGTGGCGCGAAGGTTTGCAGATAGGCGTCGATGGCTTCCAGCTCCGCCTGCCATCCGGCGGTGTCGACCGCCAGCAGTTCGTCCAGCCGTGCATGGTCCAGCGCCATCCCTTCCAGCCGCAGTTCACCGGCCGCCGGCACGATACCGATCGGGGTCTCGACGCCCTCGGCATGGCCTTCGGCGCGCTTGATCATCCACTCCAGCACGCGCAGGTTCTCGCCGAAGCCGGGCCACAGGAACTTGCCATCGGCACCCTTGCGGAACCAGTTGACGTGGAAGATCTTCGGCAGCTTCGCGCCGGGCTGGTCGAACGACAGCCAGTGGGCGAAGTAGTCGCCATAGTGATAGCCGCAGAACGGCTTCATCGCCATCGAGTCGCGGCGCAGCACGCCGACCGCGCCGGTAGCGGCGGCGGTGGTTTCCGAGCCCATCGCGGCGCCCATCAGCACGCCGTGGGTCCAGTCGCGCGCCTCCATCACCAGCGGCAGCAGGGAAGGGCGACGACCGCCGAACACGATCGCGCTGATCGGCACGCCTTGCGCCGCCTCGGCCATTTCCGACCAGGTCGGGCACTGCTTCGCGCTGACCGTGAAGCGCGAATTGGGATGCGCGGCGGGGCCGTTGGCCGGATCGTACGGGCGTCCCTGCCAGTCGGTGACCGGCGTGCCGGGCAGGCCTTCCCACCACGGCTGGTTGTCGGCGGTGACGGCGACGTTGGTGAAGATGGTGTCGTGCGAGATGCTCTGGAGCGCATTCGGGTTGGTGGCGTTGCTGGTGCCCGGCGCCACGCCGAAGAAGCCGGCCTCCGGGTTGATTGCGTACAGCCGCCCGTCCGCGCCGGGGCGCATCCAGCAGATGTCGTCGCCCACGGTCCACACCTTCCAGCCGTCGCGGGCGTAGCCTTCCGGCGGAATCAGCATGGCCAGGTTGGTCTTGCCGCAGGCCGACGGGAAGGCGGCGGCGACGTAGTGCGTCTCGCCCCTGGGGTTCTCGATGCCCACGATCAGCATGTGCTCGGCCAGCCAGCCTTCCGTGCGCGCCTGGTTGCTGGCGATGCGCAGCGCGTGGCACTTCTTGCCCAGCAGCGCGTTGCCGCCGTAGCCGGAACCGTAGGACTTGATCGACAGCTCGGCCGGGAAGTGCATGATCCAGCGGCGTTCGGGGTCGAGCTCGCCCTTCGAGTGCAGCCCCTTCACGAACGTGCCTTCGCGCTCGATGCGTGCCTGCGCGGCGGCGCCCATGCGGGTCATGATCTTCATGTTGGCGACCACGTACGGGCTGTCGGTGATCTCCACGCCGCAGCGCGACAGCGGCGAGTCGATCGGGCCCATGCAGTACGGGATCACGTACAGGGTGCGGCCTTCCATGCAGCCGTCGAACAGGGCGTCGATCTTGGCGTGTGCCTCAGCCGGGTCCATCCACTGGTTGTTCGGGCCGGCGTCCTCGCGCTTGGGGTGGCAGACCAGGGTCAGCTGCTCGACGCGGGCCACGTCCTTCGGATCGGAACGGTGCAGGTAGCAGCCCGGATGGGTCGTCTGGTTCAGTTCGATCAGGGTGCCGTCGGCCAGCATCTGCTGCACCAGCGACTGATATTCGGCTTGCGACCCGTCACACCAATGTATCCGCGCAGGGCGGGTCAGCGCCGCCACCTGGTCGACCCAATCGGTGAGCGCTTCCAGCTTGCTGGTCATCATGTCCCTCGAAAGGCTTGTGGAAAAATGGAAGCGGCACGGTAGTTTGCGTGCACTGGTATTGCAAGGAACGGCGCAGCAAGAAGGGCGCCGGGTGGCGCCGCGTGGCCGTCGGATGGGGATTACACCGGGGTGAGCGTGGCGATCATGTGTTCGACGTAGGCGTCGAACTCCTCGTGGCTCAGGCGCGGCAGGCCCAGGGTGAAGTTCAGCTGCAGGAAGCCGACGTAGGCGGCATAGGTCAGCCGTGCACGGTTCAGCGCCTGCGCCGGCGGCAGGCCGGCCTCGCGGTACACGGTGGTGAGGAACTCCATGCGCCGCTGCGAGACGCGGGCCATCACCGGCACCACCTGCGGGTGATCCAGCGCCTTGAGCAGCGCGGCATAGACGCGATGCGGCTGCAATTCGTGCGCAACCCGGCGGAACAGCTCGGGCAGGCGCTGGCGCGGGTCGGCGATCTGTTCGATCTGGCCGATGATTTCCCGCTCGCCGTACTGTTCCCAGCGCTCCATCGCCGCATTGAGCAGCGCCTCGCGAGTGCGGAAATGCCAGTAGAAGCTGCCCTTGGTCACGCCGAGCTGGCGCGCCAGGGCTTCCACGGCCAAGGCTCCCACGCCCTGGTCGGCGATCATCTGCAGGGCGGCCAGTTCCCAATCCTCGGCCGACAGGCGCGTGCGTTCCGGCTTGCTGCTGACATTCATGTCCGTATGGTAGCCACACGCCGGGCATTTGTAATGGGGCGGCATCGATGCGGCGGCGGCGCGAAAGCGTGTCCGGGCGGTTGACGGCCATCGTGCGGGCAATCCATACTCTTCCGTATGGTCAGTCAGATTCCCGTGCCGCATACCGTCGAGCGCGTTGCCGTGGGCGACCTGCGGCTCGCGGTGGAAACGTGGAACCCGCGGGGGGCGCCCAGCCTGCTGTTCGCGCACGGATTCGGCCAGACCCGCGGCGCGTGGAAGGCCAGCGCGGCAGCGTTGGCCAGCGGCGGCTGTCGCTGCGTCACTTTCGACGCGCGCGGCCACGGCGAGAGCGACCGGATGGCGGCCGCGACCGGCTATCACATGGGCCAGTTCGCCGACGATTTGCTGCAGCTGGCCGCCGCGCAGCCGCAGCCGCCGATCCTGGTCGGCGCCTCGATGGGCGGCCTGCTCGGCATCGTGCTGGCCGGCGAGCGACGACCTTCGCCGTTTCGCGCGCTGGTGCTGGTCGACATCACGCCGCGCTGGGAGACCGCGGGCGTGCAACGCATCCTCGCCTTCATGCAGGCGCATCCCGACGGCTTTGCCGACTACACCGAGGCCGCCGAGCAGGTGGCCGCCTACCTGCCGCAGCGACGCGAACGCAAGAGCGCCGAGCAACTACGCCCGCTGCTGCGCGAGGGCTCAGATGGCCGGCTGCACTGGCACTGGGATCCGTCCTTGCTGGCCGGCGACCTGGTGCAGGAGAGCGAGCGCTACCAGCCGCGCCTGCTGGCGGCGGCGGCGCGGATCGACATGCCCGTGCTGCTGCTCTCCGGAGGCCGCAGCGACGTCGTCTCGCGCGGCACGGTGGACGAGTTCCTGCGGCTGGTGCCGCAGGCGCGCCATGTTGAACTGGCGCACGCCACGCACATGGTGGCCGGCGACGCCAATGACGCCTTTGCGCACGAAGTGATGCACTACGTGCGAAGCCTTGAAACCCCCGCGACGCCGCGCACTGCCGGCGCCATTCCCTGACCTGAGAGGTATCGAGATGTCCGTGTTGCTGACCGTGCTGGCGGCCTTGCTTGCCTCCGGTGTCTGCGCCTACCACCGCACCAGCCTGCGCACCTGGGCCATTGTTACCGTCGTCGCCACGCTCGTGGCGGGTCTGCTGGCGCGCGCGCCGGTCACCATGGTGATCCTGCTCGTCATCGAGCTGGCCATCGCGCTGCCGCTGCTGATGGTGGACTTCCGCCGCAAACAGATCAGCGCGCCGCTGCTGAAGATGTTCGCGAACGTCACGCCGAAGCTTTCCGAAACCGAGCAGACCGCGCTGGAAGCCGGCACGGTGGGTTTCGAGGGCGAGCTGTTCTCCGGCAAGCCGGACTGGCACGAGCTGCTGAAGCAGCCCAAGCCCGAACTCTCCGTGGAGGAACAGGCCTTCATGGACGGCCCGGTGGAAGAGTTGTGCGCGATGATCGACGACTGGCAGATCACCCACGAGCTGGCCGACCTGCCGCCGAACGTGTGGGAGTTCATCAAGAAGAACAAGTTCTTCGGCATGATCATCCCCAAGCAGTACGGCGGCCTGCAGTTCTCCGCGCTGGCGCACTCGGCGGTGCTGCAGAAGCTGTCCACGATGTCGGCCACGGTGTCCTCCACCGTGGCGGTGCCGAACTCGCTGGGCCCGGCCGAGCTGCTGCTGCACTACGGCACCGACGAGCAGAAGAACCACTACCTGCCGCGTCTGGCGGTAGGCGAAGAGATCCCCTGTTTCGCGCTGACCGGGCCGTATGCCGGCTCGGATGCCACCTCGATTCCCGACGTGGGCATCGTGTGCAAGCAGATGGTCGACGGCGTGGAGACACTGGGGCTCAAGCTCACCTTCGACAAGCGCTACATCACCCTGGCGCCGATCGCCACCGTGGTCGGGCTCGCGTTCCGCATGTACGACCCCGAGCACCTGCTGGGTGAAGAAGAGGATCTGGGCATCAGCCTGGCGCTGCTGCCGCGCTCGACGCCGGGGCTGCAGATCGGCCGCCGTCATTTCCCGCTGAACATCCCGTTCCAGAATGGCCCGGTGCACGGCAAGGATGTGTTCGCGCCGCTGTCGGTGCTGATCGGCGGACCGAAGATGGCCGGCCACGGCTGGCGCATGCTGGTCGAGGTGCTGTCGGTGGGGCGCGCAATCTCGCTGCCGTCCAACGCCACCGGCGGCATGCGCGCCTCGGCGCTGGCTACCGGCACCTACGCGCGCATGCGCAAGCAGTTCGGTCTGGCGGTCGCACGCTTCGAGGGCGTCGAGGAGGCGCTGGCGCGCATCGGCGGCCTGGCCTACGCCACCACCGCGCTGTCGCGCGCCACTGCGGCGGCGGTCGATCGCGGCGAGAAGCCGGCGGTCACTTCGGCGATCGCGAAGTACCACGCCACCGAATGGGCACGTCAGGTGGCGGCCGACACGATGGACGTGCACGGCGGCAAGGCGGTGCAGCTCGGTCCGAAGAACTACGCCGGCCGCGGCTGGTCCGCGGTGCCGATCGCGATCACGGTGGAGGGCGCCAACATCATGACGCGCAGCCTGATGATCTTCGGCCAGGGCGCGATCCGCTGCCATCCCTACGTGCTGAAGGAAATGCAGGCGCTGTCGATCGCCGACCGCGGCGAGCAGCTGAAGGTGTTCGACCGCCTGTTGTTCAGCCACATCGGCTTCGGCATCTCCAACGCCGTGCGCAGCTTTGCGATGGCCTTGAGCGGTGCACAACTCGGCGAGGCGGCGGGCGATGCGTACACGCGGCGCTATTACCGCAAGCTGGATCGCTACTCGGCCGCACTGGCGCTGTGCGCCGACGTCTTCATGGGTGTGCTCGGCGGCAAGCTGAAGTTCAAGGAGAAGCTGTCCGCGCGCCTGGGCGACGTGCTGAGCTACCTGTACATCGCCAGTGCCATGCTCAAGCAGTACGAGGACAACGGTCGCCCGCAGGCCGACCGCCCGATGCTGGCCTGGGCCTTCCACCAGTGCATGTGGCTTACCCAGAACGCGCTGGACGGCGCGATCCGCAACTTCCCGGTGCGCCCGGTGGCGTGGCTGCTGCGCGCGCTGGTGTTCCCGCTGGGGCGGCGCGAGGTGCCGCCGTCCGATCGCCTCGGGCGTCGCGTGGCGGCCCTGCTCACCGCGCCGAACGAGGCGCTCGACCGGCTCACCGCGTGGGTCTACACCACGCCCACGCCGAACAACACCGTCGGCCGCATGAAGGCGCTGCTGCCGGACGTGATCGCCGCCGAGCCGGTCGATCGCAAGTTCGGCAAGGCGCAGAAAGCCGGCCAGTTCAGCTCGCACGATTACCTGGATCAGCTCGCCGAGGCGCAGCAGGCCGGAGTGATCTCCCGGGCCGAGGCCGATCTGCTCAAGCGCGTGCGCGAGGGCGTGTTCGAGTTCATCTCGGTGGACGATTTCGATACCGACGAGATGCGTGCGTTCAAGACGCGCGCCGACGCCGAGTGAATCGTGCCGGCCGGTTCCATGTCGGAGGATGACCGATGAGCGCCTCGGTACTGTCGCTGTATCGGCGCATCACGCGCTGGCCCGCCGGCCACTGGCTCTTCTCGCGACTGATCTGCCTGAAGGCGCCTTACTTCACCACCATCGCGCCGCGCTTCGTGATGCTGCAGCCGGGCCGCTGCGAGGTGCGCATCCGCGACCGCCGCCGCGTGCACAACCACATCGGCACGGTGCATGCGATCGCACTGTGCAACTTGGCCGAGCTCACTGCCGGCATGATGGCCGAGGCAACCGTGCCGGCGGACATGCGCTGGATACCCAAGGGCATGAACGTCGAGTACCTGAAGAAGGCAGTCGGCACGATGCACGGCACGGCAACGCCGGAGGCGGCCGCGCCGCTGGCAGGCGCGAGCCAGGAGTGGCCGGTCAAGGTCGAGGTGGTCGATGACGCGGGCGAGACGGTGTTCCGGGCGCGCGTGCTGATGTGGCTGTCGCCGCGCAAGCGCAGCTGAGCTTTACGGATTCCGACGCCGCCAGCACGGCGGCACGATGCTGCCGCGGCGCAGGGCGAACACCAGCAGGCCCAGCGTACACAGCGTGCACAACGCCAGCGCGACCACCGACGCCTCGGCGCCGAACACGCCACCGCTCAGCCAGTCCGGGCCGCTGCGGGTGGATACCAGCCAGCCGTCCGCCGGCGAGCCCGAGACCGGAATGCCGTAGATCGTGCCCTGGGCGAAGTTCCATGCCGCGTGCACGCCCATGCATGTCGGCAGCGAGCGCGTCACGTGATAGAGCAGGCCGAACAGCAGGCCCGCCTCGATCGCGATGGTCGCCGAGCTCCACAGCGTGGCGCCGGGATTGGCGATGTGCACCGCGCCGAACAGCAGGGCCGAGATGGCCAGCGCCCACCAGGTGCCCAGGCCTTCCTCGACGATGCGGAACAGCACGCCGCGGAACATGATCTCCTCGCCGATGCCGGCGCCCAGCCCCACCACCAGCAGCGCGCCCAGCCAGGGCGCATCCGCGCGGATGGCCTCCACGTGGTAGCTGCCGGCCAGCCACAGGGCCGCCACCACGGCGCTGAACAGGACCAGTCCGACCAGCATGCCGAGCAAACCCTGCGGCAGCAGCGTGCGTGGCGCCAACTCGACCAGCGCTCGGCGTTCGATCAGCTTCACCAGGATCAGGTACGCCGCCAGCGGCACCAGCGCCCGCACGGCGAACTGTGCCAGGTCACGCAGCAATGTCGGCGTGTCCTTGCCCAGGCCCAGCGCGAAGAAGACGAACTGCACCGCCACCATGAGGCCCACCAGCCAGGCCACGAAGATCGCGATCCGCGCCGGCGGGGAAAACAGCAGCCAACGCTGCCACCGAGGTGCCGTGACTGGTGTGGAAAACGCCAACCGCTGTTGTTGCATGCAGCCTCCCCTTGTGCGAACGCCCAAAGTAGCGGGGTGTCGACGCGCTGACCAGCAGGGCGCGCTGCCCGGCTTTGCTCAGGCTTCCACGGAGGCGGCATGCTCGCGCGTGGCGGCGAAGCGCACCTGCGGCCAGCGCTCCTGCGCCAGCTGCAGGTTGACCCGCGTCGGCGCGATGTAGACCAGCTCGCCGGCCGCGTCCAACGCCAGGTGCATCGCGTTCTTCTCGCGGAATTCCTCCAGCTTCTTTTCGTCGTCGCAATGCACCCAGCGCGCGGTGGTCACCGTCACCGGCTCGAACGTGGCGTCGACGTTGTACTCGTCCTTCAGGCGGTAGGCGACCACCTCGAACTGCAGCACGCCGACCGCGCCCAGGATCAGGTCGTTCGACATCAGCGGGCGGAAGAACTGCGTGGCGCCTTCCTCGCTCAGTTGCGCCAGGCCCTTCTGCAGCGCCTTCATCTTCAGCGGATCGCGCAGCCGCGCGCGGCGGAACAGCTCGGGCGCGAAGTTCGGGATGCCGGTGAAGGTGACCAGCTCGCCCTCGGTGAAGGTGTCGCCGATGGTGATGGTGCCGTGGTTGTGCAGGCCGATCACGTCGCCCGGGTACGCGGTCTCGACGATCTCGCGGTCGGACGCCATGAAGGTCAGCGCATTGGCGATGCGCACTTCCTTGTGGGTGCGGGTCTGGATCATCTTCATGCCGGCGCTGTAGGTGCCCGAGCACACGCGCATGAAGGCCACGCGGTCGCGGTGCGCGGGGTCCATGTTGGCCTGGATCTTGAACACGAAGCCGGAGAGCTTCTCCTCCTCCGGCTGGATCTCGCGCGTGGTGGTGGCGCGCGGTCGCGGGCTGGGCGCGTGCTCGACGAAGAAGTCCAGCAGCAGCTGCACGCCGAAGTTGTTCACCGCCGAGCCGAAGAACACCGGCGTCTGCCGGCCGGCCAGGTACTCGTCGAGCTCGAACGAGGGCGCAGCGCCCTGCACCAGCTCCAGTTCCTCGCGCAGTTCGCGCATCGCCTCCGCGCCGATCTTCTCGGCCAGGCCGGGCGCGTCGAGGCCCTGGAAGATGGTCGAGTCCTGCCGCGTGAAGTTCTTGCCCGGCTCGAAGATGTGCACCTCGTCCAGCGCCAGGTGGTACACGCCCTTCAGCCGCTTGCCCATGCCGATCGGCCAGGTCAGCGGCGCGCAGGCGATGCCCAGCACCGACTCCACCTCGTCCAGCAGCTCGATCGGCGAGCGGCCCTCGCGGTCGAGCTTGTTGATGAAGGTCATGATCGGCGTGTCGCGCAGCCGGCACACTTCCATCAGCTTGATCGTGCGCTCTTCGACACCTTTGGCGCAGTCGATCACCATCAGCGCCGAGTCCACCGCGGTCAGCACGCGGTAGGTGTCCTCGGAGAAGTCCGCGTGGCCCGGCGTGTCGAGCAGGTTGACGATCTTGCCCTCGTACGGGAACTGCATCACCGACGAGGTCACCGAGATGCCGCGCTCCTTCTCCAGCGCCATCCAGTCCGAGGTGGCGCTGCGCGAGGTCTTGCGGCTCTTCACCGAGCCGGCCATCTGGATCGCACCGCCGAACAGCAGCAGCTTCTCGGTCAGCGTGGTCTTGCCCGCATCAGGATGGCTGACGATGGCGAAGGTGCGGCGGCGGCGGGTTTCTTGGAGATGCGAGAGCATGGAGGCGGGTCGGCTGGAGAGCGAACCGGTAATTGTAGCGTGGATCGGCCGTTGGCCCGGCTTGGCCGCCTCTGCCGCGCCGGCTGCCGGGCAGCGGAATGTGCCTGGCGGTGCACTCTGGCCGCATCGTTTCGGCCTGCCGGCTCGTCACCCCAGCGAACGCTGGGGTCCAGCGCCTTTGGCGGTTTCGTGGGTTGTCCAGCGGCCCGGAAGGCAAAGGCTTTCGTGCGCCTGCGGCGCCCGAGTTACTTTCTCTTTGCGTGGCCAAAGAGAAAGTAACCAAAGAGAAAGGCCACCCCGCTTGGCGCTTGCCGGGCATCCTGCCCGGCAAGTCCGTGAGCCGGGGCCGGGCTTTTCGAACGGGCATCCTGCCCGTGCGAAAAGGAGTCGACCTCCTGTCGACTCCCGCTACGCGGCCTGTCGTCCCCGCCTCACCGCCGCACAGGGGGCCCGGGTAGAGCAGCGCGCCATCCTGGCGCGCACTCGGTGCGCCACCGCTGCGCGGTGGCGGAAGAGCCGATCACCAGAGTTCGTGCTTTGAGCCATTCGCGAGTGTGCGAATGTCTCAGTTCGGCCACGAGCTGGACGCACTAGCCAGCCACTTTGCGCTTGGATAAACGTACTGATGCCCGGATGAGTTGCGCTAGGCTGTCAGCGGCAAGTAAGGTCGCAACTGCCCCAGGATTCCTAGCCGATCGCACCGCGGTGATCCAAGCGCTGCTCGACGGCAGTGTGGAGAATGAAGCCTCCAACAGTATGGTTATGTTGTTTCTCAGCTCCAAGCGAGCTCATTCTTGCGCAAAGGCAGCAGGAGGCTGATGGAGACCTGCGCGCTCTGTGGCGCTACCGTGCCGGGACTAGCGGAATCGCACGTCTATCCGAAGGCGCTGCATCTCCTTTTCTCGGACGCACGAGACGATCTTCCACCGTTCGTGATCAATCGGAAGGCCACCTACCCGGGCCAAACCGTCCAGAAATGCCTCGGCGGCGTATACGGCGAGTTCGTGTGCCCGGTTTGTGAGTTCAAACTCTTCGGGCCCGCGGACAACGAATTCATGCGTCTGCTCCATCAACTTTCGTCATGGCCGCTGCCCGACGGACAGATCGAAATGGCCCCGAACGTGGTTCCGGGCGACCCCAATCTCTTGCATCGCTTCGCTTTGCAGACGCTTTGGCGCTGGGCTGTTTGCCCTCGAAGCGGCATCGAACAGGTCGATGCTGTCGGGTTCGGCCCGGTGATTGAACGTATTCGCTCTTGGCTGTTGAATCCGGCGGGCACGCTTTGGACAAAGCATGACATCACCGTCAGCTATCGCATCGCGGATGACCACGGTTTAGCACTACCGCCTCGCGGTGGCTGGCGTGCTGGCGTAATCGTCATGACCATCGGGAACTTCACCTTTTTCCTCGCCAGCCGGACGCGCGGGCTACGCAGTTCGTTGCAGACCAATCGCCTGCAAGCGGAAAACGGGGTGCGTTTGCTAGCAACTACGCGCATGCACGACTGGATCATCGATCCGATGGTGGACATGCTCGGGGAAGGACGGATGGAGCTAGCCGACGAATTCATGGAGAGGATGCGGGTCTACTCGCGAGCGAGAAGGGGTTGAGGACTGCTGCTAGGTGCTCTGCGGAGAGCACAGAGGCGAAAAAGTGTCAGGGACAATTTGAATACCCCTGCGGCCGTCCCGAACTTGTCGTTTAAATCCTCGACCTCACGCCGCCTGAATCACGAATTCGCTGGCTGTGGCGACGGGCTGCACGTTACGCAACGTGCGGCGCAGCTCGACCAGCCCATAGCGTTCCATCGTCTTCAGCGTCCGCGAAAGATTGCTGGGCGCGCGCCCGGTGAGCTCCGCGAGTTGGCTCAGTGACTCGGGCTTCTGCTCCCTGATTACACGCAGCAATGCGCGATTGTCGTCGGACAACACTTCGGCCAGCGAGCGCATGGAGGTGAACCAGATCTTCGGCTCGCTGGGGCGCGGCTGATGATCGCCGCGCGCAATGGCCGGTACGCGGGCGCGGATGGCTTGTTGAGATGCGATGCCGATGACTAACTTTTTCATCGCGAAACGGGGTCAGGTTCAATTATTCCAATGGTTGTCCGAATGCGGAGCCGACATTACGCCAGCTCCGCCAGGTACATCACTTCGCCAACTGCATCAACACCCGATGCCAGAACTCCAGTCCGGCCTCGACCTCCGAAGCCGGCAGCCTCTCGTTGAGGCCGTGGGCGAAGGTGTCGTCGGGCTTGGTGAAGGCGGCATCGATGCCGTAGCTGGGCACGCCGGCGGCGCGGAAGTGCTTGCTGTCGGTGGCGCCGGCAGACATGCTCGGCACCACATCCACGCCCGGGAAACGCTGGTGCACAGCGGCGGTGACGGCCGCGATCACGTCCGGGCGCAGCGGGGAGGCGGCGTTGGGCACTGGCGGGGTGGACACCCGGGTCACGCTGGCGGACTTGTCGTCGATCACCTTGACCAGGGTATCGCGCACGCTGTCGACCGACGTGCCCGGGAAGATGCGGCAGTTGATGTTGACGCTGGCGCGCTGCGGCAGCGCATTGACCGCGTGGCCGCCGTTGAGCATGGTTGCCACGCAGGTGGTGCGGATCTGGCCGACGTAGGCGGGGTCGGCGGAGATGGTGGCCGCGGCGGCGGCATCGTCGGGATGGGCGGCGAAGCGGGTCATCGCCGCGCCCAATGAGCCGGGGATGTGGGCGCCGAGGGCGCGCAGCGAGGCGAGCGTGATCTCGTTGCTCTGCGGCGGAAACTGGTGGACGGCGACGCGGTCGATGATGCGCGCCAGCCGGTAGATCGCGTTGTCCGCGCCGGGTTCGCTGGAGTGCCCGCCGGGCGAGGTCAGGGCGATCTGGAAGTCCGCATAAGTCTTCTCGGCGGCCTGGATTTGGTACAGCAAGGGCTTGCCGGTCTCGGCGTCGAGGGTACCGCCGCCGGCGTCCGCGTTGAGCAGGAATTCGGCGTCGTGGTAGCGCTTGGCCAGCTCGCGGGTCGAGGCCATCGTGGTCTCTTCGTCGCCAGACAGCAGCAGGATCAGGTCGTGGCGTGGCTTGAAGCCTTCGCGCTTGAGCCGGATCAGCGTTTCGACCAGCACCACCACCGCGGTCTTCATGTCGGCCGTGCCGCGGCCGTAGAGGTAGCCGTTCTCTTCGATCAGGGTGAACGGGTCGCGGGTCCAGTCCTGGCGTTTCGCCGCCACCACGTCCATGTGCCCGGACAGCAGGATCGGCTTGCCTTCACCGGTGCCGCGGTAGCGTGCGACCAGCGCGGCGGTTTCGCCTACCGGGATGATCTCGACGTCGCCGGCGGGGAAACCGGCGGCCTTGAGCTTGTCCGCCAGATACGAGGCCAGCACCGGCACCTGGTGCTGCCCTTCGACGGTGTGGATGCCGATGGCGTGCTTCAGCGTGGCCATGGTTTCGGGTAGGGCCTCGGCGGCGCTGCCGGCGTGGGCCATGCCGATGCCGGTGAAGAAAACCAGCGTGGCCGCGGCGGCGGGTCCGAGTGCTCGTGGTCCCTTCATGCGAGATCCCCTGTCGACGTCATGAACGAAGCACCGAGTATGCGCGGCGGCCCGCGCGCGTGCATCTGCCGCCTGGGTGCCCGCGCCATCGTGCTAAGCTTGCCGCCGCGCGGCTGGTGCCATCGGCGGCGCATTACCCCTTGGGGAGTAGCCTGCCTCGCTGCGGCGAGGCGTCTTCGTCAACATGCTCGGCGTCCATCCGCCGTGGCGAAGACACCGATTCTGGTTGGCGAGACCAACGGCTGGCGGCGCCACCGCGGTGGGGCGCGTCGTCGTGCCGTTGCATCCTTGCCCGACCGATCCGACTGCCCATGAATCCCGTTTCCATCCTGCTGCTCGGCTTCGCCATGTCCACCGACGCGTTTGCCGCGGCGATCGGCAAGGGCGCGGCCATGACGCGCCCGCGGCTGTCCCAGGCCATGCGCGCCGGGCTGATCTTCGGCGTGATTGAGGCGATCACGCCGGTGCTCGGCTGGCTGCTGGGCAAGGGCGCTTCGCGCTACATCGAGGCCTGGGACCACTGGATCGCGTTCGGCCTGCTGCTGGTGTTGGGTCTGCACATGATCTGGAACGGCTTCAAGCCCGAACCGGACGAGCCGGTCGATGAGGCGACGAAACATGGCTTCGTCGGTCTCGCCCTCACCGGCCTTTCCACCAGCATCGACGCGCTGGCCGTCGGCGTGAGCCTGGCCTTCGTCGACACGCCGATCGCCGTGGTGGCCGTGGTGATCGGCCTGTGCACCTTCAGCATGGTCACGCTGGGCATCATGCTTGGTCGCGCGCTGGGCGAGGTGGTGGGCAAGCGCGCGGAGATGATCGGCGGTTTCATCCTGATCGGGGTGGGCGTGGTGATTTTGTACGAGCACCTGGCCGGGTGAGGCCCAGTGCACGCCCATCAGCCAGTGGCGGCAAGGATTTCAGCCAGGTGCGGATTCGTCGCCGCTACCTTCCAGGAAACGGTAGCCTATGCCCGGCTCGGTCTTCAGCCAGCGTGGCGCGGCGGGATCATCGCCCAGCTTCTGGCGCAGGCGGCCCAGCACGATGCGCAGGTAGTGCGTGTCCTGCACGTGGCTGGCACCCCATACCTCGCGCAGCAACTGCTGCTGACTGACCACGCGGCCGGCATGGCGCAGCAGCAGCGCGAGCACGGCGTATTCCTTGCGCGTCAACGCGACCCCGTGACCATCGAGGCTGACTTCACGTCGAGCCAGGTCGATCGCCAGATGGCCGTCGTCATAGCGCGGCGGAACGTCGGCTGCTCCGGTGGCGGGATGGTGGCGCAGCAGGGCACGCAGCCTGGCCATCAGTTCCTGCATGCCGAACGGCTTGGTCACGTAGTCGTTGGCGCCGTTGTCCAGCGCGCGCACCTTCTCGCTCTCGGCGCTGCGCACGGACAGCATCAGCACCGGCACCGAGCTCCATTGGCGCAATTCGGCCAACACCTCGTGGCCTTCGCGGTCGGGCAGGCCCAGGTCGAGGATGATCAGATCGGGCGCTTGGGTAGCGGCCAGTGCCAAGCCTTCGGCAGCGGTGGCCGCCTGCAGTACCTGATACCCCCCGGCACGCAGGCCGATGTCGAGGAAGCGGCGGATCTGCATCTCGTCGTCGATCACCAGCACGCGTGGCGCGGCAGTGTTCAAGCGTTGCCCTCCGGTGCGGGTGGCAGGGGCAGGGTGATGCGGATGGTGGTGCCGCCGCCCGCGGTGGCCAGCGCTTCCACGTTGCCGCCGTGCGCGCCGATCATGCCGCGACAGATCGACAGCCCCAGTCCGGTGCCGTTGTTGCCGCAATCGCCGCGTGATACCGAATGGAACATGTCGAAGATGCGCGCCCGCTCATCCGGCGGAATGCCCGGGCCGTGATCGATCACGTCGATCCGCAGCTGTTCGCCGGTCACCGCTGCCTCCACGCGCACGGCCTCGCCGGGCGGAGAGAAGTGCGCGGCGTTTTCCAGCACGTTGAACAGCGCCTGCTCGATCAGCGCCGGGTGCACGTAGAGCAGTACGGTCTCCTGCGGCAACGCGGTCTGCATGGACAGTCCCGGGAAAAACCGGCGAAGCCTGTCGGTGGCGGTCACCACCACTTCGGTCGCATCGATCCAGTCGCGATGCAGCTTGAGCGGGCCATGGCCGAGCCGGGTCATGTCCAGCAGGTTCTGGATGTAGCGGTCCAGCCGCTGGCCCTCATGCACGATCGACTGCAGCAACTCCTGCCGTTCGCCCCGCGGCAGTTGCATTTCGTACATGGCAAGGGTGTCGGCGGCACCGATCATCGAAGCCAGCGGCGAGCGCAGGTCGTGCGAGACGGAGGAAAGCAGGGCGTTGCGCAGCCGCTCGGTTTCGCCCTGCACGCGGGCCTGCTCGAGCTCGTGCGCCAGTCGGGCACGTTCCAGCGCCAGTGCAATGTCCTGGCTCATCGCAAGGGCCAGCTCGCGCCGCTCGGCATCGGGTTCGTCCGGGCCCCGCGTGGCAAACACCACCGTGCCGTGCCCGTGCGCGCCGACGGTCAGCGGAACCAGCCACCCGCAGCCAGGATCATCGTCCCGATCGACGGCCGATGCTTCCTCGGCAGGGTTGATACGAGCGGTTGCACCGACGGCCTCCGTCAGAGCGCGGGCACCGACTTCGCGAATCGCCGTGGCACCGGCGGCGGTGGCGAGTTCCCTGCCCAACTGCAACAGTGTGCGCGCGCGCTGCTGGGCGGTCCGCAGGGAAGTGACCTGGTCGGAGAGCCGGGTGGCCATGCGGCTGCAGACGAGGGCGACGATCAGGAACAGCACGATCGCCAGCACGTCGTCGCCGTTGGCGATGGCCAGCGTATACCGCGGGCGGGTGAAGAAGAAGTTGTAGCCGAGGAAACACAATACGGCCGTATAGACGGCTACCGCCATGCGCTTGCGTACCGCGACGGCTAGCACGCCAGTCAGAAGGATCAGCGAGAGATTGGCGATCGACAGGTAGCGGTCGGCAACGAAAGTCAGCGCAAAAGCCGCCAGCGTGACTGCCGTGGCGAAAAGGTAGTCGGCCGCGGCCGCGTCGTGCGGGCGGCGTGGCGCCGGCTCATGCATGCGGAAGGTGTTCCCGGCGATGGGTCGATGGCCGATGTCGTGTCATATCTCCACCTCCGATCCCAGTTCGATGCGCCGATTGCCGGGAATCCGGAAGAACGCGGTCGCGGACAGCGCATTGTGCGCCATGAAGGCGAACAGGCGATCACGCCATGCCGCCATGCCGTGGGCGTGCCGACCTGGCACCACGGTCTCGCGCGACAGGAAGAAGGTGGTATCCATCATGTCGAACGGCAGGCCGTCATGGCCGCATTGTGCCAGTCGCAGCGGTACATCCGGGTCCTCGCCGAAGCCGAAGCGCAGGCGCAATCGAATGAATCCTTCGCCCAGCGTGGTCCATTCGAACCATTCGGCGGGCTCGGCCCGGGGCGTATCCAGGGTCTCCACCGTGAGCAGCACGTTGCGCTCGTGCAATACCTTGTTGTGCTTGAGGTTGTGCAGCAGTGAGCTGGGGATCGACTCGGGGTTGGCGGTAAGGAACACGGCCGTGCCGGGCACCCGTGTCGCCGGGTGATCAGCCAGGTTGCGGATGAACGGCGCCAGCGCCAGGCCGCCTTGCTGGATTTCGCGCACCACCAGCTCGCGCCCGCGGCGCCAGGTGGTCATCGCCACGAAAACGCCCAAGCCCAGCGCCAGTGGAAACCAGCCGCCGTGCTCGACCTTGACCAGGTTGGCGCTGAAGAAGCCAAGGTCCACGGTGAGCAGGCAGGCGCCGGTGGCGAGCACCGCGGGAAGAGGCCAGCGCCACTGATAGCGCGCCACCACCAGGGCCAGCAGGGTGGTGATGACCATGGTGCCGGTGACCGCGATGCCGTAGGCGGCGCCCAGGTTGTCAGACGAGCGGAAGCCGAGCACGGCCGCCACGATCAGGACCAGCAGGACCCGGTTGATCCACGGCACGAAGATCTGCCCCGCCATCTCGTGTGACGTGTGCACCACGGGCATGCGTGGCATGTAGCCCAGTTGCATCGCCTCGCGCGTCATCGAGAATGCACCGGAGATCACTGCCTGCGAGGCGATCACGGTGGCCGCGGTCGCCAGCGCGATCATCGGGTACAGCATGAACCTCGGTACCAGGTGGTAGAACGGGTTGGCCACCGCAGCGGGGTCGTGCAGGATCAGCGCGCCCTGGCCGAAGTAGTTCAGCACCAGCGCCGGCAACACGAAGTTGAACCAGGCCAGCTGGATCGGCCGCTTGCCGAAATGGCCCATGTCCGCATACAGCGCCTCCGTGCCGGTGACCGCCAGCACCACCGCGCCCAGCGCGAAGAAGGCTTCGGCGCGATTGTGCAGAAAGAAGTCGAAGCCGTAGCCCGGGCTGAGCGCCAGCAGGACTTCCGGGTTGCGGGCGATACCCAGCACGCCGAGCCCGGCGATGCTGAGGAACCAGACCGCGCAGACCGGACCGAACACGGCGCCGATGCGGTGGGTGCCGTGCTTCTGCAGCCAGAACAGGCCGACGATGACGCCGATGGTGGTCGGTACCACCCAGCGTTCAAGCGCGGGCGCGGCCACCTTCAGTCCCTCGACCGCCGACAGCACCGAGATCGCCGGGGTAATCACGCCGTCGCCGTAGAACAGCGCAGCGCCGAACAGGCCCAGCGCAATCAGGCTCATGCGCAGGCGTGGCACGTGGCGCGCGCTGCGCTGGGCCAGCGCCAGCAAGGCCATGATGCCGCCCTCGCCGCGGTTGTCGGCGCGCATGATGAACAGCAGGTACTTGATCGACACCACGATGATCAACGACCAGAACACCAGGCTCAGCGCGCCCAGCACATTTGCCGCAGAGGCCGGCACCCCATGGGCGCCGAACACTTCCTTCAGCGTGTACAGCGGGCTGGTGCCGATGTCACCGTAGACCACGCCCACGGCGCCGAGTGCCAGCGCGGCCAGGCGGCGCTTCTGCGGGGCGGCGCTCATGGGCCATGGCCGGTAGCGAGAACCTCGACAGATGCCGGCGCGACGGGAAGAACGACGATGTGAAACATCTGCACTGCCTGGAATGGATCAGGCGCGCAGTCTGGGCGTTGGGCCGTAACAACGGCATAGCGTCCGGCGGCGACGGCATAAAATCCGCGTAAAAATTGCCGTGGGCGACGTGGCCAGCCCGAACGAACAGGCCCGGAATACCAGTTCGCGGGCCTGTTCCATGCGTCGCGGCGATCGTCGTCGCAGCGCCTGTCGGGCTTACTTCGCTTCCTTCTCCATCAGCTTCTCCACCATGCTGGCTGGCACTTCCTGGTAGTGGTCGAAGATCATCGAGAAGTTGCCGCGGCCGCTGGTGGCCGAGCGCAGGAAGTTGATGTAGCCGAACATTTCCGACAGCGGCACGAAGCCCTGCACGAAGGCCGAGGTACCTTTCTGGCCCTGGTCGGAGATGCTGCCGCGGCGGCGGTTGATGTCGCCGATGATGTCGCCGAGGTAACTCGCCTCGGTGACCACCTCCAGGCTCATGATCGGTTCGAGCAGCTTGGGCTTGCTGAGCTTCTGCGCCTCGCGGAAGCAGGCGCGTCCGGCGATCTCGAACGCCAGCGCGGAGGAGTCGACGTCGTGGAACTTGCCGTCGATCAGGCGCGCCTTGAAATCCACCACCTCGTAGCCGGCCACCTGGCCCTGGTGCGACTCGACCTCGATCGCGTGCTGCACCGCCGGGATGTATTCGCGCGGCACGCGGCCGCCGACCACCTCGTCGGAGAAGATCACGCCGGAGCCCGGTTCGCCCGGCTCGAAGATGATCGTCACCTCGGCGAACTGGCCGGAGCCGCCGGACTGCTTCTTGTGCGTGTAGGTATGCTCCACCGTCTGCCCGAACGCCTCGCGGAAGCTGACCTTGGGCTTGCCCATGTTCGCCTCCACGCCCAGCTCGGTGCGCATGCGGTCGATGGTGATTTCCAGGTGCAGTTCGCCCATGCCCTTGAGCACGGTCTGGCCGGTTTCCTGGTCCACCTCCATGCGCAGCGAGGGGTCGGCCTTGACCATCTTGTAGAGCGCGGTGGAGAGCTTGTCGACGTCGTTGCGGCTCTTCGGTTCCACCGACACGCTGATCACCGGGTCGGGGAAGCGCATGCGTTCGAGCAGGGCCGGATGCGCCGGGTCGCTCAGCGAATCGCCGGTCTCGGTCTCCTTCAGCGAGACGAAGGCGCAGATGTCGCCGGCGCGGGTTTCGTCGATCTCGCGGGTGTGGTCGGCCTGCACCTCGACGATGCGGCCGATGCGCTCCTTCCTGCCGCGGGTGACGTTGAGCAGGGTGTCGCCCTTGCGGATCACGCCGGAGTAGATGCGGCAGAAGGTCAGTGTGCCGAACTGGTCGTTGATCACCTTGAACGCCAGCGCGCGGGCGGGCGCGTCGTCGGTGACCGGCTGCTCGCCGATCACCTGGCCGTCCTCGTCGACGATGGAGATGCCGCCGTTCTCGCCCGGGTAGGGCATGTAGTCGACCACCGCGTCCAGCAGCTGCTGTACGCCCTTGTTCTTGTACGAGGAGCCGCACAGCACCGGCACGAGCTTGCCGCTGACGCAGCCGATGCGGATGCACTTCTTCAGCACTTCCGGGTCGTGCTCGCCGGTTTCGATCAGGCGTTCGAAGGCGTCATCGTCCATCGCCAGCGCGTGTTCGAGCATCTCCTGGCGCAGCGCGGGCAGTTGCGAAAGCCACTCGTTGTCGGCGGACGCGGCGAATTTCAGGCGCTGCTGCGCCTCCTCGAAGGAGACGGTTTCCCACTTGCTGTCCTTGTCGTCGGACTGCCAGATGAGCGCGACGCCGGCGACCAGGTCGGCCATGCCGCAGAACTCGTCGCTGCTGCCCAGCGGCACCTGGCACAGCAGCGCCGGTGCATTCAGGCGCTCGCGGATGCCTTTCACGCAGTGCGCGAAGTTGGCGCCGATGCGGTCCATCTTGTTGACGTAGCACAGTCGCGGCACGTGGTACTGGTCGGCCAGGCGCCAGTTGGTCTCGGTCTGCGGCTCCACCCCGGCGACGCCGTCGAACACCACCACGGCGCCGTCCAGCACGCGCAGCGAGCGGTTCACCTCGATGGTGAAATCCACGTGGCCCGGGGTGTCGATCAGGTTGATCTGATGGCCCTTCCACTCCGTGGTCACCGCCGCCGACTGGATCGTGATGCCGCGCTTGCGCTCCTGCTCCATGTAGTCGGTGGTGGTGGAGCCCTTGCCGTCCTTGGTCTCGTGCGTATTGACGATCTGGTGCTTCTTGCCGGTGTAGTACAGCACGCGCTCGGTGGTGGTGGTCTTGCCCGCGTCGATGTGCGCGATGATGCCGATGTTGCGGAAACGTTGCAGGGGTTTGCTGCGAGCCATGACGCGCGTCCATTGGAGGGAGCCGGCAGCGCAGGATGCGACCGGCGATCCGTCCATTGTAGCGAGGAGGGGCGTGCAGGATCGGGGCCTGGCCGGGCACGCGTGGCGGCGCGCCGCTGCAGGCCGGGAGGGAGTTCAGGCCGGAAGGCGCCGGCCGGCGCCGACGCGTTTGCCGGCGTCAGCCCGCGGCGATGCCGTAGTGCGGATCGTTGCGCGCCGGTTCGCCCAGCTGGCTGAGCAGGATCGCCGTGCGGATGGTGAAGTCGTTCCAGCTCGGCAGCGCGGCCAGTTCCAGCCAGTCGGTCCATTCCGGCGAGAGCGAGCGATCGGCCCGGTGCGCGGCGGCCTTGCGGCCGTCGATGATGGCGTCGCGGATCGCCGGCATGCACGACATGAAGTGGCGCATGGTCTCCTTCTCGGTGGCGGAGAGCCGGCTCGCCGGCGACTCCACCAGCCAGGTGCCGGCGGCTTCCATTTCCCACTGGTACTCGCTGGCCAGGAACCAGGTGAACACGTCGCCCTCGGCTTCGCCGGCGGCGACTGCGCGGGCGTGCTCCATGAAGCGGCGTACGGTCTGGCCGTGCCGATCGGATGTTCCGGCGGAATCGCCCGTGATGGCCAGCATGTGCGTGTCCTCGTCCCGAAGTGGCGACGACCGGGTTCCCCGAACCCGATGGATATCGTCGCGATACCGGACTCATGCACGAGGAATGCCAAGGTCTGGACGAAGCCCGCGGACGCGCGCGCACGGGCAGCGGCGGCCGCGGCCGTTCGCGACGGCGGCCGGCGCCGTTGGCAGGCAGCGACGCGATGCGTCAGCTTGTGACCGGAGCGGCCGTCAGTTCCGCCCGCTGCCCTCGAGCAGGTCTTCGTAGAAGGCGCCGAACGGTTCGCTCGGGTGGGCGATCTGGATTTCCAGGATCCACAGGCCACTGGCCGGCACGTCGTCGAGATCGCCCAGGTCGCCGCCGTGGTGGATCGCGTGCGGGTAGTCGCTGACCCGGTGCCCCTTGATCGCCTGGTTGAAGCGCCAGCCCATCGCTGCAGCGCGCTGTGCGGCGAACGCGTACAGGGCCTGTCCACTGAGGCCGTCGTGGCGCCAGACCGCGGCCACCTGCGCGAACAGGTCGCGCGCCGCTTCGGCACAGGCCTGCCGCTGCGGCGCGTGGCCGACCACGAAGGTATCGCCCACGTCGCCTTCATGGCCGTCGAAGACCAGCCCGAGGTCGATGAAGTAGCTGTCGTTCTCGCCCAGCCGCACATCCGGCTCGGAAAGTTCGCGGAACCCCTTGGTGGTGTTGCGGCCGATGCGGATCAGCGGCCGGTGCCACAACCGCTCGCAGCCGAGTTCGGCGAACACCTCGGGGGCGAGCGCCACCGCCTCGGGTTCGTTGATGCCCGGCCGCATGCGCCCGCGGATCACCTGCAGCGCCGCCCAGCTGCGCTCGCGGGCGCGCAGCATCAGCGCTGGATCGAAGCGCGCCCCCACCGCTTCGCGGGCGTTGCCGTGCGCGCGGCTCAAGCAAGCACCAGCAGCAACGCGACCACGGCAGGCAGTGCCTGGAACCAGAGGATCTTGCGCGCCGCGGTGAGCCCGCCGAACACGCCCGCGACGAGCACACAGCCGAGGAAGAACACCTTGATGGCGAACCCGTCCGGACCCAGCCACACGCCCCAGATCAGCCCGGCGACGAGGAAGCCGTTGTACAGCCCCTGATTGGCCGCCAGCGCCCGCGACTGTTCGGCGAACTCCTCGCTGAGGCCGAACGCGCGGCGACCGGAAGGCCGCGTCCACAGGAACATCTCCAGGATCAGGAACCACAGATGCAGCAGCGCGATCAGGACGATCAGGACGTTGGCGACGAGGGACATGGCGTGCTCGCGATGAGGCCGTTCGGCGATTGTCGCAGTGGCCGATTCGGTGGCGCAAATGGCCGTCGGCGAGGTGCGCTCAGGCGCCCGGGGATGCGGGCGCGGCCGCGCGAAAGGTCACCACCAGGACGTCGCGGTGTGCCGCTTGCGCCGGGTCGATCGGGGTCACCGCGGTGACGCCATGGCTGACGCGGGCGTCGATGACCATCGCTGCGTCCAGCGGATGGGCCAAGGTGAAGCTGCCCAGCAGCGCGCCGTCGTCGGCATGGATGGTGGTAGTCCCGCTCTCGATGTTCTGGCGATCGATCAGCAGTACCAGCACGTAATCGACGCCATCGTGGTGGACGCCCTCGGGAGTGGGCTCGCCCGGCTCGTCAGCACGCGCCTCGATGCGGAACTGATGCGCCTCGACATGCCAGCGGCGCGGCCCGCCGGCCGCCATCGGGGCGAACAGCGCATGCGCGAACTGCAAGATGCCACGCATGCTGGCGCCATCGGCCAGCGCCGGCCGGATCGGCAGGAACCAGCGCTGGATGTCGCCCTGCAACGGGTTGTAGCGCGCGCTCTGCCAGTGCGGCTGGTGCGACTGGCGTTGCAGCGTTCCGTCCGGCCCGATCGCGAAGGTGGCATGGCGCCGGCTGCGATGGCGGCCTACCGCGGCCAGGTAGGTGTCGGGCGCCAGATCGTTCCAGCTCGCGCGAAAGGCCGGCCAGTCGTCCATAGCCGACATCGGCAGCAACTGGCGCATGTGTTCGGCGGTGACGAAGGCGAAGCCGTCGCGATGCAGGCGGGCCTGCAAGGCGGGGCGGTCGAGGGGGAGGGTCATGGGGCGACACGGTAGCAGCATCGTCGGCTGGCGGACAGCGCGCCATCGCAGCGCGCCGGCCGCGCAGCAGCGGCACCCGGGGCCAGTGCCGTCCGCCGTCGCGTGCGGACGCGACGACGCGATCACGGGAATCCATATGAACGTTTAGATGTTTAGACGTCTATTGACATGAGGCATTCGAGGCGCCAACATCGCCCCACTCATCGAGACCGGCTGAGGGACAGGCCCTTTGAAGCCGGGGCAACCTGCGGAGCGTTTCCGTCAAGGTGCCAACTCCTGCGGAGGTGCGTGGTGCACCTGCCGGTAGATGGGCGTCACCCGTTTCGCGGCCCGTGCCGCCGAGCAAGGGGTGATGGCCACTCCGGTCCCCCGCGGGGCGATGCCGACCGGAGTCACTGGCATGACCTTGCAGTCCCCAGCCCGATGTATCGACACCTCGCATGACGCGTTCCTGCCGTCGGCGGAACCGTCCCTGCGCCTGACCGCCCAGCGCGGCAGCCGCCGACTGATCCTGCAGCCGAAGTACGGCGGCGGCCCGCGCGAAGTCGAGGTTGGCTACGCGTGGCACGGCGCGGCGGGTGCACCCACGGTGATCGTGCAGGGCGGCATCTCGGCCGATCGCGACGTCGCCGGCGCGGCCGGCTGGTGGCGGGAGCTGGCCGACGACGGCGCGGCGATCGACCTGGCGCGCTGCCGGGTGCTGTCGATTGACTGGCTGGACCGCGCGCGACTTGGCGCCGACGCGGTCTCCAGCGAGGACCAGGCCGACGCGCTGGCTGGCCTGCTGCGCGCCCTGGGCATCACCCGCGCGCATGCCTTCGTCGGTTCGTCCTATGGGGCGATGGTGGCGCTGGCCTTCGCCGCCCGCCATCCGCGCGCCGTGGAGCGGCTGGTGCTGCTGGCCGGCGCGCACCGGCCGCACCCGCTCAGCACCGCCCAGCGCAGCGTGCAGCGCGGCATCGTGCGGCTGGGCCAGGCCAGCGGTCGTGTCGACGAGGCGCTGGCGCTGGCGCGGCAGCTGGCGATCACCACCTATCGCGGCAGCGCCGAATTCGGCCGCCGCTTCGCCGGCGCGCCCGAGCAGCGCGGGGAGCGCTTCCATTTCCCGGTCGAGGATTACCTGGAGCACCAGGGCCGGCGTTTCGTCGAGCGCTTCGATGCCGATCGCTTCCTCGCCCTGTCCGAGTCGATCGACCTGCATCAGGTCGAGCCCGAACAAGTGGAGGTGCCGGCGACGCTGATCGGCTTCCCCTCCGACCGGCTCGTGCCGCTGGCCGATCTCTGCGAACTGCAGCGTCGCCTGCGCGGCCCGGCCACGCTGGAAGTGGTGGAGTCCCCGTACGGCCATGACGCCTTCCTCAAAGAACCCGAACAACTCACCCCGCTGCTGCGCGAAGCGCTGGCCCTGTAGGGCGCGCCCTGCAGCAAACGCATGACGCAGATGATCTGGAGATTGACATGAGCGCCACCCCCGCCCCCTGTACCCGCGCCGTGCGCGCCGGCATCGAAAGCGACACCCAGCACGGCGCCGTGGTGCCTGCCTTGCACCTGTCGACCAACTACAGCTTCGAGGGCTTCGGCCGCAAGCGCGCCTACGACTACTCGCGCAGCGGCAACCCCACTCGCGACCTGCTGGCCGAGGCGCTGGCGGAGCTGGAGCAGGGCGCCGGCGCAGTGGTCACCTCCAGCGGCATGTCGGCGGTGGCGCTGGTACTGGAACTGGTGCCGCCCGGTGCCACCGTGCTGACCGCACATGACTGCTACGGCGGCACCTGGCGCCTGCTCGATGCGTGGGCGAAGAAGGGGCGCTTCACGGTCGAGTTCGCCGACCTCACCGACAACGTGGCGCTGGCCGCCGCGCTGGCGCGGAGGCCGGCGCTGGTGTGGGTGGAGACGCCATCCAATCCGCTGCTGCGGATCACCGATATCCGCCACGTCGCGCAAGCCACGCACGCGGGCGGCGCGCTGCTGGTGGTCGACAACACCTTCCTGTCGCCGGCGCTGCAGCAGCCTTTGCTGCTCGGCGCCGACGTGGTGGTGCACTCGACTACCAAGTACATCAACGGCCACAGCGACGTGGTCGGCGGCGCGGTGGTGGCGCGCGATGCGGCGCTCGCCGAGCAGCTGAAGTGGTGGGCCAACTGCACCGGGCTCACCGGCGCGCCGTTCGACAGCTACCTGACCCTGCGCGGCCTGCGCACGCTGGGCGTGCGCCTGCGCCAGCACCAGGAGAACGCGACGCGCCTGGCCGAGCGGCTGGACGCCCATGCGGCCGTGCGCAAAGTCTATTACCCGGGGCTGTCCAGCCATGCCGGCCATGTGCTGGCGGCGCGCCAGCAGCTCGGTTTCGGCGCCATGCTCAGCTTCGAACTCGACGGCGACGAGCCGCAGATCGAAGCCTTCGTCGATGGACTGGACTACTTCTCGCTGGCCGAATCGCTGGGTGGCGTGGAAAGCCTGATCGCCCACCCGGCCACCATGACGCACGCCTCGATGGCGCCGGAGGCGCGGCGCACGGCCGGCATTTCCGACAGCCTGCTGCGCGTGTCGGTGGGCATCGAGGATGGCGATGACCTGCTGCGCGATGTCGACGCTGCGCTGGCTCGGGCCGAGGCGGTACGGACGTCCAAACGCCGGGTGCCCGCGTGAGCGCGGTGCTGGCCGAGCACACGAGGCACGCGCGCGCTGCGGCGACATCGACCACGGCGATCGTGCTGCTCGGCACCGGCGTGGTGGGCGGCGCCTTGCTGAAGCTGCTCAATACCGACGCGGCCCGTTCGCTGCGCCTGGTCGGTGCGGCGAACTCGCGGCGCCAGCAGACCGATCCGCAGCGGCTGGCCCAGCGCGGCTTGCGCGACCAGCTCAACCAGCACGGTGCGCCGCGCGACAACGACAGCCTGCTCGCGGCGCTGGATGCCAGCGAAGCGCCGAGGAAGGTGATCGTCGACGCCACCGCCAGCGCGACGCTGGCCGCGCGCCATGCGGAGTGGCTGGCGCACGGCTATCACGTGGTCACCGCGAACAAGGCGCTGGCCGGGGGCGAGTTGTCCGGCTGGCGCGCCTTGCAGGCGGCGCTGAATGGCGGCGGCCGTTACGGTGATTCGGCAACGGTCGGCGCCGGTCTGCCGGTGCTGTCCACCTTGCGCAGGCTGCGCGCGTGCGGCGATCACCTGCTCACCCTGGAGGGGGTGTTCTCCGGCTCGCTGTCGTGGCTGTTCAATCAGTACGACGGCAGCCGGCCGTTTTCCGAGCTGCTGCGCGAGGCGCGCCGGCTGGGCTATACCGAGCCTGACCCGCGCTCGGACCTGTCCGGCGAGGACGTGGCGCGCAAGCTGCTGATCCTTGCGCGCAATGCCGGCTTCTCGCTGGGCAGCGACGAGGTGCAGGTGGAAGGCCTGGTACCCGAGGCATTGCGTGCGCTCGATGCCGACACGTTCCTGGCGCGACTGGGCGAGCTGGACGCGCCGCTCGCCGCACGTCACGCCGAGGCCGCCTCGCGCGGTTGCGCGCTGCGCTTTCTCGCCCGCCTCAACCAGCGCGGGCTGGCCCGCGTGGGCCTGGCCGAAGTGCCGCTGACCCATCCGGCCGCGCGCCTGTACGGCACCGACAACCAGTTCGCCCTCACCACCACCCGCTACAACACCCAGCCGCTGGTGATCCAGGGTCCGGGCGCCGGGCCGGAGGTGACCGCGCAGGCGCTGCTCGGCGATGTGCTGGCGCTCGGGTGAGGGCGCGCCTTACTTGACTGCAATCGCCTCGACCTGGATGCGCAGCGTCACGTCCATGCTGAAGCCGTAATCCTTGCCCGCATCCATGCCGAACGCGTCGCGTCGGAACGTGGCCAGTGCATCGGCGCCGCAGACTTCGCGCTTGAACACCGGATGCGGCATGCACTTGAAGCTGTTGATCTTCAGGTCCAGCGGATGGGTGATGCCGTGCAGGGTCAGTTTGCCGCTGACCCGCGTCGGCGCGCCGTCGACGAAATCGACGAGCTTGCCGGTGTAGGTGGCCTGCGGATACTTCGCCGTCTCGAACAGTTCCTTGCCCTGCGTGCCCTGGTTGAGCTGATCCTGACCGAAGTCGGCACTCTTCATGTCGACGGTGACATCCACCGTGCCGGTGCCGGCAGCCTTGTCCAGCGTCACCGTGCCGCGACTGTGGTTGAACTTGCCGCGCCACACCGACAGCCCGCCCATGTGATCGGCCTCGAAGCTGGGATAGGTGTGATCCGGATCGATGCGGTACGTCGCGGCGGCGGCGAGGGCGCTGCCGCTGGCGGCAAGCAGGAGAGCGGTGGTGACGACGGCGGTGCGGATGGACAACATGGGCGACTCCCGTTCGATGTGCAGCCGAAAGTGGATGCATGTCCGGACGACGAACCGGCCACCGCCATTTCGACACTTCCAGGGCGCAACAACGAAAACGCACGGCGTGCGCCGTGCGTCTCGTGATCGAATCGGCCGGGTTCAGCGGCCGGTGATGCGCTCGGCGCTCTCTTCGTCCGGCGGCACCTGCAGCTCGCCCGGATGCTCATGCGCCTCGATCCGCATTGCCTCCACCGACGGCGTGCGCCAGCCGGATTTCACGCCCCACAGGTAGAACACCAGGCCGATCACCGCCACCAGCGCCAGGTCCCAGCCGTAGGACAGGTAACCCTTGCCGCCGAACATCGGGCTGCCGGCCCACGACACCGCCGCCAGCGTGGGCAGGTAGCAGACCAGCCACCAGGCGCCCTTCATCTGCCGGCCGAAATCGTGCCAGCCGGCCTTGGCCTGGTAGTAGAAGTACACCGGCAGCGCGACCACCATCAGCACGATGATCTCGCCGGTCAGCGGCCACTTTGCCCAGTACAGGAGCTCGGTGGACATGATGAAGGCCACCCCGGCGAGCACCGGCAGGCCGGCCAGGCGGAACGGACGGTTCAATTCCGGCGCGGTCCGCCGCAGCGTCATCACGCTGACCGGGCCGGTCAGGTAGGAGATGATCGTGGCCACCGAGATCACCGCCGCCAGCGCGCCCCAGCCGCGGAAGAAAAACAGGAACAGGAACGACACCGTCAGGTTCACCCACATCGCCGGGCGCGGCACGCCCCACTTCGGATGCACGGTACCGAGGATCTTCGGCAAGGTGCCGTTGCGCTCCATGCCATACAGCATGCGCGCGGTGGTGGCGGTGTAGGTCATGCCGGTGCCGCTGGGGCTGATCACCGCGTCAATGAACAGCAGCGTGGCGAGCCATTGCAGGCCGAGAATGATCGCCAGGTCGGCGAACGGCGAGGAGAAGTCGATGCCGTGCCAGCCCACGTTGGCCAGCATCTCGCGCGGCACCGCGCCGATGAACGCGACCTGCAACAGCACGTAGACGATGGTCGCCAGCGCGATCGCGCAGACGATCGCGAACGGGATGCTGCGGCCGGGGTTGCGCGCCTCGCCGGCCAGGTTCACCGGACTCTGGAAACCGTTGAAGCTGAACACGATGCCGGCGATCGCCACCGCGGTGAGGATCGAGGGGAAGTCCGTCTTGTGCAGTTCCCCGTGGATGCCGACGGAGAAGTTTTCCGGATGAAAGCCGCTCAGCATCAGCAGCACCGCGGTGAGCGCGGGGATCACCAGCTTGAACAGCGTGATCGCGGTGTTGGAGCGCGCGAACAGCTTCACGCTCCAGAAGTTGAACAGGAAGTACACGATCACCAAGGCCGCGGCGATCAGCAGGCCGGCAGTGCTCAGCTCGCCATGGCCGCCGGGTACCTGGTGGTACAGATCCTTTGCCCAGTCCCATTTCCACGACGACATGTACTGCGCCGAAGCCTCGGCCTCGACCGAGATCACCGAGACGATCGCGATCCAGTTCGCCCACGCCGCGATGAAGCCGACCAGCGAGCCGTGCGAGTAGTGGCCGTAGCGCACCATGCCGCCGGATTCGGGAAACATCGCGCCCAGCTCGGCGTAGGTCAGCGCGATCGCCATGATCACCACCGCGCCGATCACCCACGCCCAGATCGCGCCCGGCCCGGCGATCTGCGCCGCGCGCCACGCGCCGAATAACCAGCCCGAGCCGATGATCGAGCCCAGGCCGGTAAGCATCAGGGCGAACGGGCCGACGTCGCGGCGGATCGCGCGTTCTTGGGTCATGCGGGGTTCCCATATCGACGCGAAGCGCGCCGTGAAGGGGCCGATGGTTGCAGAATTGACCGCTCCATGTCACCCCGCAGAAGTCACGCCGGCCAGGCCCCACGCCGTAGGAGCCCGCTCGCTGGCGATGCTTTTCCGTAATCCGACAAGAGCATCGCCCGCGAGCGGGCTCCTACGGGTGGGGCTCAGCAGCGCGGGGTGGGCACCGCCCGGCGACTGTTCAAAGGGCCAGCCCGCCTTGCGACTGCGCCGTCGGCGCCGCGCGGGCGCGCGAGAACGCCAGCAGCTCGCCCAGCCGGGCACCTTTCCCGCGCCAGTCGTAGAACAGCGACTCGCCGACCAGGGCGTAATGCCAGAGGCGTCCGCCGCGCTGCTCCGCGTCCAGCGCATTAATCCGTTCGCACCAGGTGGTCGCCGCCTTCAGCTTGCGCTGCACGTTGGGATGGCTGACCTGTTCCTGCCCCTTGGTCTCGACCAGGTAGATTGCGTCCGCCGTGCGTACCAGGAAATCCGGGATGTAAAGCGCGGCCATGCCGTCTTCCTTGATGTAGCGCAATCGCACGAAGTCGTGGCGGTTCTCGCTGATCTTGCAGAATGCCTCGACGCCGGCGTCGCTCTGCGCCCATTCGATGAACGCACGCTCCAGTCCGCCGCTGCGGCTGGGGTAGGGCAGGCGTTCGTAGATGCACTTGGTCACTTCAACTGAAGCACTCTCGCGCACCATCAGCCGGGTCACTTCCGACAACCGGCGGTGACGCACCTCGGTGCTGCCGGTGACGGTGTGCTCCTCGGCACGCACCAGTGCCAGGCCGAAGATCTTCACGATATGGTCGATCACCGGTTGCAGCAGCAACAGTCGCCAGCCTTCATCCTCGAACGGCTCGAACGCTTCGTCGAACAGCCGCTCGCGGATGTAATCGTCCAGCGCGGTCGCCAGCGCCGCGGTATTCATCTGCAGATAGGGACGATCCAGGTGCGGCGAGATCCTGTTGCCCTTCGGCAGCGGGTAGTTCAGCGCCTGGCTCACCCGCCGGGTCAGTCGCGACAGCAGTTCGTTGTAACCGCTGACGTTCATCGCCGCGCCGTCGACGCGGTAATCGCCGAACAGCGTGCTGCTCTGCAGGTCCTGCGAGGTGAAGGTATCGCCCTTACCCAGCAGCTCGGCGAGCCTGGCGCGGCTCATTGCGCCGAATGGCGGCAGAGTGGCGATGTCGATTGGCAGGTGGTCGACGCTGTCGTCCGCTTCGCGCAGGATGAACGGGATCGCGAAGTCGTATGCCTCGTAGCCCTCGCGTAGTTCGGACGGAATCAGGTCGCCGGTGCTGCTGCCCTCGTCGTCGCCGATCTCGCCGACCAGTCCTTCGCGCATCAGCTCGTCGTAGAAACTCTGGAACGCCGGATGCTCGACGATGGAGAGGATGTCGATCAGCGAACCCGGTTCCTCGCCGTGGTTGATCCGCTCGCGATTCTCGCGCTTGATGTCAGCGTATTCCGGATCGCGCCACATCAGGCGCAGGCCGCGGCCGATGGTCTGCTCCAGCAGGATCTGCGCCTGGCTGGAGCGCAGCGGCACGATCACGCAGATGTTGTTGACGTCGAAGCCCTCGCGCAGCATCAGCACGCTGACGATCACCCGCGGTTGCGCGTGGCGGTCCACGTTAAACAGGCGCTGGCGCAGCGGCGCCCACTGCTTCTCGCCCAGCTCGGCCTTCCTGCCGGAATCGACAGTGAGCACGTCATCGTCGTGCAATCCCTCGTCGAACAGGAACTGCGTCACCAGTGGCGACACCGTGGTGTCCTCGCACACCACCAGCATCTTCGGGTGGCGCGTGGCGTCGAGTCGGGCGAAATCCGTCTCCAGCTTGCGCAGCTTCTGCAGACCCGCGCGCAGCATCACGCGCTGGCCTTCGGAAAGCGCGACGTTGCCGTCGGCATCGCGCTCGGCCTTGAACTCCAGCGGCAGCGCGCCGAGCTCCTTGCGCTTGTCCAGCACCAGCGATTTCACCAGGCCCAGCCGCATTGCGTCCTTCAGGTCGAAGTCCACCACGATGTGCGGGAAGTACAGCTTGGCCTTCTTCCTGCCGCTGCCCACGTCGTTGTACGGCGTGGCGGAGAAATCCATCTGCACGAAACGGCGGCCCTTGCCCTCGGCGATGATCGACAGGCTCTTCTGCCACTCGACCTCGGTGGTCTCGCCTTCCTTCTTCAACTCGTGGATGTGGTGCGCTTCGTCGTTGAACACCATCAGGTCGGGCAAGTCGGCGAGGTAGGAGAGGACGTTGCCGCGTGCCCAGCGCCGGTCCAGCACGTCCAGGCTGTTGCCGGCGGCGCGGCCGGGCGTCAGCGGCAGCACGTCGTAGGCGACGCGGGAAGCGTCGGCGATCATGCCGGGCGCGATGGCTTGCTCGTCCTCCTCGATATCCTCCTCGGCCTCGCTGAGCAGGTGCCAGTTGGTGATCGCGATCATGCCGTTGCCGGTGGCTTTCAGGCCGATCTCCTGCTTCTGGCACACATTGCCGCGCACGAACTGCGCGATGCGTTCACGCCGCGCCGGCGGGGTGAACAGCTCGGCATAGCTGGCGATGTCGGAGCTGGCGAAATCGCGACTCTTGTCCTCGTTCTCCTTGCCGAGGAACGCATCCAGCAGCCGCTCATACACGATCAGCCCCGGCGCCACGATCAGGAAGCGGCGGGTGAAGCGCGGATCGTCGCGCCCCTCGTCCAGCGCCGCGGTCTTGTTCAACAGCTGCCACACCAGAAGCGCCTGCAACACCCAGGTCTTGCCGGTGCCGGTAGCCATCTTCAGGCAATACTTCGGATGGCCGTGCTTGCCTTGGGTCACGTCCGCGAGCCGCTTGCCTTCCAGCAGCGCCTCGGCGCAGACCTGTTCGTAGAGGTTCTTCAGGTTGGGGCTGTCCAGCACCTCGTGCGCCACGATCACGTTGAGGATCGCCTGGCGCTGGCCCGGATGGAAATTGTACGTGCGCGACTGGCAGGCATCCTCGCCGAACCACCAGCGCAGCAGTTCGGCGGTCACCGGCGTCACCAGCTCGTAGATATCGGCGATGCCCTGTTCGAGGCCGATGCACAGTTGCTCGGTGCGGCGGGTGAGGGCGGTGGCGAGCGCCAGCGGGCGGTTGGCGTCAGACATGCGCACACTCCCCAGCGTTGCATGGCGTAAACAGGTTATTTATGCTTGGCGAGCCGTCATCAGCCATCCCGACAGGAGTCACCGGATGATCAGGAGCTTCGCCGACAAGGAAACGGAACGGTTGTTCGCGACCGGAACGGCCAGGCGGTTGCCGCGGGACATCTTGCGCCGTGCGCTGACCCGCCTGCGGTACCTCGATATCGCCACCGGCCCCGAGGACCTGCGCCAACCGGCCTCCAACCGACTGGAGCTTCTGGGTGGGGATCGGGCCGGCCAATGGAGCGTCCGCATCAACGACCAATGGCGGTTGTGTTTTCGCTTCGAGGGCGGTCACGCATTTGATGTCGAGATCGTTGATTACCACTGAGGATTTGTAATCATGTCCATTCCAGCCACCGTCAACGGTCTTCCGCCCATCCATCCCGGCGAATTGCTGGAGGAAATCCTGGGCGACCTCGGCATGAGTCAGGCGGCGTTCGCACGCGCCATCGGTGTATCCCCCATGCGCATCTCGCACATCGTCCGGGAACAGCGGCCGGTGACCGCCGAACTGGCGCTGCGTTTCGGGCGTGCCTTCGGGCAGAGTCCGCAGTTCTGGATCAACCTGCAGACCTCCTACGACTTGAAAATCGCCGAACGCGAGCTCGGCAGCAGCCTGAAGAAGGTGCGGCGCCTCGCTGCCTGACTTCTCCCCTTCGGCTGTTGAGAGCCGCCGGAATGGCGAGTGGAGGGATTTCGCGAGCGGGCTCACGCCCGCGCCTCCGCCACCGCCTGCACCACCTCGGCCTCGAAGCCGAACACGTCGACCACGCGCACGCATACCCTGCGCTCACCGGTTTTGTAGGGCACGCTGAATTCGGCGGCGGTCACTACGCGCAGCGGGTCGTCGTCGTTGGCGGTGTTGCCGCGGTAGTCCTGCCAGACCGAGCGGAATACCTGGCCGTCGTAGTCGGGGTCGACCGCCCAGTATTCGATCAGCGCCAGCGGTTCGGCGTTGGCCACCTTGAGCAGCTTCTTGCGGTTGTCGTCGTCGAGGTTGATCGCCTCGGGCGAGAGCAGCACGTAGTTGTCCAGCGTGACCTGCAATTGCTCTTCGCCGCCGCTGCGCGTGCGCCGCACCGGCTTGATCGTGAGGTACTGCAGGCTGGAGAAGCGCACCTGACCGCGCAGCTTCTCGATGCCGCCCTTCTTGCGCAGGCGGTCGAGCAGGTCGGGCGGGATCACCAGCACTTTTAGCCGCGGGTCGTTCAGCGCAGTGATGCTCTGCCCGATCGACGGCTCGAAGTTCCAGCCCAGCACCACCACCCGGTCCCAGCCGCCGAGCAGGTGATCGCGCTGGGCGATCGCCTTGCGCAGGGTGGCGTCGCCGGTGAGCTTGTTCGGCGAGTCGACCATCACCAGCGTCTTCTTGCCGGCGAACACCACCGCGCCGAGATTGCGCAGCGGGTTGTCCTCCGGCTGCAGCGGCAGCGCGCCATACAGCGACAGCACGATGCCGGACAGGTCGCCGACGCGGAAGCTGCGCCCCATCGCGCTCTTGGCCGCCTCGACCTGGTAGTCGCCGATCGCCTGGTACAGGAACGGCTTGGCGCCCTGGTCGATCAGCCGCTTGCGCATGATCATGCAGGCGGGCTTGCCGAGATCGGTGGTGATCCAGCGGCGACCGAGCTTTTCGGCAACGGCGGCGGTGGTGCCGGAGCCGCCGAAGAAGTCGGCGACGATTGAACCATCGTTTGATGATGCGGCGATGATTCGTTTGAGAAGCGCCTCCGGTTTCTGTGTGTCGTAACCCACTCGTTCCGAATCTTCGCGGTTCAGTTGCTCGACATCGGTCCAATAGTCCTCGGGAATTTTCCCTTCATCAACGTAGTACCTATAGACCTTGTTCGACTTCCTGTCTGTCTTCTCCTGATATTCACGGCCATCTGGATCGATCTTCAGGCGCATATGGCTATTCGGCTTTCTATTCTTTACAACTAGCGGATCTTTACCGTTGAAGATTGGATTTTGGCTCCTCGAATAGAGCTGGATGGCGTCGTGTTTGCGTGCGAAGCGGCCATCGCCTTTTCCTCCGATGCTGTAGCACCAAATGATCTCGTTGACGAAACAATTCTTTCCAAACAATTCATCCATTACCACTTTGACGTAGTGCCCCACATGCCAATCCAGATGCACATAGATTGAGCCCATGTCACTCAATAGCTCCCGCATCAAGATCAGTCGCGGTGTGATCATTGCCAGATACGACGCCGTTCCATCTGACCACGTATCCGAATACGCGAACTGCTCGATCACCGTAGGCCGCTGCTCCAGCTCCACCCCAGGCAGCGCAACCTTGGTCCGGTAATCAGCCTTCGAATCGAACGGCGGGTCGATGTAGATCAGGTCGACCTTGCCGCGCAGGCTGGGCGTGTGTTCGTCGCCGGCCAGCAGCGCGGCCATCGCCAGCAGGTTGTCGCCGTAGATCAGGCGGTTGGTCCAGTTGGCCGTGCCTTCGTCGCCCAGATGCGCCTGCCGGTTCGCTGCGGCGATCCAGTCGCTGTCGCGGGTGTCCTTCGACGGCAACACCCATTCGCGTGTCTGCAGGCTGACCCGGTGGCGTCCTTCCAGGCTCTCCAGGATTTTCTCCGCCTGCTGGCGTCCGCGGGCGACGATCTCGGGCAGCTGTTCCAGCAGCGACTTGGGCATGGCAACGACCGGCGTAAGGTTTGATCGGCCATGAAAGCAAAATTTTCAATTTATATAAAGCATAACTTTCAATCGCATGGCGGAGCGGCACCTATGGTCGCGAGCCATGAAGATCGACAAGAAAGGCTTCGCCGACCGTCTTCGGGCTGCCTTGAAGCGCGAGAGGATCGAGGCGAGCGCGTCGGAACTCGCTCGGCTGCTGGAACTGCAGGGCGAGGAAGTGTCCTCGCAGGCCGTGTCGGGATGGCTCAACGGCAAGCATCGCCCGCGTCCGGCCCATCTGGAGGCGCTGGCCAAGATCGTTGGCGTCGAGCCGCACGAACTGGAGTATCGAAAGATTCGACCCAAGGGCGTGCAGGACGTGAACATCGCCTGGCCCGACCACGTGCGTGGTCATGACCGGCTGGCGTTCGAGGACTATCTGCTGCTTTCCGAAGACAAGCGAAAGCTCGTCCGCGACCTGATTGCGGAGCTGGCAAAGGGTACGTCGGGCAAGACGCGCTGAAGCCAGGCAAGGTCGCGCGGTAGGGCAGGCACTGCCTGCCCTACGAAACCGGCCTTACGTGTCTGCCTAGTGGGGAGCATCGCCCGCGAGCGGGCTCCTACAGGGGGGGCAGCTCAGCATTCGATGACGTTGACCGCGAGGCCGCCCCGCGAGGTTTCCTTGTACTTGTCCTTCATGTCGCGGCCGGTGTCGCGCATGGTCTTGATGACCTTGTCCAGCGACACGCGGTGCTTGCCGTCGCTTTTCAAGGCCATGCGGCTGGCGTTGATGGCCTTGACCGAACCCATGGCGTTGCGTTCGATGCAGGGGATCTGCACCAGGCCGCCGATGGGGTCGCAGGTGAGGCCGAGGTTGTGTTCCATGCCGATCTCGGCGGCGTTCTCGACCTGCATCACGTTGCCGCCGAGCGCGGCGGTGAGGCCGCCGGCGGCCATCGAGCAGGCCACGCCGACTTCGCCCTGGCAGCCGACTTCGGCGCCGGAGATCGAGGCGTTCTCCTTGTACAGGATGCCGATGGCGGCGGCGGTGAGCAGGTATTCGATGATGCCCTCGTCGTCGGCTTTCGGGCAGAAGCGCAGGTAGTAGTGGCCGACCGCGGGGATGATGCCGGCCGCGCCGTTGGTGGGCGCGGTGACCACGCGGCCGCCGGCGGCGTTTTCCTCGTTCACCGCCAGCGCGTAGAGGTTGACCCAGTCGAGGATGGTCAGCGGGTCCTTCAGCGCCGCCTCGGGCTGGTTGCGCAGCTCCTCGGCCATGGCCGGGGCGCGGCGCGTCACTTTCAGGCCGCCGGGCAGGGTGCCGGGCGAGCGCAGGCCGCGGGTGACGCAGTCCTTCATCGCCTGCCAGATGGTCAGCAGGCCGGCGCGGGTTTCCGCCTCGCTGCGCCACACGCTTTCGTTGGCCATCATCAACTGCGCGATGGTGAGGTGGTGCTGCTTGCACAGCGCCAGCATCTGGTCGCCGGTGGAGAACGGGTAGGGCTGCTCGGTGGTGTCGGCGACGATGCGGTCTTCGGCGGCCTCGTCGGTGTTGACCACGAAACCGCCGCCGACCGAGTAGTAGTCGCGCGTGGCCAGTTCGTTGCCGTCGGCGTCGTAGGCGGAGAAGCGCATGCCGTTGGTGTGGAACGGCAGCTTCTGGCGCTTGTTGAAGACCAGGTCGGCCTTCTCGTCGAACGCGATCTCGTGGCTGCCGAGCAGGCGGATGCGGCCGGTGCCGCGGATACGCTCGAGCGTGGCGGGGATCGCGTCGGGATCGATCGTGTCCGGATGCTGGCCCTCGAAGCCCAGCAGCACCGCCTTGTCGGTGCCGTGGCCGCGGCCGGTCATCGCCAGCGAGCCGTAGAGTTCGGCGCGCACGCGGACGACGCGGTCGAGCACGCCTTTCTCCTCCAGCCAGCGTTCGGCGAAACGCGCGGCGGCGCGCATCGGGCCCACCGTGTGCGAGGAGGACGGACCGATGCCGATCTTGAACAGGTCGAATACGCTGACGGCCATGGATTGTGCGACTACGCTGGGGATTGACCGGCTATTCTACGCGGCGCCCCGACCCATTCGCAGCAGCATGTCCGACCTCATCCTCTACCAGCGCGATTACTGCCACCTGTGCGACAAGGCCCTCGCCGTCATGGCCGAGGCGCGCGCGCCGGATTTCGACAGCGAGTGGGTCGACGATTCACCCGAGCTGGAAAAGCGCTACGGCACTCGCGTGCCGGTGCTGCGCGATGCGCGCGATGGGCGTGAGCTGGATTGGCCGTTCGATGCAGCGGCGGTGCGGGAGTTCCTTCGCCTGCCTGCAGCCTAGGCACCGCGCTCGCCGCCGCTGTCGGCGTTCGACCAGGAAGTCCGCGCGCAAACTCTGACCCGAGTGTGCCTGATCGAGTCTTCGAAAAGTGGATCCTGAGCTCGAGGTGCTTCGTCGCCACTGTCGTGAGCAGGACCTCTTGCGGTGCTGCCGGAACGAGCTACTAGAATCATAGTTGACAAGTTCGGAATTCACGCTAACATCTACTACAACTATAGTAGGAAGGGGCTGGACGTCATGCGGATTTCCCTTACCGATCGTGAGGCCGATGTGATGCAGGCTCTTTGGGAGCACGGTCCCTCGACCGTGGCCGAAGTGCGTGAATGCCTAACCGATCCACTGGCCTACACCACGGTGCTGACCGTGCTGCGCACGCTGGAGGCCAAGGGCTACGTAAGCCACGAGGAAGCCGGTCGTGGGCATCGCTTCTTCGCCAGCGTCAAGCAGCAGGCGGCGCGCAAGAACGCCGTGCAGCATCTGACCGACAAGCTGTTCAAGGGCTCGGCCGAGTTGCTGTTTTCCCACCTGGTGTCCGAGCAGAAGCTCAGTGCCGAGCAGATCCGTCGCATGCGCCGGTTGCTGGCCGAACACTCGGACAAGGAGAAGCCGGAATGATCGCTTGGATGATGTACGCAACGCTTGTGGCGTTGGCTTTAAGCGCGGCGGCGCTGAGTGCCGAACGTGCTGCACGGATGCGCCGTCGGGCCACGCGCTGGGTCTGGTTGGCGGCGATGGTCGGTTCGCTGGTGCTGCCCGCGCTTATTTCCTCAGTGACGCTGCGCCTGCCCGGCATGCTGCAGTCCGGCGCCATGCCACCGCCGATCGTCCTGCGCGACGCCACCTCCATCTCGATGCCGGCGCTGCTGATGCCGCTGGACGGCGCGCAGCTCTACGGCGCACCCGACCACGTGGCGATGTTGATCCGCACCGGCTGGCTGGTCGCGTCGGTGCTGATGCTGTGCGCGCTGTTTGCCAGCGCCGTGCTGTTGCACCGGCGCAAGCGGGTCTGGAGCGAGGCCACGATGTGCGGTGAGCACGTGCTGGTGGCGCCGGATGCGGGACCTGCCGTGGCCGGCCTGCTGCAGCCGCGGATCGTGGTGCCGACGTGGCTGCTGCAGGCGCCGGAGCAGCAGCAGCGCGACGTGCTGGCGCACGAGAGCTCGCACCTGGGAGCGGGCGATCCGCGCCTCATCGCGCTGGCCGTGACGCTGCTCGCGATGATGCCGTGGAACCCGCTGCTGTGGTGGCAGTTCCGGCGCCTGCGCCGCGCCATCGAGGTGGACTGCGATACGCGCGTGTTGCGTGGCGGCCGTGACCTTGTCGAGTACTGCGAAACGCTGCTGCACGTGGGGCAGTGCAAGTCCTCCCGGATCGGCCTGGTACCTGCGATGTCCGAGTCCGGCTCCTTCCTGGAACAGAGGATCAAGCTCATGTTGACGAAACGGAACCCATGGGCCGGCGTGTCAGCGCTGGTGCTGGTATGTGCGTCACTGGGCATGACGGTTTTCGCGTCGCAGGTGACGCCACCCGGTGGCAAGGCGCCCGCCGCGGAGAATGTCGTCACGCTGACGCCCGCCGTGCTGGATCGTTACGTGGGCTTCTACAAGATCAGCCCGATTTCGAAGGTCGCAGTCACGCGGTCGGGTAACGGTCTCATCATCGCGATCAGCGCGCAAATGGCGGCACCCAAGCCGTTCTATGCGGTGCCGCTAGGTGCGGACCGGTTCGCTATCCAGGGACAACCTACGGTCGCGCACTTCGTCATGGATGCCAGCGGCCACGCCCAGCGCATGGTCGTCGACACGCACGGCAATACTGTGCTGGACACGCAGCGCATCGATACCGCCGAAGCCGGGCGGATCGACGCCACACTGGCCGAGCGCATCCGCGCCAAGCAGCCGTACCCGGGCAGCCTCAAGGCGCTGCAGCTCCTGCTGCGCGATCCCGATGACGGCGCCGGCATGAGCAAGGATCTGGCGGAGGTTCGCCGGAAACAGAAGGCCTCGCGCGAGCAATACCTCGCCCAGCTTGGTCTGGTGCAGTCGTACAGGTTCACCGGTATCAACAAGTATGGCGACGACGTGTACTCGGTGAAGCATGCCCACGGGACGGAAACCATCAGTCTCGTGGTTGACCCCGACGGCACGCTGGCGAGGGCATTCCGCCACCGCTGACCCCCTTTCACCGGTCGTAAGCCGGGCGCTCCCCAGCCCGGCATCTACCACCCACTGCCCGCTTCACCTCCGCGGCCGTCCTCGAACGGCCGTCAGGGCAGCGCTTTGCCCGGTCACTTCCCCCACAGCAGGAGCCACGCCATGGAAACCCGTACCGTTCTGCGTCGTGCCATCTCCGCCACAACAGTCAGCCTGGTCGCCACTGTCGCCTTCCCCTCACCGGCTTCGCCCGGCCACCTCACCGACGACGCATGGCTACGCCAAACCATCATGGCGCGCGAAGCCGCGCTGACCCGCGCCTACAACACCTGCAACTTGCATGCGCTGCGCGCCAGTCTGTTTGCCGGCACCTCCATCGAAACGCCCGACGGTCGTCGCGTGGACCCGGTGATCGAGGCGCGCGACCGCATCTGCGGCCATCTGCGTCGGCAAGTGATGCCCGGCAGCCTGACGGTGCGCGCGGTGGGCGACGACAGCGCCCTGGTTACCGGCACGCAGCGCTTTTGCGGCAAGGATGCGGGCTCCTGCGCAGTACAAGGCTCCAAGTTCGCCCAGCTGTGGACGCTGGATCGTGGCCACTGGCGGTTGGGCTGGATGCGCCGCTTCGTCGACTCGACAGGAATACCGAGGTAGCGGTACGACCTGGCAACTCCGCGCGCAGCGGACCCCAAAGATAAGCACGGCAAAGCAGCGCAAAAGACCAGGAGCGGCGCATGCGCACGATTCTTGGCGTGCTTGCCGGCTCTGACCGTGCGTGCGCGTCGACCGAACCGGATTTCTCTTCCTGTTTCCGGTCGTGTGCGCCGCGCACCCCAACGTCTGCGCCGGGGCACTCGTCGCCATACCGCGATTTGCAGGTGATCAGAGTCGGCCCGCCAATCCTGTCGCTCAGGTACTCCGCGCCCGCAGCTTTTTCAGGATTTCCTCGCGTGCCTCGCGCAGGATCGAGTCGCGGTCGAGGCTGGCCACGACGTCGGCGACGGCCCGCTTGGCGCCCGCCTCGCCCCAGGACTTGCCACCGACCAGGTAGCGCTCCGCGGCGCGGCCGATCAGCACGGTGGCGTACCAGCCCAGCGCACCCTGTGCCGCGGCGGTGACCACCACGGAGAGGCCGGCGCTGAGGCCTTTCAGCGCCGAGGCCACCAGTTGCATGCCCCAGATCGCGCCCATCAGTGCCGCCAGCTGCGCCGAGATCGCCGCCACCAGCCGGCCGGATTCGGCGCGGGTCAGCGGCAGGCCGTAGATGCGCGAGAGCTGCACCACCATCGCCGCGTCCAGCCCGGCAGCGGCGAGCAGGTCGGCCACGGGAATCGGGTTGAGCGCCACCGCGACGCCCTTGGCGATGCAGTACTGGCGGATCAGCTTCGCCGCCACCGCCTTGCGGGTTTCGGCGATGCGTGCGCTGACCTGGTCGGTGAGCCGGCCGGCGTAGAGGCCGGCGTTGATCGCCGACAGCGCCTTGCCTTCGCGCGTGGCGATTGCCAGCAGGCGTTCACGCAGCGCCGCGACATCCGCCGCGCGCGGTTGTTCGCGGGCGTGCTCGTGGCCGCGCGCATCGACTTCCACCACGCGTTGCGCAGCCGGGTGCGCGGCGACGGCCAGCACGTCCTCGGCGCGCACGAGACCGGCGGTGCGCTGGCGCAGATGGTCGAGCAGGCCGTCCCGTTCGTCGGCGCCGTAGCGATCGGCCTTGTTCAGCGCCAGCAGCAGCGGCCGCTGGGTGGCGGCCAGCGTCTTCAGCGCGTCGAGTTCCTCGCGGGTGAGGTCGCCGTCGCAGACGAAGATCACCAGGTCGCTGACCTCGGCGACGTCGAACGCCAGCTTCTCGCGCGCCTCGCCGTCGAGCTCGTTGATGCCGGGCGTGTCGATCAGCACCAGGCCATCGTGCTGCGCCTCGTCGAGCACGGCGTGCTCGGCATCCGTGGTGGTGCCGTGCAGGACGCCGACGCGGAACGCCTCGCGCCCGAGCAGGGCATTGCCCAGCGCCGACTTGCCGGCGGAAACGCGACCGAATACGGCCACGTGCAGCTCGCCGCGTTCGAGCCGGGCCAGCATGCTTTCGATGCGACGGAACTCGCCGGCCAGTTCGCTGCGCACCGAGGGCGGGATCGCCGGGTCGTCGAGCAGGCTGCGCAGGCTGTCGGCGACGCGGTCGGAGCCGGCGTCGGTACGCGCGACGGGCCGCGCGGCGTCGGGCCGGAGCCGGCTGCGCAGGCGCCGCCACCAGGACGCGTCGCTCATCGAGGGCCTACTTCGCCGCCAGCTGCAGGTGCGCGGTGATCTTCACCTCGGCGCCGATCACCGAGGTGTCGGCGTACTCGCCCGAGCCCACGCCGAAGTCCAGCCGCTGCACCGCGCCGCTCACGTCCAGCGTGGCGCCGCTCCCTTGCGGGGCGAAGCCCACCTGCAGGCTCACCGGCTTGCTCACGCCGCGCAGGGTGAGCGTGCCGTCGGCGATCACCTGGTTGCCGTTCTTGCGGAAGCCGGTGGTGACGAAATGGGCCTGCGGATACTTCGCCACGTCGAAGAAGGCCTCGCCGGGCAGCGCCGAGTCGCGATCGCTGTCGCCGGTTTCCACGCTGGCGAGCTGCACGGTCACGTCGAACTTCGACGCGGCGAGGTTGGCCGGGTCGTAGCTGATCGCGGCGTTCCACTGGCCGAAATGGCCCTGGAACGTCTCGCCCTGGAAGGTGCTGCTGAAGCCGAGCGTGCTGGTTCCCGGCTGCACGGTGTAGTCCGTTGCGGCGGCCAGGCCGGGCAAGGCGAGGGCAAGCAGCAGGATGGCGAGGCGTTTCATCGGCGGTCTCCTTCGGGCGGGTTCGTGCGCAGGCGGCCGAACGGGAGCATCCGGCGCAGCACGTTGTCGTTGTCGAACACATGATGTTTCAGCGCGCCGCCGACGTGGGCCAGCAACAGCAACACCAGGAACCAGAACAGGTATTCGTGCACGCCGTGGGCGAAGTGGCGCAACGCGTCGTTCTTCTCCGCCAGCGCCGGCAGGTTGAACTGCTTGAACCATTGCAGCGGCTTGCCGGTGACCGAGTTGAACCACCAGCCGCTGAGCGGTATCGCCAGGATCACCACGTACAGCACCGCATGCATCGCGTGCGCGGCCAGCGCCTGCCAGCGCGGCATCGGTTCGTCGGGCGGGCGACGGTCGAACGCGCGCCATACGATGCGCAACAGCACCAGCGCCAGCACGGTGAGCCCGATCGACTTGTGCAGCGCCAGCCAGTTGATCTTGCGCATCGGCGAGCCGGCCAGGTCCATCATCAGGCCGAAGATGCCGTTGCCGATGATCGCCAGCGCGATGATCCAGTGGAAGAACTTGCTGACCGCGCCCCATTGGCGATCGTTGTTGCGCAGGCTCATGGCTGCTCCTTGGTCGACCGGTGGTCGCGGGTGGCTTCCAGCTCCAGCCACACGCTGACATGGGCGCCGATGGAGTTGGGGTTGGCGGTGATGCCGAAATCGTTGCGGTCCAGGCTGGCCGTGGCCGAGAAGCCGGCCACCTCGTGCAGTTCGTAGATGGTCCGGGCGGCGCGGTTGAAGGTGAATGCCAGGTCGATCGGACGGGTGACGCCGCGCAAGGTCAGTTCGCCATGCAACACGCCATGGCGATCATCCTTGCGCGTGACGCCGGTGCTGCGGAAATGCGCGTAGCGCTGCCCGCTACAATCGAGCAGGGCCGGCTTGCATACGGCCTTGTTCCAGTCGGCGTCGCCCATGTCGAGGCTGGCCAGGTCGACGTCCAGTTCGGTCGCCGCCGCGCTCCAGTCATCCGGGTCGAAGCGCAACCAGCCGCGCGCGATGTGCAGCCGCCCGAACGGCCGCGAGTAGCCGTTGTGGCTGATGCTGAAGACGACCTGGCTGTGCACGGTGTCGTAGCGCCAGCCGGTTTCGTCGGCATGCGCCGCCAGCGGCAGCAGGATCGCCGCGAGACACCACGGCCAGCGGGTTGGGCGCAGTCGGGCCATGCGGCGAAGTCTGGCCGATCGGCGGCGCGGCTGCCAGCGCTGGCGGCTGAACGATGGGTTTCCGCGGGGGATCCAATGGGGGACGGTCGGCGGATGCGCGCCTCGGCCCCTGCTGTCCTTTTGGGCACAGGCTTTTTGAGCGCGGGGCTACTGCTCGCCGCTCTGCGGGGGCGCACCTTGTGCGCGATGCTGTTGCTCCTGGCGCATTCAAAGCGAAAAGCATCAGAGGCAAGAGCTTTCGTGCGCCGTTGGCGCCCGAGTTACTTTCTCTTTGCGTGGCCAAAGAGAAAGTAACCCAAGAGAAAGGCCACCCCGCTTCCGCGCCTTGCGGGCATCCTGCCCGCAAGGTTCGCGGCCGGGCAACGGGGTTTTTCGACAGCACATCCTGTGCTGGCGAAAAACTGGCCGGCATCCATGCCGGCCACCCTTAGGGCTTTCCTCCGCCCGCCCGCCGCTGCAGAGGGGACCCCGGGTAGAGCAGCGCGCATCCTGCGCGCACTCTTCAGAAGAGCCAGATCAAAAGCCCAAGCAAAGCCACAGCAAAGCGTCGCTTTGCTGTGGCTTTTCCGCTTCATCACCGAGTGCGGGCCAGGAAGGCCCGCTGCTCTACCGGGGTCCCTTGCGCGGCGGTGAGGCGGGGTCGACAGGCCGCGCAGCGGGCGAGTCCATGGATGGACTCGCCTTTTCGCGCGGGCAGGATGCCCGCTCGAAAAGCCCGGCCCCGACTCACGGACTTGCCGGGCAGGAGCCCGGCAAGCGCCAAGCGGGGTGCCCCTCTCTTTGGTTACTTTCTCTCGGGCAAGCGAGAGAAAGTGACTCGCCCTCCGAAGGAGGACGAAAGCTCTTGCTCCTGCTCACCACAACCGAAGGAGGCCTGCGACAGGGTGCGCTCTCGCAAGCGCATTGAAGGTGGCAACTCCCCGCTGCAGGAGAGCCCCGCGGCCGAGTCCCGCCAATCGTCAGAACGTGCGCTGCACCGAATACTCGGCCAGGGTCGCCAAGGCATCGCGGTGGGCCGATGCCGGCAGCGCGGTGAGCGCTTCGCTGGCGGCGTGGGCGTGCCGCAGGGCGCGGTCGCGGGTGCGTTCCAGTGCGCCGGAGTCGCGGATCGAGGCGATGATGCGGTCCAGCGAGTCGAGCCCGCCGTGTTCGATCGCGTGGCGCAGCGACTGCGCCTGTTCCGGGCTGGCCTTCTCCAGTGCGTAGATCAGCGGCAGGGTCGGCTTGCCCTCGGCGAGGTCGTCGCCGATGTTCTTGCCCAGCGTGCCGGCGTCGCTGGTGTAGTCGAGCAGGTCGTCGGCGATCTGGAACGCGTAGCCAAGCTCCATGCCGTAACGCCGCAAGGCGGCCACCTGGTCCTCCGGCAGGCCGCCGAGGATGCCGCCCAGTTCGGTGGCAGCGGCGAACAGCACCGCGGTCTTGCGTTCGATCACGGCGAGATACGCCGCTTCGTTGACGTCGGCGTTGCCGATGTTGAGCAGTTGCAGCACCTCGCCTTCGGCGATGGTGTTGGTGGTGTCGGCGAGGATGCGCATGATGCGCATGTCGTCCAGTTCCACCATCAGCTGGAACGAGCGCGAGTAGAGGAAGTCGCCCACCAGCACGCTGGCGGCGTTGCCCCACAGCGCGTTGGCGGTCTTGCGGCCGCGGCGCAGGTCGGATTCGTCGACCACGTCGTCGTGCAGCAAGGTGGAGGTGTGGATGAACTCGATGATCGCGGCGAGTTTGACGTGGTGTTCGCCGCGGTAGCCGGCGGCGCCGGCGGCCAGCACGTGCAGCATCGGGCGCAGCCGCTTGCCGCCGCCGGCGATGATGTGGTCGGCGATCTGGTTGATCAGCACCACGTCGGAGGACAGCCGCCGGCGGATCAGCGCGTCGACGCGCTGCATGTCGGCGGCGGCGAGCTCGCGCACCGGGGCGAAGTCGGCGGGGCGGGTGGCGTCGGCAGGCATCGAATTCATGGGTGCATCGCAGCGGCGTGAGACGCGATTATAGAGTCTGCAGGAACTTGCGCCGCGACATGTCGCCACAGTTCCCGCGCGTGGCGCCCTCTATAATGCCGGGCATGTCTTTGGCGATGCCTGTCCCCCGGTGAGCAAACTTTCCAGCCTCGAACGACGCAGCGCGCTGACCCTGGCCTGCGTGATCAGCCTGCGCCTGTTCGGCCTGTTCCTGATCATGCCGGTGTTCTCGCTGTACGCGAAGGCGATGCCCGACGCCACCGGCCTGATGATCGGACTGGCGCTGGGCGTGTACGGCATCGGCCAGGTGCTGCTGCAGATTCCGCTGGGGCTGCTGTCGGATCGGATCGGGCGCAAGCCGGCAATCACCATCGGCCTGATCCTGTTCGCCCTCGGCGGGTTGATCGCGGCGATGTCGCACACGCTCGCCGGCATCGTGGTCGGTCGCGCGGTGCAGGGCATGGGCGCGGTGGCCGGTGCCGGCATCGCGCTGGCGGCGGATCTCACCGCCGAGGAAAACCGCGGCAAGGCGATGGGCATCATCGGCGTGTCGATCGGGCTGGCGTTCCTGCTGGCGCTGATCCTGGGGCCACCGCTGGAAGCGATCGCCGGGCTGCCCGGGCTGTTCGGCGCCACCTCGATCCTGGCGCTGATGTCGCTGGTGCTGCTGTGGCTGATCGTACCCACGCCGGTGCGCGCGCAGGCGCCGGCAGCGGCGGGGTTTGGCGCGGTGCTGGCAATGCTGCGCGACGGCCGCATGCTGGTGCTGAACGGTTCGGTGTTCTTCCTGCATGCGCTGCTCACCGCCAGCTTCGTCGGCCTGCCGCTGCTGCTGGCGAACACCTTGCACCTGCCGGTGAATCGACACTGGGAGCTGTACCTGCCGGTGATGACGGTGGCCGCGTTCGTGATGGGGGCAAGCCTGCATCACATGCGCGAGGTGGCGCAGAGCTTGCGCATCGTGACGGTGTGCGTGGTGGCGATCGGACTGGCGCTGCTCGGTTTCGCCCTGTCCGGCAGCCACCTGGCCGCGTTCGGCGTGGCTGCGGCGGTGTTCTTCTCCGCGTTCAACCTGCTGGAGGCGGCGCTGCCCAGCCTGGTCTCGCGGCTCGCGCCGGGGCATCTGCGCGGCGCGGCGATGGGCGCGTATTCGACCAGCCAGTTCATCGGCGCCTTCGTCGGTGGCGCGCTCGGCGGCATTGCGCTGGGCCGGCTCGGGCCGGACGGCGTGTTCGCCTGCGCCGCCGCGTTCACCGTGCTGTGGTTGCCGCTGGTGATCGTCGGCTCGCGCCGGATCGGCCGCCAGGCCACCGGCGAAGCCCAGCCGGCGTAGGGCAGGCACGCCCCGCCAGCTTCGTGATCCGACCAACGGTGGGCAGGGCCCGCCCGGCGCGATGGGCTCGCGCCGGGGTTTGCATTAGCCGATGGGCGGCCCAATGATGGGAGCTCGGCGGCTTCGCTGCATCGGGTACCGCTTCGATGGCTCACGAAATCCTCGCGCTGATGGCGCAGTACGGCGTGCTGCTGGTATTCCTCAACGTGCTGGTAACCCAGCTCGGCGCGCCGATTCCGGCGGTGCCCACGCTGGTGGTGGCCGGTTCGCTGGCGGCTGCCGGCGGGCCGTTGCTGCTGGCCGGCACGATGGCGGTGGTGGTGGGCGGTTGCCTGCTTGGCGACTCGGCGTGGTATGCCGCCGGGCGACGCTACGGCGCGCGGGTGATGCGCCTGTTGTGCCGCATCTCCCTGTCGCCCGATTCGTGCGTGCAACGCTCCGAGCTGCGTTTCCAGCGCTGGCGCGGGCAGGTGCTGCTGATCGCCAAGTTCGTGCCGGGCTTGTCGACCGTGGGCTCATCCCTGGTCGGCGCCATGGGGCTGCGCTGGCCGCTGTTCGTGCTGTTCGACGGACTGGGTTCGCTGATGTGGGCAGCGTTGTGGACAGGGCTTGGCTATGCCTTCGCCGCCCAGGTCGACAGGCTGCTGTCCGCCGTGGCCGACGCCGGAGCGCTGGCACTGCAGTGGCTGCTGGTGCTGTTGGCGCTGTACGTGCTGGCGCGCTGGGTGCAGCGCCGACGCCTGCTGCACGCGTTGCGGATGGCACGCATCACGGTCGACGAATTGCACCGGGCGATGAACGCCGAACGCGCCCCGGTGGTGGTCGACGTGCGCCCGGAGGCCTCGCGCCAGCTCGACACGCGCGTGGTGCCCGGCGCGCTGCTGGTCGACGCGCAGGGCATCGACCGCACCGTGCACGATATCCCGTTCGACCGCGAGCTGGTGCTCTACTGCAATTGCCCCAACGAGGTATCCGCCGCCCGCGTGGCCAAGGTGCTGATAGCGCAAGGCTACCGCCACGTGCGCCCGCTGCTGGGCGGGCTGGAGGCGTGGGATGCGGCCGGTTACGGGGTCGAACACGTGCCGGCCACGGGCGATGCGACCGGCCCGCGGTCTGCCGACGCACCGGCCTGAGACATCGTTGATGGCGGGCAGGCGCGCCGGCACGGAACCTACAGCTTTTCCGGTTTTCCGCTGCTGGACTGGGCCCTTCGCGCGGTTATGATAGCCAGCCTGATCCATCAACTCCGGCCGTAATCATCCCTTACGTACGGCCGGCTCAACGAGGACATTCCCATGGCACGCGGCGTCAACAAAGTCATCCTGGTCGGCAACCTCGGCGCAGACCCCGAAATGCGCCACACCGGCAGCGGCACCGCCATCTGCAGCTTCAACCTGGCCACCTCCGAGTCGTGGACCGACAAGCAGAGCGGCGAGAAGCAGGAGCGCACCGAGTGGCATCGCGTGAAGATCTTCGGCCGCCTGGCCGAGATCGCCGGCGAGTACCTGAAGAAGGGCCGCCAGGTCTATATCGAAGGCTCGCTGCGCACCGACAAGTACACCGACAAGCAAGGCATCGAACGCTACTCGACCGACATCATCGCCAACGAAATGCAGATGCTCGGCGGTCCCGGCGAAGGCGGTGCGGGCGGTGGCGGCTACCAGCGCGAGCGCCCGCAGGGCGGCCCGCGACAGGGCGGCGGCAGCTACGGCGGCCAGTCCCGCGGCAACGACGACCGCGGCTCCTCGCGCCCATCCTCGCCGGCCCCGGCCGACAACGGCTTCACGGACGACGAGATTCCGTTCTAGCGAACCCCCGCCGACGGCGGTGGTGTCTGCGACAGCCCGCCCTTCGGCGGGCTGTCGTCGTCAGGGCGCGTCTTTTTCTTCGCTGCGCAGCCGCGCGATGGCTGAGGCGGCATTCACCTGCAGCGTGCCGTCGGAAACCCGGCTGCTCTGCAGCAGCAGGTCATGCACCGAGCGTGCGTCCAGTCCGGGTGCGATCGACAGCAGCAAGGCGGCGATACCGCTCACGTGCGCGGCGGCCATGGACGATCCGGAGGTGAAGTCGTAGCCGCCGTCCGGTTGAGTGGTGAGGATGTCGTTGCCCGGGGCGCTCAGCACGCCCGGTGGCGCCCGCGACGTGTTGCTGGTGCGCACGACGATGACGCCCGGCGCACTGTCGGGAAAGCCGCCGACGTTGCCGTCCGGCGGCATCGCCGCGACCACGATGCGGCCCTGCTCCAGCAGCCGGGCAAGCAGTTCGTTGAGCAGCGGGTCGGCCGGGCCGCCCAGGCTCAGGTTGATGATGCGCGTATCGGTGTCGATGATCGCGGCCAGCGCCTTGGCCAGGGTGAAGGTGTTGCAGCGGGCGCCGGCACGGGACGCCGGCGGATACCAGCAAGCCTTGTACACGCTGAGAAAGGCCTTGGGCGCGATCCCCACGATGCCCTGCCGGTTGTTGGCGTCGGCGGCGATGATGCCGGCCACTTCGGTGCCGTGGTTGTCGCGGTCGAATGCCGTGCGGTTCGCGTCGACCAGGTTGCGCGTGTCGCGGATGCGTCCGTGCAGGTCGGGATGCGCCAGGTCGGCGCCCGTGTCGACGATCGCGACCTCGACCCCGGCGCCCTGGCTGAGGTTGTGGGCGAGTGCGGCATCGGTTTCGACGAAGCCGCGCTGCAGGCCGGCGTAGGGGTCGTTGTAGCGCGGCGCGTCCCGCGGCGCCGGGTCGGCGTAAACGGAGTAGTCCTGCAGCGGCTCGACCAGTCGCACCCGGGCGTCGGCGGCCAGGGCCTTGAGCATGACGTCGCGGGGCATGCCGGGCGGCGGCGTCAGCACGATGCAGTACAGGTCCAGCGCCTTGACCGGCCAGCCGGCCACCTCCTGCCATCGGTAGGATTTCTTCAGCGCGGCGAGCGTCGATGCCGCCCGCTGGCCGATCCCGTAATTTCCCGACGAGACATAACCCAGCACGCTGGAACCGGCATGCGTGGCAGGGGGCACCAGCGGGTTGGCAACGGCCAGCACGATGTCGCGCCGGCTGTCCATGGAAGACACGCCGGCGACGGCGGGGCTTTCGGCGCGAAGCGGGTGGTCGCCGGCTGGCGCAGGCCGCAAGTGCGCGCAGGCACTCAGCGCCATCGCGGCGGCGAGGGCGAGAAGGCCGACCTTCATGGCGTGCTGGTGACGGGCTCGGCCAGGCGGATGCCGTGGGCGGCGCGCAGTTGCTGCAGCACGTGTGGCCCGGTCGAGGTGGAGTCCCGCGGTACGACCGTGTAGGCACCGACGTCGTTGGGGCCACCCACCACTTGCAAGCCGAGGCCATGCAGCAGTGCGTCCCAGTCGGCCAGTTTCATGCTGGCGTCCGGCACGACGCGGATCGAACCCGTGGCGGCGGGTCGGGTTGCCTCGCTGAGGGTGCGATAACGCGGAAGGCTGCCTTCCGACCACAACTTCATGCCCAGCACGCCGATGCCGAGTGCCTGGATCAGCACCGCGGCAACCAGCGCGCGAGTCAGCCAGCCCGCGCGCCACCGGCCGGGGGTTTCCCGCGGCGCCGGCGCATCGAGGCGGCCCAGCAAGTGCTTCAGCCCCACGTTGGCGTCGAGGGGAATATCGGAGGGCAGCGACATCGCCAGCTGCAGGCGGCTCTGCCGCGCAAACTCGGCGCGGCACTCCTCGCAGTGCACGAGGTGGCTCATCAGCGCCTGGCCCTGCTCGCGCGGGGCACTGCCCTGCAGCACCCAGGGCATGGCTTCCCAGGCGCTGGCGCAGTCGCGATCGGAATTCGTCTGGAACGTCATGGCGCGTTCTCCTCGCGCATCGGCGAGTTTCCAGCCAGGGAGGGAAGGACGTTGCGCAGCTTCACGCGGGCGTGGAACAGTCGCGCCTTCACCGTGCCGACCGGGCATTGCATGATGGCGGCGACGTCATCCAGCGAGTGTCCCACGCCGTAGACCAGCTCGACCACGACCCGCTGATCCGCCGACAGGTGGACCAGTCCCTTGCCCAGCCAGTCGCGCAATTCGCGGTCCTCATCCGGGTTGTGGGCGGGAACGCGGTTTTCCGGCAGGGCATCCTCGGCGACGGGTTCGTCGCCATGCTGGCGCAGCGCCTTCAGCCCGCAGCGGTAGGCGATGCCCATGATCCAGGTGGAAACGCGCGAATCGCCGTGGAAGTTGCCCGCTTTCTGCCAGGCGATCCAGAAGCAGTCGTTGATGACCTCTTCGATGATGTCGGGACGCCGGGTCAGGCGGGACAGGAAGCGGCACAACCTGCCGTGGTAGCCGCGGTACAGCACCGCCAGCGCGGCACGGTCGCCCGTCGACATCCGCTGGAGCAGCATGCGGTCGGTGGCATCAGCGTCGGTATCAGCGTCGTTCATGGCTTCGCCGGAGGTGGTCGGAACGCGGTCGGTCAGTGCATGCGTGCCGTTTCGGGCGCAAAAGGTTGCCGGTGCATCAGAACGATCGCGAGATCGTGGCCATCCAGGGTTGCGCTTTCGCGTATCCGGTCGATCGCCACGATCCCAGGTCGGTCACGACGCGGTCGAGTTCCAGTCGCCATGGCCCGCGGGCCCACATCAGGCCGACCTGGCCATAGCGGTAGAAGCCGTCGCGATCGTAGCTCCGGTAATGCCCATGCCGGCGGTAGCGTGCCGGCGGCAAGTGGGCCACGCCGGCGCCGGCGGAAAGGAAGGCATGCTCCGTCAACGGCCAATGGAAGTCGAGGTCGGCGGCGGCACGCGTCCGCCGGTCGCCGGAACCGACGATGCGGCTGGCCGACAGGCCAAGCGCCAGGGTGTCACGATACAGCCAGTGGACCCCGACCTCGCCGCGGTCATGCACGGCGGCGCCGACACCTCCGGCGTAGTGGTAGTAGAGCAGGCCGGCCTGCATCTGCCAGTCGGTTGACAGTGACCAGTGGCGCGCCCCCTGCAGCAGGGTCTGGGCGATGCGCCCCGGCGCACGGACTTCGGCACTTCCTGACAGCCCCACCGACCAGCCGGTCGACGAGGTCCACGAGGCGGCCGCCTGGACGACGGGCGTGGCCGGCGTGATCGCCAGCCCGCGGTCGACCAGCTGCGAGCTGAGCGCGACCGTGCCGGTGGTTCCCTGCGCCGACTGGGCGTGCAGCAGCACGGGATGGCAGACGGCCATCGCCAGCGCAAGCCAGGCCAGCCCGGTGGGGACGAGGCACCCGCCGCGGCGGCCGAAAACCGGGCGACCGCACCCGCTGCGGTATCGGTGCGGCACGATGCCTGCGTGCCGTGGGCGACCGGCGGCCATGGGATCTATCGGGTATCCGGCCGCATGACTGCCGTGCGGTGGACGCACACGGCGATGACGCGCAGCGTCGGAAAACCGGGCCGGGAGGCCAGCGGGCCGCATCGTTTCATTGTTCGACTGACCGGGCATGGCTGCCTTGCATGGCCTGCTCGCGCCACCAAAGGCGCGCGCCCGTTATAGCCGATCCGTGCGATGAAGAGGCGGCTCGTCGGCAGCGCCGGCCCGAAGGCACGCCCGCCCGGCGGCGCGTGCCCCGCGTACCCACGTCCGTGCGCGACTTCAGAATGCCGCGCTCGCCGAAATCGTGAATGCACCGAGGTCTCTTGCATCGGTCGTCGGTGCCCCGGGCGGCGCGCCGAAGACGTTGGTGCGGGCGCCGTTGAACCGGTCGAAACGGAACCAGGTGGCGTAGATCCTGAAGTTGGCCAGGGAACTGAAGGACTCCTTGCCGAACGGCACCCAGAACACGCTGACCAGGTTGCTGGTGCTGTCGGGGTTGCCATAGGGCACATAGCGGGCGGGGTCGCGCGATCCGGTGCTCACCATGTGTGACACGGCGATGCCGTAGCTCTGCCTGAACGTGTAGATCGCGGTCGCGATCTGGTCGCGGGCGGAACCCTGCGGCAAGGCGAGCAGACCCGGCACGACGGGACTGGGCGGCGTACTGCCGTAATCGCGTTTCTCGAAGATGTTCACGTAGCTGAGTTGCAGGATGTTCTGCCGGTCGCCAAGGTACTGGTAGCTCAGGTCGTAGCCCAGGTCGGTCACGTCGTCGGAAGGCCCTTGGCGGGGCCGCTGGCGTCGGGTCGACAGGCCCACCACGCCGGCCGAGACGAACTGGGTCTTGAACTCCTTCATGTAGGCGAAGCGGAAGTATCCCGTGTCGCTCAACGTGCCCGGGTCGCCGCCGGTCGAATAGCCCAGCCGATCCTGCACCGAGGGCTGCATCGAGTTGTACGTGCCGAGCTCGCCGTACCAGTTCGAGTCGAACAGCGCGTAGACCGTGGCGCCGATGACGCGGTTGGCCGGTGTCGCGGGGCTGGACAGGTTGAGCAGGGTGCCGGTGACTCCCGGCGGACCCAGGTTCGATGCCGCGGGAAGGACGGCCAGCGGGTCGTTGAAGCCGGGACTGTTGTTGACGCTCACGCCGAGGGTCAGTCCCTTGTCCATGAACTTGAGCGTCCTGGCGACGAAGCGCAGGTCGAGGTTGCGCAGCCGGGTGTTGTACTTGCCGCCGCCGACGTTGTCCGCCTCGATCTTGACGAAGCCGCCCACGTGGTCGGTGAGGCGCCCGGCCAGGTAGATGTCCGCCTCGCTCAGCCGGGTCTGGCTGTCGCCGCGCAGCGGATTGGTGTGCGCCACCGTGACTTGCGCGGCCAGCGGCAGGGCACCGCTGATGTTCGCCTCGGTGTAGCCGCCGAGCTTGAAGCGCATGCCGACCGGCGTCAGTGCCGGTCCGTTGTCGCCGCCGCCGTAGGCACTGGAGTGGCAGACCGCACAGACGTAACCGGTCTGCCGCGCAAACGCGGGAACGGCCTGGGCGGTGCTGCTGGCGAGCATCAGCAGCAACGCCAGGCCGTGCCACAGATACCGGGTTCCGGATCGGCGAATCGCAGGTCGGCGCGGGAAAGGCAGCATGGGGTTTCCTTCGTCTTGAACGGATGCGGCAGCCATGAGCGGCCATGAGCCCGTCGACGATGCCGCACGGCCGTGCCGGTACATCGCCGCAAGATGCGGGTAAGTGCCGGACGGATCGCGAAAGGTTGTGTCGGCCCTTCGCGCGGTTCGACGCAACCTTCGGCCGAACAGACGGCACTCAGCCATGTCAGTCGTCATCCCATGATTTGCAGCCGGATCCGACCCATGGAAATCCAACGCATCCCGTTGCTCAAGCATGGCGACCACCGCGGCATGCTCGTCGCGCTGGAACAGGACGGCAACGTGCCTTTCGCGATCCGGCGCGTGTACTACATCTTCGCGACGAAGAACGGCGTGCATCGCGGTCGGCATGCGCACCGCCATCTCACCCAGCTGGCGGTGGCGGTGCGCGGTTCGGTGACCTTTCTGCTGGATGACGGCAGCGGCGCGGTCGAGGTCGTGCTCGACGATCCTGCCCAGGGCCTGCTGCTCGGCAACATGGTGTGGCGCGAGCTTTACGATTTCAGCGACGACTGCGTGCTGATGGTGCTGGCCGATCGCCCGTTCGATCCGGACGACTACATCACCGACTACGCCGACTTCATGCGTGAGGTCGGCAGCATGCAACTGGCGGACATGACGGCATGCCAAGGCCGCTAGTCCTGGTCGGTGCCGGCGAGTTCGCGCAGATCGCCTGCGAATATTTCGAGCACGACAGCGACCGCGACGTGGTGGCCTTCAGCGTCGAGCGCGACTACCTGGTGCAGCCGACACTGGCAGGACGTCCCGTGGTGGCTTTCGAAACCCTCGAGGCGGATTACCCGCCGGCCGACGTGGAGGTGTTCGTCGCCGTGCCGTCCAGCCAGCTCAACCGCCTGCGCACGCGCCTCTACCGGGAAACGAAACGCCGCGGCTACCGGCTTGCCACCTATGTCAGCACGCGCGCCTTCGTGTGGCGCAATGCCGAAGTGGGGGAGAACAGCTTCATCTTCGAGGGCAACGTGATCCAGCCGTTCGTGCGCATCGGCAACAACTGCATCCTGTGGAGCGGCAACCACGTGGGGCATCGCACGGTGCTGCACGACAACGTGTTCGTCGCCTCGCACGCGGTCATTTCAGGCTACTGCGAGATCGGCGCGAACAGCTTCGTCGGCGTGAACACCACTTTCAACGACCACGTGAAGGTGGCGCCAGACAACGTGATCGGCGCCGGCGCGCTGGTGACGCGCGATACCGAGCCGGGCCGGATCTACGTCGGCTCGCCGGCGCGCGCGGTGCCGGACAAGTCCAGCTTCGACGTGAAGCTCTGAGTGCGCATGGCCGAGTGGAGCAAAAAGGGGTTGGTGTTCGAAACCGCGCGGCATGGCGTGGGCGGCTGGATGCGCCACTCGGCGCTCACGCCCACGCCGCATCGCCTCGACGATGAGTGCATCCGCGTCTACGCCGGCTTTCGCGATGGCCAGGGCGTCAGCCGCATCGGCTATGTCGACGTGCGCGCGGACGACCCGGCGACGATCGTGCGGGTCAGCGCCGAGCCGGTGCTCGACGTCGGCCGGGGCGGCTGTTTCGACGACAACGGCATGATCCTCGGCGACGTGGTCGACGGGCCGGGCGGCCTGCACCTGTTCTATGTCGGCTTCCAGCAGGTGGCCAGGGCCAAGTTCCTCGCCTTCACCGGCCTGGCGCTGTCCACCGACGGCGGCGAACATTTTCGGCGCGTGCAGGAGACGCCGATCCTCGATCGCGCGCCCGGCCGCAGCACCATCGGTGCGGTGCATTCGGCACTTCACGAGGATGGCCGCTGGCGGCTGTGGTACGCCGTCGGCGACGACTGGGAAACCATCGGCGGCCAGCCGTTTCCGCGTTACCACATCCGCTATGCGGAGACTGGCGACCTGCGCGCCATGCCGCGCGAAGACCGGGTCTGTCTGCTGCCCCGTGGCAGCGAATACCGCATCGGACGGCCGCGCGTCTACCGCTTCGACGGCAAGTACGTCATGTACTTCACCCGCGGCAACGTCACCGGCGAATACTTTCCCGGCGTGGCCTGCAGCGACGACGGCATCCACTGGGCACGCCGCGACGAGGCGCTGGGCCTGACGCTGTCGGCCAGCGGCTGGGATGCGCGGACCCTGTGCTACCCCGCGCTGATCCGCCAGCGCGACAAGCTGCTGATGTTCTACAACGGCAACGACATGGGCGTGGACGGATTCGGTGTGGCCGAAGCCCCCGTGTCGCAGCTCGATGGTGGCGCCGATGCTCGCGGTTAGGCCCTATGTGGCGGCCGACGCCTCGGCCTGGGATGCGCTGGTCGGGCGCTCGCGCAACGGCAACCTGCTGCACCGGCGCGGTTACATGGATTACCACGCCGAGCGCTTCGTCGACGCCTCGCTGATGGTCGAGCGCCACGGCGAGGTGGTGGCAGTGTTTCCCGCAAGCAGGCTGGATGGCGTGGTGACCAGTCATGGCGGACTCACCTATGCCGGCCTGATCAGCAGCCATGCCATGCGCGCCGAATCGACGCTTGCCGTGTTCGAGCAGATGGCCGGCAGGTATCGCGCGCAGGGCGTGCAGCGCCTCGTCTACAAGGCGGTGCCGCATGTGTTCCACGCCTGTCCGGCGGAGGAGGATCTGTACGCCCTGCAGCGCATGGGCGCGCGTGTGGTGCGCCGCGACCTGTCGTCCGTCATCGCGCTGCAGGAGCCGTTCCGTTTCACCGAGCCGCGCCGGCGAGCGGTCAGGAAGGCTGGGCGGGCTGGCATCGACCTGCACGTCGGCGCCGATCCGGCGGCGTTCCACGCGCTGTTGTCCGACGTGCTGCGCAAGCACCACGCCATGCCGACCCACAGCCTGCCGGAACTGCGCCTGCTGCAGGCGCGTTTCCCCGACCAGATCGTGCTGCACGAGGCACGCAAGGAAGGCGTGCTGCTGGCCGGTGCCCTCGTCTACGATTTCGGCCGCGTGGTGCACACCCAGTACCTGGCCGCCTCCGAGCAGGGGCGCCAGCTCGATGCGCTCAGCTTCCTGCTCGCCGGGCTGATCGGCAGCACCTATGCGGACCGGCGCTATTTCTCCTTCGGCGTATCCACCGAGCAGGCCGGGGCGGTGCTCAACAGCGGGCTCGTTGCGCAGAAGGAATACTTCGGCGCGCGCGGCATCGTGCACGATTGCTACGAGTGGCCGCTGTGACGGGCCCCGTCGCGATCAAGAGCGCACTGGCGGACGCCGCCCCGGGCGACGTCTCGTTCCTGAACCTCAGGGAGGTCAATGCGCGCTGCGCCGACGAGCTGAAAGCCGCAGCGGCGCGCGTGATCGATTCGGGCTGGTACGTGCTGGGCGACGAGCTGGCCGCCTTCGAGCGGGAGTTCGCCGACTGGTGCGGCGCGCGCCATGCCGTGGGCACGGGCAACGGGCTGGATGCGCTGTCGCTGATCCTGCGCGGCTACCGGGAGCTCGGCATCCTCGCCGAGGGCGACGAGGTCATCGTGCCCGGCAACACCTTCATCGCCAGCTTCCTGGCGATCAGCGAGAACCGGCTGGTGCCGGTGCCGGTGGAACCCGACGCGGCGACGTTCAATCTCGATCCGGCCCGCGTGGCGGCGGCGATCGGACCGCGCACGCGCGCGATCATGGCGGTGCACCTGTATGGCCAGCTGGCCGACATGCCGGCGCTGCAGGAGCTGGCCCGGCAGCACGGCTTGCTGTTGATCGAGGACGCCGCGCAGGCGCATGGCGCGATGCGCGACGGGCGCAGGGCCGGTGCGTTCGGCGATGCGGCGGCCTTCAGTTTCTTCCCGGCCAAGAACCTCGGCGCGCTGGGCGATGGCGGCGCGGTGGTGACCGGCGACGACGCGCTGGCGCAGCGCATCGCGGCACTGCGCAACTACGGCTCCGACGTGAAGTACCACCACCTGTTCCAGGGCGTGAACTCGCGCCTCGACGACATGCAGGCGGCGCTGCTGCGGGTGAAGCTGAAGTATCTCGATGCGGACGTGGCATGGCGTCGCCGCGTGGCGCGTCGCTATCGCGACGGCATCCGCCACCCGCAGATCCGGCTGCCGGACGTGGCCCGCGAGGAGCAGCATGCCTGGCATCTGTTCGTGGTGCGCTGCGCGCGGCGCGATGCGCTGCAACGGCATCTGCACGCCCGCGACATCCAGACCCAGGTGCACTATCCGGTGCCGGCGCACCGGCAGCCCGCGTATCCCGCGTTGCAGGGTTCCCGCCTGCCGCTGACCGAACGACTGTGCGAGGAAGTGCTGAGCTTGCCGATGGGGCCGACCCTGCGCGATGGCGACGTGGAGCGGGTGATCGACGCCTGCAACGCGTTCGGGCGTGGCGCATGAACATCGTCCGCACCGGCTTCTATACGAGCATCGCCACCGCCGCGCGGCTGCTCGCCGGGCTGGTGGCGATCAAGCTGGTGGCATGGTTCGCCGGGCCCGAGGGCGTGGGCAAGCTCGGCCAGTTCATGAGCCTGATGTCGCTGCTGGCGGTGCTCGCCGGCGGCGGCATCAGTGCAGCCATCGTCAAGTACGTCGCCGAGTACCGCGACGATCCGCAGCGGCTGGCGCGCCTGCTGTCCGCCGCGCTGTGGTACGCGTTCTGCGCTTCCTGCCTGATGGGCGGCCTCGCGCTGCTGCTCAGCCGGCAGCTCGCGCTGTGGCTGCTGGACGACCCGGGCTATGCCGGCCTGATCCGCGTGCTCGCCGTCGCGCAGCTCGGCATTGCGCTGCTCAACTACATCCTCGCGGTGGTCAACGGCTTCATGGACGTGCGCCGGCTGGCCTTCATCCAGGTGAGCGGGTCGGTGATCGGCATCGTGATGATGGTCTGGCTGGCGCGTTGGCTGCATCTGTATGGCGCGCTGCTGGCGCTGGTGCTGAGCCAGCTGCTGTGGCTGATCGTCGGCGTGCCGGCGTGGTGGCGCAGCTCGTACTTCCGGCGCGGCATGCTGCGGCTGCGCTACGACCGCGAGATGACCTTGCGCCTGGCGACGTTCTCGGTGATGACCCTCACCTCCGCGCTGCTGCCGCCGCTGGTCAACATCGCCATTCGCGACCACCTCGCGCTGCAATTCGGCTGGGAGCAGGTGGGCTACTGGCAGGCCGTGAGCAAGGTGTCGGATGCCTATCTGCTGTTCCTCACCGCGGCGATCAACATCTACTACCTGCCCAAGCTGGCATCCACGCATGGGCGCGAGGCGCTGCTGGCCGAGCTGCGCACCGCCTGCCGCTACGTCCTGCCGGCGGTGGTGGTGCTGGCGGCCGCGGTGTACCTGCTGCGCGAATGGGTGACCTGGCTGCTGTTCACGCCGGACTTCGCCGCCGCCAACGCGCTGTATGGCCCGCAGCTGGTCGGCGATGTCATCAAGATCGCCTCCTTCGTCCTTTCCTACCTGATGCTGGCCAAGGCGATGACGAGGCTGTTCGTCATCTCCGAATGCGTGTTCGCGGCCAGCTACCTCGCGCTGGTCTGGGTGCTGGCGGCGCGCTTCGGCGTGATCGGGGCGATCTACGCATTCGCGGCCAACTACGTGCTGTATCTCGTCTTCAACCTGCTGGTGGCCCGGCGTTACCTGGGAGGGCTGCGATGATGAGCGACGACATGCCGCTGGTATCCGTGCTGATCCCGGCGTTCAACCACGAGCGTTTCGTGCAGCGCTGCCTGGACAGCGTGCTGCAGGATCCGTACCCGGCCAAGGAGCTCATCGTCATCGACGACGGCTCCACCGATGGCACCGCCGAGCGGATCGCCGACTGGGTGGCGACGCATTGCATGGATATCCCGATCGAGTACGTGCGGCGGGAGAACCGCGGCATCGCGGCGACGCTGAACGAGCTGGCGGCGCGCGCGAACGGCGAGTTCCTGCGCCCCGGCGCGAGCGACGACTACCTCTTGCCCGGCGGTCTCGATGCCCAGGTGCGCTACCTGCTGGCGCATCCGGACAAGGGCGCGGTGATCGGCGATTCGGTCGTGGTCGACCAGGACGGCCACAAGCTGCATGACAGCGGCATGGGCCTGCTTCACGGCGGCAGCAAGGACCTGTACGGCTCCGATGACGGCATCCGTCGCGCCATCATCACTCACTGGGCCATCGGCGGGCCGGTGGCCTTGATGCGCCGGAGCGCGCTGGACACCGTCGATCGCTGGAGCGAAGGCCTGCGCATCGAGGACTGGGACCTGTTCCTGCGCCTGGCGGCCGGCGATGCGCTCGGCTTCATCGACGTCCGCGTCTGCGCCTACCGCATCCACGGCGCCAACCTGAGCCGGACGCGGCACGCCGCCACGCGGATCGGCAACCTCACCGAATCGCGCCAGGTCGCGCTGCGCCGGGCCTGCCTGTTCGACGAGCCGTACCGGACCCTGCTGCAGGCGCAGGCGCACTACATCGGCGCCAAGATCGCGTTCCTGCAGGGACAGCCGTGGTCGCTGGCGCGGCATCTACTCGTCTGGTCGTGGTTGCGGCTGCTGTCGAAGCTGCGACCTTCGTCCGCGCGCCGCGGCGCGGAGGCGACATGAAACGCTTGCTGTGCCTGCCCTCGACCTATCTCGCGCTGCCGTTGCTGCTGTCCTGCGCGCTGACCCTGCTGACCTACGATCTTCCCGTCGACTACCTGTCGGGCCTGCTGCTGCTGGCGGTGGTCGCCGCGGCGATCCTGCTGTTCGACGTGCAGGCGGGGGTCAGGATTCCGCCGCCTGCGCGGTTTCGCGTGCGCAGCTACGCCGGCACCCGCGATGCGTTCGTCGCGCTGGCCTTTGCGGGCCTGATCGCGCTCTTCTGCGTGCTCGATCTGGCGCTGTTCCCGATCCCGCTGTTCAACAATCCCTCGTCCTATGCCGCGATGGGGGGCGGGCGCGAGCATGTCCGGCACGTGTCGGACATCTGCTGGGTGCTGCCGCCGATCGCCCTGCTGTGCGCCCGCAGCCGGTGGTTGCGCACCACGCTCATCGCCATCGGCTTCCTGTTTCCGATCCTGGTGATCGACCGCAACCGGGTGTTCGCGACCGTGTTCTCGTTCGCGCTGGTGATCCTGCTGCGCCGGGACGAGGCCAGGCCCTTGCCGTGGAAGGCCGCCGGCCTGCTCGGCTTCGCCGGCGTCAGTGTGTTCTCGGTGCTCGGCATGTTGCGGTCCGGGACGCTGGATTACATCACCCTGCCGTTCAGCGCGATGTATCGGGCGGCGCCGGAAGGCATCAAGTGGTTGCTGCTCTACGCCAGCGCCGGGCCGTACAACTTCAGCGCGATCCTGGCCAAGGGCTACCTCAACCCCAGCTTCCTCACCCACCAGGTGGTTCCGCTGAGCGGGTCCGTCGCGACGGCAGGCACCGGCATCCCGCTGGACGCGCCGACCATCAACGTGGGTACGGAGTTCTTTCCGTTCCTGATGGCGTGGGGGCCGGTCGGCGCGGTGGCTGCCATCGTCGCGCTCTACGCGATGCTGCGCTGGAGCGTGCGGCGTCTGCGCGCCTCGGTATCGCTGTTCGCGGTGCTGATCTTCCTGCGCGTTTCCTACGTTTGCGTGATGGCGCCGTTCGCGCCGCAGGCTTACACGTGGACGAATGCCGGCTTCATCGGCCTGTGCCTGCTCATGCAGGCGTTCGCGGCGTGGCTGCCGAACCGGCGAGCGGCGGCGTCCGCGCGCATCGCGTCTCCCTCTTCCACCCAGTGAGTGCCCCACCATGGAACAAGACGAAATCTATCTGATCGACCTCTGGCGCATCTTCACCCGCGGATGGATGTGGTTCGCGGGCGTGCTGATCCTGGTCCTGGTCTGCACCTATGCATTCGCGCACACGGTGAAGCGCCAGTGGGAGGCGACCGCGTGGATCCAGATCGGGCAGGTCGGGCAAGTGTTATCGGGCCAGGACCCCAAGGTCGAGCCGCTACTGCGCGTGATCGAGCGGCTGGAACTGGTGCCGTTCGAGAACGAAGTCCTGCAGGGCGCCGGTTACGCGCGCGATTCGGCGGTGGCAAAGCTCTATCGCAACAGCCTGAAGCTGGAACCGCTGCCCTATGCCGGCCCGCTGATCCGCCTGCGGGTGCGCGCGTATTCCCGCGAGCAGGCCGCGGAACTGGCCACGGCGACGGTGGCCCGGTTGGGTGCGATCCACCAGCGCCTGGAAGAGGTGCCGCTGAAGGCGGCGCGCGAGCGCCTCGCTCGCAACGAGGCCGATCTGCGCACCGCCGAGGCCGACCGGGACCGCTACCGACAGGCGGCTACGCCGGGCAGCAAGGATGCTCAGGGCCCGGTGCTCGCCAGCCTGTTGCTGGCGAACAAGAACGAGGAGATCCGCGGTTTGCGGCAGGCGAGGATGGATCTGCTGGAACGCCTCGGCCCGACCTACACCTATTCGACCGCGATGGTGTGGCCGGTCTATGTGCCCGACAAGCAGGCGTTTCCGAATCCCGAACTGACCTGGGGTATCGGCCTGCTGCTGGGCCTGTTCCTCGGCGCCTGCGCGGCCGTGGCGAAGGCCGGGCGGCGTCGCATCGCATGAACGCCGGCGGGCGCGTTCAACCAAAACGTCGCCCGCATGCACTCACGGTCAGGCCCGTGACGTGTCGCGGGCAGCCCTGGCTGCAGCCGAAGACGTCGCGCTGAAGGACAGCCGGCGTCGCGACGGGAGGGAGTTCGTTCGATATGCGTGGATTGCACAAGCAGGAATCCGGGCGCCATGCCATGCCCGCCGACAGCGCCCCACGTCCGTCGCGGCGCGCATCGCTGGACGAGGCGCAACTGCTCGACACGCAGCGCGCGTTCGACAGTGTCGCCGCCGACTACGACGGACCACGCGGCAACAACGAACTGATCCAGCGCATGCGCACGACGCTGTGGGATGTGGTGCACGGCGAGTTGCAGCCCGGCGCCCGCCTGCTCGACCTGGGCTGCGGTACCGGCATCGACGCGCTCGAGTTCGCCCGGCGCGGTTTTCGCGTCGTCGCCACCGACTGGTCGCCGCTGATGGTCGAGCGCACGCGGGCGCGGGCGGCGGCCGCGGCCATGCAGTCGCGCGTGACGGTCGCGCACCTCGGCGTGCAGCAACTCGATCGGCTCGACGGCGAGTTCGACGGCATCTACTCCAACTTCGGCCCGCTGAACTGCGCGCCGGATCTCGCCGCCGTCGCGGCCGAATGCGCGCGCCTGCTGCGCCCCGGCGGCAGCCTGGTGTTTTCGGTGATGGGCCGGATCTGTCCGTGGGAGCTGGGGCACTACGCGCTGCGCGGCCGCTTCCGGCGCGCCGGCGTGCGCGCCGCGCGCGGCGCGACGGCGGTGGGCATGAACCGCCACACGATCTGGACCTGCTATTACCTGCCGCGCGAGTTCTACCGCGCCTTCGCCGGACATTTTTCGCTGGAGAGCTATCGCGCGCTGAGCCTGTTCATGCCGCCGCCGTACCTGGTCGACTACTACCGTCGCCGGCGCCGCTGGTGCGAACGGCTGGGCCGGCTCGACGACCGCCTCGGCGCGCTGCCGCTGTTGCGCGACATGGGCGACCATTTCCTGATCGTGATGCGGCGGTGCTGAGCGCATGGACTTCCTGCAGGCCGCGATGGACGTCAGCCTGTGCCGGGCCGTTTCGGTCACGGCCGAAGCCAGCTCGCGCGTGCCGCTGCCGATCCGCGCCGGACGGATCGGTTCCTCGCTGGCTGCACGCGCGTACCGGATCGATCTGCGCGACCACCTGGTCTTCCCCGGCCTGATCAACGCGCACGACCACTTGCACGTCAACGCCGTGCCGCCGCTGCAGTCCTGCGCACCGTTCCCCAACAGCTATGCCTGGATCGCCGCCTTCCGGGCGCACTTCGGGGAGCCGGCGGTGATGGCCGCGCTGCAGGTGCCGAAAGCGTTGCGCTTGCGCCACGGGGCGCTGAAGAACCTGCTTGCCGGCACCACTTGCGTGGTGCATCACGACCCCTGGCATGCGGCGCTCGACGAGCCGGACTTTCCGGTCGGCCTGCTGCGCGACTACGGCTGGAGTTATGCCCTGGGCTGGCCCGATTACGGTCCGCCGGTGCAACCGAGTTTCGCCGCCACGCCCGCCGACCGTCCCTGGCTGATCCACCTGGCCGAGGGCACCGATGCGATTGCGCAGGCGGAACTGGCGCGGCTCGACCAGATGGGCTGCCTGGCCGCGAACAGCGTGCTGGTCCACGGCGTCGGCCTGCGCGGGCAGGATGTCGAGCGGGTGATCGAGTGCGGCGCGGCGGTGGTCTGGTGCCCGACCAGCAATCGCAACCTGCTCGGGCGCTCGCTGGACCCGCGGCGCCTGTGCGCGGCGGGCCGGCTGGCCCTGGGCAGCGACTCGCGGCTCAGCGGTGCGCGCGACCTGCTCGAGGAAATGCGCGGCATCGCCGCGCGCGGTGAGCTGAGCCCGGGCCAGCTGCTCGGCCTGGTCACCAGCCAGGCCGCGCGCATCCTGCGGTTGTCCGCGGGCGGCAGTCTGGCGCCGGGGACACCGGCGGATCTGGTGATCGTCGAGGACCGCGGCGGCGACGAGCGCTGCGGCCTGGTCGGCATCGCGCGCAGCGAGATCCGCGCGGTGGTGCGCCACGGCGTGCCGCGCATCGCCGATCCGGATTTCGCCGAATGGTTCGAGGTCGCCGGCATGGATACCCTGCCGGTGACCCTGGACGGCAAACCGAAACTGCTGGCCAGGCCGCTGGCCGACGCGGCGCTGGTGGCGCTCGAACCCGGCCTCGAACTGGTTGCCGCGCAGCGCGCGCGAGACCTCGTCATGGAGGCCGGCTAGCCATGCTGTCGCGTCCGCCGATGCTGATGCCGGCCGAGGCGTATGCCCTGTGGGCATCCAGCTATCCCGCCCGCGCGCACAACCCGGTGATGCAGGCGGAGGAGCGCGCCATGCTCGCGCTGATGCCGGACACGTTGCAGGGAGCGGCGGTGCTCGATGTCGGCTGCGGCAGCGGACGCTACATGCTGCACGCGCTGCGCCGCGGCGCGGCGCGCGTGATCGGCGTGGACCTGTCGGCGCCGATGCTGGCGCGGGCCGGCACCGAGCTGGCCCGATGGCAGGCAGCAGCGGACATCGACCTGGTGCAGGGCAGTCTCGACGCGCTGCCGATACCCGATGCGCGGGCGAACCTGACGCTCTGCGGCCTGGTCGTCGGTCACCTCGACGACCTGCGGCGATCGCTGGCCGAGCTGTGCCGGGTGACCCGGCCCGGCGGCACGCTGCTGTGCAGCGACGTGCATCCGATCGGGCATGCGCTGGGCTGGCTGCGCGACTTCAAGTCGGACGGCCGGCACTACGCCGTGCGGCACACCCGGCACCTGTACGGCCACTGGCACGCGGCCTGCGCCGCGCTGGGGCTGCGCATCGAACAGGTGCTGGAACCGATGCTCGATCCGGCCGACATCCCCGCCGATGCGCGCTTCGACCGCACCGCGCTGGAGGTTCCCGTGGCGCTGGTGTTCCGGTTGCGGCGCGAGCCATGACTCCAGCAATTCGCAGGCTCCCGCCATGACCCATGCCTCACCTACCTTGCTGATCAACCCGACCATCACCTCGCGGCGCAGCGCGCGCTTTCCGCTGTCGCTGCTGCACCTGGCGGCGGCGCTGGAGCGCAACGGCCGCGACAGCCGGATCATCGACGGCAACGTCGACCGCGATTTCGTCGACGACACCCTGCGCGCGATGGAACAGGACGCCTTCGCCGCGGTCGGCGTCAGCGTCATGGGCGGCCCGCAGCTGGCGCCGGCGATCGCCGTGTCCCGCGCGATCCGCGAGCGCCATCCGTCGGTGCCGATCATCTGGGGCGGCTATTTCCCCACGCTCAACCCCGACGCGGCGCTGGCCGCGCCCTACGTCGACTACGCGGTGCGCGGGCAGGCCGAAGAAACCCTGCCCGAACTGATTGCCGCGCTCGACGGAAACGCCGAGGCGACGCAGGCGACCATCGGCGGACTGTCGTGGAAACGCGACGGCGCGGTCGTGCACAACCCGAACCGCCGCTTCACGCTGGCCGACAACGCCCGGGTGCTGCCTTACGACAAGCTCGGCGACCCGCGGCGCTACCTGGCGCGCACCTATCTCGGCCGCCGCACCGTGGCGCACCAGGCCTCGGTCGGCTGCCGCTTCCGCTGCACCTTCTGCGGCGTGGCCGCGATGTTCGGCGGCACCACCGTGCTGCCGGCGGCGCAGCAGCTGGAACGTGACCTGGGCTATCTCAAGCACACGCTGGGCGCGGACTCGGTGCAGTACTTCGACAACAATTTCTTCGATCGCGAACGGGACATGCTGCCGCTGCTCGAGGTGATGGCGAAGTTCGAGATGCCGTGGTGGTGCTTCGCCCGCGCCGACGCCCTGCTCAACCTGTCCGAACAGGCGTGGAAGCTGGTGCGCAAGAGCCGCTTGCGAATGGCGTACATCGGCGCGGAATCGCCCAACGGGCAGATGCTCAAGGAGATCCGCAAGGGCACGCGCCCGGACCAGACCATGGCGGTGGTCGAGTTGTGCCGCCGCCACGGCGTGATTCCCGAGCTGTCCTTCATGGTCGCGCCGCCGGAGAACACCGAGGAGGAGACCGAGCACACCTTCGAGTTCATCCGCGCGCTGAAGCGGATCAATCCGCAGTCGGAGATCGTCATCTACGTCTACACGCCGCTGCCGGAAAACAGCCGGCACGAGCAGGACCGCGCGAGGCGGCCGGGCAAGCCGCTGCTGGACTTGCACGGCGCGCCGGTGGTGTTCCCGACGACGGCGGAGGAATGGGCGCTGCCGCGCTGGGTCGACTACACCTGCCACGCCGACGCGCCCTGGCTCGACGACAGGCTGCGCCGGCGCATCCGCGATTTCGTCACCGTGCTGCGCTGCCGCTTCCCCACCGTGCAGGATCTGCGCTCGCCGCCCTGGGCCAAGCGCAGCCTGAGCGCGATGGCGCGCTGGCGTTATCGCTACGGCAGGTACGACCGGCCGTGGGAACTGGAGCTGGCCAACCGGCTGGTACGCCTGCGCATGCCGCAGGTCTCGGGCCTCTAGCCGGGTGCGCGCCGTGCACGCCGCCCAGCTCAATTTCCTGCCCGCGCCGGCGGGACTCGCGCCGGCCGAGGTGCTGGAACGGTGGCACTCGCTGGCGGACATCGCCGAGGCGGCCGCCAGCGCCGGCACCCGCGTGTCGGTGATCCAGGCGGCGGCGCGCGAGGCGCGGATCACGCGTGGCGGCATCGACTACCACTTCGTCGACATCCGCGGGCTGGAAACGGCAGCGAACCGGGGCCGCCGTTTCGCCAGCCTGCTCGGCGACATCCACGCCGACGTGCTGCACGGACACAGCCTGGGTTTTGCCGAAGACGCTTTCGCGATCGCGCAATGCCTGCCGCGGCTGCCGATCATCCTGCAGGATCACGCCGATCGGGCGCCGCGCTGGTGGCGTCGCCGGCGCTGGCGGCGCTGGTATGCCGCCACCGCGGGGGTCGCCTTCACTGCGCGCGAGCAGGCGCAGGCGTTCGCCGGTGCCGGCCTGTTCGGCGCGCGCACGCGTGTGTTCGCGATCCCGGAATCCAGCAGCCGCTTCACGCCGGGCGATCGTGCCGCGGCCCGCACCGCCACCGGCCTGCACGGCGAGCCCGGCGTGCTGTGGGTCGGCCACTTGAACGCCAACAAGGATCCGCTGAGCGTGCTCGAGGGCGTGGCGCAAGCGGCGATGCGGTTGCCCGGCCTGCAACTGTGGTGCGTGTTCGGCGATGCGCCGCTGCTTGGCGACGTGCGCCAGCGCATCGATGGCGATCCGCGACTTGCCGGCCGCGTGCATCTGCTGGGCAAGGTGACGCATGCGAAGGTCGAGCAGCTGATGCGCGCGGCCGACGTGTTCGTCTCGGGCAGCCATGCCGAGGGCAGCGGCTACGCCCTGCTGGAGGCGCTGGCCTGCGGCGTCGTGCCGGCAGTCACCGACATCCCGTCGTTCCGCGCGCTGACCGATGGCGGCCGCATCGGCAAGCTGTGGCCTTGCGGCGACGCCGCGGCGCTCGCCGCGGCTTTGCTCGCGGTGGTCGGGTCAGGCCGGATGCCGCCGGCACGGGTGCGCGCGCACTTCGACGCCGCGCTGTCGTTCGCCGCCGTGGGCCGGCAGTGGGCCGAGGCGTACGCGCAGGTGCGCGAGGACCGGCGCCGGGGCGCGTCGTGAAACTTGCGCTGGTGGTGCCGGGCGGGGTGGATCGCAGCGGCGAGTTCCGCGTGATCCCCGCCTTGCTGGCGCTGATCGAACGACTGGCACGGACGCATGAGGTGCATGTCTTCGCGCTGCAGCAGGAAGCGGCCGCAGCCCGCTGGGAACTCGCCGGCGCGAGCATCCACAACATCGGCACCGGCCGGACCCGGTGGCGTGCGATCGCGGCGATCCGCGCCGAGCATCGCCGCGCACCGTTCGACCTGGTCCACGCGATCTTCTCCGGCCCGTGCAGCCTGGTCGCGGTGGCCGCGGCCAGGCTGCTGCGGTTGCCCAGCCTGGTGCATGTCGCCGGCGGCGAGCTGGTCGCGCTGCACGCGATCGGCTACGGCGGCCGCCGAACGTGGAAGGGCAGGCTGCGCGAGGGGTGCGTGTTGCGCGCCGCCGATGTCGTCACCGCGGCCAGCGCGCCGATCATCGACGCGCTCCGAATGCTCGGCATCGAGGCGCAACGCGTGCCGCTCGGCGTCGACCTGCAGACCTGGCCGCCGCTGGCGCCGCGCGCCCGCCATGCGGGCCCGGCGCGGCTGATCCATGTGGCCAGCCTCAACCGGGTCAAGGACCAGCCGACCCTGCTGCGCGCCCTGGCCATGCTGCACGAGGGCGGATTGGCCTTCCGCATGACCATCGTCGGCGTGGACACCTTGCACGGCGAGATGCAGCAGCTGGCGCGCGAGCTCGGGCTGCAACACTGCGTGGATTTTCCCGGCTTCAAGACGCAGCGCGAGCTGCGCCCGTTGATGGAAGCGGCCGACGTGCTGGTGATGTCCTCGCAGCATGAAGCCGGCCCGCTGGTGTTGCTGGAGGCCGCGGTGGCCGGCGTGCCGGCGGTGGGCACGGCGGTCGGACACTTCGTGGAGTGGTCGCCCGCGGCGGCAGGCAGCGTGCGTGTCGGTGACGCGGGCGCGCTGGCCGATGCCATCCGCCAGCTGCTCGCCGACGAACCGCGGCGCCAGCGCATGGCCCGGGCCGCGCAGCTGCGGGCGCTGGCGGAGGACGCCGACTGCAGCGTGCGCCTGTTCGAGGCGCTGTACCGGCGCGTCCGCGCAGGCGGATCAGGCGAATTTGCGCGCGAGGTAGAGGCGAAACCTTGAAGGCTCGCGCCGACCGCGAAGCTTCGCGACGAGCGGGCGCAGCGCCCAGCGCGGGCCGTACCACGGGCGATGCACCTCCCACCGGATCGACAGCGCATCCGCCAGGCGGCGCAGCCGCTCGTCGGTGAGGTAGCCCAGGCTGGCGATCGCATCCGCCGCGATGCCGTGGCGGCGCAGGAACATCTCTCGACGCTCGGCGAGCATCTGCCGGCCGCTTTCGTCGCGGGCGTACCACGGCGTGTCGGCGATGATCACCGTGCCGCCGGTTTTCACGCAGCGCAGTGCTTCGCGCAGGCAGGCATCGCCGTCTTCGGCGTAATGGAACGAGGCGTTGAACACGGCGGTGTCGAACTGCCCGTCGGCGAACGGCAGGCGGCCCATCTCGGCCTGGAAACGCGGGAACAGGCTGGGCAGCCGTGCCCGGTAGTGCCGGGCCGCACCGAGTCCGTCGCGGTCGTGGGTGAGCAGGTCGACGGCCACCGGCCGGCAACCGGCCAGGGCCAGGCGATAGCTCATCCAGCCGTTGCCGGCGCCGAGGTCGAGTACGCGGCGGCCGTCCAGCAGATGCCGCACGATGTAGTCGTAGCTGCGCGCGCGCATCCGCCATTGGCCGCGATCCGTTCCGCCGGTGTCGCGGTAGGGCAGGGCGAGGTAGAACGCCTCGCTGTCGCTGCCGCGGCCTTCCGCCATCCTGATCCGCTCGTACTCCGCGATGAAGCGGGCCAGGCGCGCGGCCGATTCCGGCGGCAGCGCATGGACGATGCCGTTCTCGACGGCGATGACGAAGCCGCAGGCCGGGCAATCCAGCCTGTCGATCGAGGCCCGGCAGCGGGGGCAGCGCAGGTGCAGGCCGGCCAGCGCCTCGGTGTCCGCGCCATGGCGGGCGGAGCAGGTGTCCATCGCCGGTGGCGTTTGCGGCATGGCTGGCAGCTACGGTGCGCGGGCCGCTGAAGCCAGTGCCGCGCGCACCGCGAACAGGGTGTCCATCCGCGGCACCGGATGAGTGAGCCAGGTGAGGATGCGGCGCCGCTGCGACAGGCCGGCCCACGCCGGTCCCTGCTGCAGCCAGAGCTGCGTGCGCACCATGTCGGCCCGCTCCCGGCTGGCTTCCGGCGTGGGTCTGATCCGCTGGCCGAGGCAGCGCGCGAGTTCGCCGAAACTGCGCGACCACTCCAGGCCGTGAAGCGCATGCAGCCACAGCTCGGAGGACGACACGCGGGTCAGCGTCTGGCGGCGCGAGACCATCCGCAGCAACGCAGGGCAGTCGGCGGCGAGCCGCGCGAACACGTCCGGCGGAACCACCTCGCCGTAGTAGCGCGCAGCCAGCAGCAGCGGTGGCAGCGCATACCAGGGCGCGTCGGCGTGCCCGTCCCGCAGCACGTCCCAGTCGCGCGCGGACAGGCGCGCCGCCAGCCGCGCGATGTCGTGCAGATGGAGCAGGCGCAGGCTGCGGTTGCACAGGTTGCCCGCGGCGTGCAGCAGCAGGTGGTTCATCAGCGCGCCGGCTGAGGGATAGGGGTTCAGGCCGGGCTGCGGTTGCGGCGGGCGGATGCGCGCGGTGATGTCGACCGCGCTGACCGGCAGCCGTTCCTGGATGCGCGTGTGCAGCTCGATGTTGACCGGCGTGTCGCGGTGCTCGCCCAGGCCGGCGAAGGGTCTGCCGGTCGCCGGCTTGAACACCCGGTGCTTCCACGCGACGAAGGACTCCACGTAGCCGAGTTCCCGCAGCAGCCCGATCGCCGGCGCGGCATCGTGCTCGCGAACCAGCAGGTCGATGTCCGCCATCGGCCGCTCGCCGGCCGCGTAGATGCCCAGCGCGTGCAAGGCGGAACCCTTCAGCGCGACGATGGCGATGCCGCCGGCGCGGGCGCCGGCATCGATGCCCTGCAGCAGCGTCTCGATGCGCCGATGGCGATGTTCGACGTGCGCGCGCTGCCCGGCCAGGAACGCCTGCCATGACGGATGCTGCCATGCGGAGAGTCCGCACAGCAGCGGCGACACGCCGTGCACGGCGGCCGCGGCCGCGGCCAGTTGCCATTCGAGATCGTTCCAGTCCGGCGTGGCGCTGCCTGGCCGCGCCAGCTCCGCGGCCAGCGTCTCGGTGGTGCGGCGCAGGCCGGCCTTAACGATTTTGAGCGGCGGCAGCATGGGGCAGCAACCGGATGTCGATTCGCCTGGCCGCAGGCGGCGAGGGTGTGGCGTCGTCGCAGCGATGCACCCGTTCGGACGCGACCAGCGCGTCCCATCGTGCGTCGAGCGCCGCGATCGCCTGCCGGTGATGCTCCGGCGGGTCGAGCGCCTTCGCTTGCTGCAGCGTGGTCTGCTCGTGCAGCAGGTCGCGCACGCTGCGGTAGAACTCCGAGTCGTAGGCGCCGTGGAACATCATGGCCAGGTCGCCGCTGTCGCGCCAATGCGTCTTGTCGCCCAGCTGCGCCTTGACCTTGTCGTAGAACTTCGTGCCCGGCAGCGGATAGGAAACGCTCACGCCGATGTCGTCGGGCGCGGCCTGCGCCACCAGTTCGCGCGTCGCCAGCAAGTCGTCCAGCTGCTCGCCCAGGTAACCGAGCTGGATGAAGAAGCCCACGCGGATGCCGCGCTGGCCCAGCCGCACCCGCGCCGCAATCAGGTCGGCGACGCGGGTGCCCTTGGTCATGCTGTCCAGCACGCGCTGGCTGCCGCTTTCCGCACCCAGCCACGCCTCCGCGCAGCCGGCCTGTTCGAGCGCGTCGGTCATGCGCTCGCTCATCAGGTCCGCGCGGGTCTGGATGGTGAACGGAACCGAGCCGCCGGCGGCACGAAGGCGAGCGCCGAACTGCGCCACCCAGTCGACATGGAAGCCGAAGATGTCGTCGGCCATCCAGATGTGGTCGGGCTTGAACGCCTGTTTCAGGTAGATCATCTCCGCCGCCACGTCCTCGGCGCTGCGCTGCTTGTAGTGGTTGCCCCAGATCGGCTTGGCGCACCAGTTGCAGCGGAACGGGCAGCCGCGCGACGCGGCCATGTTGAGGCTGAAGTAGCCGTGCCGTTCGCGCCACAGGCTCCGGTAGCGTTCGACGTCCACCAGGTCCCACGCGGGGCGTCCGCTCAGCCGGGGGTCCGGCGGCATCGCGCCCAGGCGTCGCGCCTGGGTCGTGCCGTCCACCCGCGTCGCGATGCCGGCGACGCCGTCGAGCCAGTGGCGGTCGTCGATGGCCGGGTCGCGCGCCAGTCGCCCGGCCAGTTCGAGCAGCGCCGCGATCCCTTCGCCCATCAGCACGGCATCCGCGCCCGCATCGAGAAACGGGTCGGGCTGGTCGGAGGCGTCGGAACCGGCGACGATCACGCGGGCCCCGCGCGCATGCGCCTGCGCGATCATCCGGCACGCCGCCTCGCGCATGCGGCCGAGGCACATCTTGGTCAGGTAGTTGAAGTTGTCCTCGTAGAGAACCACGAGGTGCGGCTGCACGGCGCCCACGGCGCCTTCGTAATCCTCGACGCCATCGGCGAGCATCGCGTCGAACAGGGCGACCTCGTGACCCATCTGCCGGAGCAGCGCGGCGATCTGGATCGTGGCGAGCGGAGGGTAGGGCTTGCCGCGTTCCCACTGCTTGGGGTCATACCTCAGGAAATAGGAGTGACCGACCTGGATCTTCAGCATCGCGAATGGGCCTCGAGCGTCGCCGCGGGAATCGGCAGCGGCGACGGGGGAACCGGCGCGTCGTCGATGCTGCCGGCAGGTGAGTGCCGCGGTGCGGGGCTTCGGTTGCCTCGCGCGGCGAACCGGGTCGGCGTGCAACCTTTTCGCGGTGATGGCGCACTCAGCAGCACACCACCGCCAACGGATCCGCCGCACCGTGCAACTCCCCCCGGGCCGCGCAACTCGTTCGATGGCGATGGCGTCGACTGGCCACGGCGCGGGCCCCGACGCCGATCCGTTCGGCGAGCGATCGGTCGGTGGCCGGGTCGTGCGGCGGCAGATACTCGGCGGGCGTTTCCGTTTCGAAAGCGCCAGCGAGGCGCTGCTGCAACAGGTCGAGGCCGCTTATGGCGGCCTGCCGCAGCACCGGCTTGCGATGGCCGTACCCGAGTTCCGCGTCGAATTGCGCCTGTCGCCGCCGCGGGCCTCGCCGCCCGTGGACGAGCCGCCGCCGGTGCAGATGCAGTCGGGAGTGGGATTGATCTGCGGCGTGATGGACGCGTCGAACTACGTGGTGCTGGCGCCCGCGCAGCAGCAGGCGCTGGTGGTGGCGTCCGCCGACATGCTGGAGCGGCCCTACCATCTTCGCTACGAGCTCATTGAGTTCGCCGTTTTTACGTTGGCCACGCGCGGGCAGGGACTGGTTCCGCTGCACGGCGCCTGCGTGGGGCGGCAGGGCCGGGGCGTCTTGCTGCTGGGCGCCAGCGGTTCGGGCAAGTCGACGCTGGCCCTGCAGGCCCTGCTGCAGGGCCTGGATCTTCTCGCCGAGGACGCGGTGTTCGTGGCGCCGCAAGACATGCTCGCCACCGGCGTGGCCAACTACCTGCACGTGCAGGCCGACGCGCTGCGCTTCGTCGAGGACGCCGGTGCCCGACACTGGATCGACGAGGCGCCGGTGATCCGCCGCCGCAGCGGAGTGCAGAAATACGAGGCCGACCTGCGTCTCGGGCCCGGTCGGCTCGCCGCGGTTCCGTTGCAGCTGGTCGGTGCCGTGCTGGTGTGCGGCGAGCCGGCCGCCGACCCCGCGACGATGCTGCGCGCCGTGCCCGCGGCCGAGGCCGCCGCGCGCTTGGCCGCCAGCCAGCCGTATGCTTCCGGGCAGCCGGGCTGGGCCCGCTTCGAACAGAATATGCTGGCGCTGGGCGTGCATGAATTGCGCCGCAGCGGCCATCCGCGGCACGGGGTGGCGGCATTGCGCCGATTGCTCGGCGACGGGTGACGGCCGCGCGCCACCGACCGCCGGCGCGGCGGCGAGTAAGCTGGGACTTCCCCGGGCTCACGTTCCACCTCCAGCAGACCACGAGCCCCTTGACGAGGATCACGATGATGAAAATGCGTTTTGCGGGATCGATGGCATTGGGCGCGCTGTTCGCGCTGGCTTCGGCGACGGCGACCGCCGCCGCGCTCGCCCCCGGCACCATTGCGCCGACCTTCACCGCCCAGGCCAGCCAGGCCGGCAAGCAGTTCACCTTCTCGCTGGCCGACGCGCTGAAGAAGGGGCCGGTGGTGGTGTACTTCTATCCCTCGGCCTATACCAGCGGCTGCGACCTCGAAGCCCACACGTTCGCGGTCAACCGGGACAAGTTCGATGCCGCCGGTGCGACCATCATCGGCGTGTCGGCCGACAGCATCGATCGGCTCGACGTGTTTTCGGCAGACCCGGACTACTGCGCCGGCAAGTTCCCGGTCGCGTCGGACGCCGAGGTCAAGGTCGCGCTTTCCTACGGCCTGGAGGCGATGAAGGCGCGCCCGGGCATGAAGGACGTGCGCGGCGTCGAGATCGATCACGCGTTCATCCCGCGCACGACCTTCGTCATCGCCGGCGACGGCAAGATCGTCGCCACGCTCTCCTCGGAGGTCGATCATCTGCGTCCCGACGAGCACGTGAAACAGGCACTGGCCATCGTGCAGAAGCTGCACGCCGGCAAGGCGCCGTAGGCGAAACCGCGGCGCGCAGGCAATGACCCGCGCGCCGACCGGACCGGGTGACGATGCAACCGTGTGCGTGCCGGAGGGCACTCACCGGCATCGCGGTCGCCCGCGGTGACGAGGCGCTGCCGTCGATCGTGACGAGGCGCTCACGCACCGCGGCGCGCTCGCCGACTATCCACCCGGATCAGCAGCGATGCCCGACGAACCCTCGGCGCCCGGCCGCACGCTCGACCTGCTGCGTTCGCTCGTCCGCACGCTCACGGCGGATGACGTGGCAGAAATCGTCGCCTATGTCGTGCTGTCGCTGGCGGCGGCGCTGGCCGGCAGCCTCGCGGCGGTGCTGCTGGTGCCGCTGGTGCAGCCGGGGCATGCCCTGCCGCTGGCGGGCGGCATGTTCGACGTGGGCGGCGGCGTCGAGCGTCGGGCGGCCGCGTTCGCGGCGGCCACGGCGGCTTTCGCCGTGCTGCGCTGGCTGGTTTCGTGGCTGGGCGCGCGGCTGACCAGCCGTTACGGCGTGGCCCGGCGGCGTGCCGTGCATGCGCGGCTGGTCGATGCGCCGCTCGCCTCGCTGGCCGACGCGACCTCCGCCGAAATCGCGAACGTGCTGACCTACAACGTCGAGTTCCTCACCCAGGGCTTCGCCGCGCTGCTGCAGTTGCTGGTCGCCGGGGTCACCACGGTGGTGAGCCTAGCCTTCGCGTTCTGGGTGTCGCCGCCGCTGATGCTGGCGGCGCCGCTGCTGGCCGGGTTTGCACTGGTCGCGTCACGCAGCTTCGGCCGCGAGCAATCGCAGGTCGGCCGCCGCTATGTCGCCGACATGACGCGGCTGTTCTGGGTGAGCGAGGATTTTCCGCGGCGCCTGCGCCACATCCGTTCGTTCGAGCGCGCGGATGCGGAGAAGGAAAGCTACGGCGCCATTTCCGCGGCACTGGGCCACGGCTACCGGCGCCAGCTGGAGCTGGTAGCGGCCGGTCGGCTGCTGCTCGAACTGCTGGCGGCGGTGGCGATCGCCGCCCTGTTCGTGCTCGCCGGGCGCTGGCACGGCGTCGATCAGTCGTCGCTGATCGCGGTGTGCCTGCTGCTCGGGCGCCTGCTGCCCTACCTGGTATCGACGCGGCAGTGCTTCCAGCAACTGCGCTCGGCCGTACCGGCGTTCGCGCTGTGGCAGCGCTACATGAACCTGGATGCGGCGCGTGCGCCGGCCGCGCCAGCGCCGGCCACGCCGTCGGAGCGGAGCGCGCTGCACATCGAACGGATGCAGCTGGCGCCGCCGCTGGCCGGCATCGACGTCCGTCACCTGGATCTGCGGCCCGGCGAACTGACCCTGGTCTGCGGCGACTCCGGCATCGGCAAGAGCAGCCTGGTCGACGTGCTGGCCGGCATGAGCGTGCCGGACGCTTTCGCGGCGCGCGTGGATGGACGCGTCATCGACTTCGACGCCTACCGGGGACTCGTGCGGCACGGCGCCTACGTCAGCCAGAGCGTGCGGCCGTGGCAGCACTCGGTGCGCGAATGCCTGCGCTGGGCCGCGCCCGAAGCCGATGACGCGGCGATGCACGCCGCGCTGCGCGACGTCGGCCTCGGTCCGCGACTGGCCGCCTCGCCGCAGGGGCTGGAAACCGCGCTGCACGATGCGTCGAGCCGGCTCTCCGGCGGCGAGTTGCAGCGCCTGCTGCTGGCCCAGGTGGTCCTGCGCCAGCCTTTCCTGGCCGTGCTCGACGAGGCAACCAGCGCGCTCGACGCCGCCTCCGAAATCCACGTGCTGGCCGCCATCAAGCGCCGGCTGCCGCAGTCGATCCTGGTGGTGGTGTCGCACCGGGCCGGCGTGGCGGAGCTTGCCGACCAGTGTCTGGCCATCGACGCGGATCTCGTGGCGACGGTCGCCCGCAACGCTCCGCGCGGCGCCATGCCTCCCGAACCCGACCGGCGCGCGTACCCGGTCTGAGCCGCTCCCTCCGTTGGTCCCGTGCTTGTCGCAATCGCCCACGCATTACCCGACGGCGTGAGTGGGTCGGCCTTGATGGTTTGGCCGGGTTTGCAGCGTGCAGGTGTGTCGGGAAGTGAACCTGACCTCGTTTTTGCTACCCGACGGCGTGAATGGGTCGGCGTTGATGGCTTGGCCGGATTTGCAGCGTGCAGGCGCGTCGGGAAGTGAACCTGACCCCGTTCTTCCCCTGCCGTTCGGCAAGGTGCTGGTGGCCATCGCCAACAAGCACGCCCGGCAGATATGGGCCATGCTCGCCCATGGCGTCGACTACGACTCGCACGCCTGCCTGGCGCACCCCATGCACCGGCAGGCCGCCTGACCTCCAGCCACGCTTTGCACCACCTCGTTCCATCGCTTCGTTCTGCCGTCAGCGCAACACGGTCACAACGGGTCGGACCCACTCGGAGAGAACCTGACTAACTGTTCGGACGTCCAAACGGTGTGCCGGCCGATCCCCGGCCACCGACGACACCGCTGAATGAGAGAGGTCTCCGGGCGCGGTTTATACCCTGGTCCGAGCCAGCATCGCCGGCTCAACAAGACCGTCTACGGAAATGCCGTCTGACATCGTTGCAGCCCGCCAGCACTGGCACGGAACACGCGATACGCACCACCGAATAGGCACCACCGGCAGCCGCCCGAAAGCCCAGGGCAAAAGCGTCACTCGCCCTGCTTGACGGGGAAGTCTCCTACGGACATGTTAGGTGGCAGCATGATTCACGAACTCTTGTAACGTTGAAGGATACCGTGCATGAGGCCACGCTGACCTTAACAGCGACTCGAACTCCTTAGTAAGCCGCGACAATTCGACCAAGGGATCAACTCCTTGCGCCTCCAACGGCGTTTCATGGGTTGGCTCAGCAAGTCTGATGGTGGTGATTGTGCCCTGACTTGTGTTCGTTTGCTCTAGAGCGAGGCCAGACACCCGTTTGTCCGCGCCCATTGGCAAGCGATGAAGCATTTCGTTACGCAGCGCACTCAGCCTGGAAAGCCAACCTGGCTCACTCTCTGTGCCATTAGCTGTAAGCAGTTGCGTAATAAGTGGCTGGCTCGTACAAGATCGATTACGTTCCTTACCGACCCATTCCATTAAGCGCGCCAGACTATCAATCTTTGGCGGGGCTTCCGCATGGATTGCAGCGATCCTTGCAAGATGATCACGGGCCGCGCATAGCTCCGCTACAAGTGAATGGCAATCGGCGTAGAGCTCGAAGAGCGCGGCGTTTGAGAACCACGTGCCGATCCGCTTCCCTTCGGACAGCGCCCACCCAAGCTGGCGATGGTATTCGTTGGAGAGGTCCCTGAGGCGGAGCCCTGCGACCTTTGAACAAATACCTATTGACGTGGCGCGGTTGGCATATTCCTCATCGCCCGCTTTCACCGCATGATGCGATATAGCTATCCAAGAATCAGCGGCGTTGAGACTATTCTTTGGATCCCGGCTGCCGGGCTCCCACACATCCATGGGCGGGGAGTTGTCGCCCATGCTGTAGTGGACGCACACACCAACAAGCTTAAGGCCGCACTCGTTGGTTACAAAACTGCGGTGTGCGTCTACGGTACGAAACACGAGTGCATCGGCCTCGGTGTCACCGGATACCGGAAACAGTGCCCAACCACGATTCGTTAGCTGACCACGCAGACCACCACTGAAGTGCACCTCCTCAGTCGCGTACGATTGGCTGACTTTCAAATCTGTTACTTCAGTCGGCAAACTTCAGTTCCCAAATTGCGGCGTAGCAACACCTGCTACCTAACACCTGAATTAAGCCGCGCCGCGAAGCGGCGTCGGCTTGAATGAATTGTTAGCGCCCACGCCGTAGAGCCCGTCGAATCTCGCTCTCGTAGTACTCGCTATGCCAAGCAACCGGATTGCCGTCTTTGACCAAGACAATAACCCGCCTACCGTTCTCTACAGATTGGAAGCAAGGGAATGGAGCGACAATCTGGTCCGAGCCTGTTCCCTTTAAAACCTCTTGCACCTTCACGGTCACAGACAATTGATAGGTCGTTGCATCCCAGGTAGAAGCCGTCACTTCTCCGATTAGAACAGCATCAAGCTTTCTAGCGATGTTCTCGTTCATTGGGCCGGGGCTGCAGGCTATGGACGCAGCGGGCGCGCAATAGAAGGCTAGGCCGATTAGGAGTGCGAGAAATACTTTCATGGGCGCTAACGCCTGAATTAAGCCGAGCCGCGAAGCGGCTTCGGCTTGAATGAATTGTTAGGCTTTGCGCCCGTCTGTTTTGGATGCGTATCCATAGCCAAATAGTGATGCCAATGTGCTGAGGAAGAGACATGCCGCTGCTACGGCAGACACCGCAAGAATAGAAAAGATCACTGCCGCAAACAGAGTGGATTGGCCGAGCCAAAATGACCACGTAATCACAACCGGGTTGCGCGGATTGTTCTCAATAGCCATGTTGAGCTGGACTAGCGAGAAAAGAAGATTGGCTGGCAGAGAAAGCGAGAAAAGCACAAGAGCCAGCATTTGGGTCTGGCTAAGGCTATCAAGCGCGATGAGAGCAAATATGCCGGCAACGGAAATGGCAGCCGAAGCAGCGCCAATGGCGGATCTTTGCTCGTGCGTGTTCATGAACTCTCCTGCAAAGCCTAACGCTGGAGTTAAGCGGCGGCGCAGCCGTCCGCCTTGAACAAAATGTTAGACGGCATACCGGACCGTGATTTCACGTGGCTCGGTAACAGTCTCAATGACCGGCGGGGCACCTGCAACGACGCTAGCAATGTTGTCGCCCCCGAAGATGACATAGTGGCAAACCTCAAGGCCGTGGCCAAAGACCGTTTCGGCGTAGGACGCCGCGTATGGCGAGGAGGCCCATATGTGAGCAACTGCTTTGCTGGGCGAGCAATCTTGGCCGAGCTGGAGAAAAAAACCGGCCTCTTCGCCACAAGTTACGGAAAACACGTGCGAGAAGCGAACGACGTACTTGGGGTAGGCATCCAAGCCGCCAGGTGCCACCACGAGAAGCGCGGTGCCTTCACCATCCGGCTCGGTGATTAGGCCGACGCTTGGGTGGGTGGCGAACGTGAACGGGGTTTGCCACACGGTCGCCTCCAAACTTTCCATGCCGTCTAACGCTTGAGTTGAGCGGCGGCGGAGCCGTCCGCCTCGAACGAGTGGTTAGGCCGCATGCTACACGGCCAACAGCGCGGGGTCATACCAAACCTCCGTTTGCTCTGGCGCAAGGAGCACGCGCCAGCCAGGAGCAAGGGCTAGGAACGCGACCAAGGATGGAGCATGCGCAACAAGGTGATGGACATGCAGCGACTGGAAGAACTCAGGATCGTCGAGCAACTCGCCGCCCCATATGTACCAGCCGCACGTCCCGTTTTGTGGGGGATGACGAAGAGCATTGAGCGGAAGTAGCGAGAGTGTGGAAAGCGCTATGCCTGCACGCTGATTCTCGCCAGGAGGATCAAACAGCGAGCCGAACTGCTCACAGATTTTCGATTGCGATGTGAGCTGCATCATGCGGCCTAACGCTGGAATTGAGCGGCGGCGAAGCCGTCCGCCTCGAATGAGATGTTAGACCTCACCGCGTGGTTTGAGAGACAAAGTAACGATGTTGCCCGAAGCAGAATGTTGCTTGCTCTTCGCCGAAGCGGCGCGGAGAAGGCTTGGAGCCACTGTCCAGCGCTGACCATCGTCCGTGAGAACAGAGACCGACTTCTTGTTGTACCGAATAATTACGCCGACGACCGGGCCGCGCATGTCTGGCTCAAACGTGACGCGATCGCCGATGCTGAAGCGAAGCATGGTTGCGTGGGCCCGTGCTTGTTGCATAAAACGTAGCCTCTCAACAATTCGATTGTTGAGATCGATGAGCTCGGGTTCAGAGAGTTTGTCGATATCGATGATCATGAGGTCTAACGCCCGAGGTAACCGGCGCAAAGACCGCGTAGCGGGATTTGCGTCCGGTTGACCGAGTTGTTAGCGCTCATACATTCCCCGACCTTACCAGCTTCCAGTATTGGACCCCCATTGCGGTCAGTTTGCAGGATTTGCTATTTATTGCCGCGAAATACATAAATTGCTCGCCGATCGGGACAACAAGGCCCACGCGTTCCATTTTTTGCAAATTCTGGAATTGTTTCACCTTCTCCGGATCATGCTGCGCTGCAGTGAACTCGTACTCTGGCGACAAGGCAAATTCGTCGTAGGGCGACGGGAAGTAGTTGGTGATCTCTCTGAGCACGGCAGGTGGTATCGGCGGCGAGACTGTTCGCAGCGATACAAACTCAGATACATTCGTCTTGAAGACTGGACGTTGCGCCCAAGGCCCCAGCGCACGATCTATGTAAGCGTAAACGCTGCCGGGCGATACATTGCCTACAAGGTCTGCGCTTCCACCCTGCAGTGCATCAAGCAGAAGCGCCGTAAACACTCCTTGACCACCGGTCTCGAGCGCACTTTCGTCCGTGCGGCAAGCCACAAGTACCGTAACTCCGTCGGCGAGTTCTGAGAATTTGCCTTCGGCAAGAGTTGGTGACCCCATTGAGCCGGCGTGACAGCAGTCTAGAATTACCAACCGGTTCTTGGCTGCCGAATGGTTGGCCGCACCAAGAACGTCATCCATTGAAACGCCTTCGTCATACCTTGCGTGATCTGGTGTGACAAGGTAGCCGCCATACGGCCCCAAATAGCCGTGGCCGGAGAAGTACAACAACGCTACGTCCGGGTTACCAGAATAAAGATCCTGAATTTCGGCCTTGAGGCTGCTGCGGGTGATGGCGGTCGAGCTCGATAGAATGCGCCGCACGCCAAAGTTTGGAGAACCGTCGCTGTGTCGCTCCAAGAGTGAAGCAAGGGATACGGCGTCGTTGATGCAGCCCGTCAGCGGATTCTTCGGGTAATCGTTAATACCTACAACCAGCGCTTTCCGCATTGCGGCCTCCTACAGCGTGTCTAGCCAACCCTTAATGTTAGGCCAAGTCCAGTTTACGATACGAACGCCGTCTAGCTCACCTGGGAGCGTCGCTGGTTTATCATCTCCGTGCCCCCAGATTCCTCGACGTGGAATTCCTTCCTCTTTGGCGCATTTGACCTCCCAAAGCTGACCATCCGCCTTCTTCGTGTTCTTAGTAACGATGATCAGCATGCCATCACAACCCTTGATCTTCGTACGGCAGTTCGTCTTCCACGCGGAGTCCCATGGTTGCTTTACCGACATGTCCACAAAGCTGAATGGCGATTTCTCGTTGCGCGCTTGGCCAACAAGAAAGTCGCGTAACGTCTTGTCCTCAACGGCGAAACTGATAAATATTCTATTCTTTACTGCCATGACAAATCTCCTTGTCGGTTGAAGTTATGGCACGAAGGCTGATGAGCGCTAACGCTGGAGTTAAGCGGCGTGCGGCTTTTCGCACGTCCGCTTGGACGAATTGTTAGACCTGCGACGCGACAAGCTCATGGCAGGCCGTAATGATGTGCGGCAATGTTGTTGCATGGTTGATGCCGAGATGCTCGTGGCCATCTTGTTCGTGCGCTAGCAATTCGAACACTAATAGTTGAGATGGATAGTTGTTCTTTTGGCAAACGGTCGCGATCAAGCCGCAGCCGAGATGAGGCTCCATCTTGCCAGAAATGATTTCCTTGGCGACGCGGACAGCATCTTCGATTGTTTCGAATGACTGCATAGTTTGTTTGCAGGTCTAACGCTAAATAGACCCCAAAAGTGAGGTGTTGCGCCGAGTATGCGGCGGTGCGGGTGCTCGCACAAGCGAGGGGTTCTTGCGCCGGATCATGGGCTTGCGAATGGTGGGCGGAGCTTGATGCGGGTACTTTCCGTTGTTATCAGGAACTTCTCGGGCGGTATGAGTTACCGCTGCACATATGAGGGTGTAACGGGGAAGCAGGTGTCGGGGACAGTTCGTGGCTGCCTGCCACAGAGAAAGCTGTCCCCGCGCCTTCCGCTCACGGCATCGCGAAGCTGTTGTTGCCGCGATCGCTGTCCGGCAGCGCCAGCGCCGGATCGATCGTGGCGGATTTGAGCTTGCGCGTGCCGTCGACGTGGATCACGTAGCTGCGGTGCTGCATCCAGGTTTCCCATGGCACGCGCACGTCCTGCTTGCTGCCGTCGTCGTAGACGAGTTGCAGGGTGGCGGGCAGCACCAACTGGTCGAGGTTGGCCACGGTGACGTCGACGCCCTTGCGGTAGTCGCCGTCGGTGTAGGCGGCCTTCTGTACGGCCATGTCGAATTGCCAGTTGTGCTCGAACCAGCCACGCCAGAACCAGCCGAGGTCTTCGCCGGTGTCGCTTTCGATGAAGCGGAAGAAGTCGGACGGGCTGGGGTGCCTGCCGGCCCAGGTGGCGATGTAGCGACGGAAGGCGGGGTCGAAGCGTTCCGGGCCGATGATTTCCTCGCGCAGCAGCACCAGGCCGAAGGCGGCCTTGAAGTAGGTGATCGGGTGACGGTATTTCTCGGCGATCGCGTCGGCGTAGGTCAGCGGCGGCGGCGCGTCGGCATCCTTCAGGATGGCGGCGATCTGTTCGGCCGGGGTGCCCTTGCCGGGGGCGTATTCGCTGTCGCGCTTGGGCG
>Ga0209963_1000308_pt1 | contig 116940 bp, 108 predicted proteins | sample ThiBio_1000_biof_2_FD_183957 | JGI IMG/M metagenome (GOLD analysis project Ga0209963, IMG submission 183957) | Wastewater bioreactor microbial communities from Cape Town, South Africa - Thiocy_cont_1000_biof (SPAdes) | ecosystem: Engineered > Bioreactor > Thiocyanate-remediating >... | reverse complement strand
GGTACCCCGTCCTCATCCTCCACGTCGAAGGGGCACCGCGACGCCGGAAGCCCGTAGTCGTTGATCCAGTTGAGGATCGGCGCGAACTCGAGCTCCACCACGCGATCACCGCCACGGCGCACGTCCACCGGCTCGGGCGCCCGCCAGGCCCGGGCCCCGTCGAACAGCTCGGCGCCGACGGCGTCCGCCAGCCGCTCTCCGACGGCGAGGTTGGCCGCCGAGGAGAGATGGATGAAGTCGTAGAGCGGGAGATCGCCGGAGGGCACGACGTGGACGCCGGGGAAGGAATGCGCCGCGCGCCGCTGCTGCTCGCGCAGCATCCCCCATGCGCGGTCCTGAGCGGAGGGATCCTCGACCTCCATCGTGCAGCGGTTCAGCTGCACGGTGAAGAAGGGGAGGGCGGGGTCGCCCACGCGCTCCCGCAGCCGGGTCACGAAGATGCCGAAGCGTTCGGCGTAGTCGTCGACGGTGAGCTCGAAGCAATCCGCCTCGCCTTGGTACCAGAGCACGGCGCGCGGCGTCGCCCCGCTCGCCTCGATCATGTCGACGGCATTGTTGCTCAGGGGCGCCAGATTCCCTCCTTCCACCCACCAGCGCAGGGGCGCACCGCCGAATGCGGCCACGACGAGGCCGACCGGAACGCCCGTCTCGCGCTGCAGGCGCTTCGCGAAGTGAAGCATCGGAGAGTGACCCGTGTTGTGGTTCTCGACGTGTCCGCGATGGACCGCTCCCCGCGGGTCGTTGAGCGGGTGCGCCGCGAGGCCCCACGTCCCGTCGGCGCGGTACTGATGGACGCCGATCCGGGGCTCGTCCTCGATCTGATCGCGGGCACGGCCCGCGGCGTTGCTCTGCCCCAGCACCAGATACACGTCGCCGACGCCGACATGGCGCACCACGTCTCCGCGCGTCAGCGTGTACCCGTCGCCCCCGTCCTGATGCAGCTGCGTCTCGATGCGGTAGGTCCCACCAGCGGGCACGCGCAGGTCGATCTCCCAGGTGAGGTCCGCCGCGCACGCTGTCCTGGACCAGGGAACCACCGCTCCCCCGTCGGACTCCGACACCACCCGCGCAGAGACGGCCACGCCGTCCGGCGACGTGGACGTGAAGGAGAAGGGCGGCTCGGGACTGATCCGGGCGGGCCGTGCCACTCCGGAGAGATGGATCGTGGCCGCGCCGTCGTCATCCCGCGAGAAGATCTGCCAGTCCGCCGCGCCCGCCGCGATGTGGACTCCGGGCACGGGGTCCGTGGGGTGAAGGTCGCTCATGTCGTTGCTCCTGGTGGTGCGGATCGCGGTCAGCGTAGTGCCTCGACGGCCGCGTCGATCTGATCGGCCCGGGTCGCGCCGATCAGCACGCTGGCGACGCCCGCCTGGGAGGCCGCCCAGCGCAGAGCGTGGGCTGCCATCGTCATCCCCTCCTTCTCGGCCTGTGCAGCGGCGGAGTCGAGTTCGCCCTGCGTGCCTTCGTCGATCTCGGCGACCCACTCCGGCTTGTCGGCCGCACGGCTCCCCTCGGGGGGCGCAGACCCGCGACGGTACTTACCGGTGAGCAGGCCTCCCGCGAGCACCTGATAGGGCACGACCGACGTCCCGGCCGCAGCGCACGCGGGCAGGAGCGCGTCGAGCGCCGAACGATCGAGGAGGTTGAGGCGGGGCTGACATACCGCCGGCCGCGCGACGCCGAGCGCATCCGCGGCCGCGACCATCTCGGCGAACGCCGCCGCTCCGAGGTTGCTCACACCCCACGCGCGGATGCGGCCGGCGGCGAGCTCGCGACCGAGCGCCGCGACGATCTCCACGGCGGGTGTCAGCGGGTCTTCGCGGTGGAGGTAGTACACGTCCACGTAGTCGGTGCCCAGTCGGCGCAGACTCCTATCCAGCTGGATGCGGATGGCCTCGGGAGAGGTGAACTCGTCCCACGGGTCCGCCCCGACGCGCATGCCGAGCTTCGTCGCGACGATGAAGCTGTCGCGCGCGCCGGCGATCGCGGCGCCAACGATCTCCTCGGCGACGCCCCCGGCGGATCCCGCCGTGCGCTGGTAGCCCTCGTACATGTTCGCGGTGTCGACGAAATCCACCCCACGATCGCGGGCATGAGCGACGAGGGCTACCGCGTCGGCGAATCCGACCGGCGAACCGAAGGTCATCGTCCCCAGGCAGACGCGGGAGACCTGGATGCCGCTCGCGCCGAGCGCGACCCGATCGGCACGGTCGTGCCCGCTCACGCCGCGGCCTCCGCCTCGTGGCCGAGGGCCTCGATCTCATCGAGCCGCGCGACCATCTCGCGCACCGTGGCGGCCGGGACCGCCGAGGCGCCCGACGGGACGCGGAAGCAGGCACGGGCGTACCCGCGCGCAGCCATGAGCGCCTCGAAGGCGGCGATGACATCGCCGCGCCACCCGAGGGCGAGGAACCGCTGCCACTCGGTCTGGAGAGCGAGGACCTCGTCGGCCCGGCCCGCGCGCACGGCTGACCACACCCGCGCGTAGAAGCGGGGCACCAGGTTCGACCACGTGCCGATGCTGCCGTGCGCTCCCGTCAACAGACCGGAGCCGAGGATCTCGTCGAGCCCGCTGTAGAAGACTCCCCCGCCGAATCCGTCGAGCAGACGCCGCAGGAGGAAGAGATTCCAGTCGCTCACCTTCGCACCGGCCACACCGGGAAGGGCGAGGACCTCGGCCAGCTCGTCGAAGCTCGCCGCGAATCCGGCGGGAGGCATGTGGTAGACGAAGACGGGCGCGCCGGCCTGCGTCAGCTCCCGGTAGTAGCGGACCGATCGCTCCCACGGCGCCCGGAGCGGCACGGAGGCGATCGCGTCCACCCCCGCCTCTGCGGCGTGGTCCGCCAGGCTCCGGGCGTCGGCCAGCGTGGACTGGCCCACGTGCACGATGACGCTCGCACCTGATGCCGCGGCCACCGGCACGGTCTCGGCCACGACTCGGCGACGCTCCGCCGCCGAGAGCTGCGCCGCATCGCCGGTACCGCCGCAGAGGTAGAGACCATGGGCGCCCGCCGCGAGGACGCGCTCCGCGTTCCGGACGACGGCGTCGTGATCGACCCCGCCGTCGGATGCGATCGGGGTCACGAGCGGGACGATGATCCCGGTCAGGCTCATGCCGACTTCAGTTCTGCGATCGACTCCTTGATCGCATCGGTCATGATCGCGATCTCCTCGTCGGACACACCGCACCACCACGGCAGGGAGAACGAGTCGTCCCACCAGGTCTCCAGTACGGGGCAGTCGTGTTCGGCGGCGCCCAGCTTCGTGAACAAGGGATAGCGGTACAGCGGGTGGTACTGCACGATCGCCCGCACGCCGTGCTTCGCCGTGAGCAGATCGAGCAGGTCGTTGCGGTTGCGTCCGAACGCCGAGCCGTCGAAGTGCAGAACGTACTGGTGCACCACGTAACGGTGACCGGGCAGGATCTCGGGGAAACTGATCTCGGGCACATCGGCCAGGGCGGCGCGGATCTTCCGGTCCTGCTCGATGAGGATCTCGTTGTTGGGGATGATGCTGCGCAGCTGCACGGACCCGAGCGCGCACTGGGCCTCGCCGATGCAGAAGTTCTGGGGCCACTGGCCCGGCCAGAACTCGTCGACGTTGCTCATCGCCGGGACCCAGTAGCGCTCGCGTGCACCGGTGAACGCCGTCAGCCCGTTGTGCCGGATGCCCGGCACGGCCTTCGCGATCTCGGGATCCTGCACGATGAACATCCCGCCTTCGCCGAGCGTGGTCATCGTCTTGGCGGCATGGAAGCTGAAGCACGCGAAGTCGCCGAAGGTGCCCACGTGCTGTCCGTCGATCGTGCAGTCCATCGCTTGGGCGCAGTCCTCGATCACCCTGATCCCGTGCTCGCGAGCGATCGGCATGATCGCCTTCATGTCGCACGGGATGCCGAGCAGATGGACGGCGACGACCGCTTTCGTGCGCGGCGAGATCTTGCGCCTCAGGTCCTCGGGGTCGATCGTCCAGGTCTTCGGGTCGATGTCGGCCCACACGATCGTCGCGCCCAGGTCGCCGAACGGGATCGCGGACGCGCAGTAGGTATAGGCCGGGACGATGACCTCGTCACCGGGTCCGATGTCCGAGAAGATCCCTGCGAGCTTGAGCGCATTCGTACAGTTCGAGACCCCGAAGGCATGGTCCGCGCCGATGAAGGCGGCGAAGTCCGCCTCGAACTGCTCGAGGTAGGGTCCCTGCGTCTGGCCCTCCGCGTTGCGCATCACGTCGACGACGGCGGCGATCTCCTCCTCGGTGTAGGAGTGCTGACGCTGCGGGAAGATGATGCGGTAGCCGTCGACACGGCCCCGTCCGCTCGGATCGCTCAGCTTCTCCGTGGGCTGTTCGTCGGTCATGGTGGTCATGCGTCTTCCTCCTTCGCGGTGTCGGGCGTGCGGCGTGGGATCGACGTGGTGTCGATCACCTCGCACATGATGTCTTCCTTGTTGGCGTCGTACGCGACGAGGAGGCGGTCCCCGTCGACGAGGCAGCAGGGGTACTGGTGCCCGTTGATCTTGAGCAGTCCCTTGCGGCGCATCTCGACCGGCGAGTCGTTCACCATGTAGACGTCGTCGAACTGCACGCCGTCGTCGCTCAGCAGCAGCATGAGAGGACGTCGATCCAGCAGCGTGGGGATGGCGTTGTTGACGAGGTAGTAGCGCCCGTCGCTGAGCCGCCCGGCATACAGCCTGGACATCGAGTCCGGGATGTCGGAGAGCACGGGCGTGCTCCAGGTGCGGCCGCCGTCGTCGGAGTGGTTGACGTAGACGCGGCAGGACGCGCCCTCGTCCCGCCAGAAGACGACGATCCTCCCCGAATCGAGCTGGTACCAGGTGCTCTCCCCGTACGGGAACGAGGCGCCTTCCGGTTCGGGCACGCGGATGAACTCGGGCTGGGCGAGGAGGTCGTCCCCGGGCCAGAGCAGGATCGCGGGTCCCTGGCTGCGCGTGGTGCACACGCAGAGGAGGCGGCCCTCCTCCGTGAGCCGGGGCGCCTCGAAGATCCACTTGATGTCGGACCCGTACGAGAAGACCTTCTCGAAATGGACGCCGTCGGCCGAGCCGTAGAGGTCGACGTAGGCCGTCTCCGGGTTGATCCGGCGCATGCCGACGGCGCTCTCGTCGTGCTCGGTCTCCTCTGTCATCACGACGATGTAGAGCATGTCCTCGGTGGCGTGCATGGCCACGCAGTTGTGGGCCCACTCGCTCGCGCTCTCGTCGATGTCCACGACCACATCCGGGTCGCTCCACACCCGTCCGTCCGGGGAGGAGGCGATCAGCACCCGCTGTCCCGCGTCCTCCTCGTTGCGCAGGCCGTTCGACCACGCGAACCGGTAGAGGCCCTTGAATCGTGCGATCTGGTTGTGATGGTTGTAGGAGCCGTTCTCGCCATTGCCGTAGTAGACGATCGAGCGGCGCGCCGCAGGGATGTAGGGGATGATGGGCGGCTCCACGCCCTTCGTCCCGTGGTCGCTGTCGCTCATCAGGCACTCGAACTGCTGGAAGACCCGGCGCCAGTGGTACTCGGAGAGGATGCCGGCGACTCGGGGCGAGAGGAGCTTCGCCTCCTCCCGGGTGCGGGTGGTGTATTCGGCTGCCATCGCGATCACTCCGTTCGTCGGTCCGGCGCCGTGGGGACGTCCCCACGGCGCCGGAGGGGATGGGCTACTTGCCCAGCTTCTTCGCGGCCTTCACCGCGGCGTTCACGATCTTCTGATATTCGTCGGCTCCCGCGGCCTTGTACTCGGCCACGTACTTCGGCCAGCCCGAGTCGATGTCCATCTGCCCGCCGATGAAAGCGGCGAGGTAGCGGTTCGAGATCTCCTTGAGCTTGGTCTGGATCTCGGTCGCCTTGGGATCGAGCACGAGGAGGTTGTAGTAGTCGGGCAGCGTGACGACGACCTTGTCCGAGAAGCTCTTGATCGTCGTCAGAGCCCGCTCCATGAGCTGCTTGTCCGTGTCGGACGCCCACAGGCTCGAGTGGTCGACCGGGTGGGTGACGGAGTCGAACCAGCTCTTGCTCTGGAACTGCGTCATGAACGAGGAGGCACTGAACAGGTAGTCGAACCAGACATACTGGCCGCGGCCGTCCGAGGTCCCGTAGGCCTTGTTGATCGCGTTCCATGCGCCCTCGATGTACTGCGGCTGCCCATCGGAGCCCGGGTTGTACGTCTTGCCCTTGATGCCCATGAAGATCGTGTCCTGCCCCTTCTGGCTGGCGAGGTACTCGAGCAGGTCCACGACCCGCTCGGGGTGCTTCGTCGTGGCGGGGACCACCCAGAACGCTCCGATCGGCGCTGAGGTCTGGTAGATCTGCGGGTAGCCGGCGCTTCCCTGCAGCGAAACACCCTGCGCGAGGTCCGTCACCTTCGCGCTGTCCGGATGGGCCTGCTGCCACGCCGTCTTCCAGAAGTCGCGGAACTGGCCCGGGTAGCCGAACTGGAAGTTGACCGATGCGATCTTCCCCAGGCCGAAGTCGGCGTACGCGTCGTCGAAGTCGCCCTTGACACCCACGCCGTTGTCCAGCGCGTTCGCCTTGTACATCGCGGCGAGCTGCTTGACGACCTGCTCGCTCTCCGGCGACGTGGTGGTCAGCTTCCACGTGTCGTCTCCCGTGCGGATCAGGCCCGCCCACGTCTGGCTGGCCGGCGGGGCGATCGACGTGCCCTGCGGCAGCGCCATCGTCGCGTCGATCTCCGTCCAGTTCGTCAGCTTGTCGTTGCGCGGCCACCACCCGGCGATGCCGTTCGCGGCCGCCGCGTCGGTGAAGTTCACGAACTCGTCGATGGTCTTCGGCACGTTGCCGCCGTTGAAGCGATCGAGGATCGACTGGTTGTAGACCGGGACGCCCGCGAAGGAGGGATATGGCAGTGACGACACCGCGTAGATCCCGTACGCCGCGTTCGCGTCGCCCGTGTAGAGCTTGTTGTACGCCTGGTACTGCGGGTCGGCGAGCACCTTGGCGAGCACGGGATAGCGGGACTTGTCGGCGTCCACGACCTTGGCGATGTCGAGCAGTGCGCCGTCCTTGGCCCACTTCTGGAAACGATCCGCGTCCCAGGTCGGGAAGATGTCGGGCGAGGTGCCCGCCGCCAGCTCCGTCGCCATGCGGTCGTCGAATCCCTCGGATCCCGTGTCGTACTTGAGCGTGATGCCGACCGCCTTCTCGATGGCGGCCTTGATCGGGTCGTCCTTCAGACCCTTCGCGTCGTCGAGACTGTTCCCGAACTGAGCGAACGTGAGTGTGACTTTGCCGGTGTCGCTGCCCGCGCTGCAGGACGCGAGGCCGATGGCCACGATCCCCACGGTCGCAACGCCCACCCACCGCAGTGCTGTGTGCATGGAGTGCTCCTTGTGCTGTGTCATGCCCGCCGGCGAACGCCGGATATCGGGTTTTTCTAGATCGAACATGATTGGAATAGCGGAACTTCAATCATTTTCTATCATATTCGATCAACTTCTGTCACTCTTTGATCGCTCCGAGCATCATGCCCTTCGAGAAGAAGCGCTGAAGGAAGGGATAGATGAGGAGGATGGGGAGCATCGCGATGATGATCGTCGCCATCCGCAGGCCGATCGGCGGCAGAACGGGCAGCCCTGCCCCTGCGGCCTGCGTGCGGATCTGATTCATGAGAGACGGATCCACGAGCGTCCGACGCAGGATCCACGCGAACGGCTGCAGATCGGGCTGATTCCCCACGAACATCATGTAGCTGTAGAAGTCGTTCCAGTGGTACACAGCGATGAACAGGGCGATCGCTGCGAGCATCGGTTTCGCGGTGGGCAGGATCACCTGGAAGAAGATCCTGAACTCGCTCGCACCGTCGATCATGGCGGCTTCCTCCAGCTCCTTGGGGGCCGCGTAAGCGAAGTAGTTGCGCATGATGATGAAGTAGAAGACGCTCAGCACCGAGGGGAGCACCATCACCCAGAAGGTCTGGAGAAGCCCCAGGTCGCGGTAGAGCATGTACTCCGGGATGAGACCTCCCGAGAAGAGGAGGGTGAAGACGACGAGGGCGTTGATGACCGACATCCCTCTGATGTGCGTCTTCGACACCGCGTACGCCATCATCGACGTCACGAGCACCGAGAGCGCTGTTCCCAGCACCGTCTTCGCGACCGAGATGAACAGCGCGTTCGCGAACGCGTCAGTGGAGAAGACCGCGACGTAGTAATGGAAGTCGATCGTGCGCGGGAACCACAGCATGACCTGGTTCTGGATGAACTCGCTGTAGGGCGTGATGGACGCGAGGAAGACGTACCACATCGGGTAGAAGCACACGAGCGCGAAGGCGACCGTGAACAGCACCACGAACACGTCGAACAGGTTGAAGCGGATGAGCCGTCGCCGCCGTACCCGCACCGGTGTGCCGTCGGCATGGACGAGGGTGCGTGTACGTGCCATCAGAAGATCCCCATGACGTCCAGGCGCTTCACGATGCGGTTCGCGAAGACGATGATGATGAGACCGGCGACGTTGAACAGCAGGTTGACCGCGGTCGAGAGCTCGAAGTTTCCGCCGCCGCCCAGGCTCGTGCGGTAGATGTACGTCGAGAGCACGTCGCCCGTGCTGTAGACGAAGCTGGAGTAGAGGTTGTACACCTGGTCGAAGTTCGACTGGAAGAGCGTGGCCAGCTGCAGGATCAGGAGCACGACGATGCTGGGCATGATGCGGGGCAGCGTGATATGCCACATCATCTGCACGCGGTTGGCTCCGTCGATCGCCGCGCTCTCATAGAGGGCCGGATTCGCGCTCGCAATCGCGGCGAGGTAGATGATCGAGCTGTACCCGGCCGTCTTGATGATGTTCGAGACGACCAGGATCGGCTGGAAGAGCTCAGGCGACCTGAGGAAGTCGATCTCTTTGAGCCCGGCGCCCGCGAGGATCGAGTTGATGACCCCTCCGTCGCTGGACAAGGACAGGAACGCGCCGATGAGACCCGCGAACACCACCCAGGACAGGAAGTACGGGAGGTAGACGAGCGTCTGGACGCTCGATTTGAGCCACTTCAGTCGCAACTCGTTGATCAGGAGAGCGAGGAGGATGTTGAAGGTGAACCCGAACAGGATGTTCCAGAAGTTGATCGCGATCGTGTTCCCGAGCGCGTTCCAGAAGATCGGGTCCGCCGCCATCTGCTGGAAATGCTCGAGCCCGACCCACGGGCTCCCCCACACTCCCTTCGCCACGCTGAAGTCTTTGAACGCGAGCTGCAGTCCGTACATCGGGCCATAGCTGAAGACGAGGAGGAAGATCAATCCGGGCAGAACGAGCAGGTAGGTGAACCAGTGCTTGCGCACGTATCGGTACGAACGCCTCAGCCGTCCTGGTCCCGCCGTCGTGCCCGTCTCGACCTCGGCCTCGGCCAGCGCGACGAGTGTGTTCGGCGGGGCGCTCGGATCTCCGAAGATGGTCATTCTCACCTCGGCTCCCTGGGTGCCGGATACACCCGATCTGATGATTAGTGACAACTTACCCCAACTTTGATCGACTTATTGTCACTTTCGATCACTCGTCCGCATAGACTTCCTCCGTCGCGAAGAGGCACCGACAGACGGGTCTCATTGAGCGGTCGAACAAGGAGGATCCATGCGGCACACATCACGTTCTGGACACGTCGACGCGCGCAGGGTCCAGGTCTACGTGCCCGCGGTGCGTCCCGGCTTCACGGCGTGGGTCACCGCCTTCGACTACGGCGACGGGAGCGTCGGCGTCTCCTTCAAGGAGACGATCCAGGCTGAGAACCCCCACTATGAGAAGCCGACGCTCGAGATGGGCGAGGCGGCCGGCACCCCCGTCTCGTACGGAGCGATCGATTTCGCCAGCCCCCATCTCGTGCATGAGCGCGTCTACCTGCGCACGCGGGACGGAGAGACGTACGAGGAGACGGGACGATCGCCCCTCGATCAGGGAGCGTTCACCAATCTGGGCTTCCCCGATGGGCGGATCGTCGGTCTGGAGGTGCGCAGGGCGAACGCGGCGCGCACCGGATGGGCGGATGAGATCGATGTGCGCGAGAGCAGCGACGGCGGCACGACGTGGACGAGCCGTCCGCCCATCCTCCGAGGGACGAGCCCTTACCTCTGGCGGACGCGCCGACTCTCCGACGGCACCCACATCATCCTGGCGTCGTTCTACGGAACCCCGTGGGGTGCCGACCAGGAGCGGCCGACGCGCAACACGATGTTCCCCGGGGAGACCTATCTCGGCAAGATCCAGACCTTCTTCCTCACGACCCGGGACGGCCGCGAGTTCAGCGAGCCCCATTACGTCCTCCCCGGCGTCGGCGCGCATGAATACGACGTCGTCGAACGCGGCGACGGCTCTCTGCTGTTCGTGGCCGGTGACGTGCAGGCGACCCCCGTCGCCCGGCAGCTCGTTCGCCACACACCGGACGGGTACGTGAACGGATCCCTCCTGTCGATCGAGCGGGGTGCCCCGCCCGACCCGGAGTCCGACCCGCAGGGGGGCTTCGTCCCCGAGACCATCGTCCGCACGCGGTCCGGCGTCCTGGTCGGAGCCCGTCGCAACAAGCCCTACTCGGTCTCCAACGACGACGGGATGAACTGGACGCCCGTCGACGGCCTTCCGCCGAGCCTGTATCAGCCCTACATGCTCGTCCTTCCCAACGGGAGTGTCGCGAACTTCGGCCACGCGGGGGGCGACTCGCCGTTCGGTCACGAGGACATGACGATCGGCGTGGACCTCTTCGACATCGAGGACGCGCTGCCGCCTGCTCCCGCGCTGACTCTTCGCCGCCGTATGGCCGACGACCGGAGCCAGTATCTGAACGCCTTCGAGGCTCGCCTGGTGCGCGGATCCGAACCCGTGGCCGATGCCGAGGTCGTTTTCCGGTTCGTCGAGGTGTGGAACGACGACGGGAGCTTCACGACCGTCCCCCAGAAGGATGCGCCGCTCCAGCTGACCGCGCGCACGGACGAGGACGGCGTCGCACGCGTCGCGGTCCCGCAGTTCGACGGGCGCGGCGACATCAACCTCTACTACAACGTCGATGCGGTTCATCTCCCCGAGGACGGCCCAGCTGTGATCGGGCCGACGATGGTGACGATCGCGCTCACTCCCCGCCGGGGCGACGATCAGCCCCACGACGCGTACCTCATGGAGGGCACCCTCTACGTCGCCGAGCGGCTGGAACGCGCGTACCCCGGCATCACCGAGCTCCTGCGTGCGCTCGCCGGGACCTCCGACGACGTCGTGCCCGTGGACGAGCTGCCGCCGGGGGTGCTCGACGACCTCGCTGCAGCCGGCGTCATCGAGCAGTCGTCCGGCGTATGGCGGTGGCTCGCGAGCGTGCATGCTCGGAGGCCGCTCGCCGACGTCAAGTCGATGCCGCACGACGATCAGTACGCATGACGGACAGGATGGAGCAGGAAGTGACACTCGAGGTCGGGATCATCGGATTCGGGAACAGGGCCAGGCTCGGGCAGCTGGTCGACGCGCACCCCGGCGCGAGGGTCGTGGCGGTGTGCGACCGCGATCCGGATGCGCTCGCACGTGCGGCGACGATCCATCCGGGCGCGCTGATGACCCCCGACCTCGAGACGCTGCTCGCATCGGGGGTGGATGCCGTCATGGTCCTCACGCCCGACGACACGCACGAAGCCGTCGCCGTCGCAGCGCTCGAACGCGGGATCGCGGTGTTCTGCGAGAAGCCGCTCGCGATCACCGCCGCGGGGAGCGACCGTATCCTCCGCGCGGCCGTCTCGTCGGGCGCGCGCCTGTACGTCGGACACAACATGCGCCACCTGCCGATGGTGCGCACGGTGCGGTCACTGATCGCAGACGGGGCCATCGGCGAGGTCAAGGCGATCTGGTGCCGGCACTTCGTCGGCCATGGCGCCGACTTCTATTTCAAGGACTGGCACGCCGACCGCGCACGCACGACGGGGCTCCTCCTGCAGAAGGGAGCGCACGACATCGACGTCATCCACTGGCTGGCGGGCGCGTCGACCCGGCGGGTGACCGCGATGGGCGCGCTCACCCTGTTCGGCTCGGGGGAGCGCTCGGGCCGCGACGATCAGAGGGCGACGGAGGTCGCCGAGCCCGAACTCTGGCCGCCGCAGGCGCACTCGCGACTTCATCCGACCATCGACGTGGAAGACCTCTCCATGGCGCTCTTCGAGTTGGAGAACGGCGTCCTGGCGAGCTACGAGCAGTGCCACTACACACCCGACTACTGGCGGAGCTATACCGTGATCGGCACCCACGGACGGCTGGAGAACGTCGGAGACATGGACGACGGCGAGATCCACGTGTGGAACCGGCGCCATGCCGGTTTCGCCGCCCCGGACGAGATCCACGGCTTCACCGGGGGCGTGTCCGACCACGGCGGCGCGGACGAGGCCCTCGTCGACGAGTTCATCCGCTACGCGCGTGACGGCGGCCCCACGCAGACGTCCCCGATCGCCGCCAGGGACGCGGTCGCCGCGGGCGAGGCGGCGACGATCTCCCTGCGCGCGGGCGGTGTTCCTCAGGACGTCCCGCCGGCGCCGGCCACGTTGAGGGCCGCCCTCGAGGGGAATCGAGAGCGATGAGCGATTGCGACATTTGTGGCGGGAATCGCTCACATCGTCACGAAACTGGCCTATCCTGACGAGCGGTGCCGCGCGGCCTCGCCCGGCGCCATCGATGGAAGGACCCGGCGTGAATCGACCACTTCGCCTCGCCTCGCTTCTCGAGATCCTCGCCGAGCGCGGCCAGATCCAGGTCGACGAGATCGTCGACGAGCTGAACGTCTCTCCCGCGACCGCGCGCCGAGACCTGGACACGCTGGCCGACCAGCAACTCCTCGCCCGCACCCGCGGGGGCGCCCTCTCGCTCGAGGTCGCGTACGACCTGCCCATCCGCTACAAGAGCGAGCAGAACACGGAGCAGAAGCAGGCGATCGCGCAGGCGGCGAGTGCGCTCGTGTCGAAGGATCAGGTGGTCGGCCTCTGCGGAGGGACCACCAGCACGGCGATCGCATCCGTGCTCGGTGCACGCGCAGATCTCAACGAGCCCGGCGGCGGCACGAACCTGACGATCGTCACGAACGCCGTCAACATCGCCTCCCAGCTCGCGATGCGTCCCCAGATCAAGACCGTCCTGACGGGGGGCGTGCTCAACCCGCGTTCCTTCGAACTGGTGGGACCGTTCAGCGAGGCGACGTTGCAGGATCTGACGATCGACATCGCCTTCATCGGAGCCAACGGCATCGACCCGGAGGTGGGCCCCACCGTCCACGACGAGCTCGAGGCGAAGGTCAACTCGTTCATGGCGCGCCGCGCGTCGCGGGCGGTCATCGTCGCCGACTCGAGCAAGATCGGCAAGCGCGCCTTCGCATCGATGAACCTCTCGCGGGCATACACCACGTTGATCACCGACCACGGCATCACACCCGAGCAGCAGCGACGCTTCGCGGAGAGCGGACTCGACGTCGTCATCGCCCGCTGACCGCGAGGCCTCGGCCGAGGGCGAGGCCCACCCACCCGCTCCCTCGCGGAGACGGGTGGATCGTGATGCGGGGACGCGCTTCCGTGCGCCCGGCTCGTCTCACGACATATGACCGTTAGTGAGCGATGAATGCGATCTTTAGCACTCATTTGATTGGACTGCGGTGCTTTCAATCATTTATGATCATCTCATTCGCATCGGCGTCCTCCGCGACGCCGCAGAGAAGGCAATGAGGGAACGACATGACCGACACCGCGACGGACGAGAGTGCTCGAGGCGGCCATATGGAGGCCGAACTCGCCAGCCAGCCCGACTGCTGGCAGCGCGTGAGCGAGCTGGACGGCCTCGCCGCCGCACTGCGCCGACCGGGTGAGCGGGTCGCGGTGGTGGGCTGCGGGACGTCGTGGTTCGTCGCACAGACGATCGCGGCCCTCCGCGAGGGTGCGGGCCTCGGTCCGACCGACGCGTACTCCGCGTCGGAGGCGACCCTGACAGAGCGCGGGTACGATGCGGTGGTCGTCATCAGCCGGTCGGGAACCACGACGGAGATCGTGACTCTGCTCTCGACGGTGCCGTCCGGAGTTCGATCCGTGGCCATCGTCGCCGATGACCGTTCGCCTGTCGCGCGTCTGGCCGACGAGGTGGTCGCTCTCCCGTTCGCCGACGAGCGATCCGTCGTTCAGACGAGGTTCGCCACGACGGCCATCGCACTCGGCCGCGTCGCGGCCGGCGAGGATCTCACGAACGCGATCGCGGACGCGCGCCGCGTGCTGTCCCTCCCGCTTCCGGCCATCCTGACGGACGCGGAACAGCTCACGTGCCTGGGCTCGGGCTGGACGGTGGGCATCGCGCATGAGGCCGCCCTGAAGATGCGCGAGGCATCCCAGTCCTGGACGGAGTCCTACCCGGGCATGGAGTACCGACACGGTCCCATGAGCATCGCGGCGCCCGGTCGAACCGTCTGGGTGTTCGGCGACGGCCCGCGAGGCCTCGCCGAAGAGGTGGCCGGGACAGGAGCCTCCTACTTCGCGGGAGACGCGGACCCGCTCGCCGAGCTGGTCCGCGCGCATCGCGTCTCGCTGGCTCGCGCCCGATCGGGCGGACTCGACGCCGATGCTCCCCGCAACCTGACGCGATCGGTCATCCTGTCCTCATGAGCCACGACCCGGCGGTCGCTCCTGCCCCCGGCACGGGCAGCGGGCGTTCCGTGCTCGCCGTCGACGTCGGCGGAACGCAGATCAAGGTCGCCGTGCTCGACGAGTCGGGCCGCCTCGGCCCGATCGCGCGCCACGCCACTCCCCGCGATCCGCGCGATCCTGCTGGCGTCGTGGTGGCCGCGATCGCGTCGGCAGCGGCGGATCTGAGCGCACGAGGAGCCCGCTTCAGCGCGGTCGGTCTCGCCGTCCCCGGCATCGTGGACGACCGTGGAGTGGGGGTCCACTCCACGAACCTGGGGTGGCGGGACTTCCCGTTCACGGAACGTGCGGCCGCCGCACTGGGGCTGCCCGTGGCGGTCGTCCACGACGTGCGCGCCGCCGGACTCGCCGAGCACCGCCTCGGTGCCGCGCGGGGTGCCGCCGACGCCGCGATCGTGACGCTCGGCACCGGAATCGCCGCCGCGCTGATCATCGACGGTCGTCCGTACACCGGTCGCGGGTACGCCGGCGAACTCGGTCACTCGATCGTCGACCCCTCCGGTCCCTCGTGCCGCTGCGGTCAGACCGGATGCCTCGAGGCGATCGCCTCCGCGCGGGCCATCGTCGAGCGCTACCGGGCGGCCGGGGGGCCGGGGGTCGACGCCGCTGAGGTCGTCGCGCGCGCTCAGGCCGGCGATCCGCTGGCACGCCGGGTGTGGCAGAGCGCGATCGATGCGCTCGCGTACGGACTGGCACAGGTCACCGCGCTCCTCGCTCCCGAGGTGGTGGTGCTCGGCGGGGGGCTTTCCGAATCGGGCGATGCGCTCCTCCTTCCCCTCCGCGAGTCCCTGCGTCGACGGCGTCGTCACGGCGTCATCCCACGGCTCGAGCGTGCGGCGCTCGGTCAGGATGCCGGAACCTGGGGGGCGGCGATCGCGGCACGCGATCTGCTCGACGGTCGCGACGACGTGGCCAGGGGGACGGCATGATCGCCGCCGTGACCCTGAACCCCGCGGTCGACGTCACCGTGGAGATCGAGCGCCTGCACCCCGGAGAGACCCACCGGACCGCGACGGCGGTGCGACGCGCCGGAGGCAAGGGCGTCAACGTGGCGCGAGTGCTGCACGCTCAGGGCCTCCCGGCCATCGCGATCGCCGCCGTAGGAGGCGCCCCGGGGAAAGAGTTCGCCGACGAGATCCGGGCGGCGGGAGTGCCCCACGTGCTCATCAGCGCGGATGCCCCCACTCGCATCACGCGGACCCTCTACGAGCGTGCTGACGGTCGCGCCACCGTCTTCGCCGAGGCCGGGCGCCATCCAGGTTCCGCGGCTCTCGAGAAGCTGGTCGACCTCGTCGACGACCTGTCGGACGTGACGTGCCTCGTCGTGGCGGGCAGCCTTCCCGCCGGGATGCCGCCGACCGCTGTGGAGACGTTCGTGGAGCACGCCCGACGCCGGATGCTGCCCGTTCTCGTCGACGCGGCGGACGCGATGGTAGGCGCAGCCCGTGCAGGCGCGACCCTTGTCAAGGGCAATGCGGAGGAGGTGGCCCGGGCGACGGGCGAAGCCTCCCCCCGGGCAGGCGCCAGGGCCCTGCGTGCCGCGGGCGCCGAGCGCGTCGTCGTGACCTGCGGACGCGAGGGCATGCTTCTGCTCGATGACGACGGCCTCCGCACCGCCGTGCCGGACCGCGAGATCCGCGGCAACGCCACCGGAGCCGGCGACGCGGTCAGCGCGTCGCTGGCGGCCCACCTCGCCGTCGGGGCTCCGGTCGAGGAGTGGCTGCCTCGCGCGCTCGGGTGGGCCGCGGCCGCCGTGCGCGCTCCGCTCGCCGGCGACCTCGACCTCGGAGACCCGATGCCCTCGGCCTCCGAGGCGCTGAGAGGAGCGTCACCATGCCCCTCGTGACCACCGGCGAACTGCTCCTCGAGGCCTATGCGGCGTCACGCGCCGTCGGTGCGTTCAACGTCCTGCATCTGGAGACCGCCGAGGCGCTGGCCGCGGGCGCGGAATCGAGCGGGCTGCCACTGATCCTCCAGATCTCTCAGAACTGCGTCGAGTTCCATGGCGACCTGCGACCGATCACCGACGCGACTCTCGCGATCGCGCGGAACAGCACGGCGCGGCTGGCCGTGCACCTCGACCACGCCGAGTCGGAGGAGCTCGTCGATCGCGCACTGGAGGCGGGGATGTCCAGTGTCATGTTCGACGCCTCACGCCTTCCGTATGCGCAGAACGTGGCGCGAACGGCGGCGGTCGCGGCGCGCGTGCACCGGCACGGCGCCACCATCGAGGCGGAACTGGGCGAGGTGGGCGGGAAGGACGGCGTCCACGCGCCAGGCGTCCGCACCGACCCGGAGGAGGCGGCCCGGTTCGTCGCCGGCACCGGAATCGACGCGCTGGCGGTCGCGGTGGGCAGCTCGCATGCGATGACGCGCAGGGATGCCCAGCTGGACCACGCGCTCATCCGCCGGCTCGACGAACGTCTCGACCTGCCGCTCGTCCTGCATGGATCCTCCGGCGCGTCCGACGAGGAGATCGCGGCGGCGATCGCAGAGGGCATCACCAAGGTCAACGTGTCGACGCACCTGAACGCCGCGTTCACCGTCGCGGTCCGCGAGCGGCTCGCCGTCGATCCCGCCGTCGTCGACTCGCGCCGCTATCTCGGTGCCGGCCGGACGGCGCTGTCGGCGGAGGCCGCGCGCCTGCAGCTGCTCTTCGCGGGGGCCGAGCCCAGCCGTGTCTGACGAGTCGACCCTCATCCACGACGCGCGTCTGGTCGACGCGGGGAAGACGTGGGAGGGGGCGTGGCTGCTCGTCGAGCGCGGCCGGATCCGTGACCGCGGCCAGGGGCGGGATCTGCCACCGGCGGACCGCCGGCACGACGCGCGGGGGGCGTCGATCGTGCCGGGCTTCGTCGATATCCATTGCCACGGCGGTGGCGGTCACTCCGCCGAGGGCGCGGCGGACGACGTGCGCGCGATGGCCCGCTTCCATCGCGGCCACGGGACGACCGCTCTCGTGGTCTCTCTCGCGACGGCCCCCCTCCCCCGCCTGCGGGAGCGGATCGAACGCATCACCGAGGTCGTCGGCACGGAGGGCGTGCTGGGAATCCACCTCGAGGGTCCCTTCCTGTCCACGGCCCATCGAGGAGCGCACTCCGCGGCATTGCTGCTTCCGCCCACCCCGCGGGTGATCGCGGAGCTGCTGGGCGCCGCTCACGGCAGCATCAGGCAGATCACTCTCGCCCCGGAGAACGCCTCGGACGAGGTGCTCGACCTCCTCCTCGAGGAGGGGGTTCGCGTGGCGGTGGGACACACCGACGCGGACTTCGCGCAGGCTTCTCATGCGTTCTCGCGCGGGGCGAGCATCCTCACTCATGCTTTCAACGGAATGCCGGGCATCCACCACCGCGCCCCCGGTCCGGTCGTCGCGGCATGCGACTCGGCCGACGTGGTGCTCGAGCTCATCGCGGACGGGGTCCACGTCCACCCCGCTGTGATCGCCCTACTGTTCCGACTGGCGCCCGGCCGGATCGCGCTGGTCACTGACGCGATCGCCGCGGCCGGCGCGCCGGACGGCGATTATCCTCTCGGCGACGACGTGGCGCGGGTCTGCGCCGGTGTGGCTCGTGTGGGCGATTCCCTCGCCGGATCAACGCTCACGATGGACAGAGCCGTCCGGGTCTGCGTCGCAGCGGGCGTACCGGTCGCCGAGGCGATACGCGCCGCGACGCGCACACCGGCGGACGCGATCGGCGCACGCGACCGCGGCGGGCTGAGACCGGGCGACGTCGCCGACCTCGTCGAGCTCGACGATCGACTCGAGGTGCGGCGGGTGTGGATCGACGGCGTCCCGCAGTGAGGGGCCTCACCCTCGCGCAGGACAGCTGCTCACGCGTTCCTGTGGGCCACGAACACACCCCGGATCGCTAGGACGAGCGCCGTGGCCCACGCCACGACGGCTGCGACGACGCAGATGAAGAACAGGTACTGGCTCGCGACCTCGCTCACCGCGCCACCCGTCCACACACCCAGCACGCTCGTGGGCATGCGGGGAGCTCCGGCGTCGGTCACCGTCAGCGCTCCCGCCAGCAGCGCCGCCCAGGTGACGAGGCTGGCGACCGTGTAGCCCCGCTCTCCCCGGCGGCGCGAGTACGCACCGCGATCACGCAGCGACACGATCACGGGAATGCCCAGGGCGATCGCCATCGGAGGGCCGATCAGCAGCAGTCCTGGTCCGGAGAGCCACCCGGAGGGCGCCCCGAGCCAGAGTCGCCCGACGAAGAAGATCCACGGCATCAGGAAGGGGACCAGCAGCTGCGCCAGGTAGACCCCGCGGTCCAGGCTCCCGCGCTCCGCGTCGCCCATGGCCCTCCCCCGATCGACTTCGATCATGCCACCGCCGGCGCGCCGATCAGGGCACGGGCGTCGGCCGCCGACGCCTCGCCATGCGTGATCGCCATCAGGGCCCTCGTCATCCCCCGCGGATCCTCATGCTGGAGGATGTTGCGACCGTACACGAGCCCCGCCACGCCGGTGCGCATGAGGGCGGCCGTGCGCTCGAGCACGGCCTCCGTGTCCGCGACGCCTCCCCCGCGGACCAGGAGGGGGCGCCCACCCGCGGCCTCGACCGCGCGGACGTAGTCTTCGGCGCGGTCGCTCGGATCCGCCTTGACCAGGTCGGCGCCGAGCTCGACCGCCTGACGGACGAGCGTGACGATCTTCTCGATGTCTCCGTCGACTCCGTATCCGCGATCATCGGGCTTCATCGCGAGCGGTTCCACCATCAGCGGCATCCCGGTGCGATCGGCCCACGCGCGCAACGCGACCACATTGCGTACGGACTGCTCGAAGAGCTCCGGATGCCCCGGCAGGCTGAGCAGATTGACGACGATGCACGCCGCATCCAACGCGATCGCCCGGTCGAAGACCGACTCGATCACGGCGCTGAAGAGGTGGTCCGGACGGTCCGGACCGTAGAAGTTGCCGACGTCGGCGCGCATGACCAGTGCCGGCCGCGGACCTGAACGGTACTGCATCACCTCCGCCTGGCCCGGGGAGAGCTGGATCGCGTCGGGCGCCGCGTCGATGAGGGTGTCCACCGTCGCCCGGATGTCCTCGATGCCATGGAGGAAGCTCGCCTCGCCGAACGTGCCGTGGTCGATCGCGACATCGAGGCAGCGTCCGTCTGCGGCGAAGAGGCGCGACATGCGTGCGCGTGAGTTCATGTGTGATGTTCCGTTCTGATGGAGCCGTCAGACGAACCACTCGCCGGACTGCTGCGGCTGGACGTCGACGAGGGGCTGAGGAGCGTGGACGCTGGGGAGCCACGCGAACGCGTCGCCGTCCGGTCGGAGGACGCCGGCTGCGAGGAGGTCGGCGATCACCTGCGGCGGCAGCGCGTCTGCCGCGATGTGCGCGGGATCGTGCTCCGCGAGCAGACGCAGGCGGCCGGGGAGATCCGGATGGCGGTCCAGGTAGTCGGGCGCCAGATGCAGGATTCCGTGCGCGAGATAGGCGATGTGAGGATGGGCGTCCCGGCGCCGAGGGGTGAGGGCGAGCACGCACATCGTCGCGCTGCGCGCCGGCGAGGAGGAGGGGCTCGCGGCGGACACCGCGTCGACGTTGTACGCGAAGTGGATGTCGCCAATGCGATCGAACGCGACGGCGTCGGCCACGGCAACGCCGTCGACGTCCGTGCGCACCTCGATCGTGATGGTCGACTCGGCCTGCGTGCGCGTGTCCACGGTCCCGTCGGCGTTCCAGACCGGCACGAACCGGAACGTGATCGGAACCCCCGGGATCGGCTCCTCTCCCCGATGCAGCCACGCGGTGAAGCTGTTCAGGTAGGTGTCGCCGGACGGATCCGTTCGACGCGTGAGCGTCAGCTCTGCGGTGGGCGGGAGGGAGTCCCCGATACGGAATCGATCCACGCCGATCACCATGTCCTCCTCGCCGAAGGGAGAGTCCGACCCGACGTGACCGAAGTTCGCGAGGCGCCCATCCGGGAGCGTCATGAGATAGGGCTGGTACAGGCTCGGCGGGAGCCCTTCGACGGGATGCCAGTTCTCACCCCGATCGTTGGAGACGGAGTAGGGCTTGCCCCGACGCGACCCGACGAGAAGCCCGTCCCCCGTGGCGACGACCGACTCGGGCACCCAGCCGCCCTGCGGATCCCGCCGAGGATCCGCGGGTGCGCCGAGTCCGATGGGAAGGACGGCACGCGGGTAGAAGCGCTCCCCGTCGCGACGGACGAGCTGTCGCCCGACCGGTGTGGCCTGGACGTCGCCGGCGATGAAGAGGAGTGTCTCGTCGTCGAGTTCGACCACGTCGAACTCGTGCGCCCCGGTCCCGGCCAGCACGTAGTGCGGGCCGTCGAAGGTGCGGCCGTCGCGGGTCGTGAGGAAGAACGGCTGGATCTTGCCGATGTAGGTCTCTCCGGGGAGCATGGTGTTGCGCGTGGCGCGTTCTCGGCCGAGACCCCAGGGGGTGCCGTAGAGCGACGCCAGGATCACATACGTGCCATCGCGCAGCCGGCGGATGCGCCAGAGGTAGGGTGCCTCGCCCTCCAGCAGCCGGGCCACCGGGGCCCACGACGTCCCGCCGTCCACGCTCTCACGCACGTCGATGAAGTCGCACCACCCCGTGCGGTCCGCGTTGATCCGGGGGACATCGAGACCGATGATGCGCCCGTCCGGGAACCCGATGTTCGCGAAAGAGCCCTCCTCGAGATCGCACCGACCGGTCTCGTACCACGAGTCGCCCGAGTCGTCGGACGCGAGATACACGCGGTACGAGGTCTGCTCCCCGCTTCCGCACTCGACGGAGCCATAGGAGACGGGCGCCCCGACCGCTTCAGCCATCTCGAGCCGCGGCGGGATGAAGCGGGGATTGGGCTCGCCCTTGGTCTCTTTGAAGGACAGGCCGACCCGGCCGTCGCCGTAGTCGAAGCCCGTCGCCCAGGCGACGAAGCCCGGCCGTCGTTCCGGAACGTACACCTCGGATCGCTCTGCGTCGATCGCCCGCACTCCGCTCATCGAGTCTCCTCCATTCCGACCAGGACCTTCTCCATCCGCTCGAGGACCGCCTCGACGGTCGCCGCCGTCGAGATCATCGGCAGCTTCGTGAGCGCCGCGGGCGGTGCGCTCGGCTTGTACGCCTGGACGCTGATGTCCACGCCGTGCTCACGATCGAGCTCTCGACAGAAGCGGGATGCATCCGTCGCGTCGAAGAACTCGATCGCGGCCATGTGCTGGTCTCCGGACACCGCTCGCAGGAGTCGGGAGTGACGCGACACGAGCGCGCCGAGAAGCTCGTGGTAAAGCGCGCCGGTCGCGTCGATGTGGTCCGTGTTCGCCCGCACGAAGGCCATCGTGATGAGGTAGGCGAGACTCGCCAGCTCCTCCTGGCCGTTGGTGACCAGCGCGCCGAACTGCGCGAGCGAGTCCATCCGCTCGCTCAGCAGGATCCGACTGGCCGGGTACTCGCCGCCGGGGAACCCCTTCCCGATCGCCACGAGATCCGGATGCAGTCCGTATCTGCGGAACAGGAAGAGCTCGCCGTACCACGCGCCGCTCTGGATCTCATCGCAGAAGACAGGTACATCCGCCTCGTGGCAGATCCGGTAGGCGTCGCGAAGATAGTCGGGGTCCAGTCGCAGCCCGCCATAGTTCATCATGACGATCTCGTGGCAGAAGCCTGCGACGGCTCCGCCGTCCCGAGTCGCCTCGGCGAACGTCGCACGGAAGTCCGCGATGTCATTGGGGCGCACCGCGAGGACGCGATAGAGCCCGGCTGCGCCCGCGCGTTCGGTCATGCCGGGCCAGAGCCCGCGGAGCGACTGCGCGAGCGTCGTGGTCCCGTGGTAGTTGCCCGTGATGCCGCCATCGCGATCGCCCATGACCAGGAAGACCGGGATCCGGTCGGGACCGGCCGCAGGCGCCCCGCCGTCCGCGGGCCAGAAGCGCGCGAGCATCATCTTCAGGGCCGCCTCGGCGGCGAGCGATCCCGTCTCCAGGTTGATGACGCGGGACAGCCGCGGCGTGGTCCCTGGCTCGGGAAGGTCGGGATCCGGTGCGGCCGCATTGACCAGCTCGCGCTCGAGCAGTCGGGTCACATGCCCCCGGGTGTTGTTGTGCGTGGCGTTGGGGATGCCGAGACGGCGCGCCGCGTCGATGAGGCGATAGCCCGGGAATGCGTGCCCGAGGCTGAGCTGGTAGTGCTCGCTCTTGCCCGCGATGTGGATCCGGCCGTCCTGTCCGATCCGACACACCCCGAGGCCGCCGAGCGGCGCCCCCGCGTCGTTCTGAGCGCGCGCGAAGGCCTCGGTCGCCGCGCCCGCGACGTCGTCGTCCCACGGCGGCACGAGCTGATCGCCCGCCCGCCTGGCCAGTTCGTCGCTGCGGGCCGCGAAGGACGGCGGGAAGAACTCGACCGGCTCGGAGGCGACGTCGTCCAGCGCCGCCGCGTGCTCACCGGTCAGGGCCGAGGAGACGCGGATGACCGCGTCGATGTAGGCGTCGCCGAGCATGTCCCGCAGGGATCTGCTGATGTTCTCGATCATTTCGCGCCCTCCGGCCTCAGACCCTCACGTGTTCGATGCCGTTCATCGAGCACCACAGCTCGAGACGCGCGCCGGTGTCGCCGAGCGCGAGCGCCTGATGATGCGCGCCACCGGCCGACATCCAGTCGCGCGCCATGCGCGCTGCTCCGCTGTCCGGCTGAAAGAAGAAGTAGGGCATGTCGCAGCCGGGGAGCGCGACCTGCTCGAGGATCCGCCCCGAGGCCGACACGAGGCGGTACTCGTCACCGCCGACGTGCACCAGCGACGCCAGGACCGCCCGCTCGGCGCGCGGAGCGAAGACCGTTGTCGGCGGGTCGCCGAGGCCGCCTTCGGTGAGGACGCGGTGGATGATCCGAGGCCGACCCTCGGCCAGACGCCAGTTCGCCTCGCCGGCGTGGGCGCACAGGACGGCGTCGCGCTCGTGGTCGAGCATGTACATCTCGGTGAACCCTGCGGCGGAGAACAGGCGTTGGAAGACGGTCACGAGGGTCGCCGCCTGGACGTCCCCCTCGGCCGCGTATCCGTAACCGTCGGCCATGAGGTGCGACGCCGCGAGGAGAGGGAGCTGCCGGAAGCGCCCATCGGCTCCGAAGTCCTCGTAGTGCGCCGTGTAGCCCGCGAAGTCGTTGTCCTCGAGCCACCTGGCGATGCCGAGGTACAGGCGCACGGCGTAGGCATGCGCGTCTTCCGACAGGGCCGGATCGATGTCGAAGCGCGCGCGGTCGTCCGCGACGCGCGCACGCACGGCATCGTCGCCGACGGCGGCGACCCTCCGCTGGATCTCGCCGACAGGTTGGTGGACCACCTGTGGACCGAGTCGACGGAGCAGCACCATCTCGTCGGTGACGATGTCCCCCATGCCGGTCAGCGCGCCGACGGCACCGATCCTCATGCGGTGCGCGTCGGCCGTCGCCGCGCACGCGGCCGCGAAGTCTGCGAGGAACGCCGCGAGGGCACCATCGCTGCGGCGCCCGGCGAAGAGCGCGGGTCGCACACCGCCGCGCAGGAGAGTGTTGACGACATCCTGCGCGCCGTGGATGCCCTGATTGACGGTGAGGCCCCGCTCGTCGACATCCGTGCGGACGGTCTCGTCGGGCTGGACGAGGGCGAGGGCGAACGGAAGGGGCGAGTCGAGCGCCGCCCGCAGCACGTGCTGACCAGGCGCGTACGACAGCATCAGGATCAGGATGCCGTCGACGCCGTCGACATGGAATCCCGCCACGATGTGCTCGATCGACGCGCGGTCGATCGCGGCCCCGGGGAAGACGAAGTCTGCGATTCCGACGTGTTCGGCCAGGAGTCGCCGCACGAACTCCTCCTGCTCCTCCTGGATGCCGGGGAACAGCGGCTTGTACGCGTCCAGCAGCAGTCCCAGCACGCCGATGCGCGGCGGTGCGATCGTCATCGTGAACGTCCTTCCGGGGTGGGGTCGAGTGGGAGGGGGTCTGGCCACGCAGCGGCGAGCGCCGCGCCGACGCGCGCGGATCTGCGCATCCCCCGGTCGTAGGTCTCGCGCAGCGACGGGTCGGGGTGCAGGCGGGGGGAGCCCGACAGGTCGAGTCCCTGCCCCCGGTGGCGCAGACCGCTCCCCCAGAGGGCCAGGAGGGCAGCCCCTGCCGAGCTCGCCTCGGACTGGGTGAGCGGCGTCAACGGGATCCCGCAGACATCGGCGGTGATCCGCTGCCAGACGCCGCTGCGGGCCCCGCCCCCGGAGGTGCGCAGGTCCTCCGGTCGACAGCCGGCGTCAGCGAGCCGGCCGAGCATCGTGTGAAGCTCGAACGCGGTCGCCTCCATCACGCCGCGCACGAGGTGTCCAGGGCCGGTGTCCATCCCGACACCGAGGAAGCCGCCCGGGGCGTCGCCCGCGGGATCGGCCGCCGACGCGAGGTGGGCGAGGGCAAGCACCCCACCCGCTCCGGGGGCCACGACCTCCGCGAGCGCATCGAGGTCGGCGTAGTCGTGTCGCTCCCGGCCGAGGAGGTCCCGCAGCCATCGCAGCACCACCGCCCCGGTGGGGAGGAACTCGATCGCGAGGAGACGCTGGGGCACCACGTGCCGGTAGAACGTCGTGCGGTGCCCGTCGGGATGGGGCTCCGGCACGACGTCCAGAGTCGCGGTGACGGTCAGTGCCGTACCGAACGTGACGTTGGCGACACCGGGGCCGGTCACGCCTGCAGCCAGGGCGGCCGCGGTCTGATCCATCGCGCCCGCGATCACGACGGTACCGTCGGCGAGCCCGGTGACACGGCACCATGAAGGGAGGACCGCACCGACGGTCGTCCCGGATTCGACGAGGTCGGGGAGTTGCTCACGTGCGATGCCTGCGGCACGCAGCGCGGCGTCCCAATAGTCGTCGGCGCCGACATCGAACCACCCGGTGGATGTCTGGAGCGAGGGTGTCGTGACGGTGCGACCCGTGAGCGCGCTCACCACGAAGTCTTCGAGGAGGAGGAACCGCACGGCGCCGTGATAGCGCGCAGGATCCGTCCGCCTCAGCATCGCCACCTTGGCGACCGGCACCGCGCCGGTGAGACGCGCGACGCCCGTGGTCCGGTAGACGCGCTCGGACCCGAGATGCTCCTCGAGGCGCGCCGCGTCGGAGCCGGCACGACTGTCGAGCCACACGATGGCGTTCCCGAGCGGCGTGCCGTCGGCATCGACGGCGATAAGGGTCTCTCCTTGCGTCGTGCAGCAGACGGCGCGGATCCGCTCAGCGGAGCCGACCTCGCCGACCAGTGCCCCGAGAACGCCCCGGACAGCATCCAGATACACCTCGGGGGCGACTTCGATCCGTCCGTCCGCCGCATCCAGGGCGTATTCGATCGAGCGCACGGCGAGCGGAGCCTCCAGCGAGGTGCCCCAGAGGCAGGCTTTGATCGTCGTCGTCCCGATGTCGATCGTGATCACCAGGTCCTGCTCCATGTCACCTCCTCTGGGATGTGATCAATACTGCCACAAGAATGATTGTTAATGATCGCAGTAGCGGCCTCTGGCATAATTCAGTCAATAAACTGCACGGACGCACCGTCAGACGAGAGCAGGGAGCGCCATGGGAGACAGGGAAGTGGTCACACCGGAGGCTCCGGCTCCCGGCGGAAGCTACTCGCAGGGCGTCATCGCCGGCGACTTCATCTTCACGGCTGGGTTCGGCCCCGGGGATCCCGGCACGGGGGAGGTCCGCGGGTCAACGGTGTACGAGCAGACGAGGTTCGCACTGGAGAACGTCGCGGCCGTCCTCGCATCAGCGGGCGCGTCCCTCGGCGATGTCGTGAAGGTCACGTCCCATCTGAGCGACCTCGCCGACTTCGAGGAGTACGATCGCGCCTTCGCCTCCGCGTTCTCGAAGCCCTTTCCGGCGCGCACGACGGTCGGCTCCCGCCTGGCGGGCATCCTCGTGGAGATCGACGTGGTGGCCCGGGTGCCGAATCCGTGCGCGCACGGCGGCTCGAGCGGACGCCGCACGGCGTGACGACGATGTCGCCCCGGCGGTGGAGTCGGCGCGACTCACGAAGCTCGTGGAGACACGGCTCTGACGCTCACCGCGGGCAGGAGCCGACCCTACAGCGGTCCGACCCGCTGACGGAGACGCTGGGCGTCGCGGACGGCGTTGCCGTCGCCGTCGTTGTTGAAGTAGCACAGCACCGCCCGGCCGCTGCCCTGCCATTCCCGGATGCGGCGAGCCCACCAGTCCAGGTCCTGATCGCTGTAGCTCCCGACGTAGAGCCGCTCGGGATCGGGTCCGTGGAGTCGCACGTAGACGACGTCCGACGTCGCCCGCAGCTCGCACGGCAGCCCGGCCCCGCTCATCACGCAGTAGCTCGCGCCGAACCGCGCGAGCAGCGCGAACACGTCGTCATGCACCCACGACGGATGCCGCAGCTCCACCGCGACGCGCACACCGGCCGGGATCGCCCGCAGTGCGCCGGCGAGGCGTTCGTCGTCCCGTTCCAGATCCGGCGGCAGTTGCATCAGCAGCATCCCCCTCCGCTCGCCGAGCGCGGACATGCCCTCCGAGATCCTCGTCGTCCAGGCCTCCGGGTCCCTGAGCTTGCGGGCGTGGGTGAGGCCGCGCGGCGCCTTCACCGTCATGAGGAAGTCCGGCGGCACCTGCTGGGTCCAGTGCACGAACGCCGTCGCCCGCGGCCAGTGGTAGAAGCTCGCGTTCAGCTCGACCGTGTCGAACACCGTCGAGTACACGCCGAGCCGGCCGCTCGACGGCACCGGCGGGTCGTACAGCACCCAGCGCCAGTGGTCGTAGCTCCAGCCGGACGTCCCCACCCGCACCTCGCCGACGTCGAGTCGGAGTCCGTTGACCTGCACCCCCGCATGCTGATCGACGCGTCCGGCGGTGTCAACGGGCTGGACACGCGCGGGTGCACGGAGTCCGACCGGGCGCGCCGCAGCCGCAGGGTAGAGGTGCCGACGCTGCAGGACAACCCCTTCGCCCACTCCTGCTGCCGGACGCATGATCGAAGGGTGATGAGCCTGCACTACACGAGCGGCACCGTGCTGATGGCCGATGACGTCTGCGAGGCCCTCCTCCGCTACGCCCAGGCCCTCGCGTCCAGCCAGGGGTCGGATGTCGTCACGGTCCCGATCATCGATCCCGAGCGGGAGGACGCGATGGCGGAATTCCTCCTGGGCCCGGCCAGTCAGCTCTTCGCGACTCCGGAACCGGACGGGCCTACGACGTCCTCGCACCCCGACGTGGTCGCGGAACTCTACCGTCGGACCCGGGCGACGCTCCCCACCGCGCTCCCGGAGGACTCGAATCCGGTCGCGGTGGACTGGGACCTCGAGCTCGGCTGATCACAACGACGCGCGGCACCTCATCCGAGGCACCGGCGGCAGGAAGAGAGGAAGCGGCCATGACCGAGCACGACCTCGAGAAGAACGACACCGCCGTCACGAGCGGGACGACGGAGGACGACACCGCCTCGGGAGGCGCCCCCGAGGAACCGGACCGCGACCCGCGCACCCACCCGATGGACCGCGACGAGGGCGACGACACGACCGACGAGAACGGCCGGCCGGTGGACAATCCCAGCGGAGGCTGACTCCGACCGGAACGCTCGAGGTCAGCCTCCCGAGGAGCACCGTCGCATCGCGCTCAGCGGGCGGTGTAGCCCCCGTCGACCGGCAGCGTGACCCCGGTGATCCACGACGCCTCGTCCGACGCGAGGAACAGCACCGCACGTGCGACATCGACCGGACGGCCGAGGCGGCGCAGGGACTGGTGTGCGGTCATCATCTCCTCATACGCGGGGAGCCCACCCGGATACTCGGCGGCGATGCCCTCGACCAGCGGCGTGAGCACCGTCGACGGGTTCACGGCGTTCACGCGGATGCCGTAGCGGCCGTAGGACGCGGCATCCTGCTTCGTCTGCATGTTCACGGCGCCCTTGGCCACGTGGTACGGCGTGAACTCGTCGTTGCCGATGATGCCGTAGATCGACGAGAAGTTGACGATCGCGCCACCCCCCGCGGCGAGGAAGTGCGGCACCGCCGCCTTCGTGCCGAAGAAGACGCCCTTGACGTCGACCGCGAAGACGGCATCCCACTCCGCCTCGCTGACCTCGTGTGTCGGCTTGTCCGCGCCGATGATGCCTGCGCAGTTGACCAGGATGTCGAGGCCGCCGAACTCCGCCGCCGCCGCATCCACCGCCGCCCGCACGTCCGCCTCGTTCGTGACGTTCGTGCGGCGGAAGGTCGCCACGCCTCCCGCTCGGCGGATGCCGTCGGCCGCCGCGGCACCGGGGCCGTCCTGCGCGTCCAGGAGCGCCACGGCGGCGCCCTCCGCGGCGAACAGCTCGGCCGTCGCACGGCCCATCCCGGACGCGGCGCCGGTGATCACGGCGCGCTTGTCGTCCAGTCTTCCCATGGTTCTCTCCTCACTCGCGGGTGTGCCGGGGCGCGCCAGGCGCCCCGGCACACGCAGGCCGCTCAGGCCTGGACGGTCGCCGGCTGGCGGTACAGCAGCGCGGCGTAGCCCGACTCCTCCAGGTCACGGCAGTGCTGCTGGTAGACCTGGCCGCCGCCCATGTAGACCTGGAACTCCTCCGGCTTGCCGGGGATGTTCTCGCCGAGGAACCAGGCCTTCGCCTTCTTGCCCTCCGTGTACATGACCGTCAGCCGGCCGGTGCGCTCCGTCTCGGCACGCCACCACTCCTCCGACTCCGGCGTCGCCTCGAAGTAGGGGATGTCGTTCTCCTCCGCCCACTTCAGCGCGCGCTGGAGCCACTGCGCGCCCAGCTGGATCGGCACGATGAGATTCGAGTACGGCGTCTGCGGCCCGAGCGACATGAAGAAGTTCGGGAACCCGTTGGCGTTGATGCCCAGGTTCGACTTGAGCCCCTCCGCCGCCCACTTCTCGCGCAGCGTGCGACCGCCACGTCCCACGATGTCGATGTTCGTGAGCGTGCCGGTCATGGCGTCGAAGCCGGTCGCGAAGATGATCACGTCGAGCTCGTGCTCGGTGTCACCCACGACGATGCCCTTCTCGCTGATCCGCGTGATCGGGGTCGTCGCGGTGTCGATGAGGTGGACGTGCTCGTGGTTGAACGCGTTGTAGTAGCCGTGCCCCGTCGGCACCCGCTTGCCGTTGAAGGAATACGTGCGCGGCGACAGCAGCTCGGCCTTCTCCGGATCCTTCACGATCTCGTGGATCTTCGACCGGATGAACTCCGACGCCAGCTCGCTGGCCTCGTGGTTCGTGGCGAGATCGGTGAAGCACTCGTTCGCGAAGTGGAATCCGCCCTCGTTCCACTTCCCCTCGAAGATGCGGCGGCGCTCCTCCTCCGACACCTCGAGCGCGCTGTGCTCCGCGGGCTCCATCGCGACGCCGAACGGGTGGTTGGCGGCCTTCTCGTAAACGGCGTCGTAGTTGGCGCGCAACCAGGCCATGTCCTCCTCGGCGACCTTGTCGTTGTTGGTCTCGACGACGAAGTTCGGCGTGCGCTGGAAGACGAAGAACTCCCCCACCTCGGACGCGATCACCGGGACGATCTGGATCCCGGACGCGCCCAGGCCGATGAGGCCCACGCGCTTGCCGGCGAGGTCGACGCCCGCGCGCGGCCACTGTGCGGTGTGGTACTTCTCACCGCGGAAGGTCTCGATGCCGGGGATGTCGGGGTACACGGCCTGCGACAGCACGCCCATCCCGCTCACGAGGTACTTGGTGGTGAGGTGCGTGCCGTCCGCCAGGTTCACGGTCCACGTGTTCGCCGCCTCGTCGTAGACGGCGGAGTCGACGCGGGCGTTGAGCCGGATGTCCTTGCGCAGGTCGAGCCGGTCGGCGACGAAGTTCAGGTACGACAGCACCTCGTCGCCGGAGGGGTAGCGCTCGGTCCAGGTCCACTCGTCGCGGACCTCCTTCGAGAACGAGAAGGAGTAGTACGAGTACTCGCTGTCGGTGCGCACGCCGGGGTACCGGTTCACCCACCACGTGCCGCCGATGCCGTCCTCGCCGTCGACGACGAGGGTGCGCAGGCCGATCTCGCGCAGGTGGTGGAGCATCGCGAGTCCGGAGAATCCGGCTCCGATGACGATGGCGTCGTAGTCTCTGGTGCTCTGGTCGGTCATGTCGGATGTCCTTTCGTGGGTTTCAGGCAGCGCCCGCACCGGCGCGGCCTTCGTGGTACCAGTCGGCGATGCGCCGGATGGAGTCGTCCGCGGGCCCGTGGTTGCCCGCCTGCAGCGGCCACACGTGCTGTTCGCCGGGCACCACGTCGAACGTGACGTCGACGCCGGCCGCCCGAGCGCGCTCCTCGAGCCGCACCGCGTCGTGGAAGAGCGACTCGATCGCGGACGACGTGATGTACAGCCGCGGGAAGCCGGTGAAGTCGGCGTACAGCGGGTTGACGAGCGGATCGGTGGGATCCGCACCGCCGGCCAGGTAGCGGTCGATGTTCCCCTGCAGACCCTCCCGGGCGATGAGGAAGTCCGTCGCGTCGTTGGTCTCGATCGTCTCGCCGGAGTTCTCCATGTCGAGCCACGGCGAGATCGTGACGACCTGACCCGGCACGGGGGCTCCCGTGCGCAGGCGGCGCAGGACGGTCGCGATCGCGATGCTCGCGCCCGCGCTGTCGCCGACCGGCGTGATGTCGGCGGGGCGGTAGCCGTCCGCCAGCAGCGCGTCGATCACGGCGTCGGCGTCGTCGAGCTGCGCGGGATACGGATCCTCGGGCGCTCGGCGGAAGTCCGCCACGAAGGCGTGGGTGCCGGCGGCCTTCGCGAGGTGCCCCGCGAGCTTCCGGTGGCTGGCGGACGAGCCGAGGGCGAAACCGCCGCCGTGGAGCACGAGCAGCATCTGCCGGGGGTCGGCGCCGATCGGGGAGACGAGGATGCCGGGGACGCCGCCGACCTCCGTGGTGCGGTAGGTCACGTCCTCCGGCTCGGCCGTCGCGCGCTGCCAGTCCTCGAAGATCCAGCGCAGCACCGGCAGGGACAGGTCGGGCGCCGCCGTGAACTCGACGGTCCACTCGGCGTAGATCCGTCCCAGGAGATCTGCGGGAACGGTTGCGGGCATGGATTCCTCCTCAGCGAAGACCCGGGTGGGGCGCCGCATCCGCGCGGCGTGCATCCAGAATCACGCCGCCCGCGCCGTGCACCACGGGCTGTCGCAAAATGACGCACCGCCGTCTCAGCCTGAGCCGGATGAGGTCCGTCCGCGAGCCACAGACTGCTGGTCATACCACCGCCGGTGCGTGCTCATGGCCGGCTCTCGATGAGGAGGAAACAGCACATGCGACTCACACAGCCCCGCCGCCTCGCAGCGGCAGCCGCCACGGCGGCAGCGGTACTCCTGCTGTCCACCGCCTGTTCGACCGGATCGCTCTCCGGCGGCGGGTCGGGCGGCGGCAGCACCGGCGGCACGAGCGACGGCAAGGTGACCGTCGGCACCGTCGGCACCGAGAGCGATATCCAGGACATCTCGAAGTTCTGCGGCACGAAGCCGATCACCGTCGCGCTCGCCGACGGCTTCGGCGGGAACTCGTGGCGCAAGATCACCCGGGCGATCTTCGAAGACGAGGCCGCCAAGTGCAAGAACATCAAGAAGATCCTCTACACGGATGCGCAGGGCGACACCCAGAAGGCGATCAGCGACATCAACTCGCTCGTCGCACAGGGCGTCAACGTCATCGTCACGTTCGTCGACGGCGGTGAGGCCCTCCTCCCGACGATCAAGAAGGCCACCGCCGCCGGCGTCAAGGTGGTGCCCTTCGTCGGATCGCCCGGCGGAACGCCCGGCACCGACTACGTCGACTTCGTGTCGGAGGACATCAAGACGTACGGGAAGAACCTGGCCGACTGGACCATCGCCAAGATGGGCGGCAAGGGCAACCTCGTGATGCTCGGCGGCATCGCCGGCAACTCCTACTCGCAGGCCGTCTACGACGGCGTGATGGAGTCGGTCAAGGCGAACCCGGGGATCAAGCTCCTCAACGAGGACGGCCCGGTGTCCACCGACTGGGAGCCCGGCAAGACGCAGCAGGTGGTCGCCGGCCTCATTACGAAGTACGGCACGATCAACGGCATCGTCGCCGACTACGGCGGCGGCTCGGTCGGCGGCATCCGCGCCTTCGAGGCGGCCGGCAAGCCCTTCCCGGTCTGGTCGGCGAACGACTCGAACGAGTTCGCGTGCCTCTGGTACCAGTACAAGGACAAGCAGCCCACCTACCAGATCGCGACCGAGTCGTCGCGCAACTGGGTGGTCAAGGTCGCGCTCCACAAGGGCCTCGCCGCCTACAACGGCCTGGCCAACGACGAGCCGTCCACGTACAACCTCCAGATCATCGAGGACTCCACCGACGCGAGCAAGATGCCCAAGTGCGAGAAGGATCTGCCCGCCGACGCGATCCTCTCGTCGGGCCTGACCGTCGACCAGCTGAAGAAGCTGTTCCAGTGATCACGGGACCCGGCGGCGGGGACGCCGCCGGGTCCTCCCCGACCGAGGAGGAATCGAAATGAATCGACTGGACGGCAAAGTGGCCCTGGTCACCGGAGCGGGACGCGGCATCGGGCGCGCGGTCGCGGAGGCGCTGCACGCGGAGGGCGCCACGACCATCGCGACCAGCAGGGCGGAGGCGGACGCGACGTTCGGGCCGATCGACTACCTGTCGCTCGACGTCGCGAGCGAGGCCGGCTGGAAGGACGTGATCGCCCGCGTGCTGGACCGGCACGGCCACATCGACGTGCTCGTCAACAACGCCGGCATCATCGCCTACGAGCCGCTGCACGAGCTCACCGTCGAGGACTGGCAGGCGGTCGTGGCGACCAACCAGACCGGCGTGTGGCTGGGCATGCGCGAGGTGGTGCCGCACATGATCGCGCAAGGCGGCGGTTCCATCATCAACGTCTCCTCCATCTGGGGGACGGCCGCCGTGAGCGGCGCCCACGCGTACCACGCGACCAAGGGCGCCGTACGGAACATGTCGAAGAACGCCGCGATCACCTACGCGAGCCAGAACGTGCGCGTGAACTCGCTCCATCCGGGCTTCATCGAGACGCCCCTCACCGACGCCCAGGCGCCCGAGGTCAACGCGTACGTCGTGTCGCAGACCCCGATGGGCCGCGCCGGGCGACCGCAGGAGATCGCCGCCGGCGTCGTCTTCCTCGCCAGCGACGAGGCGAGCTTCGTGACCGGCTCCGAGCTCGTCATCGACGGCGGCTACCTCGCCCAGTGATCGCCCCGTGACCCGATCCGAACCAGGAGACCCGACCTCATGACCGACCTCGACGTGGGCGCGTCCACCGCCGCCTTCGCATCCGCCCCGCCGGCCGAGAACCTTCTCGTCCTGAGCGGCATCACGAAGACGTTCCCCGGCGTGCGCGCGCTCACGGACGTCGACCTCGAGGTCCGCTCCGGCGAGATCCACGCCCTCGTGGGCGAGAACGGCGCCGGCAAGTCGACGCTGATGGCGGTCGCCTCCGGTGCGCTCGCGCCCGATGCGGGGGTGGTGCGCATCGGCGGCGACGAGCTCGCGTCCGCGGATCCGGAACGGGCCAGGGCCATGGGGCTCGCGATCGTGCGCCAGGACCCCGCGCTCCTCCCCGACCTCACGGTCGCCGAGAACATGGCCGTCGGCGTCGGCTACCGCCGCGTCGGCGGTCTGGGGCGAGCCGCCCGCTGGGCGCACGATCAGCTCGAGCCGTGGCAGATGGGCATCGACGCCCGCTCGCGGGTCGCGGACCTCTCGGTCGAGCAGCGCTTCATCGTCGAGATCGCCAAGGCGCTCGCACTGAGCCCGCGCGTCCTCATCCTGGACGAGCCGACCGAGCACCTCAGCCTCGAGGAGGTGCAGAAGCTGTTCCGGCGGGTCCGCGAGGTCGTCGCGACCGGGACGGCGGTCGTCTACATCTCGCACCGCATCCCCGAGGTGAAGCAGATCTCGGACCGGATCACGGTCCTGCGCGACGGCAAGGTCCGCGGCACCTTCCTCGCCGACGACGTGGATGAGGCGCAGATCATCGAACACGCCATCGGCCGCAAGCTCGAAGCCGTGTTCCCCGAGAAGGGCAGCGTCGCCGGCTCGATCGGCGAGACCGAGCGCCTCGAGGTGCGCGGCCTGCACAGCGAGGACTTCGCCGACGTCTCCTTCGCGGTCCGCGCCGGTGAGATCGTCGGCCTCGCCGGGGTCCAGGGCAACGGGCAGAGCGCGCTCATCCGCGCCCTCGCCGGGCAGAGCCCCGCCGCCGGAACAGTGATCGTCGATGGTGCGCCGGTACGCCGGGGCAGCACCGCCGCAGCGCGCGCCGGGATCGTGTACGTGCCGGCGGACCGCCACCGCGAGGGCGTGTTCCTGCCGCTCTCCGTCGCCGAGAACATCTCCGCCGCCACGCTCCCGGACGCCTCGGCCGGCGGCTTCGTACGGGAGAGCCGCGTGCTCTCCCGCGCCCGCGACCTGATCGAGCGGCTGTCCATCAAGACGCCGAGCCCCCGCACTCCCGTCCAGTCGCTCTCCGGGGGCAACCAGCAGAAGGTCGTGCTGGCGCGCACGATGCTCGCACGCCCGCGCGTCCTCCTCGCCGAGGAGCCGACGCAGGGCGTCGACGCCGGTGCCCGCGTCGACATCTACCGCATCCTCCGCGACGCCGCCGATCAGGGCGCGGCGGTCGTCGTGCTCTCCTCCGACGGGGTCGAGCTCGAGGGCCTGTGCGACCGGGTGCTCATCATGTCGCGGGGCAAGGTCGTCCGCGAGCTCGACGGGACGGACGTCACGGAGGCGGAGATCGGCCGCGCCGCGCTCACCTCCACCACGATGCGCGAACGCGAGGAGCGCGGCCGGCGTCACGCGTGGCGCGACTGGCTCCGCGGCGACCACGCGCCGGCGGTCGCCCTGGCCACCGTCTTCCTCGCCCTGGGGCTCGTGGTGTCGGCGGCCAACCCCGCCTACCTCTCCGCCTTCAACATCAACAACCTGCTGTTCATGGTCGCGTCCCTCCTCTTCGTCGGTGCGGCGCAGCAGGTCGTGGTGCTCGGCGCCGGATTCGACCTGTCGATCGGTCCCGCGATGGGCTTCCTCGTCGTGATCGCCTCGTTCTGGATCGTCGACGGCGGCAACCTCTACGTGGGGCTCGGCCTCATGCTGCTGGGCGCGCTCGGGATCGGGGCGATCAACGGACTGCTCGTGACGCGTTTCGGGGTGAGTCCGGTCGTCGCGACCCTCGCCATGTTCATGGCGCTGCAGGGGCTCTACCTCCTGCTGCGCAGCACGCCCGGCGGGGTGATCTTCCCGGGCGTCGCCGACATGATCCAGGCGCGCGTCGGCATCGTCCCCGTCGTCACGATCGTCGCGGTGGTCGTGCTCGTCGTCCTCGAAGTCGCCCTTCGCCGCACCCGCTGGGGCGTGGAGCTCCGGGCCGTGGGCTCGCAGTCCGCGGCATCCGAGCGCCTCGGCATCCGCGTCGGCTGGGTGCGCTTCCTGTCGTACGTGCTCGCGTCGCTCCTCGTGCTCCCCGCCGCGATCGTGCTCATGGCGCAGATCGGCATCGGCGACGGCCGCCCGTCCGTGTCGTACACGCTGTCGTCCGTCACCGTCGTGGTGCTCGCCGGCACGAGCATCTTCGGTGGACGGGGATCGTTCATCGCCGTGCTCGCCGCCGCGTTCCTCGTGCAGCAGATCCTCAACGTGTCCCCCTTCCTCGGCCTCTCGCAGGCCTGGTCCTACTGGCTGCCGGGCATCGTCACCCTGGGAGCTGCGAGCCTGTACGCCGTCATGCGCGGCACGGGCCGCAGCCGCCCGCGCCGACGCCCGGCCCCGATCGCCGCCGCAGCACCCGGAGGTGCCTCATGACCGATGACCCGACGACCCGCACGGCCGCCCCCGTCACCTCGACCACGTCGCTGCCGGTGCTGCCGACCGGCCGCACCGCGGAGGCGCTCTGGCGCCGGACGCTGTCCGGCAGCTGGGTGCCCATCACCGTGGCGACGGTCGCGCTGTTCCTGCTGAGCCCGATCGTGGCACCGGGGAGCCTCGCCCCGGCGCCGCTCCTGTCGATGCTCCCGTTCGCCTCCGTGCTCGCGATCGCGGCCGCCGGGCAGACCCTCGTCGTCCAGCAGCGCGGACTCGACCTCTCCGTCCCCGGCATGATCGCGCTCGCCGCCGTCCTCGCCACCGCGCTCCCCCAGCAGTACGGGTGGGACGTGTGGCCGGCGGTGGTGGTGGCGGTCGTGCTCCCCGGCGTCTTCGGTCTCGTCAGCGGCGGCATCGTCGTGGGGCTCCGGATCATGCCGCTCGTCGCGACGCTCGGGATGAACGCGATCCTCCTGGGGACGGTGTTCGCGATCGCGAACGGGACACCCTCGGGGGCGGCGGATCAGCTGAACCAGTTCGCGCTCAACCGCACCCTCGGCATCCCGAACACCCTGCTCATCGCGCTCGTGGTAATCGCGATCGCCGCCGTCGTCACGCATCGCTCGATCATCGGCCGTCGGCTGACGGCCGTGGGGGTCAGCGAGCCGGCCGCCGCGGTCGTCGGCATCCGGTTCCGGATGTACCAGATCCTCGCGTACGGCTTCGCCGGCCTCTTCTACGGGGCAGCGGGCGTGCTGCTGGCGGGCTACACGAAGACGCCGCCGCTCTTCCTCGGCGACCAGTACCTGCTGCCCACGGTCGCCGCCGTGGTGCTCGGCGGCGCGGCGCTCACCGGTGGGATCTCGTCGATCGCGGCCACCGCGGTGGCGGCGCTGTTCCTGACCCAGCTCGGGCAGCTCCTGCGCTCGGTCGGATGGCCCGACGCGCTGCAGCTCATCGCTCAGGCGGTGGTGCTGATCGCCGTGGTGCTCCTCCGGGAGTACGTCCCGGCGCTCCTGCGCCGTCGCGCGGTCCGGAAGCTGCGGGCGGCCTGACTCACGCGGTGAGGCGGTACGCCTTCATCTTGCGGTACACGGTCGCGCGCGACAGGCCGAGGATCTCGGCGGCCTTCGACCGGTTGCCGTCCGCCTCGGCGAGTGCGCGGCGGATGGCGTCGAGCTCCGCCCGCTCGATCATCGAGAGCGTGCGGGATCCCTGCATGTCGTCCGGCAGGTCGCCCGGCAGCACCGGTCCGCGTTTGCCGGCGATCGACATCTGCTCCACCACCCCGCGCAGCTCCTTGAGGTTGCGCGGCCAGCTGTAGCCGCGCAGCAGGGACGACGTCTCCTCGCGCAGCTGCAGCCCCGCGCCCGGCGCGAGCTGCTCCGCGAACAGGAGCCACAGGAGGGGGAGGTCCACGGTGCGCTCCCGGAGGGGCGGCACCCAGGCCATCGGGAGGCCGAGCTGCCCCGCGAGAGCGCGTGCGACCTCCTCCTTCTCTGTCGACATCGTCAGCATCACGGCGCCGCGGCCGCCGCGCTGCTCGAGCAGCAGCCGCAGTGCGTCCAGCGCGCTCTGGTCGAGGGTCTCCACGCCGCGCATCACGACCGGCGCCGAGGCATCCAGCCGCTCCGCGAGCCGCTGCAGCCACCGCCGGTTCCCGACGACGTGCCGCTCGGCGGCGTCCGCGATCGCGGCGGCGGACGACCCGCCGGGCCGGTAGGGCAGGCCGAGCGCGAGCGACGTCTTCCCGACGCCGACCTCGCCCGCGATCAGCAGGGGCCGGCGCAGCTCCCGGTGGCGGGCGATGTCGCGAGCGACGGCGAGCCACTCCGGGCTGCGCCCCACGAGCTGATGACGGGCGGGGCCGAGCGAGACGCTCGTGGCCGTGCGCTCGCGACCGAGGACGACCACGACGCCGGCGTCGTCGCCGAGCCGCGTGGCCTGCACCTCGACAGTGCCGTTGGAGACCTCGAGGGAGAAGCGGCCGCCGGATCGGCGCTCCGCGACGCCCTGCTCGATGAGCCCGACGTCCGCGGACGACAGGCGCCCGGCGCTCCGGCTCTGCATGACGAGACCCTGCGGGCCGAACGCGAGCACGGGACTGCCCTGCGAGCGCGATGCGCGGAGGAACTCCTCGAACAGACGACGGGCCGCCGGACGCTCGACCTCGAGCAGGTGCTGCTCGAGCTGCGTCGCGACGGACTTCACGATCGGCCGGAGCAGGCCGCTGCGCTCGGACACCTCGCTGGAGATCGTGATGACGGCGAGCATCTTCCCGGTCACCGGATGCCGCACCGGAGAACCGGTGCACAGCGCCGCGGAGTAGAACTCGGCGAAGTGCTCGCTGCCCGAGATCTGCAGGCTCTTCCCAGTCGCGGCGACCGTGCCCACGCCGTTCGTGCCGACGACGTCCTCGGCCAGCATCGCGCCGCGTACGGTGCCCAGCCGATCGAGGTGCGCCACCGCGGTGCGGTCGTGCGACCAGCGCTGCAGGATCGTGCCGCGGGCATCCGCGAGCAGGAGTCCCAGTCCCGTGCCGTCCAGGTCGTCGGACACGCGTGCGAGCGGCGCCTGGAACATGTCGAGGATGTGGGCGTCAAGGAGCTCTTCGGCGACCTGGGGGACGTCGCGGATGTTGGCGGGCACGCCGAGGGCATCCTTCGACCGCTGCCAGGACTTCAGCAGCTCGACGTTCACCCCCGCGGCCGTCTCGGCACGGAACAGGAACTCGTCCTTGGCCTTCGTCACCAGCTCATCACCGCTCAGTGGCATAGCGCTCTCCGCTTCTCGGGCCCCGACGGCGGGGGAAGCGTGCCTCTCGCCATCGAGTTCGTGCGTCGTGACGGGCTCAGGCGCACGGTCCTCTGAGAGTACTCCGAGTCCGGTATTACGGTAATAGTGCGATGTGTCTCATTCTGAGACAGTACGTCCCGAGCCGGCCGCGCCGACCGGGAGCGCCTCCCCCGACGCACGCCAGTCGTGATAGGCCGTGACGGCGAGCTCGCCCGCCAACCGGATGTGGTGCTCGCACGCGTCGCGCGCGGCGCGCGGATCGCGGCGCACCGCCGCCGCATCCACGATGCGGCGGAGCTCGGCCATCGAGATCTCTATGCGGGCCTCGTCGACGAACGCGAGGCGGCGGAAGAGGCCGATCCGCGTGTGCACGCCCTGCAGCTGACCGGCGAGCATCTCATTGCCGGTGCCCTCGAGCAGCAGACGGTAGAACTCCTCCTTCGACTGCTCACGGCTCGCGAGCGTGCCGTGCAGGTAGGCGGTCTCCATGACGTCGAGCTGCGCCCGGAGCGCGGCGGCCTGAGCATCGCTGGCACGCCGGGCGAACAGCTCGCCGGCGAGGCCCTCGAGCGCCGTGCGCACCTCGTACAGCGACTCGATGTCGTGTTGCTCGAGGACCGTCACGATCGGCCCGCGATTGGGGATCAGCGTGATCAGGTACTCCGTCTCGAGCTGCCGCAGCGCCTCCCGGATCACCGTGCGCGACACGCCATAGCTCGCGCACAGCGCGTTCTCCAGGAGTCGCTGCCCCGGGGCGAGAGTGCCCTCCAGGATGTCCTCGCGCAGCAGCCGCACGACCTCCTGCCGCAGCGGCGCCGCGTGGCGCTCGATCCTCGTGGCGACCATGGCGCACTCCGCACTGTCTCAATTCGATGCACCCCCCGCGAGTGCGACCGAACGCATCGTACCGTGTTACGGGATGAGCCCCGGCGCCCGCTTCGGGGACCGAGGAGGATCCCGTGACCGCTGTCGCACCGCCCGCATCGCACGCCCGGACCCGGGCGCACGACGTCCGCACCGGCCTGTTCATCGGCGGACGATGGGAGTCCACCGACACGACCTTCGCCGTCCTGGATCCGGCCACCGGGGCCGAGATCGCGGAGGTCGCGAACGGGGGTGCGGCCGACGCCGTGCGTGCTCTGGATGCCGCGGCCGCCGCGCAGGACGCGTGGCGCCACGTGCCGCCGCGCACCCGGGCCGACCTCTTCCACCGCGCGCACCGCATGCTCGTCGAGCGTGCGGAGGACATCGCCGAGGTGATGACGCTCGAGAGCGGCAAGCCCCTCTCCGAGGCGCGCGCCGAGGTGGAGCTCTCCCTGGGGTTCTTCCTCTGGTACGCGGAGCAGATCGCGCACCTCCACGGCACCTACGCCGAGGGATCGCGCGGCGGATACCGGATCATCACCACGCACCAGCCGGTCGGCCCGAGCCTCCTGATCACCCCGTGGAACTTCCCGCTGCTGATGATCGCGCGGAAGGCCGGCGCAGCGCTGGCGGCCGGATGCACCGTCATCGTGAAGTCCGCGAAGGAGACGCCGCTCACGTGTGCGCTGTTCGTCGAGATCCTGCAGGAGGCCGGCTTCCCCGACGGCGTGGTGAACCTCGTGCACACCACGAACTCCCCTGCGATCTCGTCCGCCGTGATGAGCGACCCGCGCCTGCGCAAGGTCAGCTTCACCGGGTCGACCGCCGTGGGCAGCGCGCTGCTCGCCCAGTCGGCTCCGGGAGTGGTCAACGCCTCGATGGAGCTCGGTGGCGACGGCCCGTTCCTCGTGCTGGACGACGCGGATCTCGACCTCGCGGCCGAGCAGGCGGTCATCTGCAAGTTCCGCAACGCCGGCCAGGCGTGCGTCGCCGCGAACCGCATCATCGTCCACGAGTCCGTGGCGGATGCCTTCACCGAACGCTTCCTCGCCGCCACCGCGCGGCTCACCGTCGGCAACGGGTTCGACGCGGGGACCGACATCGGGCCGATCATCTCGGCCGCCCAGCGAGAGCTCGTCGGCCATCTCGTCGAGGAGCTGCGCGGCGCCGACGCCGAGCTGCTGCTGGGCGGCGAGCCGGTTCCCGGCGACGGCTACTTCTTCGAGCCGACGGTGTTCCGCGTCGACGACACGACCGCGGACGTGACCCGGAAGGAGCTGTTCGCACCGATCGCGACCATCTACCGGGCGTCGAGCACGGAGGACGCCCTCCGCTTCGCCAACGACACGCGGTACGGGCTCGCCTCCTACGTGTTCACGAAGGACGTCTCGCGGGCGATCGCGGTCGCCGAGCGCCTGGAGTTCGGGATGGTGGGCATCAACCGCGGCATCATGGCGGACCCCGCGGCATCCTTCGGCGGAGTGAAGAGCTCCGGCCTCGGTCGCGAGGGCGGTCACGACGGCATCAGGGAGTTCCTCGAGCCGCAGTACCTCGCGCTGACCGTCGACGAAGCGGCGGCGCTGCGATGAGCCCGGCGACGGCCGTGCGGTCGGTCAACGATCTGGGCCTGGGCCTCCTCCGGCAGCCGCGCCAGGTGCTCTTCGGGCCGGGTCAGCGCCGGCAGCTGCCCGAGGTCGTCGCCGCGATCGGGCGCACGGTGCTCGTCGTCACCGACGAGCGGATGGCGACGACCGCCGAGTTCGGCGAGCTCGTCGCGGGCCTCCGCGACCGCGGCCTCGCGGTGGCGGTCTACGACCGCACCGAGGCGGAGCTGCCGCGGGAGAACGTCGTCGAGCTCGTCGACCGCTTCGCCGGCGAGAGCGTCGACGTGCTCGTCGGGATCGGCGGCGGGTCGTGCATGGACCTCGCCAAGGTCGCGTCGGTCGTCCTCGCCAACGGCGGCGACGTGCGCGACTACTACGGCGAGTTCCTCGTACCCGGCCCGGGACTCCCGGTGGTGACCGTCCCGACCACCGGCGGCACCGGCGCCGAGGTGACCTGCATCTCGGTCGTGTTCGACGCCGAGCGCGAGATGAAGGTGGGTGTCGCGAGCCCCTACCTGGAGGCGCACACCACCGTCATCGACCCCGAGTTCACTCTGAGCGCACCCCCGGGGCTCACGGCGGCGACCGGGGCGGACGCGCTGTCGCACCTCGTCGAGGCCTTCACCGGCCGGGCGAAGAACCCTGCGCCTGCGGAGATCGCCGGCAAGCTCTACGTGGGCAAGAACGTCCTGGCCGACGTGTACGCGCGCACGGGCATCGCGCTGATCGGTTCGGCACTGCCCCGACTGGCCACGGCGCCGCACGACCTGCAGGCTCGCAGCGACACGATGTTCGCCGCCTACTGCGCCGGCATGGCGATCAACACGGCCGGCACCGCCGGCGCGCACGCGATCCAGTCGCCGATCGGCAACCTGACGCACACGCCGCACGGCATCGGCGTCGGGGCGCTGCTGCCGTACATCATGCGCTACAACCTGCCCGCGCGCGTCCCCGAGTTCGCCGAGATCGGGCGCCTCCTCGGCGTCGCCGACCCGGCGCAGGACGAACTCGCGCAGGCACGCGCCGGGATCGACGGCGTCGACGCGATCCTCGCCGCCATCGGCATCCCCGCCGACTTGACGGCGCTCGGCCTGCGCGCGGACCAGCTCGACGACGTGGCCGACCACGCCGTCCTCGCGACCCGCCTGACCGACAACAATCCGCGCGTGCTCGATCGTGAGGGGATCCTCGAGATCCTGCGGCGCGGCCTCGCCGGCGACCGCGGCTGGTGGTGACGGGGGTGCCGGCGCACGGCGCGATCGGCATCGTGGGCGCCGGTTCGATCGGCGTCGCGTTCGCCGTGGTGTTCGCCCGCGCCGGGTTCGCGGTCCGGGTGTGGGATGCGCTGCCCGACGCCGCGCCTCGTGCCCGCGATGAGCTCGCGCACCGCCTCGACATCCTCGGGCTGTCCGCCGACGTCGCGGACCGCGTCAGCTTCGAGGACGACCTCGCCGTCGCTCTGCGTGACGTCGTCCTCGTGCAGGAGTGCGCCCCGGAGCGCATCGCGCTGAAACGCGAGCTCTTCGCGCGGATCGCAGCCGCGGCGCCCCCCACGGCGGTGCTCGCCAGCTCGAGCTCCGCGCTGCTGCCCACCGCCATCGCGGAGGAGCTCGACGACGCCCATGCCGCACGCCTCATCGTCGCGCACCCCGGCAACCCGCCGTACCTCCTGCCGGTGATCGAGCTCGTCGCCGGCGCCCGCACCGCGCCGTCCACCGTCGGCGAGGCGGCCGCGCTCTACGGCGCCGCCGGCCTCCGCCCGGTCCGCGTGAACCGCGAGATCGACGGCTTCGTGTTCAACCGCCTCCAGGGGGCGGTGCTGCGCGAGGCGTACTGTCTGGTCCGCGACGGCGTCGCGAGCGTCGAGGACGTCGACGAGGTGGTCCGCAGCGGTCTCGGGCGGCGCTGGAGCATCATCGGACCGTTCGAGACGGTCGATCTGAACACGCGCGGCGGCATCGCCTCGCACGCCGAGAAGATGGGTCCGGCCTACGCCGCGATGGGCGCCGAGCGCGGCCAGCACGACCCCTGGACGCCGGACCTCGTCGCCGCCGTCGTCGCGCAGCGTCGCGACATCCTCCCCGAGGAGGACTGGGCGGCGCGCGTGCGCTGGCGGGACGCGCAGCTGGCGCGACTGGCGCCGATCTGGGACGCGATCTGCGAGGGATCGCCCGACACCGAGGAGGGGCACCGATGACCGAGCTGTTCGACAGGAGCGAGGATCCGAAGTTCGCCAGGGTCTACCGCCGCGCGACCCCCGACCTGCTGGAGAAGTTCGACGCGTTCGATGGCGCCGTGTTCGCCGCCGAGGGGCGCGAGATCCCGCTCAAGTACCGGGAGCTCATGGCCGTCTCCGTCGCGATCACCACGCAGTGCGGCTACTGCATCGACTTCCACGCGAACGCGGCCGTCACGGCCGGTGCCACCGAGGCGGAGCTCGCCGAGGCGGCGTGGGTGGCCACCGCCATCCGTGCCGGGGGCGGCTACGCGCACGGCCGCCTGGCGTTCCGCCTCGCCGGCATCGACCCGCACGGGCACTGACCGCTCGCGGCACCAGGACCCACGGTCGGAGGGATGCCGCGCCTACCCCTCGTCCGCCACGCGGTAAGCCAGCTCCACGGCCTCGTGGATCGCGGCGTCGATGTTCCGGGGCGAGAGCGCGTCGCCGATGACGATCGGCGCGTCGGCCGCCCCGGCCGGGATGACGGCCGTGCGCGGCTCGATGGCGACGACCGCGTCCAGGCCCTCGAGCACGCGCGGCACGGCGGAGCGGAACCCGTCCCTCAGTACGACGCCGGTGCCGTCGTACGAGGTCACGCGGTGCCGGACGTGCGGGACGACACCCCCGTGCGCGTCGAGCCGTTCCAGGAGCAGCCCGCGGTCGTAGCCGGCACCGACGTGCGGGAACACCGTCTCGAAGGGCGTCACGAGGTGGAGCTCGCGAACCGCGGGGAGGAGGCCCAGGACGACGCCGGACGCATAGGCGGTGCCATCCGCGTCGACGACGGCGATCCGGTCTCCCAGGCGCTCCGGATGCGCCAGCGCGTCGAGCGGGTCGACCACCTCGTGCGCGGCAGGGCCGGCCCACGCCCCAGCGCCCGCGAGTTCTCCGACGGCGCCGGACCGCGCACCGGTCGCGATCACCACGCGGTCGGCGGGAATGCTCTGCAGCTCCTCGGCCGACGTCTCCACGCCGGTCCGCACGTCGACCCCGCGGGCCCGCAGGTCGCGCAGGAGATCCGCCAGCAGCAGCCCGGCGCTCTCCCGCCCGGGCACCCTCGCCGCATGCCTCAGCTGCCCGCCGAGCTCCGGCGCCCGTTCCCGGAGGCGCACCCGGTGCCCGTCGCGCGCGAGCTCGATCGCCGCCCGCATGCCGGCCGGACCGCCGCCGAGCACCAGCCAGTCCGACGGCGACGCCGCCTCCGCCCGCGGGCCGCGCTCCCGCTCCCGCCCGGCGACCGGGTTGACCGTGCAGGTGACGGGCAGTCCGCGGCTCCCTCGGCCGAGGCATCCCTGGTTCAGGCGGATGCAGTGCTGGATCTCGTCGGCGCGCCCCTCGGCGAGCTTGCGGGCGAGGTCGGGGTCGGCGAGCTGCGCGCGCGTGAGCGCGACCATGTCGGCGATGCCCGAGTCCACGACCTCCGCGGCCTGCTCGACCGATGTCGCCGCGCCGACGCCGAAGACGGGGACGTCGGGGTTCGCCGCCTTCACCGCGGCGACCTCCTCGCGCAGCCAGGCGACCGGCATGGCCGACGACGGGAACACGTAGTGCACGTTGTGGTACCCGCCGGCGGCGAGGTCGAGGAAATCGATCCGCGCCTCCGCGCGCAGGGCGGCGATGATCGCCCGGCAGTCCGCGGCATCGAGGCCGTCGGGATGGAACTCGTTCGCGACGATGCGGATGCCGACGGTGAAGTCGTCGCCGACCCGTGACCGCACGGCGCGGAGCACCTCGCGGGGGAACCGCGTCCGGCCATCGACGTCGCCGCCGAACTCGTCCGTCCGCGCGTTGTAGAGCGGGGAGAGGAACTGGTGCAGCAGGTACCCGTGCGCCATGTGGATCTCGACGCCGTCGAATCCCCCGTCGCGCGCGAGTGCCGCGCTGCGCGCCCATCCGTCGACGAGCTCCGCGATGTCGCGCCGGCTCGCGGCGCGCGTGGCGTGGCCGGTGGAGGGCGAGAGAAGTCGCGACGGCGCGGAGACGGCGCGCGGCCCGTCCGGACCGTCGGGCTGAGCCTGCGCGCCGTGGTGGTTGAGCTGCACGAGGATCCGCGCACCCTCGCGGTGGACCGCGGCGGTCATGCGCCGGTTCGCCGCCACCGACTCCGGTCGGAACGCGTCCTCGAAGTTCCGGATCGACCCGCTCGGGTGCACGAAGTGGTTCCCCGCGACGAACAGCGCACAGCCGCCGCGCGCGCGGCGCACGAAGTAGGCGGTCTCGCGCGCGGACTCCACGCGGTCCGAGTACTGCTTGGAGTGGGCCGCCTGCATGAGGCGGTTCCGCACGTCGAAGGTGCCGATGCGCAACGGCGTGAACAGGGACGACGGCGGCGCGGTCGGGAGTCCGGTCACGCGTCAGTCCTCGAGGGTGAGCGATGCGGGGATCGGGACGATGTGCTCGCGCAGCCGGATGATCTCGCGCGCGTGCTCCCACAGCCGGACGTCCCCCTCGGCCGTCGGCTGCCACGGCGGCACCGGCCGGGCGGAGCCGCCGTCATCCGGCACCACGAACACGCTCATGCACTGGGTGGTGAGGGTGAGGGCATCCGGTTCGCGCGGGTCCGCCGACGACACGCGGATGCTCAGGTGCATGCTGTGCGCCGACGTGTAGATGATGCGCGCATCGACCTCGACGAGGTCGCCGATGCGGACGGGGGCGAAGAAGTGGATGCCGCCGGAGTAGACCGCGACAGCCGTGCTCGCGGCGTCCCCGTCGCGGGCCCACGATGCCGCGCACGCGTAGGCCGCCTCGTCGATCCACCGCATGACCGTCCCGCCGTGCGCGTTCCCGCCCCAGTTCACGACGCCGGGCGGAACGAGGAAGCGCATCGTGACGCGTGGAGCCTCACTGGGACCGCCGTAGTCCTCGTCGAGCATGAGCCGCTTGATCTCGGCCCGCGCGGGCATGCGGTCGATCGCCGCGGCCGCCAGCTTCCGGTCGGACCTCGACACGGGCGTCCACGCGGGCACCGCGGTCGGGCGGCCGTCGGCCCCCTTCGCGACGAAGACCAGGATGCACGTGGTCGCGGGCGTGTAGGCGTGCGACGAGACCTCCGACGACGACACCGTCACGACGACGTGCATGCTGCTGCGCCCGGTGTGGATGAGCCGCGCCTGCACCTCGATGAGGCTGCCCGGCGCGATCGGGCGGCGGTGACGGACGTTTCCGACGTAGGCCGTGACGCAGTACGCGCCCGCCCAGCCCACGGCGCAGGCGTACCCCGCCTTGTCGATCCACTCCATGACGCTGCCCGCGGCCACCGACCGCCCGCCCGCTGCCGTGTCCGCCGGTGCGGCGAGGAAGCGCAGGGTGATGCGGTCGTCGCGCCTCGTCGCGCGGCCGGGCGCGTTCGCCATCGTCACGGCGCGAGCCTATCGGGAGACGGATGCCGCGTGCGCGGCGCGCGTCAGCGGATGCCGGATCCCGCTTCCGCGCCCGCGAAGAAGCCGACGCCGAGGTCGGCGTGGTCCACGAAGACGCCGTCGACCCCGGCATCCCGGATCAGCGCCCATTCGGCCTCGTAGGCGCCGAACGCGGCCGGGCCGCCGCGGCCGCGGAACTGCCCCACGAGGAAGCGGTTCTCGGGCCGGCACGTCCACGTGAAGACCCGCAGCCCTCGCTCCTGCGCGTCGGCGGGGATGCGCGAGGGCCCGGTGGCGTGACCGAGCCGGTCGGGCGCGAGGATCATGCGCTTGTCGACGCTGATCCCGTCGACGCGGCCGACGAGCTCGTCGAGGCCCGCGGGGGACGCGGTCTGCGGGTACGTGCGGGCGGCCCTGCCCTGCGCGGCGAGCAGGTCGAACGGACGTCCGGACGCCTCGAGCAGGTAGACGTAGCTCCCGCGCACGCCGTGCTCGCGCACCCGTGCCAGCACGGTCGACTCGAACGACTCGACGACGAGCGGCAGCTCCCCCGCAGACCACCCCGCCTCACGCAACTCGGCCGCCAGCAGCGCCGCGACATCCCAGCCGAGGCCCGCGAAGTAGGTCGCGTGCTTGATCTCGACGACGACGCCGATCTCGCGGCCCTGGGCGAGCGACGCGGCACGGACGAGGTCGAGCACGTCGCGAAGCCGCAGGATCGGCTGCTGCCCGTCGAACGTCGCGCTGGCCGGCCGGATCTCCGGCAGTCGCTCCACCGCGCGCAGCGTGGACAGCTCGTCCCACGTGAAGTCCTCCGCGAACCAGCCGGTGAGGGCCTCGCCGTCGACGGTCTTCGTCGTGCGGCGATCGGCGAACGCGGGCCGCGTCGCGACATCCGTCGTGCCGGAGATCTCGTTCTCGTGCCGGACGACGAGCACGCCGTCGCGCGAGACGACGATGTCGGGCTCGACGGCGTCGACGCCCATCTCGAGCGCGAGGTCGTACGACGAGCGCGAGTGCTCGGGACGGTACCCGGGCGCACCCCGATGGCCGATCACGAGCGGGGGCCGTCGGGTCACCGTTCCAGCGTAGCCAGCGGGCGACCGCCGACGGCCTCCGTCGCCGGCTGTTCATCTGGGCTCAAAGGGCTCTCACAGCCGCCTCCCGTGACCCCGCAGCGCGCCCACGGTATCGTTGACTAACAGCACGGTGCTGTTCTTACACAGACATCAGGAGTGTGATCGAGCATGGCCTCGGCCAACCCCGCATTCAACAATCCCGCGTTCCAGGATCCCCGCGCGGTTCAGTCCTATCCCGGTGGCGCCAAGGCGGCCGGCATCGGCGGCCAGACGCAGACCGCCGCCGCACAGCAGCAGGCTCAGGCCGCCGCCGTCAATGCACAGCTCGAGGGGCAGTTCGCCGCCCCCGCAGCGGGCGCGGTCGAGACCGACCGCATGACGGTCGAAGACACCGTCTACAAGACCATCGGCCTGTTCGCCGTCCTCGTCGTGACGGCGGTCGTCGGCTGGGTCTGGTCGATGTCGACGGTCACCGGCCCGGGCACCGCCCCGACCATGCTCCCGTGGATCGTGGGCCTCATCGGCGGCTTCGCGCTGGCGATGGTCGTGTCGTTCTCCAAGACGGTGCGTCCCGCGCTGATCTTCGCGTACGCCGCGTTCGAGGGCCTCTTCGTCGGAGCCATCTCGGCCTTCTTCGAGTACATCTACCCGGGCATCGTCTTCCAGGCGACCCTCGCCACGCTCGCGGTGGTGGGCGTGACCCTCGCGCTGTTCGCCAGCGGCAAGGTCCGCGCCTCCAAGCGTGCGACCAAGATCTGGATGATCGCGATGATCGGCTACCTGGTCTTCTCGCTGGTCAACGTGGTGCTGATGCTCTTCAACGCCCCGATCGCCGGTGGGGCCTTCGGCCTGTACAGCCAGAAGGTGTTCGGCATCCCGCTCGGCCTCATCATCGGCGTGCTCGTCGTCATCATGGCGGCGTACTCGCTCGTGCAGGACTTCGACTTCATCCAGCAGGGCGTCCGCAACAAGGCCCCCCGCAAGTACGGCTGGCTCGGCGGCTTCGGCATCATGGTCACCGTCGTCTGGCTCTACATCGAGATCCTCCGCATCATCGCGATCGCCAGAAGCAATTAGCGCTGTCGTCGCACGAAGGGGCCGTCCGGAAGGGCGGCCCCTTCGTCGTCCTGCCCGTCGTCCGCCGCGCCGCCGATTCTGCTGTCGGCGGAACGGGGGCGGATGCGGCATCCCGCCGTCCTATCGTGAGCGCATGGCTGAGATCGTCCCGCTGCACCAGCCCTCGTCTCCCTCCGGCACGCACGACCGTCCGCGCGGCACCGCGCCCACGACCCCGCGACCGGCGGGGCTCGAGCCCCTCTGGCGCGAGGCGGTGGGCGGCGTGCTGCGCCGCGCGCGCCACGACCGCGGCGAGCGTCTGGCCGACACGGCGCGGCGCTCCGGGGTCTCCCCGCAGTACCTGTCCGAGATGGAGCGCGGGCTCAAGGAGCCGTCGAGCGAGATGCTCGCCGCCGTCGCGGGGGCGCTCGATCTGACCCTCCTCGACCTTACGGGCGCCGTCGCCGAACAGCTCCGTCCCGCCGCGCCCGCCGCGGTCGTCCGCGCCGCCTGACCGCCCCCACACCCCTCCTCCCCCATCCGTTTACGGACGGAACACGCCGTCGAGTGGTCGGCGCACGCGGCGTGTCCAGTCCGTAAACGGATTGGGCGAGGGCGAGTAGCGTGGCGGGCGTGAGCGGCGCAGACGAGATGTACCTCGAGGTCGACGGACACGACGTGCGCGTGTCGCATCCCGACAAGGTCGTCTTCCCCGAGCCGGGCCTGACCAAGCTCGACCTCGTCCGGTACTACGTGGCGGTCGCGGACGGCGCCCTCCGGGGCGCAGGCGGACGGCCGATGGTGCTGAAGCGCTTCGTGAAGGGCATCGAGGCCGAGCCCTTCTTCCAGAAGCGCGTGCCCGATCACCCCGACTACATCGACACCGCGGTGCTGCGGTACGCGTCCGGCAGTTCGGCCGAAGAGGCGGTGGTGCGGAATGCCGCCGGGCTCGCCTGGGTCGTGAACCTCGGATGCCTCGACCTCAACCCGCACGGCGTGCGCGCCGAAGACCTCGACCACCCCGATGAGCTGCGCGTCGACCTGGACCCGATGCCGGGCGTGGACTGGAGTCAGATCGTCGACGTGGCCTTCGTCGCGCGCGAGGTGCTCGACGACCACGGGCTCGTCGGGTGGCCGAAGACGAGCGGCTCGCGCGGCCTCCACATCCTGGTCCGCATCGCACCCGACCACGATTTCAAGGCCGTGCGCCTGGCGGCCGAGACGCTCGCGCGCGAGGTCGAGAACCGCGCCCCGGGCCTGGCCACCGCCCGGTGGTGGAAGGAGGAGCGTGGCGAGAGCGTCTTCGTCGACTTCAACCAGAACGCGAAGGACCGGACGGTGGCATCCGCCTACTCCGTGCGGCCGCGACCGGATGCCCGCGTCTCGACGCCGCTGGACTGGGACGAGGTGCGCTCACGCCGGCCCGAGGAGTTCACGGTGCGAACGGTGCTCGCGCGGTTCGCGGAGCGAGGCGACCCGCACGCCGGGATCGACGACGCGATCGGCACGCTCGATGGCCTGCTGCGGCTCGCCGACGAGCTCGGGCCGGCGGAGAAGCCGCCGCGCGGGTCCAGCGGCGACGGCCGCCGCGTGTCGACCATGCCGCTCATCGAGGTCGCCCGGACCAAGACGAAGCCCGAGGCCGAGCAGGCACTCGCGCAGTGGCGCGGCGCCCACCCCGCGGCATCCGCCCTGCTGCATCCCGCCGATGCGCTGATCGACGGGATGCGCGGGTCGAGCTCGCTCTGGTACCGGGTGCGCATCAACCTGCAGCACGTCCCCGAGGCGGAGCGCCCGGAGCAGGAGCCGCTCCTCGACGACTACGACCCGCCCTGGGGCCCCTCCACGCATCGCTGACGCGCTGCGCGGAGCCTCTGGCGCCAGGGGCCCGGGCGGGCAGGACCTGGCCGGGCCGCTCCTGAGGCGGAGTGATCAGGCCGCACCCCGCTCGAGCACGCGGTCGGCGAGGCCGTAGGCCACGGCATCCGTCGCGGTGAAGAAGCGGTCGCGGTCGGTGTCGGCGCGCAGGCGCGCGGCATCCTGACCCGTGTGGTGCGCGAGGATCTCCTCCACCTCGGCGCGCACGCGCACGAGCTCGTCAGCCTGGAGGATGAGGTCGGGCACCGCGCCGCGTCCCTGCCCGGCCGGCTGATGGAGCACGACCCGCGCGTGCGGCAGCACGGCGCGCTTCCCCGCCGCCCCGGCCGCGAGCATCACCGCTCCGACGCCGACGGCCTGGCCGATGCAGGTCGTCGCGATGTCCGGGCGGACGTGCTGCATGGTGTCGTATACGGCGAGCATCGCGGACGGGTCGCCGCCCTCGCTGTTGATGTAGAGCTGGATGTCGCGATCCGGGTTGTCGGCGTCCAGGTGCAGCAGCTGCGCGATGAGGGCGTTGGCGACGCCGGCGTCGATGGCGGTGCCGAGGTAGACGACCCGTTCGGTGAGCAGGTGCGAGTAGACGTCCATGATCCGGTCTCCGCGCGGATGCTGCGCCACGACGTTGGGGATCGTGTAGCCGCTCACGCCGCCGCCTCCGTCACGCCGAGGCCCGCTGCCCGACGGCGGCGCGGGGAGATCTGCGCGAAGTCGGCGACGACCTCGTCGATGAACCCGTATTCCCGTGCCTCGGCGGCCGTGTACCAGTGGTCGTGGAGGGAGTCCTCGAAGACGCGGTCGATGCTCTGGCCGGTGTCGTCGGCGATGAGCCCGAGCACGGTGTCGCGCATGTGGCGCAGGTCGCCGGCCTGAACCTCGACGTCGACCGCGGACCCGCCGATGCCCGACGATCCCTGATGCATCAGGATGCGTGCGTGCGGGAGGGCGCGTCTCTTGCCGCGTGTCCCCGCCGAGAGCAGGAACTGCCCCGCGCTGCACGCCAGTCCCAGGGCGAGGGTCGAGACATCGTTCGGGATGAGCCGCATCACGTCGCGGATCGCGAGCATCGACGGCACCGAGCCGCCGGGCGAGTTGATCCAGAGCGCGATGTCGGCGGCGGCATCCTCCGCAGCCAGTGCCAGGAGCTGCGTAGCCAGGAGCGTGCCGTTGTCGTCGTCGAGGGGTCCGTCGAGCACGAGCACGCGCTGCTGGTACAGCTCGCGGCGCGCCTCGCCTCCGAACACCGGGATCTTGCCTTCGTCTGCCATGCCCCCAGCGTCGCGCGGCCGCCCTGCCGCCGCAGCCCGATCCGCCGGGCGCGGATCCGCCGCCAGCGGGTTGCGCCGACCTCGCGCGCAGAACTCCACGGATTCGACGCCGGTGGGGCCCGATCCGACCCCTGCAGCCGCCGTCCGTCGCGGATCCGTGGAGTTCTGCGCGCCGACTCGGCTCAGGTGCGGCGCCTCGGCTCAGGCGCGGCGCCCGGCTCAGGCGCGGCGCGACGACCGCCCGAGGACATCGCCGACGGCCGAGGCGAGCGCCGCCATCACGTGCTCCGGATCGACCGCGCGCGCCGCGTCCACGGCCTCGTGCGAGAGCCGCACCCTGGTGTCGACGTCGTCGAGCACGCGCACCAGCCCCGCCGTCAGAGCGTCGACGTCGCCGTCGGGGACCAGGACGCCGCCGCCCGCCGCGAGCGCCTCGCGCGGACCGTAGCGGACGTCGTAGGCCACTACGGGGCAGCCATGGGCGAGCGCCTCGAGGATCGCCAGCCCCTGTCCCTCGAAGGCGGACGTGAACAGCAGGGCGGATGCCTCGTCGAGAACGCGATCGGGCGCGTCCGTCGCGCCGCGCAGCACCACGTGCGCACCCAGACCCCGCTCGTCGATCAGGGCCTGCAGCGCGTCCCGCTCGGCACCCTCGCCGTAGACGTCCAGCCGGGCGTCGGGCACCGCACGCACCACGCCCTCGAACGCGCGGATCGCGTGGTCGATGCGCTTGCCCGGCGCGAGGCGATTGAGCATCACGACCCTGCCCTGGTCACGGTCGGCGGGCGGCACGACCGACGATGCCGCGGAGACGCCGTGCGGCACGACGACGTGGACGCCGTCGAGCCCGAACCGCTCCCGCGCATCCGCGCGCTGTCCCTCGGTGAGCCACAGGACCGCGTCGAACCGCTCCGCGAGGTCGAACCACCGCGACCACAGGCCGTTCACCGGCGCATCGGGGGTGTAGGGCGGCTCGAGGTGGATGGTGTGCAGCGCGTGCACGAGCCGGACATCGGGGTCGTCCCATCCGGCGAGGAGCTCACCGAGCTGGCGCGACTCGCACAGCACGACCACGGGTCGCGACGGATCCGCCCCGCGCAGTCCGCGGACGACATCGTCGAGCCACGCGCGGTAGAGCGCGCCGAAGCCGTCGACGATGCCCGCCGGACGCCCCGCGCCGTCGTAGACGACGACGGGTGCCGTGCTCACGTGCCAGTCCGGGTCACCCGCGATCACCGGAAGTCCGACCGCGGGCCGGTCGGCGGCATCCGACACGACGCGGTACTCGAGGGCCGGGTCCGGCTCGCCGGGGTGGGCCGCGGCACGCAGCCACTCCGCCGCACCGCCGTCGGGGTCGGATGCCTCGTCGAAGAGGTTCCGCATCCGCCCGGGGTCGACGACGAGGTCCCGGCCGTCGAACACGGCGCGGTGATGGGCGTGCTCGGCCGGAGTCCCGGGGTCGACCGTGAGCAGGAGCGGACCGCGACCGCCGTGGACGCCGGCCGCCGCCATCTGCCGCGCACGGGCGAGGGTGGCGAGCGTGTAGCCGCCGTCCAGGTCGGGAATGAGGCGACTCGACAGGACGACGTACTCGGCGTCCGGGAAGTCCGCGTCGATCCGGGTCACGCCGCGGCCTCGATCCGGAAGACCGGGAAGTCCGGGGCGATCTCGCGCAGCCTCTCCTCGGGCGAGGACGCGTCGACCCCGTCGAAGAAGCGGCCCACCTCCCATGCCCAGGCCGTGAGATAGGCGCGCAGGATCGGCGCCTTCTCGGCGTCGGGGACCTCGACCGCCGTGAACGCCTCGGCCGTACGACCCTTGCGCAGCTCGCCGCAGCCCGCGGCGCGCATGTTCTTCACCCACTGCGTGTGCCCGCGCGGGGCGACGAGATAGCGCATGCCCTGGACCCGCAGCGGGTTGACGGGGGTCGTACGCCACTCCCCCGACGAACGGCCACGCACGGCGAGCACGCGACTGCCGGCGAGGGGCACCCCGATGCGGGTGAGGAATCCGACGGCGCCGTTGAACACGGCATCCGCCCCTGTCGGCTTCACGTAGCGTTCGCTCACGTCTCCACACTGCCACGCCCGAACCCGACCCGCGACGGCACGCCCGCCGCGCCGGCGCAGCGCAGCGATCCCGCCTGTGCGGGCTACTCCCACTCGATGGTCCCCGGGGGCTTGGACGTGACGTCCAGCACCACCCGATTGACCTCGCGCACCTCGTTGGTGATCCGGTTCGAGATACGGGACAGCACGTCGTACGGCAGCCGCGTCCAGTCGGCGGTCATCGCGTCCTCGCTGGAGACCGGCCGCAGCACGATGGGATGGCCGTAGGTGCGCCCATCGCCCTGCACGCCCACCGATCGGACGTCGGCCAGCAGCACCACCGGGCACTGCCAGATCTCTCCGTCCAGCCCCGCGGCGGTCAGCTCCTCGCGGGCGATCGCGTCGGCGTCGCGCAGCACCTCGAGCCGATCGGCCGTGACCTCGCCGACGATGCGGATGCCGAGGCCGGGGCCGGGGAACGGCTGACGGGCGACGATCGCCTCCGGCAGGCCGAGCTCACGGCCGATCGCCCGCACCTCGTCCTTGAAGAGCGTGCGCAGCGGCTCGACGAGCTCGAACTGGAGATCCTCGGGAAGACCCCCCACGTTGTGGTGCGACTTGATGTTCGCGGTTCCCGACCCGCCGCCGGACTCGACGACATCCGGATACAGGGTCCCCTGCACGAGGAAGCGGATCGGCTCGCCCTCGGCCTTGGCCTCGTCGACGAGCGCGCGCTGCACCTGCTCGAACGAGCGGATGAACTCGCGCCCGATGATCTTGCGCTTCTGCTCGGGGTCGCTGACACCGGCGAGCGCCGAGAGGAACTGCTCGCGCGCGTCGACGGTGATGAGCCGGACGCCGGTGGAGGCGACGTAGTCCTGCTCGACCTGCTCGCGCTCGCCCTTGCGCAGGAGTCCGTGGTCGACGAACACCGCGGTGAGCTGGTCCCCCACGGCCTCGTGCACGAGCGCGGTCGAGACAGCGGAGTCGACGCCGCCCGAGAGCGCCGAGATCACGCGGCCGCTGCCGACCTGGGCACGGATGCGCTCGATCTGCTCGGCGATGACGTTGCCGCTGTTCCAGTCCGCGGGGAGCCCTGCGGCCCGGTGCAGGAAGTTCTCGATGACCTTCTGCCCGAAGTCGGTGTGCTTCACCTCGGGATGCCACTGCACCCCGTACATGCGACGGGAGTCGCTGCCGAAGGCGGCGACGGGGGTGGCGCGGGTCGAGGCGAGCACTTCGAAGCCCTCGGGGGCACGCGACACCTGGTCGCCGTGGCTCATCCACACGTTCTGCTCGAGAGGCTGGCCCGCGAGCAGTACGCCGCCGTCGCCCTCGACCGCGGCATCCGTCGCGCCGTACTCACGCAGGCCGGTGTTGGCGACCTCGCCGCCGAGCGCCTGGGCCATGACCTGGAAGCCGTAGCAGATGCCGAGCGTGGGCACACCGAGGTCGAACACCCCGGTGTCGAGCGCCGGGGCGCCCGGCTCGTAGACCGAGGACGGGCCGCCGGAGAGGATGAGCCCGACCGGGTTCTTCGCGGCGATCTCGGCCGCCGTCGCGGTGTGCGGGACGATCTCGCTGTAGACGCCCGCCTCGCGCACGCGCCGGGCGATCAGCTGCGCGTACTGCGCGCCGAAGTCGACGACGAGGACGGGGCGCTGGGCGGTCTCGGTCTGCTCGGTCACCGGGCTCCTTGGGTCGAGGGTGCCGGCTGCGCCGCGTCCGCGGCCTCCCGCTCGGCGAGGTAGTGCTTCACGTCGCGCGCGACGATCGCCTCCATGATGAACGACAGGAACGGCACCACGCCGCCGAGCGCCAGGAGGATGAACCGCCAGAACGGCCAGCGCATGAGGCTCCACACACGGAAGCACGAGAACAGGTACACGACGTAGAACCAGCCGTGCACGATGAGGATCGTCATCGAGACATTCAGGCCGTTGCCCGACGACTTGCCGTCGAACGTCAGCGGCGAGAAGTAGAGGAAGCCGCCGGATCCGCCGAGGAAGAGCTCGTAGCCGAACGCGTATTTCACGACCATCTCGGCGACCAGCAGGAGCAGGAACGTCCCCGTGATGATGGAGCAGACCTGGTAGAACCTCAGGGCGCCCCGGATGGCCGGAAACGATGCGATCTTGGGGGCGAGCGGCATGCCTCCAGTCTAGTTCTCGGCGGCCGGACACTCCGTGCGGCCGAGGGCGCCGGTCCGCACGGGTTTCCGTACCGCCTGGACGGTTCGCGGCGGTATCGTCTGAGCAGCGTCACGCCCGCCGTCTCCCGCGGGCGCGCAGCCGACAGGAGGACCCATGTCCATCGACACCGCAACGGCCTACGATCAGGCGGCACTCCAGGCGAAGGCCCGCGACCACCTCTGGATGCACTTCTCGCGCCAGTCCACGATGGACGCGGGCGTGCCGATCATCGTCAAGGGCGAAGGCCACCACATCTGGGATGCCGCGGGCAAGCGCTACATCGACGGCCTCGCCGGTCTCTTCGTCGTCAACGCCGGTCACGGTCGGCGCCGGCTCGCCCAGGCCGCCGCGCGACAGGCCGAGGAGCTCGCGTTCTTCCCGATCTGGTCCTACGCGCACCCGTCCGCCATCGAGCTGGCCGACCGCATCGCCGATCTCGCCCCCGGCGATCTCAACCACGTCTTCTTCTCCACCGGCGGAGGAGAGGCGGTCGAGACCGCCTTCAAGCTCGCCAAGTACTACTGGAAGCTGCAGGGCCAGCCGACCAAGACGAAGGTCATCTCGCGGGCGATCTCGTATCACGGCACCACCCAGGGCGCCCTGGCCATCACGGGTCTCCCCGGCATCAAGGCGATGTTCGAACCCGTGACGCCGGGCGGATTCCGCGTCCCGAACACCAACTTCTACCGCGCGGCCGAGATGGGCGCTCCCGCGGACGATCCGGAGGCCTTCGGCATCTGGGCTGCGGACCGCATCGCCGAGATGATCGAGTTCGAGGGGCCGGACACGGTCGCCGCCGTCTTCCTCGAGCCGGTGCAGAACTCCGGCGGCTGCTTCCCTGCCCCGCCCGGCTACTTCCAGCGCGTCCGCGAGATCTGCGACCGCTACGACGTGCTGCTCGTCAGCGACGAGGTCATCTGCGCGTTCGGACGCATCGGCAACTACTTCGCGTCCGAGACCTACGGCTATCAGCCCGACATGATCACGTTCGCGAAGGCCGTGACCAGCGGCTACGCGCCGCTCGGCGGCACGATCGTGTCTGACCGCATCTACGAGCCCTTCCGGCACGGCAGCACGGCGTTCTACCACGGGTACACGTTCGGTGGCCATCCCGTCTCGACGGCGGTGGCGCTGGAGAACCTCGACATCTTCGAGGAGGAGGGCCTGAACGCCCACGTGCGCGAGAACTCGCCGCTGTTCCGCGCCTCGCTCGAGCGGCTGAAGGACCTGCCCATCGTCGGCGACGTCCGGGGAGACGGCTACTTCTTCGGCATCGAGCTCGTGAAAGACAAGGTCACCCGCGAGACGTTCGACGACGACGAGTCGGAGCGGCTGCTGCGCGGGTTCCTGTCCAAGGCGCTGTTCGACGCCGGCCTGTACTGCCGCGCGGACGACCGGGGCGATCCCGTCATCCAGCTCTCGCCCCCGCTCACCATCGGCCCTTCGGAGTTCGACGAGATCGAGCAGATCCTCCGCGGCGTGCTCACGGAGGCCTGGACGAAGCTCTGAGTCAGGGGCCGGATGCCGCGGCCGCGGCATCCTGGATCTCTTCGACCTCTTTCTCCCACGCGTCCTTCGCGAGGCGGTACCAGAGGTAGAAGGCGAAGCCCGCGAACACCGCCCACTCGACGGCGTAGAACAGGTTCAGCCAGTTGACACCGCTGCGCTCGTCGGGCGCCGGGGAGGAGATCGCCGTGAGGCCGCCGAGCGGCTTCGCGGACGTCAGGTAGGGGCGGTAGACGTCGAGGCCCTCGACGTCGTGCCAGCGTCCGAGCAGTGCGGCCGGCGACATCGTCGTCAGCTCCATGGGCCGGTCGCGCGGCGGGACGGCCGGCCCCTCGTCCGAGATGATGCGCCCGGTGAGCACCTGCGCCGGCGCCGACGTCCCCGCGCCGGACGCGGCTGCGGTGCGTTCGAGCTCGGCGACGGCCCGTTCCGCTGCTTTCGCGGTGGGCGCCCACCCCACCGCGACGGCGAGCGACGTCGGAGTCCCCGAGGTCGCGAGGCGGAACTGGCCGGTCACCCAGTACCCCTCCGTGCCGTCGTTTACCCGCTGCGTCACGATGAGGAAGTCGTCCGCGACGAAGCGGCCCGACACCTCGACCTTCTGCCCCACGAGCGGCGCGCTCAGGTACTGTCCGGGTCTGACGACCTCATCGATCGGCTTGATCTGCTCCGTCGTGCCCGGATCGACGGGCGCGGTGTCGATCGCCCGGCCCAACTGCCACTGCCCGAGCCATGCGAACACGCCCGCGACCACGAGGCAGAGGGCGAGCATCGCGATCCAGCGGGGCCGGATCATGACCTCCCGCAGCGTCGGCGGGAAGACGTCGGGCACGGGCGTGCGCGGCGCGGTGGAGGGGTCGTGAACGGTCATCCGCTGCCGTGCTCAGCCCGCGCTGTACGGCGCGACCACGACCTCGACGCGCTGGAACTCCTTGAGGTCGGAGTAGCCGGTGGTCGCCATCGACTTGCGCAGGGCACCGATCAGGTTGGCGGTGCCGTCGGCCACCGGGGCCGGGCCGTAGAGGATCTCCTCGAGCGCCGCGACCTGCTCGACCTTCACCCGGCGACCGCGCGGGAGCTGAGGATGGTGCGACTCCGGACCCCAGTGATAGCCCTGACCGGGCGCGTCCGTCGCGCGGGCGAGCGCGACGCCGAGCATCACGGCGTCCGCGCCCATCGCGAGCGCCTTCACGATGTCGCCCGACGTTCCGACCCCGCCGTCGGCGATCACGTGGACGTACCGACCGCCGGACTCGTCCAGGTAGTCACGGCGGGCACCCGCCACGTCGGCGACGGCGGTCGCCATCGGGGCGTGGATGCCGAGGGTCGCGCGCGTCGTCGAGGCCGCTCCCCCGCCGAACCCGACGAGGACGCCGGCCGCCCCCGTGCGCATGAGGTGCAGGGCGGCCGTGTAGGTCGCCGCGCCGCCCACGATCACCGGGACGTCGAGGTCGTAGATGAACTTCTTGAGGTTGAGCGGCTCGTCGACGCTCGAGACGTGCTCGGCCGACACCGTCGTGCCGCGGATGACGAAGAGGTCGACGCCGGCCGCGACGACCGTCTCGTACAGCTGCTGCGTGCGCTGCGGTGTCAGCGCGCCCGCGACGGTCACGCCCGCGGCACGGATCTCCGCCAGCCGGTCCCGCACGAGCTCCGGCTTGATCGGCTCGGCGTACAGCTCCTGCATCCGCCGCGTCGCGTCGCGACCCGGCATCCCGGCGATCTCCGCGAGGAGAGGCTCCGGGTCGTCGTAGCGCGTCCACAGACCCTCGAGGTCGAGCACGCCGAGACCGCCGAGCTGGCCGAGCATGATCGCCGTGCGCGGGCTCACCACCGAGTCCATCGGGGCCCCGATCACGGGGATGGAGAACGGGAACGCGTCGATCGTCCAGGCGGTGGAGACGTCTTCGGGATTGCGCGTGCGTCGCGACGGCACGACCGCGATGTCGTCGAACGTGTACGCGCGGCGAGCGCGCTTCGCGCGGCCGAGCTCGATGTCCATGCTCACGACCTCAGCCTACCCGCGCCGCCCTCGACGCCCGCCTCCGGTCGCCGTCACCGGGCGCGCGCGACACGGGACTCGTCCCAGACGGCGGTGTCGGACTCGTAGACCCGGCCGTCGGATCCGAAGACGAGGAACCGGTCGAACGAGCGGGCGAACCACCGGTCGTGGGTGACCGCGAGCACGGTCCCCTCGAAGCGGGCGAGGGCTTCCTCGAGCGCCTCGGCGGAGACGAGGTCGAGGTTGTCGGTCGGCTCGTCGAGCAGGAGCAGGGTCGCCCCGCTGAGCTCCAGGAGCAGCACCTGGAACCGCGCCTGCTGACCGCCGGACAGGCTGTCGAACGACTGCTCCGCCTGACGGATGAGGCCGTAGCGGTCGAGCGCCGAGCTCGCGGCATCCCGCGGCAGACCCGTCCGCACGTCGTCACCACGATGCAGGATCTCCAGGAGCGTGCGCCCGGTGAACTCCGGATGCCGGTGCGTCTGCGCGAACCATCCGGGTGTTACGCGCGCGCCGAGCACGGCGCGGCCGGTGTGCGCGACCGGCTCCAGCCCCGCGCCGGTCGCCGTGACGTGGCCGAGCGTGGCATCCGGGTCCGTGCCGCCGCGTGCGAGGAGGCGCAGGAAGTGCGACTTGCCCGAGCCGTTCGAGCCGAGCACGGCGACGCGGTCGCCGAACCACACCTCGAGGTCGAACGGGCGCATCAGACCGGTGAGCTCGAGGCCCTCGGCGACGATCGCACGCTTGCCCGTTCGCGCTCCCCGCAGCCGCAGCGACAGATCCTGCGCCGGCGGCCGCTCCTCGGGCGGGCCCGCCTCCTCGAACTTGCGCAGCCGCGTCTGCGCCGCGCGGTACCGGGAGGCGAAGCCGTCGTTGTTCGCGGCCTTGACCTTGAGCGTCGCGACGAGTGTACGCAGCTTCTCGTGCTGCTCGTCCCAGCGGCGGCGCAGCTCGTCGAGTCGCGACATGCGGTCCTCGCGCGCCTGGTGGTAGTTCGCGAAGCCGCCGCCGTGCACCCACGCCGAACTGCCGACGGGGCTCGCCTCGAGCGTCACGATCCGGTCGGCCGCCCTCGCCAGCAGCTCGCGATCGTGCGAGACCAGCAGGACGGTCTTGGGCGACTGACGCAGCTGCTCCTCCAGCCAGCGCTTCCCGGGGACGTCGAGGTAGTTGTCCGGCTCGTCGAGCAGCAGCACCTCGTCGGGTCCGCGGAGAAGGGCCTCGAGCGCGAGGCGCTTCTGCTCGCCGCCCGAGAGGGTGACCAGGTCACGGAAGCGCGCCCGTTCGTACGGGATGCCGAGCGCCGCGGTGGTGCACGCATCCCACACCGTCTCGTGCTCGTAGCCCCCCGCGTCGGCGTAGTCGGCGAGCGCGGCGGCGTAGCGCATCTGCGTGTCCGTGTCGTCGCGCTCGATGATCGCGTCCTCGGCGGCCTCGAGCTCGCGCGCGGCATCCCGCACCCGCGCGGGCGCGACGGCGACGAGGAGGTCCTGGACGGTCTGCCCCGCGTCGGCATGCCCGACGAACTGGTCCATCACGCCGAGGCCGCCGCCGATGGCGATCGTCCCGCCGTGCGCCGCGAGCTCTCCGCGCACGATGCGCAGCAGCGTCGTCTTCCCCGCGCCGTTCGCGCCGATCAGCGCCGTGGTCGACCCCTCGCCGACGCGGAACGTGACCTCGTCGAGCAGCGGCCGCCCGTCGGGCAGCACGAACGAGACGCCGTTGACGTCGATATACCCCATGTCGATTCCACCATCCGCTCCGGATGCGGAGCCGACCAGCTTATCCGAACCCCGCCGGCGCCCCTCCACCGAGTGAGAAATGCCCGAGCGCGCGAGCCGCCGGCGCGTTACACGCGCCTCGGCATGTCTCGGCGGGCACGGCCGCGGTTCACCAGGGATCGTCGCCGCGGGGGCTGATCTCCAGCACCTGGGCGAGCTTGCTCGGGAAGCAGGTCTCGAACATCTCGGTGATCCGGGGGTCACGGTCGTAATCGTCGACGAGGCGCAGCCCGATCATCGTCGTGATCAGCATCCCCTCCGCGAGGAACTCCCGCGCGGCCTCGGGGTCGAACCCCGCATCGCGGATGAACGCCCACACGCGGGCGAAGCCGTCGCGGGCGCGGGGGCCGATCACGGGATGGGCCCCGAGCAGGAACGCGTGCGACAGGGTCTGATGCAGGCCACGCACCTCGAGCAGGCCGACGTAGGCGTGACCGATCCGCCTCTGCAGCGGGTCCTCGGCGGTCGTGTCTTCCACCGCGGCACGGAACGCCGACAGCAGGATCTCGAGACATTCGTTGAGCGCCGCGAGAAACAGGCTCTCCTTCGACCCGAACAGGCGGACCACGTAGGGCTGGCTGACGCCCGCGGCCTTCGCCACCTCGTCGGTGGTGGCGCCGACGTACCCGCGCGCGCCGAAGACGGCGATCGCAGCACGGACGATCTGCTCCCGCCGCTCGTCCGAGGAGAGCCGTCGGGAGGTCTCGGATGCGGGGGCCGGTGCGGTCGGAGAACTCACGCTTGACATGTTATCAGTCGATTACTACATTCGTCCTCGGTAGTAATCATTCGATTACAAACAGTGCGAACGGAACCCGACCATGACGTCAGACCTGCTCCAGGCCCCGAGCCCGGCCCCGGCCGATCGCGCACCCTCGCGACGCCCGTTCGCTCTCGTCGTCGCCGCGGCATCCCTCCCGATGTTCATGGCCACGCTGGACAACCTCGTGATGACCAACGCGCTCCCGGTGCTGCACACGCAGCTGCACGCCTCGGTCGAGCAGCTGCAGTGGTTCGTGAACGCCTACACGCTCGCCTTCGCCGGGGCGATCCTCCTCGCGTCCGCCCTCGGCGACCGCTTCGGGCGCCGCACGGTCTTCGTGATCGGGATCGCGATCTTCGGGATCGGGTCCGTCCTCGCGGCACTCAGCGCAGACCCGACGCAGCTCATCGTGGCGCGGGCCATCCAGGGCTTCGGCGCCGCCGGGGTCCTCCCCCTTTCGCTCGCCCTCATCTCGGGCGCCGTGGCCCCCGAACGCCGGCCCCTCGCGATCGGGATCTGGGGCGGGATCTCCGGCCTCGGCGTCGCGGCCGGACCCCTCATCGGCGGCGCCGTGATGGAGGGGTGGAGCTGGCAGGCGATCTTCTGGATCAACGTCCCGGTTGCGGTCGTCGCCATCCCGCTCGTCCTCTTCGCCCTCCGCAACGACTTCGGCACGCGGGAGCGCATCGACGTCCTCGGGGTGCTGCTCGTCGGTCTCGGCGTGCTCGCGCTCGTCCACGCGATCGTCCGCGGCAACGACGACGGCTGGGACTCGGTCGGCGTCGTCGCCGAGATCGTGGCGGCCGCGGTGCTCCTCGGCGTGTTCGTAGTGTGGCAATGGCGGGGCAGGGCGCCCATCCTTCCGCTCCGGCTGTTCCGCGACCGCTCGTTCACGATCACCAACGTCGTCGGATTCGGCTTCAGCTTCGGCACGTTCGGCGCCGTGTTCATCCTCATCCAGTACATGCAGGTCGTGCAGGGGGCGAGCCCCCTCGAGGCCGCCGTGCGCACGACACCCTGGACGATGGCCCCGATGGTGATCGCCCCGCTCGCGGGCATCTTCGCGCCGCGCATCGGGACGCGGATGCTGATGATCGCGGGGCTCCTGCTCCAGGCCGGCGCCCTCGGCTGGCTGGCGGCCACGATGTCGACCGACACCCCCTACGCCGAGATGGTCGCGCCGTTCATCATGGCCGGGGTCGGCATGGGGCTGGTGTTCGCGCCGTCCGCCACGGCGCTCCTCGCGACGCTCGGGGTGCTCGACCACGCCAAGGCGTCGGGCGTCAACTCGACCGTGCGCGAGATCGGCATCGCCTTGGGCACCGCGGTCATGACCGCCGTCTTCCTCGGGGCGGGTGGCCAGCTCGTCCCGGACCTCTACGTGACGGCGGCGCAGCCGGCCGTCTACGTGGGTGCCGCGGTGCTGCTGGCCACCGCGATCGTCGCGCTGTGGCTGCCCGCCGGCCGCTCATCGACCCGGACGGCGACGGTCGCTCACTGAGCACCGGTCAGCCCCTCCGGCCTCCCCGCTGCAGCAGCAGGGTGAGCGGACCGTTCAGGAAGAAGACGCAGAACCCCCACGAGCCGACCCACGGCGACAGCGCCGCCGCGACGGCGCCGCAGACGACGGCGGCCACCCCGCCGGCGTTCTCCGCCCGCGCGCCCTCCCTCGCCTCCGGCTTCAGCAGATGACCGTCCCGCGACGCCGCCCAGGCCCAAGACAGATAGCCGATCAGCGCGGCGAAGAAGAAGTTGACGGGAAGCATGACGCGGCCCGCGACGAACTCCGAGTACTCCGCGACGAGGCTCGTCGTGAAGGGGATGAGCACGATGAACAGCAGCCGGACGTTGTTGAGCCACAGCAGCGTGGCATCCGCCTTCGCCAGGGAACGGAACTGGTCGAAGTGCACCATCCAGAGCAGACTCAGCAGGAGGAAGCTGACCACGAAGGCGGTGACGTTGTCGGCGAGTCCGCCCAGCGCGGCCCACATCTCCGCGTCGCTCCTCACCGCCCCGAGCGCCTGCGCGCTGAGGTCGAGGACGAGGAGCGTCGCCGCGATCGCGAAGACCGCGTCTGTGTAGGCCTCCACGCGCGAGATGGCGTAGAAGCTGGGCGTCCGATCGGCCATGCGCCCAGGCTAGCGGCGGCGACCGCCCTCGTCAGCGCTTGTAGTTGGGCGCCTCGACGACGATCTGCACGTCGTGCGGGTGCGACTCCTTGAGACCCGCGGCCGTGATGCGGACGAACCGTCCGCGGGCCTTGAGCTCCTCGATGGTTCGCGCCCCCACGTAGAACATCGACTGCCGGAGTCCCCCGACGAGCTGATAGGCGACCGCCGCGACCGGACCGCGGTAGGCGACCTGGCCCTCGATGCCCTCCGGGATGAGCTTGTCGTCCGACGGCACGTCGGCCTGGAAGTAGCGGTCCTTCGAGTAGGACGTCTTCTTGCCGCGCGTCTGCAGCGCCCCGAGCGAACCCATGCCGCGGTACTGCTTGAACTGCTTGCCGCCCTGGAAGACGATCTCGCCCGGCGATTCGTCCGTCCCGGCGAGGAGCGACCCGAGCATGACCGTGTCGGCGCCCGCGACGAGGGCCTTGGCGATGTCGCCGGAGTACTGCAGCCCGCCGTCGGCGATGACGGGCACGCCCGCCTCGCGCGCAGCGAGGGATGCCTCGTATACCGCCGTGACCTGAGGCACCCCCACGCCCGCGACGATGCGGGTGGTGCAGATCGAGCCGGGCCCGACGCCCACCTTCACGGCGTCGACGCCCGCGTCGATGAGCGCCTGCGCGCCCTCCCGCGTGGCCACGTTGCCGCCGATGACGTCGATGTGGGCGAAGGTCGGGTCGGCCTTGAGGCGACGGACGATGTCGATCACCCCCGCGGACTGACCGTTCGCGGTGTCGACCACGAGGACGTCCACCCCGGCGTCGCGCAGCGCCTCGGCGCGCTGCCACGCGTCGCCGAAGAACCCGATCGCGGCACCGACGCGCAGGCGCCCCTGCTCGTCCTTCGTGGCGAGCGGGTACTTCTCGCTCTTGTCGAAGTCCTTGATGGTGATGAGCCCCGCCAGCCTGCCCTCGTCGTCGATCAGGGGGAGCTTCTCGACGCGGTGCTTGGCGAACGTCGCGATGACGTCGTTGGCGCCGATCCCGACGGGGCCGGTGATGAGGCCCTCCGTGGTCATGACGTCGCGCACCCGCGTCGTCTGGCGCTCGAAGCCCGAGACGAAGCGCATGTCGCGGTTCGTGATGATCCCCACGAGGCGGCGGTCGGGGTCGACGACGGGCAGGCCGGAGATGCGGTACTGCGCGCAGAGCGCGTCGACCTCTTCGATCGTCGCATCCGGGGTGGTGGTGATCGGGTCCGTGATCATGCCCGACTCGCTGCGCTTGACCTGGTCGACCATGGCCGCCTGGTCTTCGATCGAGAGATTGCGGTGCAGGATGCCGATCCCGCCCTCGCGCGCGAGCGCGATCGCCATGCGCGTCTCGGTCACGGTGTCCATCGCGCTCGACAGGAGCGGAGTGGCCACGGTGATCCGGCGCGTGAGCCGTGAGGACGTGTCGGCCTCGCTCGGAATGACGTCGGTGTGCCCGGGCAGCAGGAGCACGTCGTCGTACGTCAGTCCGACGAAGCCGAAGGGATCGGGTTGCTCCATGTAGTCCTCCTCGAGGGGCACGCACTGGTCGGGTGCGCGGGCGGCGACGACCGGGCGCGGGAGGGATGTTCCCGACGATGACAAGTGTAAGCGTGGCGGGGGCCCCCGCATTCCCGCGGATGCGGGCCGATCACGGTCTGTTCACGGCTTGAACGGATTCGTGGTCGAAACACGATCGACACAATAGGCTCGTACGGTCGCATCACCGCCGATTCGACACGATCATCGGTGCAGCGACGGACTGGAGGATCTGTGGGTTCCAGGACAACGACCGCGATGCGATCTGCGCGATTGATCGTCATGGCGATGGGGGCACTGCTGATAGCGCTCTTCGTGATCACGGCCTCTCCCCCCGCACACGCGGCCGATGCCACCCCGACTCCGGGGGCGACGGCGGGCGAGGTCCAGACCGAGCCGTGCACCCCCACCGCGACGGTCGGATGTCTCGCCGGCACGCTTCCGGCCGGAGGCGCGGGCGTGGAGATCACGGCGACCGGCCCGGCAGGGACCTTCACGGCCAAGACCAACAATTCGGGTCAGTGGTCCATCGCGGTGACGCAGGCGGGAAACTACACCGTCAGTCTCGATGCGAGCACGCTTCCGGACGGCGTGAAGCTCAAGGACGACTCGTCGCGTCCCTTCGCCGTGACGCTCGGGGCGACCCGGGGCGTGCTGTTCAGCATCGCGACGGATTCGTCGGGCGGCAAGGGCGGCGCGACCGCCGGCACCGGCTTCGACTGGGGCCGCCTCGCGCAGCAGGCGGCATCCGGTCTCCGGCTCGGGCTCCTCCTCGCCCTCGCGGCGGTCGGCCTCTCGCTGATCTACGGCACCACGGGCATCTCGAACTTCGCGCACGGCGAGCTCGTCACGCTCGGCGGCCTCCTGGCGTTCGTCTTCGCGAACCTGATGGGGCTCAACCTGTGGGTCGCGGCGATCATCGTCGTGATCATCAGCGGGGCGTTCGGCTATCTGCAGGACGTCGTCATCTGGAAGCCCTTGCGGCGAAGGCGATTGAGTCTCACCCAGCTCATGATCGTGACGATCGGCATGTCGCTGGCGCTGCAGTACACGTTCCAGTTCTTCATCGGCGCCTCCACGGTACGCATCGTCACGGCGAACCCGGTCCCGATCAAGATGGGCCCTGTCAGCCTCAGCCTGGACTCCCTGGTCGCGATGGGCATCGCGGTGGTCGTCCTCGGCGCGGTGGGCTTCTTCCTCCTGCGCACGCGCGTCGGTCGCGCCACCCGTGCGGTGAGCGACAACCCCGCGCTGGCGGCGGCATCCGGCATCAACGTCGACGGCGTCATCCGGCTCATCTGGACCGCCGCGGCCGCGCTCGCCGGCCTCTCCGGCATCCTGCTCGGACTGGTCCTGAACGGCATCAACTGGATGACGGGCATGCAGCTGCTGCTGCTGCTCTTCTCCGCGGTGACGCTCGGCGGGCTCGGGACGGCGTTCGGCGCCCTCGTGGGCGCCCTCATCATCGGGATGACGGTGGAGCTGACCAACATCTGGCTCCCCGGTGACTTCAAGTACGCGACGGCGCTGGTCCTGCTGATCCTGCTGCTGCTGGTGAGACCGCAGGGCATCTTCGGGCGCAAGGAACGGGTGGGCTGACGCATGGACCAGATCATCGGAATCCTTCGCGACATGTCGTCGACGGCCATCGCGCCCTCGACCGCGGCGTTCGCCATCGCGGCGATCGGCCTCAACATCCACTTCGGCTACACCGGGCTCCTCAACATGGGTCAGGCCGGCTTCATGCTGCTCGGCGCGTACGGCTACGCGGTGTCGGTCTCGGCGGGCCTCGGCTTCTGGCTGTCGCTGCTGATCGCGCTGCTCGTGGTCCTCGTGTTCAGCTTCATCCTGGGCATACCGACGCTGAAGCTGAGGGGCGACTATCTGGCGATCGTCACGATCTCGGCCGCCGAGATCGTCCGCATGGTGGGCAGATCGAGCATCATGAACCCGATCACCGGCGGCAGCAACGGCATCCCGAACAGCCACTACAGCCAGCCGTTCAACGACCTGTCGTTCTTCGGCGACGGCCAGACGACGATCCTGTGGTGGACGTACGACAACACGGGCGTCAACGGCTGGTGGATCCGCTTCGTGGCATGGGCCCTCGCGCTCCTGCTGTGCCTCCTGGTGTGGCTGCTCGTGCGCAGCCCGTGGGGCCGTGTGCTCAAGGGCATCCGAGAGGACGAGGACGCCGTGCGCAGCCTCGGCAAGAGCGCGTACTCCTTCAAGATGCAGGCGCTCATCCTCGGCGGCCTGATCGGCGCCCTCGCGGGCATCATCTACGTGCTCCCGACGTCGGTCCAACCGGACGGCCTGGGCAGGTCGACGACGTTCTTCATCTGGACGGCGCTCCTCCTTGGCGGCGCGGCGACGATCTTCGGTCCGATCCTCGGCCCGATCCTCTTCTTCGTCGTGCGCATCTTCATCCAGGACGTCACGCGACTCGTGGTGCCGCCGTCGGTCATGTCCGGCCAGCAGACCGAGCAGTTCTCGTGGATCCTGATCGGGATCGCGCTCATGCTCCTCGTGATCTTCCGACCACAGGGCATCCTCGGCAACAAGAAGGAGCTGAGCTTCAATGTCTGAGCCGCAGACGCTCACCGGAGTCATCCGGACGCAGCTGGACGGCGTCGCGGAGACGCCCGGATCGGCCAAGCCCGATCCGATCCTCGTCGTCGACAACATCGTGCGCCGCTTCGGCGGCATGACCGCCGTCGACGTCGACCACCTGGAGGTCCAGCGCGGCGCCATCACGGCCCTCATCGGACCGAACGGCGCCGGCAAGACCACGTTCTTCAACCTGATCACGGGCTTCGACAAGCCCACGAGCGCCAAGCGCCTCATCGGCGGCGTCCCGGCCGACAAGGCGGCGCGCTGGACCTTCGACGGCACCACGATCGCGAACACGGGCGCCTCGAAGGTGGCCCGCAGCGGCATGGTGCGCACGTTCCAGCTCACCAAGGCGCTGTCGCGCATGACGGTCATCGACAACATGCTCCTCGGCGCGCGGGACCAGCTCGGCGAGAACATGGCGGCAGCCCTCGTCCGTCCGCTCTGGCGCGCACGGGAGAAGGCCATCACGGCGAAGGCGGAGGAGCTCCTCGACCGGTTCAAGCTGGCCGACAAGAAGGACGACCTCGCCGGTTCGCTCTCGGGCGGGCAGAAGAAGCTCCTCGAGATGGCGCGGGCGCTCATGAGCGACCCGAAGATGATCATGCTCGACGAGCCGATGGCGGGCGTGAACCCGGCCCTCACGCAGTCGCTGCTCGGCCACATCCGTTCGCTGCGCGATGACGGCACCACGGTGCTGTTCGTCGAGCACGACATGCACATGGTCCGCCACATCTCGGACTGGGTCGTCGTGATGGCGCAGGGCGTGATCGTGGCGGAAGGCCCCGCGGGCGACGTCATGTCGCAGCAGGCGGTGGTCGACGCCTACCTCGGCGCTCACCACGACACCGATCTCGGCGACGACGCGCTGCTCACCGAGACCTCCGCGGTGCGGATCGCGGAAGAGGTGGCCCAGGAGGACGCCCTCGAGGAGCAGCGCGTGGAACAGGCGCTCGGGAAGGAGACCCGCTCATGAGCATCGCCGCATCCCTCGTCGAGCCGCCGGCATCCGCGACAACGGAGCCGGTGCTCATCGCGCGCGACCTGCACGCCGGCTACCTGCCCGGGATCAACATCCTCAACGGCGTGAACATCGAGGCGCGTCCGGGCGAGCTGATCGGCATCATCGGCCCGAACGGCGCCGGCAAGTCGACCTTCCTCAAGGCGGTCTTCGGCCAGGTGTCCATCCGGCAGGGCACGGTGACGCTGAAGGGCACCGACATCACCGGCTGGCGGCCGAACAAGCTGGTGCGCGAAGGCGTGGGATTCGTGCCGCAGACCAACAACGTGTTCCCCTCCCTCACCATCGAGGAGAACATGCAGATGGGCATCTACCAGAAGCCGAAGGAGTTCAAGGAGGCGCTGGAGCGCATCTTCGAGATCTTCCCGGTGCTCGCCGACCGACGTCAGCAGCGCGCGGGCTCGCTCTCCGGCGGCGAGCGGCAGTCGGTGGCGATGGCACGGGCCCTCATGATGAACCCGTCGGTGCTGCTCCTCGACGAGCCCTCCGCGGGGCTGTCGCCGGTGCGCCAGGACGAGACGTTCATCCGCACGCGTCGCATCAACAAGGCGGGCGTGAGCGTCATCATGGTCGAGCAGAACGCCCGCCGCTGCCTGCAGATCTGCGATCGCGCCTACGTGCTCGACCAGGGGCGTGACGCCTACACGGGCACGGGCCGTGAGCTCGCGAACGATCCGAAGGTGATCCAGCTGTACCTGGGCACGCTCGCCGCCGACGTCGACGCCGAGACGAAGTCGCACCAGGTCGTGGCGGATGCCGCGGCCGCGCCGGCTCCGGCGCAGGAGTTCCCGCCCTCGGACGGACCGACTCCCGACGAGCAGCTGCCGACCGAGGCCGTGGAGGCATCCACCGCCGCGGAGGATCTGCCGCCGTCGCAGGAGCCGATGGCCGCGCCCGGCGTCGAGGACGCCGCGGAGGGCGACCGCGACTGACCCGGCGACACCCGTGTGAGAGTCCGCCCCCGAAACGGGGCGGACTCTTTCAGTTGGGGCGGGCTCTCGCCGCCGCCGCCCGCCCGCCCGCCCGCCCGCAGGAGTTGTGCACGCCGGACGGACGGCACGACGAAGCGGCCCCCGGGAATCCCCGGGGGCCGCTCGCGTCTGTCAGCTGCGGATCAGGACTTGCCCTCCACCGCGCTCTGCCAGATCGGCTTGTTGTCCTCGTCGAACTTGTAGATGCCGATGAAGGCGCTCGACGGGTCGTTCTTCGCGTTGAACGGGCCGACGCTCGAGATGCCCTGATACTGGATGTCCTTGCCATCCTTGATCAGCTTCAGGCAGTCGGCGTAGGACTCGCATTTCGTGGCGCCCGACAGCGGCGTGCCGTCTTCTGCCGCACCCGACACCGCGTGCATGTTCTTCTGGATCGTCGTCGGGTCGGTCGCGCCGCCCTTCGCCGCCGCCAGAGCCGCGAGCACGACGGCGTCGTAGGACTCCGCCGCGTACGAGAAGTCGGACAGCGCCTTGCCGTTGGTCGCCTTGTACCAGTCGGATGCCTGCTGCTTGAACTTCTTGTTCGGGTTCACGCCGGGGATCGTGCCCTGCGCGCCCTTCAGCGTGCCCTTGTCGAACACCTTCGAGTAGTCCGACGTGTTGCCGTCGGTGTAGTAGGTCTTCGACATGTCCCAGCTCTGCGAGACGAGCTCCGGCACGATCGCCTTGGTCTCATCGAACGCGATGATCACGATGGCGTCGGGCTTGGAGGCGATCGCCGCCGTCACCTCGGACGAGAAGGTGGTCTGGCCGGGAGGGAACTCCTGACCCTTCCCCTTGGCGCCGTACGTGATCTCCCCGCCCGCGGCCTCGACCGTGGACTGGATCGTGTCGCGCAGGCCGGTGCCGTACGAGTCGTTGAAGACGAGGAACGCGACCTTGGCGTTGCCGTCCTTCACGATCTGCTGGCCGAGCGCCGAGCCCTGGACGGTGTCCGGCGGAGCGGTGCGGAAGTAGAACGGCGAGATGCCGGACAGCGTGGCCGCCGTGTTCGCCGGCGAGATCTGCACGATCGGCGTCTTGGTGATGGAGGCCACGACGTTCTGCGACACCGACGACGATGCGGCACCGATGACGGCGGAGACCTTCGCGTCGATGAGCTTCGCGGCGGATGCGGTCGACACGGTGAGGTCGGTGCTGTCACCCGAGTCGGTCTCGAACGTGCAGGCCTTCGTGCCCGCCGCGACGATGTCGTTGACGGCGAGGCCGACGCCGGCGATCTCGGGCGGTCCGAGGAACGCGAGCGTGCCGGTGACCGGCAGCAGCGTCCCGATCTTCAGGGTGTCCGCACTCGTCGTGCCGTCCGCGCACGTGTGCGCCTTGTAGTCGGCCGCAGGGGCGCTGGAGGAGGCTGTGCCCCCGCCGCCGCCGGAACAGCCGACCAGCGTGAGCGCCGAGACACCCGCGAGGGCGACCGCGGCGAACCACGCCTTGTTGGAGTGAACCATTCTGGTCCGTCCTTTCACTCTTGGTGCGCGGCAATGCCCCGCGTTCGGATCACGGTAGCGCCGCATTGTTACGACTCTGTTTTGCGCGGCGTTCCAATGCATCAACTCGGGCCGATTCGGGACGGAATCGTTATAAGCGCCGTCACAGCGCGAAACGGAGTCCCACGGGCATCCAGCCCGGGTCTCGCCTCTCAGGCGGCTGCGGCCCGCGCGCGAGCGCTGCGGGCGGCGGTCAGCGAGTCGATCGTGAGCACGACCAGCGCGACCCACACGAGCCCGAAGCCGATCCAGCGCTCGAACGTCATCTCCTCGTGCAGGATCGCGACGGCGATCACGAACTGGAGGATCGGTGTCACGAACTGCAGGAGCCCGACCAGGCTGAGCGGGGCGCGACGCGTCCCGGCCGCGAAGAACAGCAGTGGGATGGCGGTGATGACCCCGGCCATGGCCAGCAGGACGGTATGCAGGGGCCCGACGGACCCGAAGGTGATGCCCGTGGTCGCCTGCACCCCGACGAGGATCGCGATCGCGACGGGCGTCATCCACGCGGATTCGAGCGCGAGGCCGCTGAGCGCATCGACGGACGGGCCGATCTGCTTCTTCACGAGGCCGTACAGGCCGAAGGAGAACGCGAGGATGAGGGCGATCCAGGGCACCTGACCGTAGCCGAGCACGATCACGAGCACCGCCGCCACCGCGATGCCGATCGCGGCCCACTGGGCGGGACGCAGCCGCTCCCGCAGGACGAGCACACCGAGCAGGACCGTGACGATCGGATTGATGAAGTAGCCCAGGCTGGTCTCGATGACGTGGCCGCTGAGGGTGCCGATCAGGTAGGTGGTCCAGTTGACCATGATCAGCGTGCCGGCGAGCGCCGTGAGGGCCAGGAGCCGCCCCTGTCGCACGACGCGGGCGAGTGCCGGCCACGCCCGGAGGACCGTGATCGCGATCGCGCAGAAGACCAGCGACAGGCCGACCCGCCACGCGACGACCTCCCACGGCCCGGTCGGCCGCAGCGCGAGGAAGTAGAGCGGGAACGCCCCCCACAAGAGGTACGCGGCGAGTGAGTACACGCCTCCGAGGAGGGTCTCGCGGGCCGCGGGCCGGGAGACCGGGCCGCCCTGCGTGATGCGCTCCGGATCGCCGTCCCTCATCCGATCAGCCTAGGGCCGCGCCGGGCACGCACGCCGAAGGGCCCGGTTGCCGAGGCAGCCGGGCCCTTCGAGAACGGAGTCAGCGGACGACGACCGCGAGGACGTCGCGCGCCGACAGCACGAGGTACTCGTCGGCACCGAACTTGACCTCGGTCCCGCCGTACTTGCTGTAGAGCACGCGGTCGCCGACGGTGACGTCGAGCGGCACGCGGTTGCCGTTGTCGTCGATGCGGCCGGGGCCCACCGCGACGACCTCGCCCTCCTGGGGCTTCTCCTTCGCGGTGTCGGGGATGACCAGGCCACTCGCGGTGGTCTGCTCGGCCTCGACCTGCTTGATGACGATGCGGTCCTCGAGCGGCTTGATGGAAACCGACACGGTCTACCTCTTCCTTCTTGAGACTGAAGACTCGTTAGCACTCACACAGGGAGAGTGCTGATCCCAGTCTAGGCGCGGAGTTGGCACTCCCGCAACGCGAGTGCCAACGCGGGTCATCCGGCATCCTCGCGACCGCACCGTAAGCTGGCTCGGATGGAGATGGCCGAGCTCGAAGCGCTGCTGACGCCCGAGGGACTGCGCCTCCTGGACGACCTGCCTCCCGTCGTGTCGAGCGATGACGTCGCGCGCACGGTGTCGCGCCTGCGCGCCGCCCGCCACTCCCCCGACCTCGTCTCGGCCGTCGTCGGCCAGGCGCGCCTGCGTGAGCGGGGGCGGTCCAAGTTCGGTGCGTTCGCCGAGCGGATGCTGTTCACCCGCGCGGGTCTCGAGCAGGCGACGCGCCTCTCGATCGCGGCGCGGCACGCCGGCCGATTCCGCGCCGCGGGGATCACCTCTGTCGCCGACCTCGGCTGCGGCATCGGCGGCGATGCCCTCGGTTTCGCGGCCCTCGGCCTGCAGGTCGCGGCTGTCGACGCCGACGAGGTGACGGCCGCGATCGCCGCCTACAATCTCGCCCCGTTCGGCGATCTCGTCTCGGTGCGGCACGCGCGGGCTGAGGACGTCGTCGATTCCGGCGGTGGGGTGTCCGCCGAGGCCGTGTGGCTCGATCCTGCACGACGGACGGCCGGCCACGGCGAGACGAGCAGGGTCCGGGCGGAGGACTACACGCCTTCCCTCGACTGGTCGTTCGCGCTCGCGGAGCGCATCCCCGCGGGAATCAAGCTGGGACCGGGATTCGACCGCACCGCGATCCCGGACGATGTCGAGGCGCAGTGGATCAGCGCCGACGGCAGCACGATCGAGCTGGTGCTGTGGTCGGGGCGCCTCGCGCGAGAGGGCGTGCGTCGTGCCGCGCTCGTGGTGCACGGCGAGACCGCGCACGAGCTGACCGCCGGGGAGGATGCCGCGGATGAGCCCGTTCGCGAGCTCGGCGCGTTCGTCCACGAACCCGACGGCGCGATCATCCGCGCGCGGCTGATCGGCGAGGTCGCACGCAGCCTCGAGGCGGGCATGCTGGCGGACGGGATCGCCTACCTGACCTCGGACGCGGCGCTCACGAGCCCGTTCGTGTCCAGCTTCCGCGTGCGGGAGGTCCTCCCCTTCGACCCGAAGCAGCTGGGTGCGGCGCTCCGCGCGCGGGGGATCGGCGTCCTGGAGATCAAGAAGCGCGGCGTCGACGTGGACCCCGCCGCGCTGCGGCCGCGGCTGAAGCTGCGCGGGAGCGAATCCGCGACGCTCATCCTCACGCGGATCGGCGGGACCCGCACGGCGGTCCTCGCCGATCGCGTGAGCTGAGCGGTCGCCCGGCCGACGGCGCACCATCCGGCGGCGAAACCCGGTGATAACGTTCCCTCGGAGCCGAAGGGATCGGAGGCGCGAGGCCGATGAGCGAGACCACCCGGCGACCCACCGTGAAGGAGGTCGCCGAACGCGCCGGCGTGAGCCCGATGACGGTGTCCCGCACTCTGGCGGGCGGCGTCAACGTCCGTCCCGACCTCCAGGACCGCGTGCTGGCCGCCGTCGCCGAGCTCGGCTACCACCGCAACGAGAACGCGCGCAGCATCCGGCCCGGACAGTCCAGCGGCCTCATCGGGGTGGCGATCACGAACATCGCGAACCCGTACTACAGCACGTTCGCCCTCGGCGTCGAGGAGGAGGCGGACAGGACGGGTCGCCGCATCCTTCTGGGCAACACGTCCGAGGACGCCGTCCGCGAGGCGCAGCTGGTCAACGATTTCCTCGGGCGACGCGTCGAAGGACTCATCGTCGTGCCGACCGGCGCGTCGTGGACCCATCTCGCCCACGCGGTGCAGAGCGGAGTGCCCGTGGCGCTCGCGTCGCGCCGCATCCCGGGGCTCGCCGTCGACAGCGTCGTGCTCGACGACGAGCACGGCGCCCACGAGGGGACGGCCGCGCTGCTGGACGCCGGGCACAGGCGGATCGCCTATCTCGGCAACATGCGCAGCATCTTCACCGGCGAGCGCCGGTATCGCGGGTTCTCCCGCGCGCACGAGGACCGCGGGCTGTCCGTCGACGCCGCGCTCGTCCCCGCGGGGCAGCAGGAGGTCGGCGAGGCCGCCACGGCGATGCGCGCGCTGCTGGAGCTCGCCGATCCTCCGACCGCCGTGTTCTGCGCGAACAACCGGAATGCGATCGGCGCGGTGACGGAGATCGGCAGGCAGATCGCCGAGCTCGGGCGCTCCCCCGCAGATCTGCCCGAGCTCGTGAGCTTCGACGACTTCGAGCTCTCCGGGATGATGCCCGTTCCCGTGAGCGTCATCGACCACGACGCGCGCGCACTCGGACGGCAGGCCGCCCGCCTGCTCCTCGACCGCCTCGATGGCCGCGCCGGGCCGGTCGCGCCGCGCGAGGTGGAGCTGCCGGTCGTGCTGCGGCGCCGCTCCCGCTGAGTCGCCGGCAGGGCGATCCGGCTCGTGTTGACGACGGTGCACGCGATTGGTAACGTTACCAATCTCATCGCCAGGACGCACACGAGGAGGTGGCATGGAACTGGGGATCGATCTCGGCGGCACGACCGTCAAGCTGGGGCTCCTCCACGACGGCGTCGTCGTCGCGTCGGACGAGATCCGCACGACGGGAACCGCGGCCGACCTCGACGGCGTCCGCGCACGCGCGCACGACCTCCTCCGCGACGCCGGATCGGGATGGGATCTCACCGCTGTCGGCATCGCCGTCCCCGGCGTGGTCGATCGCCCGCGCCGGGCGATGATCCAGGCGAACGACAAATACGCGCACGTGATCGGCGTCGACCTCGTGCGATGGGCCGAGGTCGCCTTCGACGCTCCGGCCGTGCTCGAGAACGATGCCCGCGCCGCGCTCGTGGGCGAGGTCGCGGACGGCTGCGCGGCGGGCACCCGCGACGCGGTGATGATCACCCTCGGCACCGGCATCGGCACGGCGGCGATGATGGACGGCGTCCTCATCCGCGGAGCGCACGGACACGCCGGCATCCTCGGCGGACATGTCACTGTGGACATCGACGGCCCCGCCTGCCCCTGCGGGAACATCGGGTGCGCCGAGGCCGTGGCCAGCACGCGGGCCCTGCGCGAAAGCCACCCGGCGCTCGACGGGATCCGCGACGTCGTCGCCGGCGCCGCGGCATCCGCCGAGCTCGCGCTCCTCCTGCACCGCTACGTCGAGGTCTGGGGTGCGGCCGTGGTGGGCATGTGCCACATGTACGACCCCGACGTCGTCGTGCTCTCCGGCGGAGTGCTGCGCGCTGGAGACGCCGTGAGCGGACCGATCGCGGACTACGTGACCGCACACCTGTGGAGCTCCGCGCACCGGCCCCGCTTCGCGGTGCCCGACGCGCCCGAACTGTCCGTGGTGCGGGGCCTGGCGGCCCTCGCGCGCTCCGCACGACGGGGGCGCTCGACCGAAGGGGAACGTGCATGAACGGCACGATCGACGAGATGTCCGGCGGCCGCACGCGCCGCGGGCTCTACGACACGCAGCCGACGATCGCGCTGCCCGCGGGTGAGCGGATCGTGCGGGGTGCGGCGGCATGGCGCGCCGCCGCGGCATGCGCCGTCGACCGCGCACAGGGGGGCCCCGCGCGACTGCTCGTGGACGTGTATCCCGGTGCGGACATCTCCGCGATCGCAGCTGCGATCGCGGAGGCGCTGCCGGAGTGGCGGATCGTCGACGTGGAGACGGCGGCGAAGCCGATCGAGGAGATCGACGCGCTCATCGCCCAGAACCTCACCGACGACCGCGTGTTCGGCGTCCTCAGCCACGAGACGCTCCCCGACCTCTACGACGCCGACGCCCTGGCCGGCCTCACCGTCGAGGTGGATGCCGCGCCCGACCCCGTCGTGGTCATCGGATGGGGTGCGGCACTCGTGTCCGACGGACTCGGCACCGCACCGGCGCTGGTCCTGGTGGACATGGCGCGCTGGGAGATCCAGCTCCGCCAGCGCAAGGGTGCCACGAACTGGCGTGCAGGAAACCCCGGAGAGGACAATCTGCGCAAGTACAAGCGCGGCTTCTTCGTCGAATGGCGCATCGCCGACCGGCACAAGCGCGGACTGTTCGACGCCGTGGACCTGGTCGTCGACGGCAACGCGATCGCTCCGGCGGAGCCGCATCCGGATGCCGCCCCCGCCGGCGCGATCACGGGCGACGCCTTCCGCGGCGCGCTGCAGGCCGCCACGGACCGCCCGTTCCGGGTCGTTCCGTTCTTCGACCCGGGCGTGTGGGGCGGGCAGTGGATGAAGAGTCTCATCGGCCTCGACCCGGCGAAGGACAACTACGCCTGGTGCTTCGACTGCGTGCCGGAGGAGAACTCGCTCCTCCTGGAGGGTGACGGAGGCGTCATCGAGATCCCCGCCCTGGACCTCGTGCTCAGTCGGCCGGTGGAGCTGCTCGGCGCGAAGACCTTCGCCCGCTTCGGCGCGGAGTTCCCCATCCGCTTCGACTTCCTGGACACGATGGACGGCGGCAACCTGAGCCTGCAGGTGCATCCGCTCACCGACTACATCCAGAACACGTTCGGCATGCACTACACGCAGGACGAGAGCTACTACCTCCTCGATGCGGGCGACGACGCGGTCGTCTACCTGGGCCTTCGCACGGGCATCGACCCCCACGCGATGCTCCGGGATCTGGAGATCGCGCAGAGCGGAGACCGGCCGTTCCCCGCCGAGACGTACGTGAACGCCTTCCCCGCGCGCAAGCACGACCACTTCGCGATCCCCGCAGGGACGGTGCACTGCTCCGGCGCGAACTCGATGGTGCTCGAGATCTCCGCGACGCCCTTCATCTTCACGTTCAAGCTCTGGGACTGGGGGCGCGTCGGGCTGGACGGCATCCCGCGCCCCGTCCACCTCGACCACGGCGCACGCAACATCCAGTGGGACCGCGACACCGAGTGGACCCGCGAGAACCTCGTCGGCCGCGTCGACACCATCCGCGAGGAACCGGGGCTCGTCGAAGAGCGCACCGGTCTGCACGAGCTCGAGTTCATCGAGGTGCGCCGTCATTGGTTCACCGCGTCCGCCGATCACGACACGGAGGGGACGGTCAACGTCCTGAATCTCGTCGAAGGGGATGAGGCGCGCGTCGTCAGCCCGACGGGCGCGTTCGCACCCTTCACCGTCCATTACGCGGAGACGTTCATCATCCCCGCGGCGGTCGGCCCCTACCGGATCGAGCGCACCGAGTCCTCGGTCAGCGAGCGGCTCGGCACCGTCAAGGCCTATGTGCGCGGATCGCGCACCGTCGACAACTGAACAGCACGACCGCCTCACCGAGGCATCCGCCCTTGCAGCCACGGAATCACGTTGATAGCGTGACGGCAGGAGCGGTTGGTAACGATACCAAACGAACAAGGGAGTTCCCATGACCTCACGACGCACCCTGGTCACCGCGGTGGCCGCCCTCACCGTGGTCGGCGCGGCGCTCGCCGGCTGCTCCGGCTCCTCCGGAACGGCGGGCGGCGCCACGACCGGCACGCTGAGCTTCTACACCGACAAGGCAGCCTGGAAGCCCGACTTCGAGTCGCTCAACGCGACGAGCAAGAAGGACGCGGACATCACGCTGAAGACCACCGGCTATTCGGACGCGAACCAGTACGACGCGTTCATCAAGCAGTCCTTCCGCACGTCCAAGAGTCCCGGGCTGTTCACCTGGCACACCGGCGACTCGCTCAAGCAGCTCGTCGACGACGGCCTGGTCGCCGAGACGACCGACATCTGGGCTAAGGCCGTCAAGGAGGGATGGGTCAGCGAGGACCTCCGCACGTCGTACACCTTCGACGGCAAGCAGTACTGCGTGCCCATGAACATCGCCTACTGGGTCATGTTCTACAACAAGAAGACCTTCGACCAGAACGACATCACCGTGCCCACGACGTGGGACGAGCTCAACCAGGTCGCGGCGACGCTCAAGAGCAAGGGCGTCACGCCGTACTACCAGACCAGCCAGCTCTTCACCTTCCAGTGGTTCCAGCACCTCGTCGCCTCCACCGATCCCGACCTGTACAAGGGACTCGAAGACGGCACGGTCAAGTACACCGACCCGCGCATCGTCGACGTCATGAACACGTGGCTCGACGAGGAGAAGAAGGGCTGGTTCAGCGACGCGGGGAGCTCCACCGACCCCGCCGTCGGCCTCAAGCAGGGCGACTTCGCCATGATCGACTTCGGCACCTGGTACGCGGGGAATCTGGCGGGCGCCGGGATGACGACGTCCGACTACGGCATGTTCGCCATCCCCGCGGTCAACTCCGCGCTCGACAAGACCCCCGTCGCCGTCGAGTCGGGACCCCTGTGCGTGGCGGCGAAGTCGAGCCAGAAGGCGCTCGGGCTGAAGTACTCCGAGTGGTGGATGTCCGCCGACGCCCAGTCGGCCTGGAACAAGGCTCACGGCGACGTGGCCTTCAACCCCAAGGCCACGGTCTCCGACCCGGCGCTGGCGAAGATCGGCACCGAGATCGCCGGACCGGACTACCAGCTGTACGACCGCTTCTTCGAGGCCATGCCGACCGCCGTCGTGACCGTGGCTCTCGAGCAGTTCGGTGCGTTCGCGGCGAACCCCGGAGACCCCAAGCCGTTCCTGCAGAAGATCCAGGATGCGGCCGACAAGTACTGGGCGAGCCAGAAGAAGTAGGAATCCACGATCGCATGACGACGCGCACCGCGACGACATACCAGTGGTCCGCCCGGGGCTTCGTGGCCCCGGGCGTGATCCTGGTCGCCGTCCTCCTCTATCTGCCGCTCCTGTGGACGGTCTACCTCAGCTTCACGCATTACGACGGGCTGGGCGATCCGCAGTGGGTGGGGCTCGACAACTACGTCGAGATGTTCACCGACCCGGGCTTCGTCGGCTCGGCGCTGAACACCCTCCTGTGGGTGGTGGGCACGCTCATCGTGCCGGTCGGGGTGGGGCTCGCGATCGCGCTGCTCACCTGGAACCTGGGTGGAGGCATCTGGCTGCGGCTGCCGTTCCTCATCCCCTACGCCCTCTCCGGCATCGGCGTCGGCGTCATCTGGTCGTTCATCCTGTCCTCGGGCGGCGCGCTCGACCAGGCGCTCGCGGCGATCGGCGTCACCGACCCGCCGCGCTGGCTCATCGACGCACCGCTGAACACCGTGGTGATGATCATCGCCGCCGCGTGGCAGGGCGTCGGCGTGAACGCGCTCCTGTTCACGATCGGACTGCAGTCGATCCCGAAGGAGCCGCTCGAGGCCGCCCGGATCGACGGCGCCAACGGTCTGCGCCTGTTCGGCAGCATCCTGTGGCCCATGCTCCGCCCGCTCACCGCGGTGGTGGTCGGCCTGTCGATCGTGGCGAGCCTGAAGACCTTCGACATCGTGTGGAGCATGACGAAGGGCGGGCCGGGGACCGTCTCGGAGACCCTCGCGCTCACCATGTACAAGGACACCTTCGTCAACAGCGACTACGGCCTGGGGTCGGCCATCGCCGTCTTCCTCACGATCGTGACCCTCGTCGCGTCGATCATCTACCTGCGCCAGCAGCTGTCCCCGAAGAACGAGATCTGACATGTCCAGGATCATCCGCATCGTCGTCCTCGTCGTCCTCGGCCTCGTCTGGCTGGTGCCGACGTACCTCCTCGTCGTGAACGCGGCCAAGGATCCCACCACCTTCACCACCAAGCAGAGCTGGATCCCGACGGACTTCCACCTCTTCCAGAACATCGGCGACGCGCTCACGCTCTCGGGGCTGGGCAACAGCATCCTGAGCACCGCGATCTACTCGATCGTCTCCCCCGCCATCGCCGTCGTGGTCGGTGCGGCCGCCGGGTTCGCGATCGTCGCGTTGAAGCTCCGTCGGGGCTTCCTGTGGTTCGTGGTCATCTTCGGGGGGACGGTGTTCCCCCTGCAGATGATCCTGCTGCCGCTGTTCGACGGCTACTCACGCGTCGGCCTGTACGACACCCGGATCGGGATGGTGATCGTCTACACGGCGATCTCGATCCCGTTCTCCGCCTTCGTGATGCGCAACTTCTTCACGGGCGTCGCAGCGAGCGTCTTCGAGGCGGCGGTCCTGGACGGAGCGACGACCTGGCGGATCTTCACCAGGATGTATCTGCCGATCGCCTCGAGCGCCCTCGTCGCGATCTTCATCCTGCAGGCGACCTTCGTCTGGAACGACCTCCTCCTGGGACTGACGCTCACCCAGTCCGACGACATCCGCCCCATCGTGACCACCCTGTCCGGCATGCAGAGCACCTACGGCGGCGCACAGATGTCGACGGTGCTCGCGGCTGCGGTACTCGTGTCGCTGCCGACCGTGATCCTGTTCCTGTGCACGCAGAAGTTCTTCGCCAAGGGCCTCGCCCTCGGCCAGTACTGAGTCCGAAAGGCATCCCGTGAACCCCACGATCCCGACGGCGGCCGACCTGGCCGCTGACCCGATCACCCACCACGACGACGATCTGGTCGCTCCCCCCGGTCTCACGAACTTCCTCGGGACGGTGCGGGTCGACCACGACCTCACCGCCCTGACGGCCGTCCAGTTCCCGCCGGTGTCGCAGGGCCTCACTCAGACGGCCGCGCTCTTCGTGGACGGTCGCCTCTTCACGTCGTTCGGCGTGCCCGTGACGCACGCATGGCGCCCCGACCGGGTCGTCCGCTCCGCCGTCGTCGACGACTGGGGCATCACGACGACGACGGTCTGCGCGCCGCGCCGCACCGCCGTGGTCATCGACGTGGTCGTCGAGAATCGCTCGTCGCGGGAGCGGACGGTCCGGATCGCGCTCTCCGTCGCCGCGCGGGTGACGCGGTCCGCGCACGCGTGGGGGGATGCCGAATCGCCCAGCGCGCGCGACACGGCCATCGCCGCGGACGGTCGCATCCTCCTCCACTCCGCCGACGAGCGGGCCTGGAGCGTCCAGGGCCTCGACGTCCCGAGCGCGGCCCGACTGAGCGGGGTCGTCGCCGCGACCGAGGACTTCGACCTCGGCATCGGCGGCAACGGCCGAGGGGGAGAGCTCGTGGTCGAGCTCTCGATCGCGCCCGGCGCGTCCCGCCGCGTCGGCTACACGCACGCCATCGCCACCGACCGCGCGACCGCCGAGGCGACCTACGACGCCGTCTCGGCCGACGTGCCCGCGGTCGTGGCCGATGCCGAGCGCTACTGGGATGCGCAGCTGGAGGCCGCGTTCACCCCCGGCAACGGCGAGTACTCAGGGCATCTCCCCGTGCTCGACACGACCTCCGCGCCGCTGCGCCGGCTGTACTGGTGGGCCGCACTCGGCCTCATCTGGTTCCGCCGCGAGTTCGAGGGCAACGTCCTGGGACGCACCTTCGACACCCTCATGCCGAACTACTGGGGGTCCACGACCTTCATCTGGGACTACAGCCTGAGCTCGACGAGTCACGCGCTCCTGGACCCGGCCGAGATGCGGCGCCAGCTCACGCAGTGGATCCGGCTCGACATCCACTCGCACTTCGGGACGTCGTCCCTCACGGGCGAGCCCGTCGGGCGCTGGTACTCGGTCAACGACTACGCCATGACACGGCTCGTCCACGACTACGTGCGCTTCACCGGCGACACCGGGTTCCTGGACGAGGAGATCGGCGATGCCGGAACGGTGATGGCATCACTGCTGACATGGTCGCGGGCATGGCACGACCTCCGCACGGGTTCGGGGTCGGGCCTCGCCGACTACGGCGAGATCGACAACCTCCTGGAGTGCGTGAGCTCGTATACGCACGAGGTCGCGAGCCTGAACGCCGCCAACGTCTGGAACATGCGGACGGTGGCCGCCATCGCCCGGATCCGCGGTGAGACCGAGATCGCGGACGGCCTCGAGGCTGAGGCGGACGCGCTCATCCCCGCCGTGCTGTCCCTCTACCAGGATGGCGCCGGCTGTTTCGCCGCCGGCCAGCCCGACGGCAGCCGGCTGCCCGTGCGCCACTGCTACGACTTCAGCGTCGTCGGCACCACAATCGCGGGCGACCTGCCCCCGATCATGCGCGCCGAGATGACCGACTTCTTCCGTCGTGAGCTGCAGACCGAGAACTGGATGCGCGCGCTCTCGCCCTGGGATCCCGACGCGAGCTTCAGCGTGCGGCCGGACCACCAGTGGAACGGCGCCTACCCGGCGTGGCCCGCCGACGCCGGTCGCGCCCTCATCGCGCTGGGCGCCGCGGACACGCTGGTCGCGTGGCTGGAGGGCCTCTCCCGCACGGCGAACCAGGGACCGATGGGTCAGGCGCACTTCGTCGAGGAGGCGCAGCCGGGCATCGGCGGCGGCGCCCGCAAGGCGCCACCCCAGCTCCCGTACATCACGGACTGGGCCTGCTCCTCGTCCGGCGCCTGGATCGAGCTCGTCCTCGACGGCGTGTTCGGGCTGCGCGTTGCGCCGGACGGCGCCGTCACCGCCGGCGGGTGCGCGGCGCTGCTCGATCCGGACGCCGTGCTCCGTGGCGTCCGCATCGGGACGCGCACGGTCGACGTGCACGCCGACGGGCGAGTGGAGGACTCACCGGCCTGATCCCCGCCGCCCTTCGGCGGCACCCACGCGCGGGTCGCGAACAGCGATCCGCGACGACACGAAGGAGTGACGATGACACGACGGACCTGGAGGATCGCCGCTGCCGCAGCGGTCGGCGTGACGGCTCTCGCCCTCGCCCTTCCGCAGGCGGCGATGGCCGGCGGGGCAGGGAGCGGACACGGCGGTGCGGGGCAGTGCGCGCTCGCGCGCAGCACGGTCACCGCCACGGCGCACGTGGACGCCGGGCTCACCGAGCGCTTCGCGCGCTACGGCGACACCGGCGGCGGATGGACCGGCGGCGACAGCACCTTCTCGCTGCCGCTGAGCGGAGGCAGGCTCGGCTGGTTCTTCTCCGACACGTTCCTGGGAAAGGTGAACCCCGATGGGTCGCGGCCGGCCGACGCGCCGTTCGTCAACAACTCCATCGTCGTCCAGGACGCGCACGGGCTGCGCACCGTGGCGGGAGACGGCTCGGGCGCACCAGCCGGAGTCGTCCCGCCCGAGGCGGACGGCCGGTGGTACTGGGTCGGCGACCCGGCCAGCGGCCCGCGCGGCACCGTGCAGCTGCCCCTCCTGCAGTTCGAGAAGACCGGCACGGGAAGCTTCGACTTCCGCTGGACCGCCAATCGGCTCGCGATCCTCGACGGCAAGAGCCTCGCCCTGCGCACGATCGTCGACCTGCCGTCGGCGACGGGCATCAACTGGGGCTCGTGGACACTGCAGCAGGGCGCGACCACGTACATCTACGGCGTCACGGATGTGGACGGCGTGCGATCCGCGTACGTCGCGCGGACTCAGGGGCGTGACGGACTGACCGGGCACTGGACCTTCTGGAACGGCGCACGCTGGTCGGCGAGCGAGGCGGACGCCGTGCCGATCACGCCGAACGTCGCCAATGAGTTCAGCGTCGCGCCCTTCAAGGACGGCTACCTCCTCGTGACCCAGGACACGTCCGAGCTGTTCAGCACGCGCATCGTGGTCAAGGTCGGGTGCTCGCCCACCGGGCCGTTCACGGAGGCGGCCGAGCTGTACCGCACGCCCGAGACCGGCGCTCAGGGCAGTTACGCGAACGCGAACGTCTTCACGTACAACGCGCACGAGCATCCGGAACTGCGCCGCGGCAACCGCATCCTGGTCACGTACAACGTGAACTCGTTCGACAACGTGGGCGACGTCTACGACGACGTCACCATCTACCGGCCGCGGTTCGTCGACGTCGACCTGACTGTGCGCCGCTGAAGGCCGGGGGTGGCTCGGAGGGTCAGCCGCTGCTGACGGCGGCCCACACGAGCCACCCCGCGCTGTAGACCACCGAGAGGATCGCGAGAGCGAGCGCCCACCCGGCGACCACGCGGCTCTCGATCGGACGACGCAGGGCGACGATCGCCATCACGATCGCGGCGATGCCCACCGGGATCGCCCACCCGACGACGAAGGATGCTCCGAGACCCAGGAGCGCGAAGGCGAGAGCCGTGCCGGCGAGGCCTCGGGGCGGGCCGTCCGGCGATGCCTCGGGCCACGGCTGCGGCTCGCGCGCAGGCACGGACATCGGCCCGGGGCCCGGCTCGTCCGGCGCAGAGGTCGGGTCGTCGCCGGGCAGCCTCGTGCCCCCGTAGCCGCCGACCTGTCGGGCGTCGAGCGGTTCCGATCGCGGGGCGTCGCTCATGCCGCCGCCCCCTCGGCCGATGACTCCGCGACCTGGATCTCCGTCACGGGAAGGGTGGAGTCGGCACCGAAGGCGAGCGTCGACGGGGCCCGGCCGGACATGATCAGCTGCGACGCGAGCGCCGCGATCATCGCGCCGTTGTCCGTGCACAGGGAGAGCGGCGGGATGCGCACGGCGACCCCCGCGGCGGCCGCGCGGGCCAGGGTGACGTCCCGCAGCCGGCGGTTGGCGATGACGCCCCCGCCGAGCAGCAGCCGGGGCACGCCGAACCGGGTGCATGCATCGAGGGCCTTCGTGACGAGCACGTCGACCACGGCCTGGCGGAAGCTCGCGGCCACGTCGGGGACCGGGACGGCGTCGCCCGCCGCCTCGCGCTGCTCGATCCACCGCGCCACGGCCGTCTTCAGTCCGGAGAACGAGAAGTCGTAGCGGTGAGCATCCATGTCGGATGCGCGCGACAGTCCGCGCGGGAACCGGATGGCCTGCGGATCCCCCGATGCCGCGGCCCGATCGATCTCCGGGCCGCCGGGATACGGCAGCCCGAGGATCCGCGCGACCTTGTCGAACGCCTCCCCCGCCGCATCGTCCATCGTCTCCCCCAGGAGCTCGACGTCGGTCGTGAGATCGCGCACCAGCAGCAGCGACGTGTGCCCGCCGGAGACCAGGAGCGCGACGGTCGGGTATTCCAGGGGGCCCGCATCGGTGTCGAGCACGTCGGCGGCGATGTGTCCGACCAGATGGTTCACGGCATAGAGGGGCACTCCGAGCGAGACGGCGAGCGCTTTTGCAGCGCCGACGCCGACCATGAGGGCGCCGGCCAGGCCGGGACCGCTCGTGACCGCGACGGCGTCCAGGTCGTCGAGGCGGATCCCCGCTTCGGCGACGGCGGCCTCGATCGAGGGCTGGAGCGCCTCGAGGTGAGCGCGGGCGGCGACCTCGGGGACCACGCCGCCGTAGCGCGCGTGCTCGTCCATGCTGCTCGCGATCGTGTTGCTGAGGAGCGTCGTCCCCCGCACGATGCCGATGCCGGTCTCGTCGCAGCTCGTCTCGATCCCGAGCACCAGGGGCTCGCGCACGTTCACGTGCACGCCCCGGCATCGCTCGGGAGGATGTCGCGGGCGTGCGCCCACCCGCGCAGATCGAGGCGCATCACGATCGCGTCGACGTCGTCGGGCTGGTAGTACCGCGGACGGCGGCCGAGCTCGCGGAAGCCCTCCGAGGCGTACAGGCCCGCGGCCACCGGGTTGTCCGCCCGCACCTCGAGGAAGACCTCGTGCACACCGCGATCCCGCGCCTCCTCGAGGATCGTCGTCAGCAGGAGCCGGCCGCGGCCCGCGCCGCGCGCGCCGGCGTCCACCGCGATCGTCTGCACGTCGCCCTGACGGGAGCCCTCCGGGGCGCGCAGCCCCGCGTAGCCGACGAGTCGCCCGCCCTCCTCGAGGACGACGTAGCGGCCGTGCGGAGACGCGAGCTCGGCGCGCATCATCGCCTCGGACCAGGCGTCCGTGGGGAACGAGGCCCGCTCGAGCGCCATGATCGCGCCGAGGTCGTCCACCGTGGCCGTGCGCGGGGTCATGCGCCCACCCGCTTGCGGGCGGCGGGAGGCGTCACGTCCGGCGCACGGAGGTAGAGGGGGTCGTGCGGGCCGATGTCGCGCCCCGCGGCGATCGCACGCGCGGCGGCGAGCGCCAGCATCGAGCCCGAGACGCCTGCGGCGTCGTGGCGGATCGCGCCGAGGTCCGCGATCCGCGCGTCGACCTCGTCGCGCGGCGCGAGCGCCGGCCCTGCGACACGGACGGGCAGCCCGTCGTCGTCGAGACCGTCGTACACCGAGTAGGCGAACTCGCGCCGCCGCGCGTCCGTGACCACGGCGAAGCGCGGCGTGACCGCGTCCGGCTCCCCGGTGATCGCGTCGAAGAGGAGGCGCTCGAGCGCGATCGCGTCGTGGCTGACCACCGGGACGACGGGGATCGCACGGCCCAGCGCGAAGGCCCGGGCGGCGGCGATGCCGATCCGCAGCCCCGTGAACGCGCCGGGGCCCATGCCTGCCGCGACATGCGTGACGCCGGGGCCGTCGCGATCCGGGACGCCGGACGGCAGCGCGGATGCCTCCGCCAGCGCGCGCTGGAGCAGCGTGCCGATGACCTCGGCGTGCCGCAGCGTCTCGGCGCTCGCGACCTGCGAGCGCACGACGCCGTCGGCCTCGACCACGGCGACCGCCGTGCCGAGAGACGTGTCGATGCCGAGGATCACCCTTCCAGGGTAGTCGCGGCCGCGCGCACCCGCGGGCGGCTAGGGACGCCGCGAGACGGTGACGACGCGGGGCGCGTCTCCGTCGAGGTCGTCGTCCGCATCGGCGGCCGACGCGGACGCGCCGAGGTCGCGCTCGATCTCGACCTCCCACCACGTGTCGCGCAGTCCGCCGACCATCCCGCGGCCCCACTCCACCACGACGACCGAACCGTCGAGGTCCAGGTCGAGGTCGTCGAGCTCGGCCGGCGAGCCGAGACGGTAGGCGTCCACGTGGACGAGCGGCGTTCCACCGACCAGCGACGGATGCGTGCGGGCGATCACGAACGTCGGGCTCTGGACCGGACCGCGGATGCCGAGGCCCGCGCCGATCCCGCGCACGAGGGTCGTCTTCCCCGCGCCGAGGGGACCGGTCAGGACGACGAGGTCGCCCGCACGGAGCACGGCGCCGAGCGCACGCCCGAGCCCCTCCATGGCGGCGGCCGAGCTCACCTCGCGTCGTCCCGCGAACGCCTCGATGCCGCTCACGCGGAGACCTGGCGCCGCGGGACGCGGGGTCCGATCCGCGTCACGATCTCGTAGTTGATGGTGCCTGCCGCATCCGCCCACTCGTCCGCCGCGGGTGCCCCGAGCGTGGGGTCGCCGAAGAGCACGACCTCGTCGCCGACCGCGACCGGATGGTCGCCGACGTCGACCACGAACTGGTCCATCGCGACGCGGCCGGCCACCGTGAACCTCCCCGAGCCGATGCGCACGGGGCCGAGTCCGGACGCCTGCCGCGGGACGCCGTCGGCGTAGCCGACCGGCACGAGGGCGAGCGTCGTCTCCCGCGCCGTGCGATGGTCGTAGCCGTACGAGACGCCGTGACCGGCCGGCACCCGGCGCACGGCGGCGACCGCGGCCCGCACCGTCATCGCGGGGCGCAGCCCGAGGTCGGCGGACGAGCGGTCCGCGAACGGCGACAGCCCGTAGATGCCGATGCCCAGGCGGACGCAGCCCAGCCGCGCCTCGGGGAGGTCGATGGCGGCGTGGGTCGCGGCGATGTGGCGCAGGCGCGGCGCGACGCCCACCGACGCGGCGACCCCGATCGCCTCGTGGAAGAGCGCGAGGGCGGCGCGGTCGTCGTCCGGCGACGCGTTGGAGAGATGGCTGAACAGCCCGACGACGCGGACCTTGCCGATGCGCTCGAGCCGGGCCGCCTCGGCGGCCACCATCCGCCAGTCCTCCGGAGGGATGCCGTTGCGGCCGAGACCCGTCTCGAACTTCAGGTGGACGCCGACGGGCCGATCGGCCGTCGCGGCGGCGGCGGCGCGGTTGAGCTGGTCCATCGTCGAGATGCCGAGCTCCACCCCGGCCCCGGCCGCCTCGACGAACGAGGCGCCGGGCGCGAGCAGCCAGGCGACGATCGGCGCGGAGATCCCGCCGCGGCGCAGGGCGAGCGCCTCGCCGACCTCGGCCACGCCGAGCCGGGTCGCGCCCCCTTCGAGGGCGGCTGCTGCGGCGCGCACCGCGCCGTGCCCGTACCCGTCGGCCTTGACGACGGCGATGACCTCGGAGTCGGTGAGCCGGCGCAGGTGGCGCACGTTCGCCGCGATGGCCCCGACGTCGACGAGCGCCTCGCGCAGGACGCCCGCGGGGAGGGCGGTCACGCGGCGGCTCCCGCGACGGCGGAGCGGGCGTCTTCGGCTTCCGCGATCACATAGGCGGTGGCGAGGCCGGCGTCGTGCGACATCGACAGATGCAGCGTCGTGATCCCGCGGGCGGCGACGACCTCCGCGGTGGACCCGCACAGCGTGAACCAGGGCCGCCCTGAAGGCTCAGGGGTGATCTCGATCTCGGTCCAGTGCACGCCGTCGGACCCGCCGAGCGCCTTGATGAGGGCCTCCTTCGCGGCGTAGCGCGCAGCGAGCGACCGGGGCGGAAGAGGGCGTTCCGCGGGGGCGAAGAGCCGCTCGACCAGCCGCGGCGTCCGCGCCAGCGACCGCTCGAATCGCGGGATGTCGACGAGGTCGACGCCGATGCCGACGATCACTGCGGCTCCTTCCCGCCGCGATCGCGGCATCCTCGACCCTATCGCGGCGCGCGAGCGCTCAGCAGGGAGCGGGTGCGCGGGTCACTCGACGGTGACGGACTTGGCGAGGTTGCGCGGCTGATCGACGTCGAGGCCCTTGGCCGTCGCCAGGCCCATCGCGAAGATGTGCAACGGCACGACCGCCAGGAGAGGCTCGAACAGAGGTCCCGCCAGCGGGATCCGCAGCACCTCGTCGGCGAAGGGGAGCACGGCGGCGTCGCCCTCCTCCGCGACCACGATCACGCGCGCGCCGCGGGCGCGGATCTCCTGGATGTTGGAGACCACCTTGTCGTGGAGCTGCGACGACTCGCGCGGGGACGGGACGATCACGAACACCGGCTGCCCCGGCTCGATCAGCGCGATCGGACCGTGCTTGAGCTCGCCCGCGGCGAAGCCCTCGGCGTGGATGTACGAGATCTCCTTGAGCTTGAGCGCTCCCTCGAGCGCGATCGGGAAGCCCACGTGCCGTCCGAGGAAGAGGACGGAGCGGGTGTCCGCCATCCAGTGCGCCAGCTGCGTCGTGTGCTCCTGCTCGCGGTCGAGGATCCGCTGGATCTTCGCCGGGATGGCCTCGAGCTCCCGGACGTGCTGCGCCGACTCGACCGCGGTGAGCTCGCCGCGCACGCTGCCGATGTGCAGGGCGAGCAGGTAGAGGGCGGTGATCTGCGCCACGAACGCCTTCGTCGACGCGACCGCCACCTCCGGACCCGCGTGGGTGTAGACGATGGCATCCGACTCGCGCGGGATGGTCGCCCCCTGCGTGTTGCAGATCGACAGCGTCCTGGCGCCCCGCTCGCTCGCATACTTGACAGCCATCAGGGTGTCCATGGTCTCGCCGGACTGGCTGATCGACACGACGAGCGTGCGCGGGCTCAGCACCGGGTCGCGGTAGCGGAACTCGTGGGCGAGCTCCACGTCGACCGGGACGCGCGCCCACTGCTCGAGCGCGTACTTGCCGACCTGGCCGGCATAGGCGGCGGTGCCGCACGCGATGACGAGGATGCGGTCGATGTCGCGGAACAGGTCGTCCAGGCCGTCGAGCTCGGGAATGGCGACGGCGCCGTCGCTGATGCGCCCGCGGATGGTGTTCGCGACCGCCTCGGGCTCCTCCGACACCTCCTTGGCCATGAAGCTCGACCAGCCGCCCTTCTCAGCGGCGGTGGCGTCCCACGTCACCTCGAACGGCTCCACCTCGACCGGGTCGCCGTCGAAGTCGGTGACCCGCACGCCGCCCGGCGTGATGGCGACGATCTGGTCCTGACCGATCGCCAGTGCGCTGCGCGTGTGCTCGACGAACGCCGCGACGTCGGACCCGAGGAAGTTCTCACCCTCTCCGAGGCCGATGACCAGCGGCGAGTTGCGCCGCGCGCCGACGACCAGACCGGGGTGCTCCCTGTGCAGGGCGAGGAGGGTGAAGGCGCCGTCCAGCCGGCTCACGGTCGCGCGGAAGGCCGCCTCGAGATCGGCGCCGTTCGCGCGGTACTCGCGGCCCAGGAGGACCGCCGCCACCTCGGTGTCGGTCTCGCTGACGAAGTCGTAGCCCTCCGACACGAGCTCGGCCTTGAGCGCCGCGAAGTTCTCGATGATGCCGTTGTGGATGACGGCGAGCTTGCCCTCATCCGCGAGGTGCGGGTGGGCGTTGCCGTCGGTGGGACCGCCGTGCGTCGCCCAGCGCGTGTGGCCGATGCCGGTCGTTCCGTCGGAGATCGGCGCACGAGCGAGATCCTCACGGAGGATGCCGAGCTTCCCGGCTCGCTTGCGCATCCCGAGCTCGCCCGCGTCGTCGATGACGGCGATCCCTGCGGAGTCGTAGCCGCGGTACTCGAGACGGGCGAGACCCGAGAGGAGGATGTCCGTGCTCGGGCGAGGACCCACGTATCCGACGATTCCACACATGCTCTCAATCCTATGAGAGCGAGCCTGGGCATCCGCCTCGGGCGCCTCGCCGCCGGAGATCGGGTCAGAGCTTTCGCAGCAGGACGCGCTCCACCGCGTGGTCGGGCCCCTTGCGCAGCACCAGGGTCGCGCGATGACGGGTGGGGAGGACGTTCTCCTCGAGATTGGGGAGGTTGATGTCGTTCCAGTAGCCGAGCGCCCGCGTGACCGACTCCTCGTCGCTCAGGTCGGCGAACACCTTGAAGAAGGAGTTCGGGTTGCTGAAGGCGGCATGGCGGAGGGCGAGGAAGCGGTCCACGTACCACCGCTCGATGTGGGATGCGTCGGCGTCGACGTAGATCGAGAAGTCGAACAGCTCACTCACCGCCACGTCGTTCGGCGACGGCGGCGGCTGGAGGACGTTCAGCCCCTCCACGATCACGACATCGGGTCGGCGCACCGTGACGTGCGCATCGGGCACGATGTCGTAGCGCATGTGGGAGTAGTACGGTGCGCGCACCTCGTCCGCGCCGCTCTTGATCTCGACGAGGAAGTCCACCAGCGCCCGGCGATCGTAGGACTCCGGGAACCCCTTGCGCTCCATCAGCCCGCGCCGCTCGAGCTCCGCGTTCGGGTAGAGGAAGCCGTCCGTGGTGACCAGCTCGACCCGGGGGGTGTCCGCCCAGCGGCTCATCAGCTCGCGCAGGAGTCGCGCGATCGTCGACTTCCCCACCGCCACGGATCCCGCCACGCCCACCACGAACGGCGTCGTCGTGTCGGGTTCGTTGAGGAAGCCGGCGGTATCGGCACCGAGGCGCTTGGTCGCCGTCGCGTAGAGGCTGAGGAGCCTGCTGAGCGGGAGGTAGACGTCGCGGACCTCCGCGAGGTCCAGGCGATCGCCGAGCCCGCGAAGCTGCACCACCTCGGTCTCGGTGAGCGGCTGGGCCATGCCGGCGGCGAGGCGCGCCCAGTCGTCCCGGGCGATCTCGCGGTAGAGCGGCGCGACTCCGGCGGGGACGGCTGCCGCATCGACGGCTTCTTCGGCGGACATCGGCCCCATCGTATCGGCAGGTCGTCGGATAGCCTCGACGGGTGCGCCTCGGAGTCCTCGACATCGGCTCGAACACCGTCCACCTGCTGGTCGCCGACGTCCGGCCGGGGGGACGTCCGCTGGCGACGACCAGCCGGCGCACGGTCCTGCGCCTCATGCGCTTCCTCGCACCGGACGGAGCCATCCGCGAAGAGGGCATCCGGGCGCTCGAGGACGCCGCCGCGGCCGTGCGGGAGATGGCGCGGGCGGAGCGGGTGGACGAGCTGCTCGCGACGGCGACGTCCGCCGTCCGCGAGGCGACCAACGGACCGGAGGTCATCGCCCGCATCGAGACGGCGCTCGGACAGCCGTTGCAGGTCCTCGGAGGCGAGGCGGAGGCGCGCTACACGTTCCTCGCCGTCCGCCGATGGTTCGGGTGGGCCGCGGGGCAGATCCTCCTGTTCGACATCGGCGGCGGCTCGCTCGAGATCGCGGCCGGCGCAGACGAACTCCCGGAGGTCGCGGCATCCGTCCCCCTGGGAGCCGGCCGGATGACCGTGCAGTTCCTTCCCGACGACCCGCCCGGAGAGGACGCCGTCGAGGTGCTGCGCGCGCACGCGCGGGACGCGCTGGCACCCGAGGCGGACCGGTTCCTCGGGGGGCCGCGACCCGACCACGTCGTCGGCTCGTCGAAGGCCATCCGCTCGCTCGCGAAGCTGGCCGGCTATCCGGTCCCGGGCTGGAGCGGCATCGAGCGCATGGTTCTGCCGCGCGCCGCCCTCGGCTCGTGGATCCCGCGCCTCGCGCGCATCCCTGCCTCGGCGCGTCAGGAGCTGCCGGGGATCACTCCCGACCGGACCTTCCAGATCGTGGCCGGAGCCGTCGTGCTGCACACCGCCATGACGCTCATGCGCGTCGACGAGCTGGAGGTGTCGCCGTGGGCGCTGCGCGAGGGCGTCCTGCTGCGGTACATCGAGTCCTTGAGCTGGAGCGCACCGAGCATCTGAGCGACGCCTCTACGGCGTCAGCGCGAGGTGCTCGCGGACGACGGCGGCCAGACGCTCGGCCACGCGCGCCGCGACTTCGGCGTCGGATGCCTCGACCATCACGCGCACCAGCTGCTCGGTGCCCGACGCGCGCAGCAGGACGCGGCCGGCGTCGCCCAGCTCCTCCTCGGCCTCCGTCACCGCGGCGGCGACGGCGGGATGCGCCACGCGGCTGCGATCCACGTCGCGGACGTTCAGCAGGACCTGCGGATACACCGTCATGACCGATGCGAGCTCGGCGAGGGTCTTGCCCTGTCTCGCCATCTCGGCGAGGAGATGGAGGCCCGTGAGCAGGCCGTCGCCCGTGGTCGCATACTCGCTCATGATCACGTGACCCGACTGCTCGCCGCCCAGCGCGTAACCGCCCTGGTCCATCGCCTCCAGCACGTAGCGGTCGCCGACGGCCGTCTGCAGGACGGTGATGCCGTGATCGGCCATCGCGCGATGCAGCCCGAGGTTGCTCATGACGGTCGCGACGAGCGTGTCCTTCGTGAGATGACCGCGGTCCTTCATCGCCACCGCGAGGATCGCCATGATCTGGTCGCCGTCGACGATGTTGCCCTGCGCATCCACGGCGAGGCAGCGATCGGCGTCGCCGTCGTGGGCGATCCCGACGTCGGCGCCGACGCGCACCACGTGCTCGGCGAGCGAGGCGAGGTGCGTGGACCCGACCCCGTCGTTGATGTTCCAGCCGTCCGGGTCGGCGCCGATCACGGTGACACGCGCGCCGGCGTCGCGGAACGTCTCGGGTGACACGCCGGACGCCGCGCCGTGCGCGCAGTCCAGGACGACGTGGATGCCGTCCAGCCGGTGCGGAAGCGAGGCGAGCAGGTGGACGACGTAGCGGTCCTCGGCATCCGCGAACCGTCGGATGCGCCCGACGTCGGCACCCGTCGGCTGCAGCTTGGGACCGCTCATCGCGTCCTCGATGCGCTGCTCGACGACGTCGGGGAGCTTCACCCCGCCGCGCGCGAAGATCTTGATCCCGTTGTCGGGAGCGGGGTTGTGCGACGCGGACACCATCACGCCGAAGTCCGCGTCCGTCGATCCGATGAGGAACGCGGTCGCGGGCGTGGGCAGCACGCCCGCCTCGAGGACGTCCACGCCGGAGGAGGCGAGCCCGGCCGCCACGGCGGCGGCGAGGAACTCACCCGAGACGCGAGGGTCCCGGGCGACCACGGCGGTGAGGCGCCGCCCAGCGGCGCGGCGCGCCTCCGCGGAGCGACCCTGGCCCAGGACGACGGCGGTCGCCTGGGCCAGGGTGAGCGCGAGATCGGCGGTGAGAGGGCCGTTGGCCAGCCCCCGCACCCCGTCCGTGCCGAACAGCGGCATCGGAACGGTCCCGATCAGCGCTTCGAGTACTGAGGAGCCTTGCGGGCCTTCTTGAGACCCGCCTTCTTGCGCTCCTTGACACGCGCGTCGCGCGACAGGAAGCCGGCCTTCTTGAGCGTGGCGCGGTTGTTCTCGACGTCGATGCCATTGAGCGAGCGGGCGATGCCGAGGCGCAGCGCGCCGGCCTGGCCCGAGGGGCCGCCGCCGGAGATGCGGGCGATCACGTCGTACGCGCCGGTGAGGTTGAGGACCGTGAAGGGGTCCGTCACCAGCTGCTGGTGGAGCTTGTTCGGGAAGTAGTCCTCGAAGGTGCGCCCGTTCACCGTGATGGTGCCGGTGCCCGGAACCAGGCGCACGCGTGCGATGGCCTGCTTGCGACGGCCGACGGCTGCGCCGGGGACGCTGAGCACCGGGCGCTCGACCGCGACGGCCTCCTGGTCGACCGGGGTCTCCGTCGAGTAGCTCTGGGGGGTTTCGGTGGTGTCTTCGATGTTCGCCACGAGAGTGTCCTTAATCGTCTTTGCGGTGCTTACTGGGCGACCTGGTCGAGGGTGTACGTCTTCGGCTGCTGCGCACCGTGGGGGTGCTCGGCGCCGCGGTACACCTTGAGCTTGCGCAGCTGCTGGGCACCGATGCTGTTCTTGGGGAGCATGCCGCGCACGGCCTTCTCGACGGCGCGCTCCGGGTTCTTCTCGAGCAGCTCGCTGTAGGTCACCGACTTCAGGCCGCCCGGGTAGCCCGAGTGGCGGTAGGCCTTCTTCTGCTCGAGCTTCTGCCCGGTCAGCGCGACCTTGTCGGCGTTGATGATGATGACGAAGTCGCCGGTGTCGATGTGGTTGGCGAAGGTGGGCTTGTGCTTGCCCCGCAGGAGCGTGGCGGCGTGGGAGGCGAGACGGCCCAGGACGACGTCGGTCGCGTCGATGATGAGCCACTCGCGCTGGACTTCGCCGGCCTTGGGGGTGTATGTGCGCGTCACAGTAGTGCTGCTTTCTTGTTCGAACGGAGAGGTTCGTGAATCCCGCTCCGGGGTGGTTCTCCGGCCGAGGGCCGACGGAACACGCCAGTGGAGGGCTCACGTTCGCAGAGCCGTCCTGCAGAGGCACGGCACCAAAGGAACAGTTTACGGCATCCGGATGCCTCGTCCAAACCGTCCTCTCCCCCGCACCTCGTCCTGTTTCATACGATCCGCATAAGAGCCGCATGCGTATCTTCCAAGTCGGCGCTCATAGTCTCCCGCTGGATCACCGAGAGAAGGGTCGACGTCGTGGCGGACGAGATGGGGGATGCTGGCGGCACAGCCGTGGAGCACCTGGTGGCCCCGGCGGACGGTGCGGGGTCGACCCGCCCCCGACGCCGCTGGTACCGGCGGCCGCTGCTGTGGGTGGCGATCGGCGTGGTGGTCCTCGCCGTGGGCGTCGGCGCGTTCTTCGTCGTGCGCGCCTCAGCGCGGGTACAGGCGTCGCCGATCACCTATCGCGTGACCAGCACCACCCTGCAGCAGACGGTCAGCACCACCGGCACGATCGAGCCCGCGCACCAGTCCCAGCTCTCGTTCGTCTCGCCGGGCACGGTCTCGAGCGTGTCGGTGAAAGTCGGAGACAAGGTCAGCGCAGGCGAGAAGCTCGCGGCTATCGACCCCGCATCGCTGCAGAGCGATGTGACGTTGGCCGAGGCGCAGGTGGCCGAGGCCCAGGCGCAGGTGTCGGCCTCGGCCGGCGGGTCGGCGACCGAGGAGGCCTCCGCGGCCGCGCAGCTCGCGTCGGCCCAGGCGAAGCTCCAGTCGGCGCAGCAGGCGCTCACCGCCGCCACGCTCGTCTCGCCCATCGCCGGAGTGGTGGCATCCGTCGGCGTCGCCGTCGGGGACCAGGTCGGCGGCTCATCGTCGACGGGAACTTCTGCGAGCCGCACAGCGACAGGATCGCCGGGGACGGGCCAGACGACGACCACCGCCACCGCCGCGATCTCGGTCATCTCGACGGACTCGTGGATCGTGAACGCCGCGGTGGGCAGCTCCGACCTGCCCAGCATCAAGCCCGGTCTGCAGGTGCAGATCACGCCGAGCGGCGCGCAGAAGCCGATCTTCGGCACGGTCAGCTCCGCCGGCATCGTGGCCAGCTCGAGCACGGGCGGCGCGGCCTCCTTCCCCGTCGTCATCGCCGTGACAGGGACACCCACGGGCCTCTACGCGGGAACCTCGGCGAGCGTGAGCATCATCGTGAAGCAGATCGCCGACGCTCTCGTCGTACCGACCCAGGCCGTCCACACGACCGACGGCAGGACCGAGGTCACGGTCGTCGAGGACGGGCGGAACGTCGAGACCCCGGTGACGCTCGGCGAGATCGCGGGCGCGCGCACCCAGATCACGAAGGGCATCGCCGCGGGCGACACCGTCCTCATCCCCGGCTTCACCGGGAGGACCGGCACCGGAGGAACGGGCACCGGCGGCAGAACCGGCGGAGGCTTCGGCGGCGGGGGCGGCTTCGGCGGAGGCTTCGGCGGCGGGGGCGGCTTCGGCGGAGCCGGCGGTGGGTTCGGCAACCGCACCGGCGGCCAGGGGGGCAACGGATGACGCCGCAGCTGCCCATCCTCGAACTCGTCGGCGTGCGGAAGACCTACCAGACCGGCACACTGACGGTCGAGGCGCTGCGCGGCATCGACATGAGCGTCCAGGAGAGCGACTACATCGCGATCATGGGGCCGTCCGGTTCCGGGAAGTCGACGCTGATGCACATCCTCGGATGCCTCGACGTGCCGAGCGCCGGCGTGTACCGGCTGGCCGGCGAGGACGTCGGCCAGCTCGACGAGAGGCGACTCGCCGACATCCGCAATCGCCGCATCGGATTCGTCTTCCAGCAGTTCAATCTCCTGCCCGCCCTGAGCGCCTGGCGCAACGTCGAACTGCCCCTCGTCTACGCCGGCGTCCCCCGCGCGCGGCGTCGAGAGCGCGCGATCGCAGCGCTCGGTCTCGTGGGGCTGGAGGACCGGATCGACCACAAGCCGGGCGAGCTCTCCGGCGGTCAGCAGCAGCGGGTCGCGGTGGCGCGGGCGCTGGTCACCGAGCCGGCGCTCCTGCTCGCCGACGAGCCGACCGGCAACCTCGACTCCACCTCGACGCAGGACGTGCTGGCCCTGTTCGCCGAGCTCCACGCCCAGGGGCGCACCATCGTGCTCATCACGCACGAGCACGAGGTCGCCGAAGCGGCGGCCCGGACGCTCGTCATCCGCGACGGCGAGATCGTCGACGTCATCGCGCAGGAGGAGATGCGCGCGGCTGCGCGGCGGTCCGGGGCCGCCGCGGCCGCCGCCGCCCGGCTCACGGCCGGGCTCGGTCGGGTTGCGCGATGAACGGCATGGAGACGCTTCGCACCGCGTTCGACGCGATCCGCACGCGACGGCTGCGCTCGGCGCTCACCGTGCTCGGGATCCTGATCGGCATCGCCGCGGTCATGCTGACGGTCGGCCTCGGTCAGGGTGCCCAGCAGCAGGTCGAGAAGCAGATCGACTCGCTCGGGTCGAACCTGCTCGTGGTGAGTCCCGGCAGCACGACCTCGAGCGCCGGGGTGCGGGGCGGCGGCGGGTCCGCGACGACTCTCACCACGGCCGATGCGCAGATGCTCGCCGAGAAGGACGTCGCGCCCGACGTCGCGAGCGTGGCATCGGTGTCGACGACCAGCGCGGACCTCACCGCAGGGACGGAGAACTGGACGACCTCGATCGTCGGGACCACTCCGTCGTGGCTCGGCGTCCGCGCCCGCACGGTGGTCTCCGGCCGCTTCTTCACGGAGTCCGAGCTGTCGTCGTCGGCCAAGGTCGCGGTCATCGGTTCGACCACGGCCGAGAACCTGTTCGGCGTACGAGACCCGGTGGGGCAGACCCTCACGGCGGGCGGCATCCAGCTCACCGTCATCGGCGAGCTCAACACCGCGGGCTCGACGGTGGGAGGCGATCAGGACGACCAGCTCGTCATCCCCTCGACGACGTGGGCGACCGCGTTCTCGACGGCCGGTGGATCATCCGTGTCGGCGATCTACCTCGAGGCGCGCAGCGGCGACGATCTGTCGGCGGCGTACCAGGAGGCGACGAACGCCCTGCTCACCAGCCACGGCGTCACTGCGACGACAGCGGACTTCACCGTCTCGAGCCAGGCCTCGCTCGTGCAGACGGCGACCAGCACGACGCAGATCCTGACCGTCCTGCTCGGAGGCATCGCGGCGATCTCCCTGCTGGTGGGCGGGATCGGCGTGATGAACATCATGCTCGTCTCGGTGACCGAGCGGATCCGCGAGATCGGACTGCGGAAGGCTCTCGGCGCCACCCCCGGCGCGATCCTTCGGCAGTTCCTCGTCGAGGCGAGCCTGTTGGGCCTCGTCGGAGGCGTGCTCGGCATCGTCGTCGGCGTGATCGGCGCACTCCTGCTCCCCGCGGTGATCGGCTACACCGTGTCCCTCTCCGTCGGCGCCACCCTCACGGCACTGGCCGTCTCCCTCATCATCGGCGTCCTCGCCGGTGTCTACCCCGCACGTCGCGCCTCGCGACTCGCACCCATCGACGCACTCAGGACCGAATGACATGAAGCGCACACACCTCATCGCCGCCGCATCCCTCGCCCTCGTCGCGAGCATCGCACTCGCCGGCTGCAGCGCGAAATCGTCGGACTCCTCTCCGGCGGGCCCGAGCGCTTCGTCTGCTCCGCGCGGGTTCGCGGGCGGCGGACCGGGTGCCGCTCCCGGGGTCTCCGGCGAGGTCGCGCAGATCGACGGCAGCACCGCGCAGGTGCAGAGCAGGCAGTCCCAGACGGCGGTCAGCTGGACGGGCAGCACGAGGTTCACGGACCAGACCGCCGCCACGGCGGCGGATGTCGCCGTGGGCGACTGCATCATCGCGCGTCCCCGCACGTCGGCGGACGGGGCCGGGGCATCCACATCCTCCCGCACGATCGCGGCCGCCACCATCGAGATCACGCCCCGGACGAACGGACGATGCACCGTCGCCGGCTTCGGCGGGCGCGGGGTGCGACCGGGGATCCGTCCCACCGCGGCGCCCGGCGGAGGGATCGGGGGCGGCGACCGCAGCGGGTCCACCCCGCCCGCGGGAGCCCGATTCAGCGGGGCGGGGTTCGGCGCCATAGGTGAGGTGACGGCGGTCGGGGACGGCAGCTACACCGTGGCGGTGGAGCGCTTCGGGCGCTCCGGCACCGCCACCCCGGGCCCGTCCGAGACGCCGCTGACCACCTCCGACACAGTCACCTTCACATCGGACACCGTCTTCACCGCACTGAAGTCCGCCGACGCGTCTGCCGTCAAGGTCGGCGTGTGCGTCGCGGCTCTCGGGAAGACGGATGACACGGGGGCACTTTCCGCCACGTCGATCGCGGTGAGCGCCCCCCTCGACGGCACGTGCTCCAGCGGCCTCGGCGCGGGGCGGGGCGGAACCGGCGGCGGCTCCGCCGACTCGGGGTCCTCGAATGGCTGACCCGCATCGGCGGCGCGCCTGGTGGATCGGCGGCGGGGTCGCCGCCGTCGTCCTGGTCGTCGGCGGCGGGGTCGGAGCCTACGCAGCGACGTCGTCGGCGGGGACTGCGTCCGACTATCGCACCGTCGTCGCGTCGAAGGGGCCCGTGCAGCAGACGCTCTCGCTCTCGGGCACCGTGCAGCGCGTGAGCCAGGTGACGGCGGCCTTCCCTGTCAGCGGCACCGTCGCATCGGTGTCCGTGCAGGTCGGCGACACCGTCACCCCGGGTCAGCCCTTGGCCGCGATGGACCCCACGGCCCTGCGCGCGGCACTGCTCGCCGCCCAGGCGACCCTCGCCCAGGATCAGGCGTCCCTCGCCGCCGACCAGGCCGGATCGAGCACCGGCGCCACGACCGCGCCGACGGGGGCGACGGCGAGTTCGAGTGGCGCGTCGAGGCCGGCGAGCACGTCGGCTTCCCTGACCCAGGGGCTCGGGCGGGCCGAGGCCGCCCTGACGACCGTGCAGCGTCTTCTCGGACAGGTCGATCAGCTCTGCGCGCCCGTATCCGGCTCGAGCGGGTCCGGCTCGGGGCCCACCAGCTCGCCCGCGCCCACGGGCTCCTCGAGTCCGACGCCGACTCCCACGCCCACCCAGACTCCCACTCCTACCCCCACTCCCACTCCCACGTCGACGTCCACTCCGACGCCGACCCCTGCGCCCACTCCCACGCCCACCGGCGGGACAGGATCCACTCCGACACCTGCGCAGGTCGCGGCGTGCGTGTCGGCGCTGCACACGACCGTGCAGGCGCTGCAGGGCGCGGAGAGCGCCGTGTCGCATCTCGTCCAGCAGGTGGCTGCTTCGTCGAAGTCGGCCGCGTCGTCGGGGAACGCCGCCGCAGGTGCGGTCCAGGGCGGGAGTTCACCGCGCACCACGGCATCGTCCGGCGGAGCAGCGCGAGTGGCGTCCGACGAGGTCGCCATCCTCCAGGATCAGCAGGCCGTGTCGACCGCGCAGACGAACGTGGATGCCGCGAACCTGACTGCGCCGATCGGCGGCACCGTGGCAGAGGTCGATCTGGTGGCGGGGTCGGCGGCGAGCACCGGATCGGGGATCGTCATCGTCGGGCCGGGGGCCGCCGTCGTCACGGTCGACGTCCCTCTCTCCGAGATGGCCGTCCTCAAGACTGGCATGGCGGCCCACGTCGTTCCCGACGGTGCCGTCGACACGGTCGACGGCACCGTCGAGTCGATCGACCTCCTCCCCGTCAGCAGCACGTCCGGTTCGCCCACCTACCCGGTGAGGATCCTCGTGACCGCGCCGACGGCGTCGCTGGCGAGCGGGGCGAACGCGACGGCGCAGATCGTCGTGGGTTCGACGACGGATGCCCTTCGCGTCCCTGCCTCCGCGATGTCCGGACGGACCGGGGATGCGGCGAGCGTCACGGTCCTCGTGGACGGCCGCGCGACGCCGACTCCTGTCACGGTGGGCGCCGTCGGCGGCGGATGGGCGCAGATCCTCACGGGCCTCAGCGCCGGTGAGCGCGTGGTGCTCGCCGACGCCGCGCAGGCCCTTCCCACGACCACGACCGGATTCGCGGGCCGGCTGGGCGGCGCATTCGGCGGCGGATTCGCGCGCCAGGGTGGGTCGCGCGCGGGCACCGGCGGCTGACGCGGAGCGGAGCGGCCGACCGTCGAGTGGCACTCCGCGGCGGCATCCGTCAGACTCGGGGAGAACATTGCCTGAGGGGGACGGATCGGGGTATGAAAGGCATCATTCTGGCTGGGGGGTCCGGGACGCGGCTGCATCCGATAACGCTGGGCGTGTCGAAGCAGCTCATCCCGGTCTTCGACAAGCCCATGGTCTACTACCCGCTGTCGACGCTGATGCTCGCCGGGATCCGCGACATCCTCGTGATCACGACCCCGCACGACGCGCCGTTCTTCGAGCGCCTGCTCGGCGACGGCTCCCAGTTCGGGATCTCGCTGACCTTCGCACAGCAGCCCTCTCCCGACGGTCTCGCCCAGGCGTTCACGATCGGCGCCGACTTCATCGGCGACGATGACGTGGCGCTCGTCCTCGGCGACAACCTGCTCTACGGTCCGGGGCTGGGCTCGCAGCTGAAGCGCTTCTCCGGCATCCAGGGTGGAGCGGTGTTCGCATACTGGGTCGCCGACCCGCACGCGTACGGCGTGGTCGAATTCGACGAGGCCGGACGCGCCGTCTCGCTGGAGGAGAAGCCCGCCGAGCCGAAGAGCAACTACGCCGTCCCCGGCCTCTACTTCTACGACAACGACGTGGTCGAGATCGCGCGGCGCCTCCAGCCGAGCGCCCGCGGCGAGTACGAGATCACCGACGTGAACCGCGAGTACCTCTCGCGGGGCACGCTCCAGGTCGAGGTCCTCCCCCGGGGGACGGCGTGGCTCGATACCGGCACGTTCGACCAGATGACCGACGCGGCCGACTACGTGCGCACGATCGAGCGACGCACCGGGATGAAGATCGGCGCGCCCGAGGAGGTCGCCTGGCGGCAGGGGTTCCTGTCGGACGGCGAGCTGCGCGAGCGTGCGGAGAAGCTGGTGAAGTCCGGGTACGGCTCGTACCTGCTCGAACTGCTGGAGAGAGGACACTGATGGCACGCCTGCTGGTCACGGGGGGTGCCGGATTCATCGGCTCCAACTTCGTCCACCACGTCATCGAGAACACCGATCATCACGTCACGGTGCTCGACAAGCTGACGTACGCCGGCAATCGCGCGTCGCTCGCCGGGCTCCCGGAGGACCGCCTGACGTTCGTGCACGGCGACATCGGGGACGCGGCGCTCGTCGACGGCCTCTTCGCCGAGGCGGACGCCGTCGTGCACTACGCGGCCGAGTCGCACAACGACAACTCGCTGCACGACCCCCGTCCGTTCCTCGACACGAACATCATCGGCACCTACACGCTGCTCGAGGCCGCACGGCGCCACGGCACCCGGCTCCACCACATCTCCACCGACGAGGTCTACGGCGACCTGGAGCTCGACGACCCGGCCCGGTTCACCGAGACCACCCCGTACAACCCGTCGTCTCCGTACTCCTCGACGAAGGCGGGCAGCGACCTGCTCGTCCGTGCGTGGGTGCGCTCGTTCGGCGTGCAGGCGACGATCTCGAACTGCTCCAACAACTACGGGCCCTACCAGCACGTGGAGAAGTTCATCCCGAGGCAGATCACGAACGTCATCCGCGGCATCCGCCCCAAGCTCTACGGCGCAGGTCACAACGTGCGCGACTGGATCCACGCGGACGACCACTCGTCGGCGGTGCTGACGATCCTCGAGCGGGGCGAGATCGGCGAGACGTACCTGATCGGCGCCGACGGAGAGAAGGACAACACGTCCGTCGTGGAGCTCATCCTCACCCTCATGGGCCAGCCGGCCGATGCGTACGACCACGTCACCGACCGGGCCGGCCACGACCTCCGCTACGCCATCGACTCGACGCGACTGCGCACGGAGCTCGGCTGGCGGCCGCGGTTCGGCGATTTCGAGTCGGGGCTCGCCGACACCATCGAGTGGTACCGGACGAACGAGACGTGGTGGGCGCCGGCGAAGGACGCGACCGAGGCGTTCTACGCGTCGAAGGGTCAGTGACGTGGTGGAGTTCGGCAGGCCGCTGCGGCCACTCCCGACACCCATCCCCGGCCTGGTCCTGTGGGAGCTGCCCGTCCATGGCGACAACCGCGGTTGGTTCAAGGAGAACTGGCAGCGCGAGAAGATGGTCGCGGCGGGACTCCCCGACTTCGGGCCCGTGCAGAACAACGTGTCGTTCAACGACGCGCCCGGAACGACGCGCGGGATCCACGCGGAGCCCTGGGACAAGTGGGTGTCGGTCGCGACCGGCCGCGTGTTCGGCGCCTGGGTCGATCTGCGCGAGGGACCGACCTTCGGCACCGTCTTCACCGCCGAGATCGACGCGTCGCGCGCCATCTTCGTCCCCCGCGGTGTGGGCAACTCGTATCAGACCCTCGAACCGGACACCGCGTACACCTACCTGGTCAACGACCACTGGTCGCCCGAGACGAGCTACACGTTCCTGAACCTCGCGGACGAGACGGTCGCCATCCCGTGGCCGATCCCGCTCGCCGAGGCCGAGCTCTCCGCGAAGGACCTCACCCACCCGCGCCTGGCCGAGGTGACGCCCGTGCCGCCGCGGAGGATCCTCGTGCTCGGCGCCAACGGACAGCTGGGTCTGGCGCTGCGCGCCGAGTACGCGGATGCCGCGCACGTCGAGTTCGCCTCACAGGCGGACCTCGACCTCACCTCCCCCGACCTCCCGGCCGCGCGTCGATGGCGCGACTACTCCGCGATCATCAACGCCGCCGCGTACACCGCGGTCGATGCCGCGGAGACCGCGGAGGGACGCCGCGACGCCTGGGCGGCGAACGTCACGGGTGTGGTCGCCCTCGCCCGCGTCGCCGCGGAGAACGACATCACTCTCGTGCATGTCTCGAGCGACTACGTGTTCGACGGCGCCGCGGACGCCGCCTACCGCGAGGACGATCCGCTCTGCCCGCTCGGCGTCTACGGTCAGACCAAGGCCGCCGGCGACGCCGCCGTGACGACCGCGCCCCGGCACCTGGTCGTCCGCACCTCCTGGGTCATCGGGGAGGGCCGCAACTTCGTGCGCACCATGGCGTCGCTCGCCGAGCGCGGGGTCGACCCGAGCGTGGTCGACGACCAGGTCGGGCGCCTCACGTTCACGGACGACCTGGCCCGCGGCATCCGGCACCTCATCGAGGCGGGCGTCCCGTCCGGGGTCTACAACCTCACGGGATCCGGCGCACCGGCATCCTGGGCGCGCGTCGCGAAGTGGGTCTTCGAGCTGACGGGGAACGATCCCGCCCGCGTGACGCCGGTGTCCACCGAGGAGTACTACGCGTCGTCGACCGGCCCGGTGGCCCCTCGTCCGCGCAACAGCGTGCTCGACCTGGAGAAGATCGCCGCGACCGGATTCGAGCCGCGCGACGCCTACGCGGCGCTGCGGGACTACCTCCGCGCGTGAGGGCGGCCGGCGTCAGAGCTGGCGCTGGTTGTTGCGCCGCGTCGTGTGGATCGGGATCGCCATCGCGGCCGACACGAGCAGGATCCCCAGGATGAAGATCACGGCCTGCCAGCCCACCACCGAGAACGCGAGGCCGAAGCAGGCGATGCCGACGATGAAGAGCAGGATCGAGACGATGAACATGCGGGTCCCTCCCGGGGATACGGTGCGAGTCCAGGCTACCGCGGGTTGACGCGGACCGCTGTCGCGGCTGCGCGCCGCACGTGCGCGCGGACGATCACGCCGCCCCTTCGGCGGCCACGGCGGTCACCTCTGCGCTGACCAGGATCGGAAGGTGGTCGCTGAGCCCCTGCGGAAGGGTGCGGATGCGCTCGATGTCGAATCCGACGGACGTGGCGAAGTCGTAGTGGCCCCGGAAGAACCGGTACCGGGTATAGGTGCGCGAATCGCTCAGAGTCAGCTCGTAGCCCTGCTCGCGGACCTTCTGCCCGAGGTTCTCCTTGAAGACCGGGTAGTTGTAATCGCCGACCATCAGCACGGGCAGTCCGTCGCCGAGCTGCTGCAACTCGGCGAGCGCCGTGCGGATCTGATGCCGGCGCAGCGAGTTGAGGGCGGTCAGCGGGGCGGCGTGGAAGGACGCGACGATGAACTCGCGTCCGCTGTCGATATCGAGGAGACGCACGCCGAGCATCCGCTCCTCGGCCGGCTTCAGCACCCGGTCGTGGAGCGACTTCTTGAGGGCGATGGAGCGGACCTCTTGCGGACGATACATGTCCGCGCGGTAGTACACCGCCAGACCGAGCCGGTTGCGCTGCGTCGCGTCCGCCAGCCGGAGGCCGCCGATCGCGGCAGGGACGTCCGTCGTGTCGACCTCCTGGACGCACAGCACATCGACGTCGTGGCGCTCCACGAGTGACTCGAGCTCGGCGGCCGCGCGATGCTTGCGCAGGTTGTAGGAGATGACCTTCATCGTGCCCCCAGCCTAGGCATCCGCTGTGACCGGCGGACGACCTCTGCGCGAATGCATAGCGAACGACGGGCTATCCCGCATCGCGACGTGCCCGCGTCTGCTCGGCGCGGGCAGCGAGGAGGTCGTCGGCGGGATAGCCGATCTCGCGCAGCGTGAGTCCGCGCGCGGCCAGGACGGTGAACCCGCTCGTGCGCTGGGCGTCGTCGCGCAGGCGTGCGACGTCCGCGACCTCGAGGCGGCCGGCGCCGACCGCGGCGCACGCGCCGACGAGGGCACGCACCATCGAATGGCAGAACGCGTCGGCCTTGACGTCGGCGACCAGCACGCCCTCCGCGTCGCGACGCCACTGGAAGACGAGGAGGGTACGGATCGTCGTCGCCTCCTCGCGCGCCTTGCAGTAGGCGGCGAAGTCGTGGAGGCCAACCAGCGAGCGCGCGGCGGCATCCATGCGGGCCACGTCGAGCCGGCCACGCACGGTCGTGGTCCGCAGGCGCTCGAGCGGATCGTAGCCGCTCACGTCGTCGGCGACGCGGTACTCGTAGCGCCGCCAGACCGCGCTGAAGCGCGCGTCGAACCCTTCGGGCGCCACGGTCGCGCGGCGGACGGCGAGGTCGCTGTACGCGCCGAGCGCCCCTCGCACACGGTGCGCGAGCCGGCCCACGGGGTCGGATGCCTCCTCCCGCCGGGTGGTGGCACGCAGTCGTTCCTCCTGAGCGGCGTCGAGGTCCAGGTGCGCCACCTGGCCGTGCGCGTGCACTCCGGCATCCGTCCGTCCGGCGACGACCAGCGAGACCTCTCCGCCGAGGATGCGCGCGATGGCGTCCTCGAGTGCGCCTTGCACGGTGCGAAGACCCGGCTGGCGCGCCCAGCCGCGGAAATGCGTCCCGTCGTACGCGATGTCGAGCCTGATCCGCACGGCTCCAGCCTAGCCAGCGCGCATCCGCCGCTCCCGGTCGCGCTCCCGGGCGCCGTCGGCGCGGGAACGTAGAATTGCACTCTCGTCCGATCCGGAACATCGCACATGTCCTCCCCCGCTTCCCCCTCGCTCCGGCCTGCGCGCTACGCAGGCCTCGACGGTCTGCGCGCCCTGGCCGTGGGCCTCGTGGTCGTGTACCACCTGTTCCCGCAGTGGCTGCTGCGATCCGGTTTCGTGGGCGTCGACGTCTTCTTCGTCATCAGCGGGTTCCTGATCACCTCGCTGCTGCTGCGCGAGCGCGAGGTCACCGGCCGCATCCATCTGGTGGTGTTCTGGCGCCGCCGGGCACGACGTCTGCTGCCCGCCCTCGCCGTGATGGTGACGGTGTGCGCCACGTGGGCGTGGCTGGTGGGAGGCGACGTCCTCGTGCGGCTGGGCTGGCAGGTGCTGGGAGCCGCCACGTTCAGCTACAACTGGCTGTCCGTCGCCGGGGGCTCGGGGTACTTCTCCGCCGACACGCCCGAGCTGTTCCGCAACCTGTGGTCGCTCGCCGTCGAGGAGCAGTTCTACGTGCTGTGGCCGCTGCTGCTGCCGCTGATCCTGGTCCTGCCGCGGGCATGGGCGCGCGCGGCACTCGCCCTCGTGCTCGCCGCGGGCTCCGCGGTCTGGATGGGAGTGGTCGCCTCCGACGGCGGCGACCCGACGCGCGCGTACTTCGGCACGGACACGCACGCCTTCGGCATCCTGCTCGGCGTCGCACTCGCGTTCGTGCTGCCGCGGCTCCTCATCGCACCGCCTGCCTGGCTCGAGGGCCGCGTCGCCCGTGCGGTGGGCCTGACGGTCGGGCTGGCGACCGTCGTCGGGCTCGTCGGCGTCGCCATGCTGCCCGCCGGCGACGGGATAGGGACGTTTCCGGGCGTTCTCCTCGCCGCCAGCGTCCTCACCGCTGTCGCCATCGTCGCGGGGGTCGCGCCGCGCTCGTGGTTCGGGCGCGCCGTCGATGTCGCTCCCCTGCGGTGGATCGGCGACCGCTCGTATGCCATCTACCTGTGGCACTGGCCGGTGCTGGTGCTTCTCGTCGCGTCCGCGCAGACGGGACCGGCGGATGCGACGGTGCCCGTCTGGCTGGGACTGCTGACGCTCGCCCTCACGCTCGCCGCCGCCGAGCTCTCCTACCGCTTCGTCGAGCGTCCCGTCCGTCGCCGGGGTTTCCGCGGGTCGCTGCGGGAGCTGCGCGCACGGCTGGCCGGCACACCGCGATCCCGCTTCGGCGCCCTGGCGACTCTCGCGGTGGCACTCGGCGTCGTGAGCGGCACCACGGCCGCGATCGCGGCGGCGCCCGCCCGATCCTCGGGCGCGGATGTCGTCGCCGCGGGCGCGGAGGCCCTCCGGCAGGCATCCGCGTCTCCGGCCGTCTCGCCGCCGCTCGCCCCACCCACGCCACGCCCGTCGACGTCCGCCGCGGATCCGGGTCCCGTACCGGCGCCCACGCCGAGCGCCGTGGGCGGCGGCCAGATCACCGCGGTGGGCGACTCCGTGATGCTCGCCTCGGCACCGGCACTGCTCGAGCGGTACCCGGGGGCTCAGATCGACGCGAAGGTATCTCGATCGATGTATGCCGCTCCGGGCATCCTCCGCGCGCTCGCGGCGGCGGGGCAGCTCCGGACGTACGTCGTGCTCGCCCTGGGCACGAACGGCGCCATCGACACGGGTTCGCTGGACCAGGTCCGCGAGATCATCGGCCCGCAGCGCACGCTCGTGCTCGTCAACGCCTACGCTCCGCGGTCCTGGATCCCGGGCGTCAACCGGACGATCTCGGACTACGCCGCGCAGCACCCCGGCGTCGTCGTCGCGGACTGGTCGGATGCCATCGCGCCGCACGTGGGCCTCCTCGCCGGCGACCACATCCACCCGGGGATGGCGGGCGGGCGGATCTTCGCGGCCAGTGTCGGCGACGCGATCGCCGCCGCAGAGGAGGCCAAGGCCCGCGCGCAGTACCTGATGGCGCTGCGGGCGTACCGGCTCGCCCATCCGTACCTTCCGGAACCGCACTAGCCGGCCGCGATGACGAGCTTCCGCTCCCGGCTCGCGCTCTCGCTGCGCTCCGCAGCGGTGACCACCGCGGCCGCGCTCGTGACGCTCGCCGTCGCCGTGCTGCTCGACCCCGAGCCCGGTCCCGCGATCTTCGGCATGCTCCTGGCCGTCTCGCTATCGCGCAGTCAGCTCGAGCGCGACCTGCGCGGGCGGCTCGAGGCGGGTCTCGTGCTCCCGCTCGTCGCCCTGATGGGTGCGGGCGTCGGTGCGCTCCTCGTCTCCCTCCCCTGGCTCGGCGCCCTGGTGTTCACGCTGGCCGTCACGCTCTCCGTGTACCTCCGCCGTTTCGGCGAGCTCTGGCGACGGATCGGCGGGCTCATCGCACTGCCGTTCACCGTCCTCCTCGTCGCGCCGCTGCAGAGCGAGCGTCTGGGACCCGGGGGAAGCCTCCTGGTGACGCTCGCCGTCGGCGTCACGGCCTGGATCGCGGTCACGGTGCTCCAGCTCGCGGCGGCGCGTCTGGGCGCGCTGACGCCTGCGTCCGTCCGTCCTCCCGCGCCGTCGGAGGGTTCGCCGTCGCCGCGCACCCCACCGCGCCTCGATGCGACGACCCGCCTCGCTGTCCAGATGGGGGCAGCGGTGGGGATCGCGTTCGTCGTCGGCTACCTCGTGTTCCCGGACCGGTGGTCGTGGATCGTGCTGACGGCCCTGCTGGTCACCGTCGGGAATGCCGGTCGCGCGGATGTGACGCACAAGGCGGTGCAGCGCGTCATCGGCGCAGGCGTCGGATCGGTGATCGCGCTCGTGCCGCTCCTGCTGCCCCATCCGGCACCGGTCGTGGCCATCGGGATCGCACTCGTTGCCCTCTTCGCTGGACTCGCAGCGCGTCCATTCGGGTATCTGTGGTGGACGCTCGCCGTGACGGTCGTGCTCGCGCTCGCGCAGAGCGTCACCGCCGGACGGTTTTCCCTGCTCGAGCGGTGGGAGGAGATCGCGCTCGGCGCGGTGATCGCCGTCGCGGTGGCCTGGCTGCTGCTCCCGGTGCGTTCGGAGTCCACCGTGCGTCGCCGGCTCGCCGACCTCCTGTCGGCGACGGCGGACTGGCTCGAGATCGTCACCGCACCGGAGAGAGCACCGGACGCCGGCGACGCGGATGCGCCCCGCGCGCGGGTGGACGTGGCGCTCGCGCGCGTGACGAGGGTCGCCGCCCCCTTCGACGCGGCCCGGCGCTGGCTTCCGCCGTCCTGGCGTCCGCGCGCGTGCGGGTGGCTCGACACGACTCGGAGCGCCGTCGCACTGCTCCTCGATCGGCCGCGGATCGGAGCGCGCCGTCCCCTCGGCGCCGTCCGACGCTCGCTGCGCGCACCCGACGAGCTCCAGGCGGCCCTCGACGCGCTCCTCGAGGCCGCATCCGGGAGCTGACGGGGCCGGAGATGAGAGACGGCCCGCGCACCGAGGTGCATGGGCCGTCTCTGCGAAGGGTCTTACTCGGACTTCTCCTCGGCCGGCGTCTCGTCCGCGGCATCCGCGGCCGGAGCGTCGTCGGGGGTCTCCTCGACCGCGGCGTCGGCAGCGGCGGCCTCGGGGGTCTCCTCCGCCGGAGCCTCCTCGACAGGGGTCTCCTCCGCGGCGGGCGCCGGGGTCGCCGACTCCGCCTTCGCCGACTTCTTGACCGACGTCGCCTTCTTGGTCACGGGCTCGAGGACGAGCTCGATGACCGCCATCGGCGCGTTGTCGCCCTTGCGGTTGCCGATCTTCGTGATGCGGGTGTAGCCGCCCTCACGCTCGGCGACCAGCGGCGCGATCTCGGTGAAGAGGACGTGCACGACCTCCTTGTCGCCGATGACGCTCAGCACGCGACGACGCGCGTGGAGGTCGCCACGCTTGGCGAACGTGATGAGGCGCTCGGCGAGCGGACGCACGCGCTTCGCCTTCGTCTCGGTGGTCTGGATCGACTTGTGCGTGAACAGCGCAGCGGCGAGGTTCGCGAGCAGCAGGCGCTCGTGGGCGGGGCCGCCTCCGAGGCGGGGACCCTTGGTGGGCTTAGGCATTGTTGATTACTCCAGGGTGAAAGTCGATCGGGCGATCAGGCGGTCTCGTCGTCGTAGCCGCCGTAGAAGTGCGCGCCGTCGAACCCGGGGACCGAGTCCTTCAGCGACAGGCCGAGCGACGTCAGCTTGTCGCGCACCTCGTCGACCGACTTCTGGCCGAAGTTGCGGATGTTCATCAGCTGGGTCTCGGACAGAGCGACGAGCTCGGAGACCGTGTTGATGCCCTCACGCTTCAGGCAGTTGTACGACCGCACCGACAGGTCGAGGTCCTCGATGGGCATCGACAGCTCGTTCGACAGGACCGTCTCGACCGGCGCGGGGCCGATCTCGATGCCCTCGGCGTCGACGTTCAGCTCGCGGGCGAGGCCGAACAGCTCGGTCAGCGTGCGACCGGCGGACGCCACGGCGTCGCGCGGGGCGATGGAGGACTTCGACTCCACGTCGAGCACGAGCTTGTCGAAGTCGGTGCGCTCGCCCGCACGCGTCGCGTCGACGCGGTAGCTGACCTTGAGCACCGGCGAGTAGATCGAGTCGATCGGGATCTGCCCCGCCTCGGCGTACTCGTTGCGGTTCTGCGTGGCCGACACGTAGCCGCGGCCGCGCTCGATCGTGAGCTCGAGCTCGAAGCGCGCGGTGTCGTTCAGGGTCGCGATGACCAGTTCGGGGTTGTGCACCTCGACGCCGGCCGGAGCGGAGATGTCGGCGGCGGTGACCTCACCGGCGCCGGTCTTGCGCAGGTACGCCGTGATCGGCTCGTCGCGCTCGCTGGAGACGACCAGCTGCTTGATGTTGAGGATGATCTCGGTGACATCCTCCTTGACACCCGGAATGGTGCTGAACTCGTGGAGGACGCCGTCGATGCGGATGCTGGTGACCGCCGCCCCCGGGATCGAGGACAGAAGGCTGCGACGCAGCGCATTGCCGATGGTGTAGCCGAAGCCGGGCTCCAGGGGCTCGATGATGAAGCGGCTGCGGAACTCCCCGATCTTCTCCTCGGTCAGGGTGGGACGCTGTGCGATGAGCACTATGTGTTCCTTTCGTGCGACGTGCCCGCTATATGACACGTGCAGTGGGTGAGGTGTTGAGTTTTATCCGTGGGATGCCTCGTGGCGAGGCATCCGAAGCGTCGGGCCGACCGGGGAGCAGGCGCAGTCCCGCGACTGCTCCCGGCGGTCAGCCGTGGAGGATGTCAGACGCGGCGGCGCTTGGGCGGGCGGCAGCCGTTGTGCGCCTGGGGCGTCACGTCCTGGATCGAGCCGACCTCGAGGCCGGCGGCCTGCAGCGAGCGGATCGCGGTCTCGCGGCCCGAACCCGGACCCTTCACGAAGACGTCGACCTTCTTGACGCCGTGCTCGGCGGCCTGACGGGCGGCCGACTCGGCGGCCATGCCGGCCGCGTACGGCGTCGACTTGCGGGAGCCCTTGAAGCCCACGCCACCCGACGACGCCCAGCTGATGACGGCGCCCGAGGGGTCCGTGATCGAGACGATCGTGTTGTTGAACGTCGACTTGATGTGGGCGTGGCCCAGCGCGATGTTCTTCTTCTCCTTGCGGCGCGGCTTGCGCGCGGCGGACTTGGCCTGTGCCATGAGTTCTCTTCTCCTAAACCTTCAGGGCGCGCTTACTTGCGGCCGGCCTTCTTCTTGCCGGCGACGGTGCGCTTCGGGCCCTTGCGGGTGCGAGCGTTCGTCTTGGTGCGCTGGCCGCGCACGGGAAGGCCGCGACGGTGGCGGATGCCCTCGTACGAGCCGATCTCGACCTTGCGGCGGATGTCTGCGGCGACCTCGCGGCGCAGGTCACCCTCCACCTTGTAGGTGCCCTCGATGTGGTCGCGGAGCGCGATGAGCTGGTCATCGGTGAGGTCCTTGACGCGGATGTTCTCGTCGATCTCCGTCGCCTTGAGGATCTCGTTCGAGCGGGTACGGCCGATGCCGTAGATGTAGGTCAGGGCGATGACCACGCGCTTGTCGCGCGGGATGTCGACGCCGGCGAGACGTGCCATGCGGCTCTCCTAGGAGTGTCGTGGAGGTGTGGAGCAGGATCGGTGCCCGGGCCTCCGCCCGAGGTGTCCCCTCTCGCGAGGTTCTGATCCTGCCGTTGTGTGTATTGAGTTGTGTCCGGATGCCGCGACCCGCGGCATCCGGAAAGCCTGCGGACTAGCCCTGACGCTGCTTGTGGCGCGGGTTCGACTTGCAGATGACCATGACGCGGCCGTGACGGCGGATCACCTTGCAGTGGTCGCAGATCGGCTTGACGCTCGGGTTGACCTTCATGTTGCTTCCTGTTCGCTGTCTTCGCCGGGCGGGCACGGATGCCCGGGGCGTTACTTCTCGACCGGTCTAGCGGTAGCGGTAGACGATGCGCCCGCGGGTCAGGTCGTAGGGGCTCAGCTCCACGACCACGCGGTCCTCCGGGATGATGCGGATGTAGTTCTGCCGCATCTTTCCGGAGATCGTGGCGAGGACCTTGTGTCCGTTGCTCAGCTCGACGCGGAACATCGCGTTGGGCAGTGCCTCGGAGATCACGCCTTCGATCTCGATGACCCCGTCTTTCTTCGCCATACGCTCGCTAACAGTTCTGCAGACCGGTCGATCTGCGGTGGATGGGATTGCGGTGCCGAGACACGCCGATAAAGGCGCAAGGCACCAAAGATTCAGTGTACGTGATAACGGGGCCCCCGGCAACTCGCCGGAGGCCCCGCCGAGAGGGGTACGTTCTCAACTTCCCATCGCTTGTCAGCCCAGAGGGCGCAGTCAAGGTGACTGCGCATCGAGACTGGCAACTAACTCCGTTGACCGGTACCACCAGAAATGGGGGTTTCAGGGAACCCGGTTCGGGTCTACTTCAGGCGGGCCAGAATGTCGGTCTGGGGGTTCATCGTGACGCCGACCATTGCACCATTCACAACGAGCGTCGGGGTGCCGTTAGCACCCGTCGGCAGCTGCCACTTCGCCGCGAACTGCATGTAGCGGTTGTCGTTGATGGCCTTCTTGAGATCGTCGGTGACGTTGACGCCTGCCTTCGAGGCGACGTCGATGATCTGCTTGTTCGTGAGGCCGGCGGTGTTCTCCCCCGGCTGATCAGCGTAGAGAGCCTCGAGGAACGCGTACGCGTTGTCGGGATCTGCCACAGCCACCGCGTACATCGCGCTCGCCGCGCGGCTCGAGTAGCGGGTTCCCGACGACCGGTCGTCGAGAATCGTGACCGGGTGCACGTTGAGCGTGACCTTGCCATCGGCGATCAGCTGCTTGATCGTCGGGCCCTCCGACTGCTCGAACTGGTTGCAGTAGGGGCACAGGAAGTCGATGTACGTGTCGACGGTGTTGGTCCCCGACCCGAACGTGATGGCGCCGGTCTCGGAGTTCACGATGCTGCCCTTGGGCGTCTCGGTGCCGATGGCGCCCGGGGTGTTGCTTGCCGTCGTCGAGGCGTTCATCCAGATCACGAGACCCGCGATGATCGCGACCACCACCACCACTGCCACGCTCACCCAGATGGCGAACCAGTTCGTCTTCCGCACAGCGGTAGCCATTCGTCTTCCTATCGCTCTATCGCTTGAGAGGTCTTACTCGATGGCGGACGGGGTCACGCCGAAAGGCGCGAGGCCTGCCGCACCACCATCGGGCGCGGTGAGCACCCAGATGCCACCATCATGCACGGCGACGCTATGTTCCCAGTGTGAACCGGCTGTGCCGTCGAGGGTGGAGACCGTCCAGCCGTCATCCTCCACGAACGTCTCCTGGTCGCCGATGACGACCATGGGCTCGATCGCGACGGCGAGCCCCGGTCGCACCTCGGGCCCGGGGTCGGCGACGCGGTAGTTGAAGATGGAGGGCGACTCGTGCATCCTGCGGCCGATGCCATGGCCGACGTAGTCGCGCAGGATGCCATAACCGTGACCGGACGCGTCGATGTAGGCCTGCACGGCTGCGCCGATCTCGCCCAGGTGGCGCGCGGTCGCGAGAGCGGCGATCCCGGCCCAGAGCGACCCCTCAGTGACCCGTGAGAGCTCCTCCCGCTCGGCGACCAGCACCGGACGGGAGGGATCCGGCACGACGACCGTGATCGCGGAGTCCCCGTTCCAGCCGCGGTACTCCGCCCCGGCGTCGACGGACACGATGTCGCCCGGCTCGAGCGCACGGCCGCCGGGGATGCCGTGCACCACCTGCTCGTTGACCGACGTGCAGATGGTGTGCCGGTAGCCGCGGACCATCTGGAAGTTGGAGACGGCTCCGCGTCCGGTGATGACGCGGGATGCCTCTGCGTCGAGCTCGAGCGTGGTGACGCCCGGCACGATCAGCGGCCGTACGGCGTCGAGTGCGGCGGCCGTGATGAGACCCGGCTCGACCATCGCCCTCAGCTGTGCGGGCGACTTGTAGATCCCGCGACGCAGCCCCACGTCAGGCGGCGGCCGGCCGCGCGATCCCGCGAGCCGCGAGGGCACCCAGGATGCGAGCGGTCACCGTCTCGAGCGAACCGACCCCGTCGATCGTGTCGACGAGCCCGCGCTCGCGG